>ENA-OFCE01001276-OFCE01001276.1-metagenomes-genome-assembly--contig:-NODE-1276-length-13310-cov-4.214938_pt1 | contig 13310 bp, 11 predicted proteins | sample MGYA00153388_OFCE01 | MGnify analysis MGYA00153388
CCTGGTGCTGCCCGGCTTTGGGCAGCTGTACAACGGTCAGGTCAACAAGGCGATTTGGCTGTTCTTGGCATTCGCCTTGATCAGCGTTCCTGGAATTGCTGCCATTGCCCTGTACTTGCCTGCGGTCTTGACGGTACCCACGCTGGCATTGAGCGCACTTGCAGTGATGGCCTTGTGGCTGTTCGGCATCATTGATGCGTGGCGCCAGGCTGGGCAACGGCAACACTACCTGGCCGCTGCCTGGCAGTGCAGCGGCGCGTATGCAGCGGTGTTGGTGCTGTGCAGCGGCTTGGCGTTGCCACTGCTGATTGACTATGTGCGCAGCAACCAGGTTGAGCCGTTTCGGATCCCATCGGCCAGCATGGCCCCGGCGGTTTTGCAGGGTGATTTGTTGTTTGCCGACAAGCGCTACAACCGTGCGGGTTGGGCCGGCATACCCGGCGGGCAGACCAGCAGCATTGCACGCAGCGACATTGCTATTTTTACCTACCCGAACGACCGCACGCTCAAGTACATCAAGCGCATCATTGCGCTGCCGGGCGACAAGGTAAAGATAAAAAACGGTGAGGTTCAGGTCAACGGCGTTCTGCTGGCAGCAGCTCTGCCTAGCGCGCAAGCCACTGATAAACCGGCCGCGACTGAGCTTGACATCACAGTGGCCGCCGGCCAGGTGTTTGTGATGGGCGACAACCGCAGCAACAGCAAAGACTCACGCGACTTTGGCAGTGTGCCCATGCAAGACGTGGTCGGTAAAGCGCGTCAGGTGTGGTTTTCTAGTGGGCCCGATGGCGTGCGATGGCAGCGCCTAGGTAAGGTGCTGGAGTAAATGAAAGTGCACCGCACCGGCTTTGCCAAAGCGGTGAACCGCCAAGCCGAAAGGGGCCAGCTCAAGGTCTGTCCACGGCTTGGGCGCTTCAAGATAAACAAAACCCGGCGTGCCAATTGCCGCTGCAGCGGCTTTCAGGGCGGACTCAAACACGTTGGACTCATAAGGCGGGTCTAAAAAAACCAGCTGCAAACTGCCTGCGCTGGTGCGGCGCAGCAAACTGACGCCATCGCCCCGCTCCACTTTGACTGCATCGGCTTTAAGCTTGACCTGCGTGGCCTTGAGCTTGTCTGCCAAAGCGCCGTCTTGCTCACACAAAATGACGTCTTGCGCGCCGCGCGAGGCGGCTTCAAAACCCAGCACGCCGGTGCCCGCAAACACATCAATGCAGCGCCAGCCAGTGAGGTCTTGGCCCAGCCAGTTGAACAGTGTTTCGCGCACGCGATCGGGCGTGGGGCGCAGTCCTGCAACAGCAGCAACCGGCAACTTGCTGCGCTTGTACAGCCCGCCAATGATGCGCACCTCACCGGGTGGAATGGTTTTTCGGCCAACGACTTTGCCTGACCTGGCGAGTTTTTTAGCCGGGTCTTTTTGCGGTTTTTCAGTGGCGACTTGTGGCGTGTACTTCATTGGGCTGTGTGAATTTTTAGGGCTTTGCGCCTAATACGACAGTGACCATTTTGTCAGGTTGCAGCTTTGCAGAGAACGCGGCTTTGATGTCCTGCGTCGTGACTTTGCTGACCTGGTCCGCCCACGTATCAAGGTAGGTCAAAGGCAAGTCGTTCCATGCAATGCTGCTGATGTTGCCTAGCAGCTTGCGGTTGCTGTCGATCAGCAACGCAAAGCCTCCGACCAGGTTGTCTTTGGCGGCTTTGAGTTCTTCGTCTGTTGGGCCGTTGGCTACAAAATCTTTCACCACGGTCCGCGCAACGTCAAGCGCCTGGGCGGCCTGGTCTGGCCGCGTTTGCAGGCTGACCGTAAAAGACCCGGCGTGCAGACCAGGTTGAAAGTAGCTGTACGCGCCGTACGTCAAGCCACGCTTTTCACGCACCTCGTTTTGCAGACGCGACACAAAACCGCCACCGCCCAAAATGTAGTTGCCCACCAGCAGCGGGAAGTACGCCGGGTCATCGCGCTTGTAACCGGGCTGGCCCATCAGGACTTGTGCCTGCGCAGCGTCGAACGGGATGTTTTTTTGCAGTGCCTGCGCAAGCGGCGCAACTTCAGCGACGGGCGTTGCCGCAGGCAAGCTGGCGCACGCCACTTGCGGCAAGCGCGCCAACAGCTGCTGGGCGATGGCATCGGCTTGCGCGCGCGAGACTGCGCCCACCATGCTGATGCGGGCGCGGCACACCGCAACGCCACTGGCGTAAAAAGCACGCATGTCGGCGGTAGTGATATTGCCAACGCTGGCTTCAGTAACTTCATAGCCGTACGGATGGCTGCCATACACCGCACTGGTGAATGCGCGGCCAGCCACCGAGCCTGGTCGGGTGTACGACTCTTTGAGGTTGGCAATGATTTTTTGGCGATCACGCTGCCAGACCGCATCGGGAAAAGACGGCTCACCGATTTGGCGCGCCGCAAGCGCGACGGCTTTGGCCAGAAGATCGGGCTCAGTCAGTGTGCGCAATGAAAAGCTCATGCGGTCGCCGCCAGCACTGGCATCAAACTGCGCGCCCAAATCGGCCCAGGCTTCACCCAATGCGTTTTCATCGAGCTCGGGCATGCCGCCGCGCGCCGCAATGCCTTTGCCCGCAAGCGCTGCGCTCACGCTGGCCAGCCCCGCTTTGTTGGCCGGGTCACGCCGGCTGCCTGCGTCGAAATCAATCTGCACGTCAAGCATGGCAATCGCTGGGCTTTCCACCAGATATACCGACACCCCGCTGGGTTGTACCCATTTTTGAATCGGGATGGCAGCATACGAATTTACGCCAAATAAGGCTGTAGCGCAATATATCAGGGCGCAAGAAGCTCCTGAAGTTATAGCATTTGAAGATCTCTTGGTCATGGAATAAGTTGTCATCGGTGAGTGATTGATCAGTGCCTTGAGCCTGCTGTAGCGGGCAACCGAGACCGCGGCTTGCGGTTCGGGTCGATTGGCTGCGGGACCAGCGTGGCGATGTTGAGCTGGTCGTCGTCAAAATATTTTTTGGCCACGCTTTGCACTTCAGCGCTGGTCACTGTGCGCAGCCTGGCAATCAATTGCGCACTGGCATCGAGCGGAAAACCGCCAATCCAGTTAGAGCCCAATTCGCGCGCCTGGTTGAAGACGCCATCGAGCTTGTACGTCTCGCTGGCCACCCACTGGGTCTTGACGCGGCTCAGTTCTGCATCGCTCACGCCGCCTTGAGCGACCAGCGCAATTTGCGCACGCAGCGCGGTGGCCACTTGCTCTGCCGTCTTGCCCGGTGCGGGCACACCGCCCAGGCCGAACAATTGCGGGCCGCGGCCCATCAGGCCGTTGTACGCGTCGGCGCTGTCGGCCAGGCGGCTGGCTCCCCCGGGAATGTCCTGCTCCAGCGCGCGCGCCAGCCGGGCTCCGCTGTAACCGTCCAGCACGGCGGCCAGCACGGTGAGTGCGAGCGCATCGCGGCCACCCGCAGGGTCGGCAAAATCAGCCGCCTCAAACTTGGGCACTTTAAAGGACAAGCTGACGTAAGCCTGCGACGCAACACCTTTAAAGTCCATCCGCCGCGCGCCGGTTTGCTCGGGCTCCTCACGCGGCTTGCGTTCAGGCACCGGGCGCGCCACCAGCGGGCCGTAGTACTTTTCCGCCAGGCGTTTGACCTCGGCCACATCTACATCACCCGCCACGACCACCGCAGCATTGCCAGGCACATACCAGCGCTTGTAAAAATCGCGCGCATCTTGCGGCGTCATGGCATCCAAATCGCTCATCCAGCCGACGATGGGCCTGCGGTAGGGCGATGCGGTAAAGGTCATGGCGGTGGCGGCCTCGTACATCAGCGCGCGCGGCGATTCTTCAGTGCGCGAGCGGCGCTCTTCTTTGACCACTTCCATTTCGCGTTTGAATTCGTCGTCAGCCCACTGGTTGTTGGCGAAGCGGTCGGCCTCCAGGCGCATGACGTCTTCCAGTTTGTTGGATGGAATTTGCTGGTGGTAGCCGGTGGCGTCGCGGCTGGTAAAGGCGTTGTCGCGCCCGCCCAAGGCTGCCACACGGCGTGAGAACTCACCCGGTTTGGTGGTAGCGGTGCCTTTGAACAACATGTGCTCCAGCACGTGGGCTACGCCAGATGTGCCGTCCACCTCATCAATAGAGCCAACCCGCACCCACAGCATGTGCGCGGCGGTCGGAGCGCGGCGGTCGGGTTTGACGATGACTGTCAGGCCATTGCTGAGGGTAAATTGCTCGGCTTTTGCTGCGGTGCTTGCAGAAGTTTGGGCGTGCGCCAAAGGCCAAATCAGTGACAAGGCAACTGCAAATGGAATAAATGCCATAGGATTTCTGTATTTTATAGAATGGTGATGCATAACGCGATGAGATTCAAAAGTAGGCTCAATGTTCAGTTTCTTCAAGAAAAAATCCCCCCCGCCGACAGTTACCCATCCAGACGCGACCCCCGCAGCAATTGTCAAACCGCCGTTAATTTCGGGAGGTTTGATCGGCAGCGCGCTCGTTACGCCGCTGGACCTTGACAGTATCACCGCTGCCCCTGCAGAGCGCCAACGCTGGCTGGATAAGCTTACATCTGGCCTGCGCAAGACGGGCTCCAGCATTTCAAGCGTGTTTACAGGCACGCAAATTGACGACGCGCTGTACGACAACCTCGAATCTGCCCTGCTGATGGCCGATGCTGGGGTAAAAGCCACCACCTACTTGCTGGACGACGTGAAGCGGCGCGTCGCCAGCAGCGGCGTGACGCACCCGGTGGCCGTTAAAAACATACTGACCCAATCGCTGAGCGACTTGCTCAAACCGCTTGAACAAAGTCTGGTGATTGGCCAACAGCACCCCACAGTCATCATGGTTGCAGGAGTGAACGGCGCAGGCAAAACCACATCGATTGGCAAGCTGACGAAGCACCTGGCCAACGAAGGCGCAAGTGTGTTGCTGGCTGCAGCGGATACTTTTCGCGCCGCCGCGCGCGAGCAATTAACCGTTTGGGCCGACCGCAATACCGTGGAGATCATCAGCAAGGAAGGCGGCGACCCGGCGGCTGTGGCGTTTGATGCGGTGACTGCTGGCAAGGCGCGCAGCAAAGACGTGGTGCTGGTCGACACCGCAGGCCGCTTGCCGACGCAACTGCATTTGATGGAAGAGCTGAAAAAGATCAAGCGCGTTGTGCAGAAAGCCGACAGTACGTCGCCACATGAGATTCTTTTGGTGATTGATGGCAACACTGGGCAAAACGCTTTGTCGCAAGTCAAGGCGTTTGACGAGGCACTGCAGTTGACCGGCCTTGTGGTGACCAAATTGGATGGCACAGCCAAGGGCGGCGTGCTGGCGGCCATTGCGCTGTGGGCCAAGGAGCGGCAGGCGGCAAACCCCGCTCTGCGCCCCGTGCCGGTGTACTTTATTGGCGTGGGCGAGCAGCTGGAAGATCTGGAAACATTTAACGCACGCGAGTTTGCGCAAGCGCTGCTGGCTTAGGCGGCAGCATTGGTTAAGCCCATGCGGTGCCGCAAGCCAACGAGACCGGTAATTTCGCTGTATTTCTGCAGGGTTGAAATTCGGCGAACCAGCGTTAGATATTGTTTTTGAAAGGCGCATGAATGGACAACCGCCCCGGTGGGTTTGTAGCGGGTTTTCTGCATTTTGTGCTCAAGCTATTTTTGGCTTTGATCGCCATGGTGTTTGCCGCGTGTCTGCTCGCCGTGGGGCTGATAGCCGTGGTTTTCACGTTAATCAAAGCCTTGGTGACATGGCAAAAGCCGGCGCCGTGGGTTGCTTTCAGGCGGGTGCAAAAATACTCAGCACGCGGGCAACAGCCTGGCAATCCGTTCCCGCAAAAAGACCGCCAAGGCGTGCAAAACCCGGACGTAGTGGATGTTGAGGTACGGGAAATTTCGCCGGGTGACAACAAGGGTTGACTAAAGGCTAGCCAAATATGAATTTAAACCAAATACAGCCTTTGCACAACAAATATGGGTGTTGGCAGCTATTTATTAGATAGCACGCAGGTTCGTTAAAACCAGCTAGCGTCCAAGGCTTTCAAAGCCTCAAGCGCTAACTGTTTGGCTTCGGCTCAAGGACGCTGGCTGATAACGATGGATGACGGTCCGCTAACACCCGTTTGACTGGAAGTTGCTGCATTGGTAAGCGCGCCGGTAGCCGGGTTAATGCTGTAGGTCGAGACGTTGTTGCTGTTTGAGTTCACCACGTAGGCAAACTTGCTGCCCGGCCCAACCGTCGTGGAGACCGGGCCGTCGCCCGCTGCAATCGTCGTGCCCACGGCGGTAAGCGCGCCTGTAGCCAGATTAATGCTGTAAGCCGAGATGTTGTCGCGGACTGCGTTTGCCACGTAAGCAAACTTGCCGCTCGGCTCAACCGTTACTGAGAAGGGCCGGCTACCCGCTGCAATGGGCGCGCCCATGGCGGTCAGCGCGCCGGTAACTGGATTTATGCTGTAGGCGGAGACGTCGTTGCTATTGTAATTTGCCACGTAAGCAAACTTGCCGCCCGGCTCAACCGTCACAGATTGAGGCCCAGTACCCGCTGCAATCGGAGTGCCCACAGCGGTGAGCGCGCCTGTAGCTTGATCAATACCGTAAGTCGAAACGGTATTACTGATTCCGTTTGCCACGTAGGCAAACTTGCCGCCCGGCTCAACCGTCACGGAGACAGGCCCAGTATTTGCTGCAAACGTAGTGCCTACAGCGGTCAGCGCGCCGGTGGCCGGGTTAATGCTGTAGACCGAGACGTCGCTGGTGGTAAGGTTTGCCACGTAGGCAAACTTGCCGCGCGGCTCAACCGTCACAGAGGCAGGCTTACCACCCGCTGCAATTGGCGTGCCCACGGGCGTCAGCGCGCCGGTAGCCGGGTTGATGTTGTAAGCCGAGACGTTATTGCTAGTAAAGTTTGCCACGTAAACAAACTTGCCGCCCGGCTCAACCGTCACAGAGACAGGCTCGTCACCTGCAGCAATCGGCGTGCCCACGGCGGTGAGCGCGCCGGTAGCAGCATTGACGCTGAATGCCGAGACGTCGTTGCTGTTCAGGTTTGCCACGTATGCAAACATCGGGTTGTCAGTACATGTCAATACAGGAACAGACACAACGCCGCTTGCCACATTACCCAAAATGGCCGTCGTCACGCTCCCACAATTGTAAGAGGTGTACCGCCGCTCAGGCTGCAGGTTTGCCGCGCAGGCTGGTTGCCAATGGCCACGGTGAAGGCACTGCCAGCTGCTACGCCGCCGACCAGGCTGGTGAAGCCGTTGGCATTGATGGTGACGGGTGCACCACCATTAACCACCAAACTGGCAGTTTTACCAGCATTCAGCCCGGTCACCGCTGCCGTAATGCTGCCAGGGCTGGTAACGGTGCCGGCAGACGGCGCTGCGTTGCATGCGTATTGTGTGCCGCTGACTTCGGGCCCGTCGAGCATGGCGTTGCTGTTGCTGTCCCGACCAGATTGAATGCGCACACCACCGGCTGCGCAGTTGACACCTACAGGCTCGGCTGAGGTGAGTATCAGGCTGCTCAAACCAGGTGTGCCTGGTGCGCCCGGATTGCCGGGTATGCCTGCTGGGCCAGTCGTGCCTGGTATGCCGGATATGCCGGGTATGCCTGCCAAGCCTGGCGTACCTGCGCCGCCGGTTGCCTCCGTTGTGCCCGGGCTACCCGCCGGACCAACACCGCCAACACCGCCAACATCGCCGGCAGCGCCAGCACCACCCGTAGCACCCGCCGCGCCGTCACCGCCGCCGCCGCCGCAGGCAGTTAAAGCCACCACCGTAACTGCCGCAGCAAGTAGTGAAGCAAATCGACGTAAAAAATTGGTTTTCATGTGTGCTTTCACAAAAGAATTCGAAATACCCTGTTCAAGAGTCGTATTCGTGTTGCTTGTGCGCTCAACTCACCAGCGAACAAGTTGCTTATTCATAACAAATGACAATTTCACTTTAGGCAAAAACTTTGCTTTGCGGTATTACCCCAAGGGGGAGGAGGTACGGTGATTTATTATTAAGTGTGCTTTATAAACGGCTGATGTGGGATCGAAGTACATCCAAAACGTAATATCGGGCTCGCAACGACCCGCAACTTTTCATCTTCACAATAACCGCAGCGGCTGCAGTTAAAACAATGCTTTAAGCTGCTTTATTCGGGCGCTAGCAGCTATAAATTAAAGAGCAAAGCTTGTTACCCCATCCGCACCATCAGCAGCCGAATCGCCAAGGCGGCAAACACACCGCCCATTAAATAGCGACTTATCTGCTGCCACGCGCCGTTCACTTGGCTTAGTAGCGGCTGCAGGCGCGAAACGCCGCACACCAGAGCGCCCATCACAGCGCCGCTCATGGCGACTTGCACAGCACCAAGCTGAAAGGTTTGCACCATAAGGGCGCCGCGATCTGGATGCAAAAACTGCGGCAACAACGCCAAATAGAACAGCACCGCTTTAGGGTTGAGCAAATTAACCAGGAAACCCATGCAAAACAACTTTGAAGCAGGAGCAGGTCGCAAGTCCCTGACTACCAGCGTAGCAACTGCACCAGGCCGCAGCACGCACCAAGCTAGCCACAGCAAAAAAGCCGCGCCGGCAATCTTGATGGCATCAAACATTGAAGGCGAGGTCAGCAGAATCGCTGTCAACCCTAGTGCAGTAGCCATCACATGCACGCCGTAAGCCGCCAGTACCCCAGCAAGGGAAACAAGGCCAGCCACACGCCCCTGGCACACCGTGCGCGACAGGCAGTAGGCCATATTGGGGCCAGGTGTAAAACCAAGGACGAGAGCCGCCAGTGCAAACCAAAAAATCTCGTTTGAAGTCAGCATGAAATGCGCAGCCTGGCTGGTAAATGTCTGTAAAAACCACTATCTACAAAGACTTTAAAAAGGCGCTGGCGGCAGCGGTATTCCCCCCAAGGGGAGGAGCTGGTTTACAACTATTGAGCTAAATCGGTGCGTTTGGCAGGTTTTTCCAGCGTTAATAGCTATAAAAAATATAGCGTTAAAAAGAAAATTGTCACAAAAAAGTGATTGTGCCAAGCGGCTTGTTTGCTCGTGAGGGAGGGACGAAAACGAAAACATCATCAGCCGGAACACCCAAAATCTTCCAGCAAAAGCTTTAAATGCTGACTCGCGCCCGAATGTTTATCGCAACCTGCTGCTGGATTAAAGGGAGAGTTTTTCATTAAGCTTCTAGCGTTGAGTAACGCAACGAGACCGACGCCAAGCCAAGCCAAATTAAAAGCCGCTGGCTGTCATGGGCCAAGCAACAGCTTCACAACCCTATCCGCAACATCAACAGCCGGGCAGCCAGCACCACAAGCACACTGCTCATTGCATAACGCGATGCACCCCGCCAAATGCTGCCTTGTGAAGCCAGGAGTGGCTCCAGGCGTGCCAAGCCACACACCAACATACCGATAACAACACCGCCTATAGCCATTTGCACCGTGCCAAGGTGAATACTTTGCGCCAACAAACCGCCATGATCTATTTTTAGGAATTGCGGCAGTTGCACCAGGTAAAACAGCATTGCTTTGATATTGAACAAGTTAATAAAAAAGCCCACATAAAACAAGGCCCACGCCCGTACTGGAACAAGTTCACACACCATCTGCGCTTTTGCACTGCCTGCACGCCAAACCAGCCAGGCAAGCCACAACAGGTAAACCGATCCTGCCATTTTTAGAAGCTCATAAGCCATCGGCGACACCTGCACCAATATGCTCAAGCTGGTGGAAATGGTCAACACATGCACGCCATACGCTGCCAGTACTCCGGCAAGGCAAAACAATCCAGCCATGCGGCCTTGGCATGACGAGCGTGACAAGCAACAGGCCATATTGGGCCCAGGGGTAAATGTGTGCAACAACGCAGCGACAGAAAACCAGAAAAACTCATTTGAATTCAACATGTGCGCGCCATCTAGCCTGTGAAACCTGTAGAAATTAATCAACAAATCACACTTTAAGAAAGCGCAAACGGTGGCGATATTCCCTCTGGGGGGAGGGGCAAGGCTGCATAAATCAAGCCAAAAACAGTCTCGGCGCCCATAAAACGGGCGCAGACAGCTATTAAATAAATAGCTAAGTGACGTAATTTGTCACAAAAGAAGTTGGTGCCTGTGTGATGTGAACGGTGCGGCAACACGCGCCGAAAGCATGGAATTGAGCCAGCAGGTTTATCGCGCGTTCAGCGTCCTGTGCAGCTCGTGCCAATCAAGGCAGCGGGAAGCAGCGTAGATTTCCCGCAGGTGTTTTTTCAGCGCTTCTTTGCTGACCTGATGGTGTACGGCGCATTCAATGCGGCTGCCGCCGGTGGCTGCAAACATGGCGATGCGGCTTTGCAAGGGCGACAAGCCCAACTCACTGATGCTGCGCACGATGTCGATGGCTGCAGACTTTTGATACGTCAGGGTCACCAGAATATTTCGCTCAATTGACAAGCCATGCATACCCAGCAAGCTTGGCGCGTTGAAATTTGTAGTGGGCGCTATCCAACTTGCTGTGATGATGAGGATGCCGCCAGCAACGTCAAGTTCCAAGCTAGCCCGCGTGGATGTACTGCTCTTTAATTGCAGACACAAGCGCTGAATGAAATGCGGCGGAGCGGTCATGGACTTGATCAACCATACGCCTTGGTCAAAGTGCTTGGCCAAACGAAGTAGCACCGTGGCTTGCTCGTCGGCCATGTTGATGCGCAAAGCATCTGCGGAAATGACCATATGCCCTGCCGCGCTTGGATCTTCCAGCCTACTCAAGCTTCCCAGGCCGCCCGTGTATTGCATGGGGTTGCCTTTGCCGACTGATTGAGTTGACTTGACCACCGCCAATTGCAACGCTGGCGATAGTGAATTCAACCTGTGGGCGTCCTCTTCTGAAAAAGGCTGAGGCTGATGTCTAAATAAGCCAACTCCTACCCGAATGACGCCATCGACGAGGACCCGCAAGTCGAGTCCATGATGGTGCTGACATGCCTTGAAAAGCAGGTTAAAAGTGTTGGACTTGAAAAATGCCCTGCCAGGATTCATCATGTTGCCGACTGTCAAGCCCCCGTTGCGCGTGAGCCAGAAAATGTTCAGCTCATCCGGTCCAATAAAGAGTTGGGAATTATTTAAGAACAAGTCCTGTGCCGATTCCGGTGCAGAGTCATGAAAAAATCCGGCGGGTGTACCGAACTCATCGAACCACCCAATAAAGCAACCCTCTGCTCCAATCAACTCCCGCAGCAGGCGAGCCAGAGCAGGCGCGATAGGCTCCACACCCAAACCGGCTCGAACCAGCAAGTCAAGCTCTTTGCGGGCAGTTGCTTGCTTTAAAACTGGCATGGGCTGGCTGCGTCTGGTGAGGGGTGCTGAAAAAGTACTGCTTTTAAAGTAACGTCTTCCCCGCGCAGTGTGGCAGTCAGCTCATGCCAGTCCGCGCAGCTGGATGCAGCGTAGATTTCTCGCAGGTGTTTTTTAAGTGCCTCATTGCTGACCCGGTGGTTCAGGGCACAGTTGGTGCGGCTGCCGCCTGCTGCGGCATACATGGCGATGCGGCCTTGTAGCGGAGACAGCCCCATGGCAGAGATGCCCTGCACGACATCAATGGCTCCAGCAGGTTTGAAATGCACTGAAACCAGAATTTTCTTGTTGGGCAAGACGCTGGTTTCAGTTTCACCACCAAATTTTGAAGCCATCATCTGCGGTGTGGATGTCAGCCACTTGGCAATGGCGACCAAAGTGCCGCCAGCCAGTGCTATTTCTGTTTTAGTACTGGCTGCATTTTGCAGGCCCAGCTGTTTGCAAAGCAGCTGAACAAACCTTGGGGGTTCGGATGATTGGCGAGCAATTGACACATTCTGATCAAACAGCCTGATCGTTGACAACAATTGCCTGGCCGCCGCGTCAATCATCTCAACCTGCAGCCCGTCTTTGCAGATCAGCATGTAGCCGCCTTCTGTTGTTTTGCTTTGCACCACCAGCGGGTTTGAATGCCTGTTGAAAATACGGCGCAGTGTGGGGATTAAACCAGTCAGCTTTTTAGCATCAGCCTGCGTAAAAGGGTTTTGGACTGATCTAAAAAAGCAGGCACTGAACCGCGGCACATCGGCAACTTCGACCACCACATCAAGCAAAAATTGCCAGTGGTTGGGCTTGATAAGCAGGTTAAACGTGTTGGAGCGTAAATACTCTTTGTTTGCCAGCCAGCCGTGACCTACACCGCGCCCCCTGTTTCGAACACTCCAAAAGGGCGTGTATTCATGCGGCCCCACAAACAGCTCCTCATAGTGATTCATGAAAAGCTCTTCAACTTCACGCGAAGATCCTTGCTGATAAAACCCCTCAGGTGCGCCACTTTCGCTAAACCAGCAAATTCCACCTGCCTCAGCCCCCACAATTTTGGATAGCAAACTACACAGCGCTGGAGCAATTGGTGCAATGCCCATCCCTGTGCCGACCAACAGGTCAAGATCTTTTAACAACTGCGATTGGCTCTTAGGAGTCATAACGCACCACCATTGAAGTTAAGACGTCACCGTACCAGGTCTGGCATTTTGACTCCCCGGGCGGTGTGTGCGCCGGGTAAACCAGTCTGTACCAGCCAAACGAATGAATTTTTTGCAAAATAGCCAAATCGCGCCAACGTTTAAATGCCCGGGCACCGACACTTTTGTACATTGTTTCGCCGCCGTTGGAATTATTTAGTAAGTTTTTAAATTCTCCAAGTAATACTTGAGGATTTGGCTGATCAGCCCATACCCAGAGCCCGCTTTGACAGCACCAATAGCTTTAACTGACCGTTGTTGGGCACCGCAAACATCTTTAACTTGAGTTGAGCACTTTCTTCAATAAAAAGCGCAGTGCGTTACACCGGGATGTATTGATACGTCAGCCCTTTGACCGCTACCGCCTGGCGTGCGTGGTGCGTAGGCCGCCGAAAATCTTGTGAGCAACGATGTCCGGTTTGCTGCTTGCCGGCGGTGCCGCAGGCCTCCTTGATTGATATGTTGTGAAAACACGATGTGCGCTTTGACCGTCAAGCCCCCGCTGCTGCCTGACAGGGCATGTTGAATGCGGCTGACAATTTACCCGGCATACTGAATTTAAACTGACGACGAAGAAGCCTGCTCTGCGATCCGTTTTGGGCAGAAAGTATTTTCCAAGCCGTTAAGTTAAGGATTTAAATAATGATCAACCCCCAGTTTGGTATCGCTTTGTACACCCGCATTTTTTCAGCGATCGCCGTCCTTGCAAGTCTTGCAGCCTGCGGAGATACCGCCACGCTGCAGTCGTCTGAAGACACGGGCGCAAACCCGACGTTGCCTCAGCCTGTCAAGCGTTTGATTCCCACCGTCAATATTGCGC
>ENA-OFCE01001277-OFCE01001277.1-metagenomes-genome-assembly--contig:-NODE-1277-length-13305-cov-2.524528_pt1 | contig 13305 bp, 12 predicted proteins | sample MGYA00153388_OFCE01 | MGnify analysis MGYA00153388
GAAGATGCATATCTTTTTGTAACTGTTAACCCAGTTAGAGTAGTTCCAGCTATGATTAAAGAATCAAATAAAAATTGGAGAAGAATGTAACCGTAGGATCATAGATCATGAACGGCCCCTAGCCTAGAGAGTGCTGAGGAGCCGTTTAATTTTTCCTCCTAAGAAACAGTAGATCATATGCCTTCTCCATCCAGTCCTGAAAGAGAGCAAGTATTCTTTTGTGTTTTCAGAGGAGGTCCCAGCTTTTTCGGTGTAGGGTTTCTAGTAATTAGGAATACAGATGCTAATATGATGAGCGCTGCTACAGCATCTTTGGAGGTTAATTGCTCATTGGCAAATGCCCAACCTAAAAAGACGGCAACTACTGGATTAACATAAGCATAAGTAGAAGCAATAGCTGGCTCGGCGGCTTTAAGAACCCAGATATAGGCACTAAAGCCAATAATCGATCCAATAAAAATTAAGTATACTAACGACAAGAAAGAACGAGTTGATATATGTTCGATGCTCAATTGATCTAATTCACCCAGTGAAATCCCTACGATTAGGCATAGCATTCCACCCATTATATTCTGGATTGCTATGGACATGAGCGCAGATTTGGGCAATTGTGCTTTTCGTGAATATAAGGAGCCTACCGCCCATGATAAAGAAGCGAATGTTAATACCAGATATCCATAGATTTGTGAGGAATCATAACTGGAAAACTGAAACGAATTGCTGACTAATAGTATCTGACCTAAAAATCCCAACAGCAATCCAAGCAGCACATAGATATTGGGTTTCGAATTTCCTTGCCATAGCCAAGCCAATAAGGTCATCCATAAAGGAACAGTAGCAATGATCAATGCTGCAATACCCGAAGAAACGGTTTGTTCTGCCCAAACTACCAAAGAATTACCACCTAAGAGCATTAACCCGCCAATAATGGCAGCGCTTTTCCAATGAGGTTTCTCTGGCGTCTTGGTTCCTTTATAAAATTCCCATAAATATAAGATCCCTCCAGCGATTACAAAACGAATACCTGCCAACAAAAATGGAGGGAGGGTTTCCACTGCGAATTTCATCGCTAAATACGTGCCGCCCCAGGGGAAATAAACTGCTAATAATGCAAGTAAAATCGGATAAGTGATGCGATTTGAGGAATTCATTTTTAAAACCTCCATTTTCAATAGTATTTGAATTAAAATGTTAGTTGTGCAGTTTCTTTCAATGTATTAAGAACAATGATTGTCTTCGTTGAGATGGACTCTCCCCGAACCTTTTCTTTTAATAACAGACTTAAAGATTCTGTATTCCGAGTCCGAATTTTAATCAGGTAGCAATCATCACCAGCAACATTATGGACTTCCTGGACACCTGGAATATCAACTAATAAGCTTTCTATATCTTTATCTCCTGCTACTTTAATTAAGACAAAAGCAAGCATATCCAATCCAAGTGCGTGATGATTGAGCCTAGCTTCATAGCCTGTTATAATTCCTTGTTCCTCTAGCTTGCGAACACGAGATAAAGTAACAGAAGGAGCAAGTTTTATTTCGCGGGCTATATTTGCATTCGACATTCTTGCGTTACTTTGCAGTAAATAAAGAATTTTTTTATCAATAAGATCCACTGATAATCACCTCAAAATAATTATAATTTTATCGGCAGCCTGATGTAAAGATTGTAATTCTATTATTAAGGATATATTTAGAATATTATTCTGAATATATCCTTAATAATAAAATAATATTCTGTTTTCATATGAAATAATGAAATTTAATTTAAAAAATACCATTCACCTGCTTTACCAGCAGCAGGTGAATGGTATTTTTTATAATCGTTATAAAATAATAGCAATGTTATCAGAGTTAAAAACGTCATGAAACGATTTTAGATCGGGTCTTAATAATTCCATTGATTTTTGCCTTGCAAAAAGGTATCGATTTTGTCGGCAGGTACGGGCCTGCTGAACAGATAACCCTGCATGATAGGGCAATCCAGCTTTTTTAGAGAAGCGAGCTGTTCTGAGGTTTCTACCCCTTCTGCCACTACTTTGAAGCGCAAGCTTTTGGCGACCTGTAAAATAGCCTGGATAATAGCTTGGCTTTCTTGATTTAAAGTGATATCACGGATAAAGGATTTATCAATTTTTAAAATATCAATGGGAAAACTTTTCAAATACATAAAGGACGAATACCCTACGCCGAAGTCGTCTAGGGCTAGGCGGACTCCTATGGAGCGCAGCGAATTCAGTAAAGATAGAGTAAGTTCCGCATGGCTGATTGCAACCGTCTCGGTAATCTCTAGTTCCAGCAAACGAGGAGGCAAGCCTGTTTTTTGTAAAATGCTCTGGATGTTCTGCAGAAGATGGGGGTTTTGAAATTGTTTCACTGATAAATTTACTGAAATCCTCATAGGAGGATAGCCGGATTTCTGCCATTGTATATTTTGCTTGCAAGCAGTAAGTGTTACCCAATCACCTAAGGGAATAATAAGTCCCGTTTCTTCCGCCAAAGGAATAAAGGAATCAGGATACAGCAAACCTTTCGTTGGATGATTCCAGCGTACAAGAGCTTCCACACCGACAATGCTGCCGTCATAAGAGATTTGAGGTTGATAGTGCAATACCAATCCAGAATGATTGTTGATTGCTTTGTGCAAATCCATTTCCAATTCCAGACGGTTGATGGATTGGAGCTGCATTTTTTCAGTGAAAAAATCAAAACGGTTTTTGCCCTGACGTTTGGCCTCGTAGAGTGCCATTGCAGCGGCTTTAATTAGGTCATCAAATTCTTGACCGTCCTGAGGGCAAAAAGCAATTCCAGCACTGGCTGAAAGATAATAAAGGTTTTCCCGGTACAAGCATGGTGCCTTAATTGCACTTATTACTTTCTCCACTGCCAAAGTTGTTTTTTCTTTGTCTAAGTTGGGTAATAACAGAAAAAATTCATCACCGCCGATACGAGCAATGGCATCATTATCCCTTAAACAACTCAGTATTCTTTGCGTAACCATTTTTAAAAAATCATCACCGACAGCATGACCCATAGCATCATTAATTCGCTTAAAATCATCCAGGTCAACAAATACAACAGCGAACCCATTTTCACCCTTTTGCGATACGGCTGCTTTTGCTGAAATCATATCTTGAATGTACAGGCGGTTTGGCAGATTGGTCAAGTTATCGTAATAAGCCAGGCGACGGATTATTTCTTCCTTCTCTTTGAGCTCATCAAACTTCTTCTCTAAACTAAATGTCCGTTTACGCACCATATTTTTAAGTTTGATATTAAAAATGATAAACAAGATCAAACCCAATGTTAGAACTCCAATAATGCAAATGAGTGGACGAATTAAAGAAGAATTGTCCACGCCCAGAAAGGATTGTTCTTGCAGGTAAAATCCTTTTTCGATGGCAGCATAATAGCCTGCAAACTGAGATTGGTGTGTCCATTTCAATTGCAGGGGCACCTCTTGAGCAGATGCGCCAGCTGGTAATAAGAGTATCTTCCATATGGAAATGAATAAAATGAAGTTGCGAATTCTATGGATGATGATTTTCAAAGCTGGTTCACCCCAATGCAAACGTTGAGTGTAAAAAAATGGAGTTTGTGAAAAATAAGTCGAAAAATAGCGAAAAATGTTATTTTAATACTAGTTCGCTGCCTTTCATTTTGATACCTGCAATTTGAAAAGTATTTTTTCTTCTATTTATCCGTCCTCTGTGCCTCTGCGGGGCGTGTAAATCTGTCATTGCGAGCAGAGCGAAGCAATCCCCTGCTTGCCAAGAGAGTGCTTCGCTCTGCTCGCATCCTTTGCGTCTTTGTGGCTCGATTCGTTTTATTGTTTTAAAGGATACGTCAGCATTTCTCGTATAGAAAAAAGAAGCTGTTTGTACATATGTACAAACAGCTTCTTTGCTCTAGTCTTTTTTCAACAATCTTTTATTATTTGCAAAAGGAGCAATTGGGATAATGACATCCTTCACTGCAGGTGCGGCATAGACCTCCATGACCTAAGGAAGCAATGAAGCGGGACGTAATTTTATCTCCAACAAGAACTTTAGGTAGGATAACATCTAAAACAGTAATTTTACTAAACATACCGCAAGCAGGAATACCCAAAATGGGAGTATCATTAAGATAGGCGAATAGGAACATAGCGCCTGGTAATACGGGTGTGCCGTATACAATAACCTCTGCACCAGTTTGGCGTACAGCTAGGGGCGTGATGTCATCAGGATCTACAGACATGCCGCCTGTGACAAAGACCAAATCATTTTCGAGAGAAAGTTCTTTAATTGCAGCGGAAATTTTCTCGGTATCATCCGGTACAAAAATAGTCTTTGACAGGCAGCTACCTAAGTCTGATACTTTTTTCTGAATTACTTCTTCAAATCGATCCTTGATACGGCCATAAAAAACTTCATTGCCAGTAACAACTAAGCCAGCTTTTTTTGCTGGTATGGGTCTAATGGAAATGATTTTTTCAGAAGCGCAGATTCTTTCAATATGATCCAGGGTGTCTTGTGGTAGTGTTAATGGAATGATTTTGGCAGTGGCCACTACTTCATCTTTCTTGACGAGTGTGCCAGAATGCAGAGTCGATAGAGCGACTCCAGTCATCTCGTTAATTTGTAATAGCTTATCGATATGAATATCTAGTAAGCCAAAGGTGTCAGCCAGCATCTTTACTTTGCCCTCACTGGCATGTTCCTGAATGATATTAGCGCCAGCTGACAGCAGTGCAAGCTGCTTGGCTGCCGCATTTTCGTGAACATCTCCGGAACCAAGTTCCAAAATATAGACATGGTCCTTGCCCATGTTCATCATTACAGGGATATCTTCAGGACGAATGATATGTCCTTTGTGAAAGGCTACACCTTTGAACTCTCCAGGGACAACTCTCGTTAGATCTTGACCAAGAACTAAGCCGACAGCATTGGTTACATGTATAGTTTTCATTTAGAATAACGCTCCTTTAGGAAGAATGGTACCTATTTTATAGATGTAAAAGGATTGCTTCTAGCTCTGTTCCGTCTTTTATAGCTGGATTATGGGCTGGGATTTCAAGTAATGCATTGGCTTCTAAGGCAGATTTTAGCATTCCATTACCTTGATGCGATAGTGGTTCTGCATAAATGATACCTTGTTTTACGAACCAGCGTGCCCAAACAAAACGACGAGTTGGCGAGGTTTTCTTAAAGGTACCGCAGAGCTTTACAATAGTCTTTTTGTGATTCCAATTACGTAATCCTGTAATTTTACGAATCAGCGGGCTGATTAGCATCTCGAAGGAAACACTGCCGGCTGCGGGATTGCCAGATAAAGCAATGAGTAAGGAGTCTTGCCAAATCCCAGCTAAAACAGGCATGCCTGGCTTAATTGCTACTCCTTTAAAGAGAAGAGGTATTTGTAGTTCCAGAAACAGTTTTTCCATTAAATCATAATCGCCAACAGAAGCGCCGCCTGTTGTAATATACACGGGCAAGTCAGGCTGCTCAGAAAGCTTTGTGATAATAGAGGATAAATTGTCTTCAACACGCCCAAGTAAAACAGGCTCTCCTCCAGCCTTGAGGACTTTTGCCAACAGCATATAACTATTGGAATCGCGAATTTTTCCAGGTTTCATAGGATCAGAAGGAAACAAAAGTTCGCTGCCTGTGGCAAGGATACCAATCTTTGGTTTATGGAAAACCAGTGGATTGGCTTGTCCTAACATAGACAAGAGTCCAAGTGCACCTTCTTCTAAGAGAGTGCCTGTTGTTAATACTTTTTCATTCACACGGATTTCTTCACCTTGAGAACAAATATTGGTTGCTGCTTTATCGGCAGTCAGTATTTTGATCTGACCGTTAACTGACTTCGTATCTTCCAGGCGAATAACGGCATCAGCACCTTCAGGGATTTTGGCACCCGTCATGATTCGTGTTGCCTGTCCGGAACTGACAATTTTGCAAGGAACTGATCCTGCAGGAACGGATTCGATTTGCGTGAGCAGGACAGGATGTTCTGGGGATACGTGGGTAATATCTTTCAGTTGTACCGCATACCCGTCTAAAGGGGAACGATTAAAAGGAGGAAAATCCATGGTGGAAGTAATATCTTCTGCTAAAATACGGCCAAAACACTCTGCCAGAGGTAATCTCGTAGTACTGCAATGCAGTGGTGCATGGTTTAATAAAAGGGTAAGGGCATCTTCTAATACAATCATTTAAATCACCTGCTTTTGTTATACGTATAGGCTTGTTGATAGTCGGGGAAAGAATTCAAGTTTTTAAATAAGAGTTCCAAATTGATGGTGGACGGCCACAAATCTTCTGATAGGTAGAAGCTATGCAGCAAGTTACAAAGAGATGATACTTTATAATGACCTGCACATAAAGATTGCTCAATGATGGGGAGGGAACTTTTTTGGTAAGAGGCAAAGAGTGGCTGTATTTTACCGTGATATAGAGGCAGTACCGCATCTCGCTCTTTGTTAGCTGCTGCGTAGTTTAAAATAGTTTGCACAGCTTCTGGTATGACAAAAGGCATGTCACAGCTAATAACAAAAGTAGTAGCATATTTAGCATAGTGCAGACCTGCATGTATTCCGCTTAAAGGGCCACATTGAGGAATGATATCGGTCAAGACTCGGACAGAGGAAGGCAATCTGCGGGGCTGATTGCTTATGACAAGAATGTCTTGTGAAATCTTCTCCATACATTCAATAATACTGTGTAGAATATCATGATCACCCCAAGGAAGGGAGGCTTTGTCTTGACCCATTCGCGTACTTTTGCCGCCTGCTAAGATAACGGCACTGATTTGCTGCTGATTCAAGGTTTTAATATCTCCTTTTTAAGTTTAGGATAGAGGAGAGGGGTCTTGCGTGATGGTTGTGAATAAAGTAAGAAAATGACGAGCAGCAGCCGATAAGTGACGATTGCGCATCCAGATAACGGCTGATGCAATATTGATACAAGGATCACTAATGGTCTTAAATACGAGGTTGGTATTGGGGATAAGACCAATCGCGGCTCGCGGCACAATTGCTATGCCGACATTCGCGTCAGCCCAGGCTAAAATCGGCATGATATCATCACTCTTACAAAGTAAATACGGATTGAAACCAGCTTGTTGGCAATGTTCTGTAATAATGATTTCATACTTACGATGAATCATTAATGGCTGATCCATGAGCTTTTGCAAAGGGATGGAATCACCCTCTTCTTCTAGAAGTCCAGTGTTATCCTTATGAATGGCAGCTACTAAAGGTTCTTTAGGCAGCTCGATGGATTCATAGGTATCCGTATCAAAAGAGAAACGTACTAAACCGATTTCAATTAATCCTGCATTTAAGAGTTCAATAATGCGAATTGACTCCCCTTCCCATAGCTCAAACTTTAAATCCGGATAGTGATTGCGAAAGATACGCGCTACTTTTGGTAAAATGGTTACTCCAGAGGAGGAGGCTGTACCTATGGATAGTGTGCCATAGGCACCAGAATCGATTTCTTTGATTTCTTTTACCGTTGTATCCATAAGCTTAAGTAATTGTTCCGCCCGATTGCGCAGCAAACGCCCTGCTTCTGTAAGTTGAATTTTTCGATGACCACGTTCAAAAAGCTTTGTACCTAAATTTTCTTCCAGTTGTTTCATTTGTCGGCTAAGAGGAGGCTGAGCCATATGCAAGCGCTGAGCGGCTGTTGTGATATTGCCTTCTTGTGCAATGGCAAGAAAATATTGTATTTCACGTAGACTTATCATAAAAAGCACTCTCCTATAAAGCACGAATACCTAAAAAGTATGGGAGACGAATGTTATTAGTATTATTAGTATGGAATAAATTTTGATATAATTGTAATCTGAAAGACTTATATAGTCAAATCATAATTTATGTTCACAAAAATACTAAAAAGCGCGAAGAGCAGGAGAAAACACGAGGGAATAAGCAGTGTTCTTCAAACTCTTCGTGTCTTCGTGTTTAGATCTTTATTTTTAAGTAGAAGTAAAGAATGGGGGAGTTTGAAGTTGAGTCGTAATTTGAATTCATTCGTTTTGGCAGATTCTAAAAAATGCATTGGCTGTCGCGTCTGCGAAGTAGCCTGTGCTGTTGCTCATTTGGATACAGAAATTAAGACCGTAGGGAATATGAATTTTTCCCTGAATCCACGGTTGTATCTCGTCAAAACTCCTGAGATCACAATGCCTGTTCAATGTCGACATTGCGAAGATGCTCCTTGTTTAAAGAGTTGTCCAGTGTCAGCGATTAAAGAACAGAGCAATCGGATTGTAATTGATGAAGCAGGCTGTATTGGCTGTAAAAGCTGTATAATGGCTTGTCCTTTTGGAGCCATTGAACTGATTGTGTCTCGCAAAGAACCTATGGGAGATGAAGAGGACCGTCTGCGAGATGAACCAGAGGTTGTTGCTAGTAAATGTGATCTATGCGGGGGAGCGCCCGCATGTGTAAAAGCTTGTCCCCGTGAAGCCCTTCAATATGTTGATATGGTAAAAGAAGGAACACAGCGGCGTATTGCAGCGGCCAATAAGATGAGTGGATTCCACAACGAATTCATGGTCAGGGAGGGATAAGTGGTGGCTAAAAAACTACAAGAAAATATTAAAATAGATGCAGAGCTTTGTACAGGATGTGGTCGATGCTCGGAAGTCTGCCCTGTAGATGCGATTGAAGGTGAAGAAGGTAAGCCTCAGTCTGTTAATGTGGCTAAATGTGTCATGTGTGGGCAATGTGTGCAAATATGCAGCGCTTATGATTCTCCTTTTGAACAGTATGCGACGTCTCGCAGCCAAAGACTGAAAGAACGGAATATGCCTATTGTGAAAGAACCACTTTTTGCTGCTTATTATCATGGTGACTTTTTTAAAGTAAAGAAGCGATTAGCAGACAAAAAACAATTTTCCATGGTGCAATGCGCTCCGGCAGTCAGAGTCTCTCTTGCCGAAGAATTTGGAATGCCCCTTGGCAGCCTGGTACCAGGAAAAATGGTTGCAGCCTTAAAGCGTTTGGGCTTTACGCGAGTGTATGATACGAACTTTGCTGCTGACTTAACCATCATGGAAGAAGGCAGTGAATTGGTTAAGAGAATTACAGAGGGCGGATCACTGCCGATGTTTACCTCCTGTTGTCCAGCATGGGTAAAGTTTGTGGAAAATGAATATCCTGAGCTGATTGACCATTTATCAAGTTGTAAATCACCGCAGCAAATGGCGGGAAGCATGTTTAAGACCTATGGTGCGAGTGTTGATGGGGTCGATGCCCGAGAGGTGTATAGTGTCGCGATCATGCCTTGTACCTGTAAAAAGTTTGAGGCTAGTCGGCCTGAGATGAAATCTAGTGGCTATCAGGATGTGGATGCTGTCTTAACCACAAGGGAATTAGCTTATCTCATCAAGGAAGCGGAGATTGATTTTAATGCTTTGCCTGAAGAAAGTTTTGATAAACCTTTAGGCATGTACTCCGGAGCGGGTACTATTTTTGGGGTAACAGGCGGTGTTATGGAAGCAGCGATTCGTACTGCCTATGAACTGATAACCAAAGAACCGATTGAAAATGTGAATGTAACAAGTGTCAGAGGTGAACAAGGTGTCAGGAAGGTCACATTGGATACTGGTGCATTGAAGCTTAAAACCGTTGTGGTTTCAGGATTGAAAAATGTAATTCCCATTTTGGAAGATATACAAAGAGGAAAGGCTGATTTTCACTTTATGGAGGTAATGACCTGTCCAGCAGGCTGTATCAGCGGTGGGGGTCAACCGAAAATGCTCTTGCCCGTCGATGGAAGAATAGCCTATGAAAATCGGAAGTTTAGCACCTATCAACATGATGAAGAGCAGCGCTATCGAAAGTCTCATGAAAATCCAGAAATACAAGATATTTATCAAAAGTTTTTGGGAGAACCCCTGGGTCATAAATCCCACAAACTTTTGCATACCCACTATAAGCCTAGTCGATGAGGTTTAGCAATATGAACAAGTATGAGTAGGACAGGTGAAGATATGCTAGACGGGTATAAACGTATCATTGATTATCTTAGAATTTCGGTAACGGATCGCTGTAATTTTCGCTGCAAATATTGTATGCCGCCACAAGGGATACAACTGCTTAACTCTCAGGAAATATTGTCTTATGAAGAACTGCTGCGTATTATTACTGTTCTTGGTCAGCATGGTGTCAGCAAGATTCGGATTACGGGAGGAGAACCGCTGCTGCGCAGTGGTATTGTTGATTTTCTTAGCCGTATACGCAAGATTGATGCCATCCAGGATCTTTCCATGACGACAAATGGCAGTTTGTTAAGTCAGAACCATATGGCCCAGAGATTAAAACAAGCTGGTTTGGATCGAATTAATATCAGTATGGATACGACCAATTCAATGCGTTTTGCCTATATTACTGGTCAAGGACAATTGCAGCAGGTACTTGCTGGTGTAGAAAGTGCATTAGAAGCTGGTCTACATCCTGTCAAACTAAATGTTGTAGTGACAGAAGCTTTATCAGATTCTGATATTTTCTACTTTATTAATCAAGTGTATCAACATCCTATTGCCATCCGTTTTATTGAATATATGCCAATTGGCGAGAAAACCATAGGACAAAAGGTTAGTATTGCTATGGTGAAAAACAGAGTTGAGCTTCAAGGACAGGGAATCTTAGAGCCTGTTATGAACATTGAGGGCAATGGACCAGCCAGATATTATCGATTACCAGGTGCGCAAGGTATGTTTGGCTTTATTACACCGATGTCGGAGCATTTTTGCCATAGCTGCAATCGTGTTCGATTGACTGCTGATGGGAAAATTAAGTCCTGCTTATTGTCAAATCATGAAGTAGATATTAAAGCCCTATTACGCAGGGGGTGTGATGATGAGGATATTTATCGGTTATTTGCTAAAGCCTTAGAAATCAAACAATTGCAGCATTCTTTAGGCTATGAGAACCAATCCTCAGTGAGGCGTCCGATGGTTCGAGTTGGTGGTTAGAGGTAAGTCAAATAAGGTAAAGATTTAGGAGGTAGAAATATGAATGACTTTGTAATAGCAGACCCTTGGAAATGTATTGGCTGCCGTACGTGTGAAGTTGCCTGTGTAATGGCGCATCAAAAGGAGCAAGCTCTTGAAAAACTGACTGTAGAAAATTTTTCGCCAAGACTAAGGGTTGTAAAGACTGCAAAAGTGACTACGCCGATTCAATGCCACCAGTGTGAAGATGCACCCTGTGCTAAGGCTTGTGCTGCTCAAGCGATCGTGCAGCAAGATCAGTCTGTGCAAGTGATTCAAGGGAGGTGCATCGGTTGTAAGGCGTGTTTGATGGCGTGTCCTTATGGTGCGATGGATTTGGTGCTCACTGCGGCACCTGCACAAGGTGAAAGTAAAGTGGAGGCACTAAAATGCGACTTGTGCCGCAAACAAGATGGGGGCCCCTCCTGTATTAAAGTTTGCCCAACAAAGGCTCTTTATGAGGTCCGTGGTTCTAAAATGGTGGAACAGATGCAAAATAGACGCAAAAGAGCGGCCCTTGGAGTGACGATTAGTAGATAATATGAGGAGAACGGAGGGTGTCAAATGGCTAATAAAGTATTAACGATATGTCCTTATTGCGGCAGCGGCTGTCAAATCTATTTAACGGTAAAAGATGGAGAAGTTATAGGCGCTGAGCCCGGAAATGGCCGTACAAATGAAAGTGAATTATGTTTAAAGGGATATTATGGCTGGGATTTTCTTAAGAATTCGAAACGCCTTACTGCACGCTTAATGAAACCGCTATTAAGGCGCAATCGTACCGATGAATTTGAGGAAGTATCCTGGGAAGAGGCAATTGATTTTGCAGCAACCAGATTGCAGGCGATTAAAGAAAAGTATGGTCCTGATGCAATTATGGCAACGGGATCGGCTCGCGGTCCTGGAAATGAAGCCAATTATATTATGCAGAAATTTGTCAGGGCAGCTATAGGAACGAATAATATTGACCATTGTGCTCGGGTCTGTCATGGATCTTCGGTATCAGGTTTGCAAGCTACCTTAGGAAATGGGGCAATGTCCAATTCCATTCCTGAAATTGAAGATACAAAATGTGTCTTTATTTTTGGCTATAATGCGGCAGAATCCCATCCGATTGTTGCGCGCCGCATCGTTAAAGCAAAGGAAAAAGGGGCAAAGGTGATTGTTACCGATCCTCGCTTTACGGAGCAGGCTAAAATTGCCGATCTATGGCTGCCTATTAAGAATGGTACAAATATGGCTCTTGTAAATGCTTTCGGAAATGTCTTGATTCACGACTCTTGTTTCTTTATTGAAAAGATCCTCGTTCTTTGTTCATAAACACAGATTAGTATATTTGTGTATGCAAAAACCAATCGTCACAGCCTTACTTGCCTATGGAATGTCTGGTAAGTTATTTCACGCTCCATTTGTAAATTTTCACCAGGGTTTTGATTTCAAAGGGGTATTCGAACACAATAATAAGCGTGTGCAGGCAGACTATCCTGGAGTCAAAAGCTTTGATTCTTTAGATGAAGTGCTGAATGATGAGGAGATTGAGCTGGTGATTGTAAATACGCCCAGCAATTTGCATGTTGAGCACACCAGGAAAGCGTTGCTTGCTGGTAAACACGTTCTGGTGGAAAAGCCCTTCGCACCTACAGTAAGCGAGGCGGAGGAATTGTTTGAGTTGGGCCGTCAGGTTGATCGAAAGATCATGATTTATCAAAACAGAAGATTTTCAAGCGACTTTGCAGTTACGCGGGACATAATAGAAAGTGAAAAATTAGGCCAAATTATTGAAATGCATCTCCGATTTGATCGTTATCGTCCAGAAATTGGCCCTAAAGCGTTTAAGGAGAACCCATTCCCGGCAAGCGGTATCATTTATGACCTGGCAGCTCATCTGCTCGACCAGGTGATCTGTATAATGGGTAAGCCGCTGAGCTATAGAAAGATCACCGGAATGTACCGTGAACATTCTAAGGTGGACGATTACGGCCATATTCATTTGGTATACCCCGGCAAAAAGAATGTTTTCATTACAACAAGCCTTCTGGTTGCCGACCCCTTACCAGGGATCGTTATACATGGTTCGAAAGGTTCTTTTCTAAAATCTTTCTGCGATTCCCAGGAAGACCAGTTAATAGCAGGGATGAAGCCGGGCGATGCAGAATTTGGTAAGGAGGCGAATGGGAAAGAAGGCAGACTAACCACCGTTAGTTTATCGGGGGAAAAAACAACTGAAATTATTCCTTCAGTAAGAGGGAAATATCTCGATCTTTTTGAAGCCGTCTATCAAAATGTTAGAAATAATGTTCCATTTCCCGTAAAA
>ENA-OFCE01001279-OFCE01001279.1-metagenomes-genome-assembly--contig:-NODE-1279-length-13298-cov-2.259835_pt1 | contig 13298 bp, 10 predicted proteins | sample MGYA00153388_OFCE01 | MGnify analysis MGYA00153388
GCGTAACCCTTCATAACATGAGTTGGGATGCCTACGAAATGCTTTTGAAAGCATTAGGAGACAATCGGGCTGCAAAGCTAACTTATCATCACGGTACATTAGAGATCACGACTCCTCTAGAGCAACACGAAAACTCCAGCAGTATTTTGGATGATTACGTCAAAATTTTGACTGAAGAAGAAGATCTCACCCTCAAAAGTATGCAATCCACCACCTTAAATCGCCCGGAGTTAAAAGTTGGGGCAGAACCGGATCAATGCTATTACCTGGCGAATGAGCCGTTAGTAAGAGGCAAAATCGTTAACCTGCAAGTTGACCCGCCCCCCGATCTGATTGTTGAAGTCGATATTACCCACACAGATATTAATAAAAATCTCCTTTATGCAGAAATGGGAGTGCCAGAATTCTGGCGATATGATGGGCAATGGCTGAAAATTTATGTGCTGAAAAATGGTGCGTATCAAGAGGTGGAAACCAGTCCTACTTTTTCTTGGCTAAGCAAGGAGGCACTGTATCAATTTTTGCAGGATTGCCAGGAGTTAGGCGAAACGCAAGCGAAAAAGAAATTTCGGAATTGGGTTAGACACCAGTTGCAAGCAAAGAGAGCCTAACCATCGCAGAATCAAATACTACTCGCGATCGCCCCTTCCACTTATTACTTCCACTTAATTCGTCCACGATCGCAGTGCTTTCTGCCCTGTTGGAGGATAGCCAAATACTTCAAATATCTTCATCATTAAAGGGAGGGATCGCAGAGGTTATCCGATTGAGAGTATTTCAAACCCTTCAACCCGTGCAACGCCGCAACCTGATGTTTTTGTTTGCAGCGGGGCTATTATTTTGGGCAAGTTTAGCATCACTGCTGCCAACTCTGTCGCCTTACATCAAGCAAGCAGGAGCCAGCGATCGCGAGGTGGGCATTGTCATGGGAGCATTTGCCATTGGGCTGCTGATTTTTCGCCCCGCGTTAGGGCGTAGAGCCGATCAAAAAAGTCGCACTGAAGTGCTAATGATTGGGATGGTGGCGGTGGCGATCGCGCCTTTAGGCTACATATTGACTCAATCCATTCCCTTATTATTTCTGATTCGCGCCTTTCATGGCTTGAGCATTGCCGCTTTCACCACTGCTTTTAGCGCTTTAGTGACCGATCTAGCTCCGCCTCAAAATCGGGGTGAAGTGTTGGGTTATATGACCTTGGTTAATCCCCTTGGAATGGCACTAGGACCTGCGATCGGGGGCTTTTTGCAGGTGTGGGCAGGCTATACGCCCTTGTTTTTATTTTCCGCCGGATTGGGCTTTGTTGGAACTCTTTGTGCGACTCAAATCAAAGCTCCGCCGATTGAACGGGCATCGTCGGCTGCATCCCAAAAAATCCACGATATTCCTTTTTGGAAGTTTTTGTGGAATCCTCGCCTACGAATTCCGGCTTTTGTGCTGTTGTTGATTGGAATTGCCTTTGGCACTTTAGCCGTGTTTGTGCCACTTCATATTCGAGAAACGGGTGTCAATTTGAATGTAGGTTTGTTTTACACCGCTGCCGCGATCGCCAGTTTTGGGGTCAGGCTACTCACGGGTCGTGCGTCTGATAATCATGGGCGAGGGCGTTTCATTACCATTAGCCTGTTGCTCTATGCCATCTCGATGGTGTTGTTGTGGCGCGCCCATAGTGCCTCAGAATTTTTGCTGGCTGGTTTTATAGAAGGAGCAGGTGGCGGCATTTTCATCCCCATGATTGTGGTGCTAACAGCAGATCGCTCGGAACCCCATGAGCGCGGTCGCGTGTTTGGGTTGTGTTTAGCTGGTTTTGATTGTGGTGTAGCGATCGCGGGTCCGGTGATGGGCTATTTTGCCGAGGCAATCGGGTATCGCGGATTATTTGGGGTTGCTGCGGGCATTGCATTACTTGCGTTTGTCAGCTTTGTCACCTTGGGGTCTGGTCGGGATGTTTACGCATTGCCAAATCACTAAACGGGTCTACGATCTTAAGCGCTGTCATCGACCGCCTTCATACATCGCTTTGGGGATGAATAGCACATGACCAGAAGGCTGCCGCATTGTCACGCCTTGATCTGACCACACCACTTTAGATTGGCGAATCGAATCGGGTTCTTTTAGCAACCCGTAAAAGCTCATGTCTACATAATGTCCGTAAGATGGGGTGCCGTTCCCTTTGCCCACATAAATGGCATAGCGAGGTTGGACATTTAAGGGAAAGCCACGCCAATCTGTATCGCTTTGATGCACGGTCAGGTACATAGAGGCATCAGGGTTTTCCCAGGTTTTAACCACTTTGAGCGATGGGCGTGTCAGCATGAAAAGAGCGATCGCGCTGAGCCAAAAACTTGCCGCCAAAACGCTGCCAAACCACACCAACTGTTTGAATAAAGGACGATTCACGTTTTTCTATAGCCTCTTAACATTAAACATGGGGCTGCACTACCTAAGAAAACCTACACACCTGATAGCATTCTGAAAAGGAATAGTAGGAAGTGTGACTTTAATGAATATCTTGTCTAAGCATAGGGATACTCGAAACGGTATGGTTTTCTCGTTTACCAAGTTAACCTTTCAATGCTTACTCCAAGTATCGAAACAATCACTTTGGTTAGGGGTTGGATTAGTCGCGATCGCGGGCTGCGCCAATACCGTCGATCACCGCAAAGTTGCAGACGCGATTCAGCAAGACATTACTAAAAATGGCGGCACTTCGTTGAAAGCGGTCACCTGTCCCGGAAGCGTGAAGCCTGAAGCGGGCAAAACCTTTAACTGTGTGGGTGAAATGGACAATGGCTACACCTTTACCATTACAGCAAAACAACAGGATGCGAAAGGCGCGATCGCCTGGGATGTGCCCAACGCCAAAGGACTGATCAACATTCCAAAATTGGAAGCCTTGATGCAAGAAGCCGTGGCAACTGAGATTAACACGCGCCCATCTGTGACTTGTGGCGGCGTTTATCGGGCTATTAAACCCGGCGAAGGGTTTGAATGCCAGGGTGCTTATAAGGTGATGAAGTCTGTGCCAACATCAAAAACTGTGAAAGGCAAGCCTAAGCCTACTATTGAAGTTAGCCAAACTGAGAAAATTTCAGTCACAACTGATGAAAATGGCAATATTAGCTGGCAACGAGTATTTCCCGGTTTAGCCGCAAAAACTTAGCCTCTATTCTGCTGCCATTTCTCTAGGGTGGCACGATGGACTTCACGCCAAGGAATGTTTTGCTGCTGAGCGACTTGGGCGCAGTCATCGTATTCGGGCTGCACGTTGGTAGGAGCGCGATCGCGCCCTTCTGCCCAGGCAACCTTGACCCGCACCATGCCATAGTCTGTCTGCACAGATTGAATTTCTCGCGGTAAGATTTGGCGCTGCTGCTGCGATCGCCGGATTCCTAACGTTGTCGTTTCTCGAAAAATCATCGCTTCACAGGCATCCTCATCTCCAACCCGACAGATCACCGTCAGCAGCGTTCCCAAGCGAGATTTTTTCATCGTGATCGCTTGCGTAAACACATCCAACGCCCCCATCGCTAGCAATTGCTCCATCACATAAGCGATCGCCTGAGGATTTAGATCATCAATCTGGGTTTCCAAAACGGTGATGGTTTCAGGTTCAGAGTTCGACATACGGCGTGCGGCGTGCGAGGTAGAGGATTGTTGATTCCTCTCTCCTCTCTCCAAACTCCAAACTCCCGACTTTTGCTCTCCGATCCACAGCCGCAGCACATTCGCGATCGCCAAATTCTGAGTTCCCGCACCTAAGCCCACTTTATGCAGGGTCATTGTAGGCGGTGAACCAAAGTGAGTGGCTAGCGCTGTGGCGATCGCGGCTCCGGTGGGTGTGACCAGTTCGCGATCGATGTCATTGTAATAAATTGGAACTTGGCGCATTTCAAACAGCTTTAGCACCGCTGGAGTAGGTACGGGCATTCGTCCGTGGGCGGCTCGAATGGTGCCGCCGCCCGTGGGTAACGCAGAACAGTGCAGTTCCTCAATTTTTAGCCAATCCAATCCTAAACAAGTGCCCACAATATCGACGATCGCATCGGTTGCGCCCACCTCATGAAAATGCACTTGCTCAATCTCCACCCCATGAACGGCTGCCTCTGCTGCTGCTAATTGCCGAAACACCGCTAAACTCCAGGTTTCTGCCCTTTTAGGTAACTGAGCCAGCATAATTAGCTGTTCAATTTCTGGCAAGTGCCGAATAGGTGGAAGCGGATGAGGTAAATCCTCAATAGAGGGCTGCTCATGTGGGTGAGAATGCCCATGCTGACGAGATTCGGTAATTAAGTTCCCTGAAACCGTATCTTCTATAGCAGAATGAAGAGGATAAGCACGCGGATCAAACGTTGCAAACTCATCCGGGCTTCCTATTTCTCCCGACTCAAACACGAGATCAACATGAAATTTTGTCGCTCGCTGTCCATTGCGATCGACCGATTCTGTCCACAGTTTATATTCCTGCGAAATTCCTAAACGCCCCAGTTGCTCAATTAAGTAGGCTATCGGTACGCCCAAATCCACAAGCGCACCTAGGCACATATCTCCGGCAATTCCTGTCGGGCATTGTAAGTAAGCAATTTTGGTCATTGGCGTTTTAGAAAGTTTTGTTCGCGTAGCGTTTCCGCAGGGAATATTTTAAGTTTTGAGTTTTGAACTATCTACCACATTTTGCACCTTTTCTACCATGGCAACCCTTTACACGCTTCATCCTAAAAATCCTCAAGCCCGAACGGTAGACCGTATTGTCAAAGCGCTAAAAGATGGGGCAGTGCTGCTATATCCAAGCGATACGGTATATGCGATCGGCTGTGATTTGAACTCTAAAAGCGCCGTGCAAAGGGTGAGGCAGATTAAACAACTTTCCAATGATAAGCCGCTGACGTTTTTGTGTTCGTCTTTATCTAATATCGCTCAGTATGCGATCGTCAGCGACGAAGCTTACGGAATTATGCGGCGATTAATTCCTGGACCTTATACTTTCTTGCTGCCAACTACTAAACTGGTTCCCAAACTGGTGATGAGTCCCAAACGCCGCACCACAGGAATTCGGGTGCCCGATCGCCCCATTTGTCAGGCACTCCTAGAAAGCTTGGGTAATCCAATTATTTCTACCTCCGCCCACGTTTTAGATGACGGTTCCGCCCGCAGCAAGAGCGCGATCGAGTATCCATCCCGCTTAGATCTATTTGAATGTTTAGATAAATTGGTGGATGTGATTGTGGATGACGAGCAAGAACCGGGCTATGAAGTATCCACTATTTTAGATTTGAGCAGTGAGGAACCTGTGCTAGTTCGCAAGGGTCTTGGATGGGAAGCGGCAGAACTATGGACTAGTGCGGGGCGCTGACAAAGTTTGTGAAAATTCTTCAGACTGAGGAATTTTGGGAAATTTTGAAGCTTGTTCTAGCAAAATGAACTTTTTCATCTATCTATCGTCATAACTATCGGGGTGGCTAACCCCAAACTGGCTAATGGATAGCAGTTTTTTTAGAAGTCAATCACGGTAGATCAACTTGTCAACTGTTTACTGTCAAACGCGGATTTGGGCTGTCTAAGAGAAATGCACAGGATAATCCTGCTGACGTTCTCTTGATTTGTAGGAGCTTTTTATTCAACAAGTACCAAAACGCCTGGGAAACTAACAATTCTTTGTCAACTCCTGATAAGAAGTGCCACAGGCTGACCAAAAGCTGCCCGTAATTTACAAACTTGCATGTGTAGATAGTTATGACAGTTGCTGAGCAAAACGTCAGAAAACCAGAGCAGCAGAAACTTCACGCTTCTTCTGTCTTAACAACTCCCCTAAGTGTGCATTACCAAGCCATGAATATTGAATCTCCCCCGCCTTGCGCTAGATCGGTTGCTGTTCATTCTGCTCAATCAGAGCGTCTTGCGATCGCTGAACCTCCCCAATCGACTCAATCTAATCGCCAAGCTGCTTCCGCCTCTCGTTCTACCGTTCACTTTCTCGATCAAGCGGCTCTCGTTCAAATGTTGGCGCAGGAGTTTCGAGAAGAGGTCGGCAACCTAAACGGCAGTGTGGAAAGCCTTGCTGGGCGGATTGCGGCTGAAGTGGAACGAGTTTGCCAAAAAAGTGGGCGAATTCAAGCTTCTGGGCAAGCGCAATCCTGGCAGATTTCTTTAGCCCGCCATCGCTTACAAAAATGCGTTAACTACTATCACCTTGGCTCTCAAAGAGGGCGGACTGAACTGCATAGCACCCTGGGTTCCATGGTCTATCGCTATGTGGCTCCTTCGCGGATGCAGCTTGGGTTTCAGGCGCGATACACCCTGATTGAAGATTTTTTACAAGGGTTTTATACTGAGTCACTCAAAGCGTTTCGGCGCGAGAATGTCTTGCCAGAAACCTATCAACCTCGTAGCCGATTAGAGCTAGCGGAATATATGGCGTTTACGGAACAGTATGCCAAGCGTCGCATTTCTCTGCCAGCGGGACAAAATCAACAGCTAATTGTGCTGCGATCTCAGCGATTTGGGCAACGCCAACCCCTCGAAGTGTCGGTGGATATTGAACAAGCGCTGGAGTCGGCACGGGGCGAAGAAGCAGAAATGCACAATCGTATGCCCATCGTGCAGCAGCTACGGGAACGGATGGTATCTGATACGGTGGATTCTTCGGAGGCTGTACTGCGCGATCGCGTCATTTCCGAACTGGTGCAATATTTAGAATCGGAAGATCAAACTGACTGCGTAGACTATCTGGTGCTGAAGTTGCAAGATATGTCTGCCCCTGAAATCGACGATGTTTTAGGACTCACTCCCCGCCAGCGTGACTACTTGCAGCAACGCTTTAAATATCACGTCGAAAAATTTACCCTTTCTCGCAACTGGAAACTGGTGCATCAATGGCTGGGTGCTGACCTCGACCAAAACTTGGGCATGGCAACTTCTCAATGGGATAGCTTCCTCGATCGCCTCACCCCCGAACAACGCCAGATGCTACAACTCAAGCAATCTCAGGCGGACGATGCCGAAATCGCTCGGACACTTAAACTGACTGCCAAACAATTTCAAAAACGGTGGGGAAACCTATTAGAAATGGCTCGTCAAACGCGAAATGAAGCCTAAAGTAATCAAAAATAAAGCAATCAAAAATAGGAGATTCAAAAGCATCAGGTGTTAGAAGTTAAACTTCCAACACCTGATTTTTTATAGAATCGCTTGCTTGTGATTTGCATCAATCAAAAGGAGCCGTCATCTCACTCAACAATCAGTTTAAGATCAACTGGAAACATCGCCCTGACTCACTTTCAAAGCCAGAAAACTCTAAGAGAATAAAGGGCTAAGCCTTCAAACAAAAAGCTGATTGATATGAGTTCCCATTTTCGTCACACCATTCGGTTTCACGGCAGCACCCGCCCTCAAGGTCGCTACCAGCTTCAAATTTCTGAAATCGGCAGCAATGGTCATCCTCGTTGTAAAGCTCAATGGAACTTTCCTACCTTAAAGACGTTGGTTCTCTTTCTGAAAAAATATTTTCCCCATAGCGAAGCCTTAATTTCTAACGATGCACACACTGGTTTAGGGTTTGATACTGCGCTGTCAATGGTGGCTTAATCTTGATTGGCGCTCTTAAGCACCCTGTTTACAAGTCATCACGCCTTCTTTTTGTGCATTTGCACCCGGTTTGCCACCCATTGCCCGAACTGCGATCGCGGGCTGATATCCAGGATAGCAACGCACTAGTACGGTATCTTCAGCACGAGTTACATAGAGTACATACACGGGTTTGCCTCCCAATTTGGCAGGGATGAGCGCTGGAGGTGCAGCAGCAGTCGCGATCAGAGTTTGCTGATCGAGTGAGGCATCTGGCATTGGAGGTAGCGCAGCCTTTGTGCCCAAGGGTTGCAAACAAACCAGCGCTACTGCAACAGCAGCAATTAACGCAGCAAACAATTTAGTGGGTAGTTTAAACATGGCTTAGCTTTTTGTTCGTTTTTAGAATGTTCATAGCACAGTCTACACTCTGCCTCAATGGAATCTTGCTCAATTACATAATTATTCGATGCAAAAGGAATAAAGTTCAAACCATAAAAAATCCCCCATCAGTAAAGATGAGGGATTTTTTTATAGCTTGCCTATAAGGCTAATTCAGCGCTAGCCAAATTTTGCGGCTGTTGAGGCAATCACAAAGGCAGCGTAAGTTAGGACGTAACCCACCGTAAAGTGAGCTAGACCCACCACCCGACCTTGAACAATAGACATAGCTACAGGCTTATCCTTCCAGCGAATCAAGTTCGCTAGGGGAGTGCGCTCATGTGCCCAGACCAAGGTTTCGATTAGCTCTTGCCAATAGCCTCTCCAAGAAATCAAGAACATGAAGCCGGTTGCCCAAACTAGATGCCCAAAGAGGAACATCCATGCCCAGACTGCCAGATTATTCATGCCGTATGGGTTATAGCCGTTGATTAATGGACCTGAATAGAGCCATAGATAATCACGCAGCCAGCCCATTAAATACGTTGACCCTTCATTAAAAGACGCAGCATTACCAGACCACAGCGCTAAATGCTTCCAGTGCCAGTAAAAGGTTACCCAGCCCAAGGTGTTCAACATCCAGAACATCGCAAGGTAGAACGAATCCCAGGCTGAGATATCGCACGTACCACCACGACCCGGACCATCGCAAGGGAAGGCATAGCCAAAGTCTTTCTTGTCGGGCATTAGCTTAGAACCACGAGCATCCAACGCACCCTTGACCAAGATCAATGTGGTGGTGTGTAGACCCAGTGCGATCGCATGGTGAACCAAGAAATCGCCAGGACCAATGCTGAGGAACAAAGAGTTGGTGCCACTATTAATCGCATCCAACCAACCAGGTAGCCATACGTTGCCGTAGTTGGGCCACGCGGTGGTTGCAATACTATCAGGATTAGACAGCAGCGTATTCATGCCATAGAGCAGTTTACCGTGAGAGGCTTGAATGAACTGTGCAAACACAGGCTCAACCAAGATTTGCTTCTCAGGCGTGCCAAAGGCAACGACTACATCGTTGTGAACATATAGACCCAAAGTGTGGAAGCCAAGGAAGAGAGAAACCCAACTCAAGTGGGAAATAATCGCCTCTTTGTGGTCTAGCATCCGTGCCAACACATTGCCTTTGTTTTGCTCAGGATCGTAATCCCGAACCAAGAAGATCGCACCGTGAGCAAAAGCCCCCACCATCAAGAATCCAGCAATGTACTGGTGATGGGTGTAAAGCGCTGCTTGCGTAGTGAAATCTTTTGACATGAAGGCATAGGGAGGCAGCGCGTACATATGCTGCGCCACTAGAGAAGTAATTACACCCAACGCCGCCAAGTGGATGCCCAACTGGAAGTGCAAGGAGTTGTTGTAGGTTTCATACAAGCCTTGGTGAGGCAAGTTGAACTGACCCTCTGTCATAGAGCCAAAGAGACCAGACTTAGCATCTAGCATTTCTTTGATGCTGTGACCAATACCAAAGTTGGTACGGTACATATGACCCGCAACAATGAATAGAACCGCGATCGCTAGATGGTGGTGAGCAATATCCGTCAACCAGAGCGACTCAGTTTGAGGATGAAAGCCACCCAAGAACGTCAGAATAGCCGTTCCAGATCCTTGAGCGGTGCCAAACAAATGGCTAGCCGTGTCAGGATTTTCGGCATAAACGCCCCAGTTACCCGTAAAGAACGGAGCCAACCCAGCCGGGTGAGGCAACGTCGATAGGAAATTATCCCAACCGACATGCTGACCACGAGCTTCAGGAATCGCTACGTGTACCAGGTGTCCTGCCCAAGCCAGAGAACTAACCCCAAACAGACCAGCCAAGTGGTGGTTGAGACGAGACTCAGCATTCTTGAACCAAGACAAACTAGGACGGAACTTAGGCTGCAAGTGTAGCCAACCTGCAAACAAGAACAAAGAAGACAGGATCAGTAGGAAGATCGCGCCACTGTACAAGTCGCCATTGGTTCGCATTCCGATGGTGTACCACCAATGGTAAACACCAGAATAAGCAATGTTTACAGGATAGGAAGCACCACCTTGGGAGAATGCTTCAACCGCAGCCTTACCGAATTGAGGGTCCCAAATCGCATGGGCGATGGGACGGATGTTTAGCGGATCTTTGATCCACTGTTCAAAGTTGCCTTGCCACGCTACGTGGAACAGACTGCCAGAAGTCCATAGAAAGATAATGGCGATATGACCAAAGTGGGAAGCGAAAATCTTTTGATAAAGATTCTCTTCCGTCATACCGTCATGACTTTCAAAGTCATGGGCTGTTGCAATTCCGTACCAAAGCCGACGAGTTGTCGGATCTTGAGCGAGGTCTTGGCTAAATTTTGGAAATTTGGTTGCCATTTTTATGTTTTCTCCTCGCTTAGCCAAGTGCAATTGTGCGAGCCAGGAAGAATGCCCAGGTAGTCACAATTCCGCCCAATAAGTAGTGAGCAACGCCAACCGCCCGACCCTGAATAATACTCAGAGCGCGAGGTTGGATTGCAGGAGCCACTTTCAGCTTGTTGTGTGCCCAAACAATCGACTCAATCAATTCTTGCCAGTAGCCGCGACCACTAAACAAGAACATTAGGCTGAATGCCCATACGAAGTGAGCACCCAAAAACAGAAGACCGTAAGCAGACAGGGCAGACCCATAGGAGGTAATCACCTGTGCTGATTGCGCCCACATAAAGTCACGTAACCAGCCGTTGATCGTAATCGCGCTTTGAGCAAAATTACCACCCGCGATATGAGCTACAGAACCATCCGCATTAAGGGTTCCCCACACATCCGATTGCATCTTCCAACTGAAGTGGAAAATCACCACGGAAATGCAGTTATACATCCAGAACAAGCCGAGGAAAACGTGATCCCAGCCTGAAACTTGGCAAGTGCCGCCGCGTCCGGGTCCATCGCAAGGGAAACGGAATCCGAGGCTTGCTTTGTCTGGAACTAGACGAGAGCTACGAGCAAACAGCACACCCTTCAGCAAAATCAACACGGTGACGTGGATTGTGAAGGCGTGAATATGGTGAACCATAAAGTCTGCCGTGCCCAATGCAATAGGCATCATTGCCACCTTACCGCCTACCGCAACGATGCCACCGCCAAATGCGTAGCTAGCAGGAGCTAGGGCATTGGGGGCAGTAGCGCCGGGGGCAAGGGTATGGAGGTTTTGAACCCATTGAGCAAAGATGGGCTGCAACTGGATTGCAGTGTCAGAGAACATATCTTGGGGACGACCTAACGCACTCATCGTGTCGTTATGAACATACAAACCAAAGCTATGGAAACCCAAGAAAATGCAGACCCAGTTTAGATGAGAGATGATGGCATCTCTATGACGCAGCATATTATCCAGCACGTTGCCACGATTCACAGCGGGATCGTAATCACGCACCATAAAGATGGCACCATGAGCGGCTCCGCCAACAATCAGGAATGCTCCAATCCACATGTGGTGAGTGAACAGAGATATCTGAGTTGCGTAGTCCGTTGCCATATAGGGATAGGGCGGCATGGCATACATGTGCTGAGCAACAATGATGGTCACCGAGCCAGCCATCGCCAAGTTGATTGCCAACTGTGCGTGCCAAGAGGTCGTCAGCACTTCATAAAGACCTTTATGACCTTCACCCGTGATGATGATGGGATCTTTATGAGCTTCTAAGATCTCTTTGATGCTGTGACCGATACCCCAATTGGTACGGTACATGTGACCCGCCACAATGAACATCACCGCGATCGCTAAGTGATGGTGAGCGCTGTCAGTCAGCCAAAGTCCACCAGTTACAGGGTTCAAACCGCCCTTAAAGGTAAGGAAGTCTGAATAAGCGCCCCAGTTCAAGGTGAAGAAAGGCGTTAATCCTTGAGCAAAGCTCGGATAAATATCTGCCATCAGCTTGGAGTTCAGGATGAACTCATGAGGCAGAGGAATATCTTTTGCAGCAACGCCTCTATCAAGTAGCTCGTTGATTGGCAAGGAAACATGGATCTGGTGACCTGCCCAGCCCAATGAACCCAAACCAAACAAACCCGCTAGGTGATGGTTGAGCATTGACTCAACGTTTTGGAACCACTCCAACTTGGGTGCTGCCTTGTGGTAGTGGAACCACCCTGCAAACAGCATCAAGCCTGCCATTACTAGACCGCCGATCGCGGTGCAGTAAAGCTGGAAGCTATTCGTGAAGCCAGAAGCTCGCCACAGATAAAACAGTCCAGAAGTAATCTGGATTCCGTGGAAGCCGCCGCCAACATCGGCATTCAAAATTTCTTGACCCACAATTGGCCACACAACCTGAGCGCTAGGTTTAATAACGGTCGGGTTAGTTAACCAAGCTTCATAGTTTGAAAATTTTGCGCCATGAAAATACATTCCACTCAGCCAGATGAAAACAACGGCTAAGTGACCAAAGTGAGCGCTAAAGATCTTACGGGATACGTCTTCTAAATCGGAAGTATGGCTATCGAAATCGTGAGCGAGAGCGTGAAGATTCCAAATCCAAGTGGTGGTTTTGGGTCCTCTGGCAAGGGTGCGGTCAAAGTGCCCCGGTTGTGACCACTTCTCGAAAGAAGTAGGAACCGGATTCCTATCGACGACAACTCTTACTTTTGCTTCCCGCTTTGGGGTAGTTGTCATTGAGACTCTCCTCTCTCTAGACAAGGAACGAGGAATCCCCCCTTAATAGGCTTGCTCTGATGGCTAAGTTGCCTTTCTCTACTTAATTTCACCAACATATGAACCTCAGCAATACAGATCTGAAAGATAGGCTTGAATAAGCTCCGATGCGTGGCTTGTTGAATAGAACAACTCAGCATCACTTCGACAGATTCGAGGGAATCAGAGCGGCTTTTGCTAGTTAAACCTTAGAAAAGTCTAAAAAGCAGAGTAGAAGCCTAATCGGGGTTCTCATCGTGACATTATAGGATCGCTTCTGACCCGATTGTGGGCGGTTAACAATAATTAAAAACCGCTCAAGTCCAGATGCAGTCTAGGTTACATATCCAGGAATGACCCCGAAAGTCAAGCCCTACTGTCGCGATGCCGAGCAAACAAAACGGTAGAAAACCGCTAAAGCTTCTTGCAGAAGGGCTTCTTAGCGATTTTTTACAGTGGGGGAGAATCTAAAAAATCGAGTTTGATCTATACAAATCATAGGAATGTTCGATCTATCCTTGATGTGCCTGATGGGCAAGGGATTGAGTGCGATATGAAGACTTTAAAGCAGCTAAATAATTTTACAAAACCAACGTGTTAGCGTTACCAAAGTTTACTTAGACTTGCAGCGCATGATGAATCTGAGGTTTA
>ENA-OFCE01001280-OFCE01001280.1-metagenomes-genome-assembly--contig:-NODE-1280-length-13291-cov-2.557117_pt1 | contig 13291 bp, 18 predicted proteins | sample MGYA00153388_OFCE01 | MGnify analysis MGYA00153388
AATTGTCTTCTTATCGCTCACATCAACTAAAAGAGAAGCTGCCCATAAATTTACTAACTAATTTATTATGGTAGCTTCTCTTTTATAAATTCCAAATCCTTCTATATTTTTACATTATAAGCATTATTTTACCAAAGCGAGGCTCTGTTTCAGGTTTCTTATTAATTGTAAATCAGTGACTACCTATGGATGGGTAGTTACTGAATAACCTTTTTCTACACCTTCAACCATGTTCGGCTTTAATAATACTCTCTCACCCGGATTTATAAATTTATCTATACCGCCTAATAAAGCAAGCGCTTCTTAAACGCCTTATTCTACATCTTCGTAAATGTAATCAAAACTATCTACCTTGACTATTGCTACTTTTTGCATATTTAATATTCCATTTTCATATATTGTAATGCAACACCTGAGCAGATGATATTCCATCCGTGAAAGCTGTCTTTTAATAAAAAAGACACGCTTTCATCATCTTTTGCAAGCAATAAAATTCCTAGTGTTGGTTTCACAACACCCACACTATTATAATCTTTTATTCCTCTTGCCAATTCTTCCAATTTATTAATCAATTCGTCTTCTGATTCACCTTTATAAACATATATTGGAACATTCGAATTTAATTTTTTCAATAATAAGCTATTTGAGTAAAAACCCTTAAAGGAGGTCCTTTCCACGGCACTTCTGTCAGCAAATTTTGCGTAAGCTCATATTCTACGGAAACACGTGGCAAAACAGTAATCCCCAAGCCACTCATAACCAATTTTTTAATGGCTTGAATATTGTTGATTTCAATCAGAGAATGAGGCTGAACCCCCGCTTCCTGTAAAAGTTCATCAATCATGGCCCGATACGGAATATGCATAGTAACCGCAGGTTGGGCATACCCGAGAATTTTAGCAGTATAACTAAAACTCCCTGTCTTATTTATCACTGAAAAAGTTTTTAAGTGTTTTATATCTATTCAAGTATTCCCCTCGATATTATAAAACATAATCATTTATATCATAATTATTCAATTTTACATATACAGCCAGCTACAGTATATTAAAAATGTATATTCTTGTAAACAAATATACTAGAAAAATACATACAACAAAGGTGATGAAAATGAATAAAACAAATATATGTAAAGCCGCTGCGCACTTTGTAGAAAACGAAAAAGACAATTATATAACAAAAGAATTTGCTCTTTCTACGCAGGTAATCGGTATGAAAATATTTGAAGACCCTATTTTTGCCTTTGGCTCTGCGGCTGATCCATATTTCGATGAATTAAAAAAGCCAACTGCAATTGGCGATCATGTCCGACATCCACAGCAATGGCTGCCAGAAGCAAAAACAGTTATCTCTTTTTTCCTTCCCTTTAGCCAGCAAATCAAAAGAGAAAATACTAAAGACAGTGTCTGGCCTGCCGACGCATGGCTGCATGGTCGTATTGAAGGACAAGCGTTTCTAAATAAATTAACCACCTATTTAAAATCCATATTGCTACGCGCAGGTTATAATAGCATAGTACCGTCGCTTGATGAAAATTTTTGGTCAAAAGCCGGGTTCAACCCCAATACACCCCATCCCCAAGCCGCCTTTACCAGCAATTGGTCGGAAAGACATGTCGCTTTTATTTGCGGATTGGGTACATTCGGACTTTCTAAAGGCCTGATAACAGCTAAAGGTGTTGCCGGAAGATTCTCCAGCATTATTACCGAACTGGAACTACCCCCTGACACAAGAAACTACAAATCTATTTATGAATATTGCTGCCTATGCGGTGCCTGCGTAAAAAAATGCCCCGCTGGAGCAATCTCTATTGAAGAAGGAAAAGATCATATGGCCTGCTCGGCATTTTCGGATAAAATTATTGAAAAATATGCTCCAAGATATGGTTGCGGCAAATGCCAAACAGGTGTTCCGTGTGAAAGTAAAATTCCCCTGCGAAATACCTACTAACATTGCTATTTTCAACTTAGCTACAATTCCTGGTCAAGTTTTTGAACTTTTCTGCAAAATAAAGGGACACGGGGACAGGTTCCTTGTCCCAATTTAAAGACGATACTTCTAAATTGTCTTTAAATCGCTATGTCAACTAAAAGAGAAGCTGCCCATAATTTACTAAATAATTATGGTAGCTTCTCTTTATGAATGCTAAATTCTGCTATATTTTTACATGGATAGACTTATTTAACCCACCCAACAGTTCAATAGCTTCGTTAACGCCCTTTTCTACGTCTTCATAATTGTAATAATAACTATCTACTTTGACGGCTACTACTTTAACCATTTAGCCTACCTCTCAATTATTACTTATAATTTATTTCTTATGGGCTACCACCATTTCATGCAAATAACATTTACGTATTTGACCTCCATAACGCTGGTCTATTAATTTACCAATATCATTAATCAGCAGAAAACGCTTCTTTTCTTCAAACATGCGATGATCGGAATAAGTTAATAACAGTTGTTCATATTCTGCACGACTATAAGTTTCCTCAATCAGATAATCTCGCGTAATTAGTTCCTTGAAAAATTCACTATTATAAAAATCTTGGATACTAGGTTTAAATTTGCTAGGTTCTATTAATCTAAACTCTGGCTCACCTGATTTATATTTTTGATAATATTTTTGTACTTCATGGGGAAATGCCCTGTCACCACCCGCTACATGATGATATTTTATTACCGCCAAATACCCCTTCGGAACAAGGATATCATAAATTCTTTGATAGCGCGTTTGTGGGTCAAGCCAATGAAAAGCAGTAAAAGCAACTACCAAATCAAATTTTCCTTCTGTTGGTGTCCAATCTTCAAATGTTGAAATTATCACATCAGTTTTATATTCTTTCAGATTTTCTTTAAGAATAGAAGCCATTTGGTCTCCTGGTTCCAATGCAACTACATGAAACCCACGCTTTACAAGTTCAATCGTTGCAATTCCAGTACCCGCCCCAATTTCAATAATACGAGCATTTTTCGGAAGATTCGTCAACTGAAAAAGGTCGTTGAATAATTCTTGCGGATAACGAGGACGAATTTTATGATAAAGGCCTGCCGCCTCATTGAATGTTAATGCAGGTTTTCTCATTATAAGATTCACAGACTCCCTTCATAGAATTAATGAACTGTTTTGACAGCTGCTACTTTATAACTGGCCTTATAATTTTTCTTTAAACTGGATCTTTTTAATGTGCAATCTTTTGGTGTAACATAAGCGCGTAAGAAGACGCCAAACTCAGCGTTAATTTTGAGGAGGAGATCTCAGTTATGGAAAATAAGAATCATGATATTTGTAGTATGTGTCATTCGGAAACACACGGGACTACTTACGAAATGGAAACAGGGAATCATATCTGTGGTGACTGTATCCAAACTGGCTACATCGTCTACCTGCAACAGAAAAGATCTAATGAATGGTGGGCGCTTTCCGTATTTAGAACGAAATCTGAAGCAGAGGCAGCCGCAAAGGATGTCATGAATTTCCCATTTATAATTGGTTATACCATAGAAGAAGCTGTATATGGGCAAAAGTCCCGCCAGAACAGTAGTCGAAACAGTAAGATTCAATCGATAAGTGCCAACGAATTAAAAAAGAAGATCGAAACAGGTGATCTGTCTTTTCAAATTATTGATGTACGGGCCGATAAGGAATTAGAAAAAGGCAGTATACCTGGTGCTGTACATATAACAATAGAAGAGCTACCTCATAAAATGATAACCCTCTCTAAGGATAAAGAATATATTATTGTATGTTCTCATGGACTTCGCGCTCGTTATATCTGCGAGTTTTTAGAAGACAATGGCTATAAGGCAAAAATCTTAACTAGTGGGATGATGGGTTGGAACGGATTTGGGTTTGTAGTATCCGCTATGGATACGGTCGTATCCATAATAAAAAAATTCAACAACAAAAATGAAGCGAGTAACACACTATGATCTATTTTGATAATAGTGCCACGACCTTACCAGATCAAGATATCTTAGCAACCTATCATGAAATCGCGACAGGATGTTTTGGCAATCCATCTTCGCTCCACCGCTTAGGTGGAAAAGCAGCTCTGAAATTAGAGCAGGCAAGAGGGGTCTGCGCTGCTAGTCTAGGAGTGAAACCGGAAGAGATTATCTTTACATCCAGTGGCTCTGAAAGTAATAATACAATAATAAAAGGACTTGCTCTGGGGAAAGATTTTCATGGCAAGCATATTATTACAACGAGTGTAGAACATGCCTCTGTATATGAAACCTGCAAGCAATTAGAGAACATAGGATATTCCATTACATACCTACCAACTGATGGCGAGGGTTGTGTTCATGTAAAGGATGTAATACGAGAAATTCGAAAAGATACCATTCTTGTAACTGTGATGCATGTAAATAGTGAATTAGGATCGATACAACCCATCGCAGATATTGGCCGCTTGTTGTCTACATATCCTACTATTCATTTTCATGTTGATGCAGTACAAAGCTTCGGGAAGCTGCCACTCAGTCCCAAAGAATGGGGAATCGACTCTCTTTCCATCTCTGCGCATAAATTTCATGGTTTGCGAGGAGCAGGACTGCTCTATGTTCGCAGTGGTACGTCCTTCTCTCCATTAGTACATGGAGGCGGACAAGAGTATGGCTACCGGGCAGGAACAGAAAATGTCCCTTGTATCGTAGCTATGAGCAAAGCAATGCATAAACAGCACCTACAACAAAAGGATAATTATAGCTACTTATCTAATCTTAAACAATACTTACTAGAAGGGCTTATAGAAATACCAGGTTGTATACTGAATGGTCCCCAAAAACAAAGTAAGGTTGGAGCTCCCCATATTATTAACTTCTCTCTTCCTGGTCTTAAGTCGGAAGAATTACTATTTGCCCTAGAAAGTGAAGATATCTATGTTTCAAAAAGTTCTGCTTGTTCATCCAAAAGTAATAAGCCTTCACGTGTTTTGTTATCTGCTGGGATAAGTGAAATTATAGCCAATAGCGCCATCCGCGTTAGCTTTTCTACTTATAATACAATGGAAGAAGTGAATACTTTTATATTAACGTTACAAATGATTATAACCAAATTGAGGATTAAATACCAGATGAATCATAACTAGTTTAAAATATCTGCCAAATCTAACATAGGAGCATTATTATGTTTGTTTTAAGTGGCAAAAATGGAAAGCCATTATACTCTCAACTCTATCAACAAATCCGCAATCATATCCTTAGCGGAGTTTTGAAACCAGGGACAAAACTATCATCAAGTCGCCACCTGTCAAAAGAGTTATGTGTCAGCAGAAACACGGTGGATATGGCCTATCAGCAGCTTGTGTCAGAGGGTTATCTTGTGGGAAAATCACGCAGTGGCTATTATATAGAAGCGCTGGACAATATTAATATACCTGTGTTTATGGAGACAAAAGCAAAAGAAGAAGCTATTTTGAGCGAACCATTAACAGCTCCAAAATATAATTTGCAATATGGTAAGCTAGAAACGGCTATTTTCCCCTTTAGGAAATGGAGGCAATTAACCAATAAATGCTTGCGTGATGATAAAGAGCAAATCATGAATTACGGACAAGTACAAGGAGAGCCTGGACTGATAACCGCCATTTCAGAGTTCTTGAGGGAGTATCGTGGGGTAGAATGCACTGCAAATCAGATTGTTATTGGCCCTGGCACCCAATACTGTCTTACTCTTGCCTGTCAGCTGATTCAACCCTCAACTACTACTATTGCAATAGAAAATCCAGGGTTTTGGGCCGCACGTTCTATTTTTTCTAATATGGGCCTTCGTGTAATACCAATACCAGTAAAAAAACATGGCTTACAAGTAAAACAATTACGTATGACTGATGCAAAAGCTGTATATGTAACCCCTTCACACCAATTTCCTACAGGAAATATCATGTCTATTACCAGACGTCTTGAACTTGTGGAGTGGGCTTATAAATCTGATGCTATCATTATCGAAGATGACTATAGCTGCCACCTTAGATATAACGTCAGACCCATACAGGCATTACAAGCATTAGCTCCGGACCAAGTCGTATATATTGGAAGTTTTTCGAAGATACTCTCACCATCCATGCGGGTTGCATATATGGTTCTTCCTCAAAAACTGGTGGATCATTTTCTCTTAACGGCAGAGCATTTCCCTTGTTCTGTACCCTTTTTAATACAAAAGCCTTTGGAGTTATTCTTAAAAGAAGGCGAATGGGGAAGTCATTTAAGAAAAATCACCAGGCATATGAAGAAAAAGCGTGATATTCTTATTCAGGCTCTTAAAGATGAGTTTGGTGATGCTGTTTCAATTTCGGGAGAAAATGCAGGGTTGCATCTTTTGGTTCAAGTTAAGTCACCTCTGCCAGAGCAGGAACTTGTAATGCGTGCACTTCAGATAGGAGTTCTAATCCATCCAGCAGGAAATTTATGGCTGAATCAAAAAGATGCCCCTTTTGGAACTGTTCTGCTAGGGTATGGTGGTATCACACTTGAGGATATTTATCCCGCAGTTCATTTACTGCGACAGGTATGGTTAGGGGATGAATAAGTATTCCCTGCAAAACACAAAAACACGTTTTTTTTGTTGACCGTCAAGCGACAGGATTCTTATTATGTGGTCGCCATTCAAATGACTTTAGCAATCAACTGAACAAGATTAAAATACTTTCCGCCCTCAGCCTCCATCATTTTGATGTCCTCAGCGACAATGGGATGATAACCGGTCTGCCATTCTTTCCACGCCTGTCTGCAACAGGCCATTTCGCGGCTGTCCACCATTTCAATGCCCTCGGCCCTCTTCCACAAATCTTTCCACCAATCAAGAGAGTGCAGGGTTCTTTCCATCTCGCTATTCCAAAACGGCTGCATATCATCGGGAACATTTTTCCCAAATTCGTATTTTAAGCCGGGAATAGCCACGGCGATATAGCCGCCCTTTTTCACTAAAGGAATGAGCGACGGGAGCATTTGGGCCGTATCACCGAAATAATGGTAAGCGTCCACAGTAAACAACAGGTCAAAATATCCGTTTGCGAAAGGCAATCCTTTGGTCGCGTCTACTGAAATCGGAACGGTTTTATCGTCAATCCCGATCGATTTGAAACGCTCATAGTTTTCAGTCGGTGAAATCCACAAGTCGGCGGCGAAAACTTTTGCGCCGTATTTTTGTGTCAGCAAGAGCGTGGAAAGACCGCACCCACAACCGAGGTCAAGTATACGCATATTCTCATTGACGTTTAGGCATGACGCTAATTCCTCTGCTACTCGCATGGCATTAGGCCCCATCATGGTAGCTTTCAAAAATTCCATGTTATTCTGACTGGAAATAAATTGATTTGTAAATGTGTACATAATATTCTTCCTCCGTTAATCCTTTATCTTGCTGCTATAAATCAATTATAGTAGTTATATTATTACAATGCACCCTACAAGATAATTCAGAAACAAAAAAGCGACACGGCAAAATCACATGTCGCTCTCACTTTAGCATTGACTTTTCATATCAGCCAATATTTTGTAGATTGTTTTGGGTGATAAGTAATTACAGTTTGCAATATTCTCAACCGAGATACCATCTTGATACTGGGAAAAAATTATCTCGTTGCGTTCCTGAATATATTGCCTGCTGTTTTTTACTTATTCTCTGCCTTTCGTGGGATATAAATATATTCCCCGTCAATATACTGTTGTATTGCTTCTAACAAATCGGCGGGAAATACACTAACTGCGTTCTTGTAGCCCATTATGCTCCTCCTAAAATTGTAGTTTTAGGATTGAGCAAAGGCTATCTCACAGCATGTTTGTTATGCGATAGCCTTTGCTCCGCATAACACCGACTCCAAATAATATAGGATCATAAGTCAATTTCCTTTCTTAAAGATTTTATCTTTCCCGTACATTAAGCAATTTATTCTGATAAAATACAAAAAGTCCTGCTAAATTTATCCATAATTAGCGCGTTCCACTTTGTGTCCTAAAAATTCCTCCAGTCTCTTATCGGAGTATTGGATATTGACGGTTTTATAGATATGCTGGTACCCGCGACCTAAAAAAGGTATGGAAAACGGTTTATCCTTTAAATAATTCTGCTGAAATTCTCCCGAAAAACATTCGATGTATGCGTCGACGTATTCCATTGTAATTGGGTTCTGTCCATGGCTACTATAAATATCTATGATATCTTTTTCTAATCGTTTTATCTTTTTCCAGCTGTCCAGTGCCATGGAAAACGGGGCGTTTCTATCAGGTTCGAAAAAGTAAATGATGACGTAATCACAAATCATATCTCCTGAAAAAAGTCTCTTTTTTGCCCTATCCAGCAACATGATATGCCCATAAGAATGCCCCGGTGTAAATATTACCTCCAAAGTCTTTCCGCCCAAGTCAAACAATTCTCCATCCTTTACAAAATGCGGAGTCAGGACTCGGAGCAGGCTCTTTTCAGCGAATGCTTTGCTATCAAAACGTTCAATGGCTTCAGGTTTATTCTCTTTTAGAAATTTTACTCCCGACTCGGCCGCGAACTGCCTTTCAGGCTTTGTGTCAAAACCCATAATCTGACCGTAGTCCGGCTGGCACAGCCATATATCCCCAAAATGCTCACTGCCGTAGCTGTGGTCAGGATCGCCATGGGTCAATACAAGCATTACCGGCAAATCCGTTATACTTCTGATGATAGGCCTTATGTCCTCGTAGCCAAAACCGGCATCAACTAATACCGCTTTTTCCTGCCCCAGGATAAGATAACAATGCACAATTCCAGCTTCAGTAATGACATATAGATCATCGTCCAGTTTCTGCGCCTTAAAAAAATCTGTTGAGTTAATCATGATTATCACCTTTCTTTGAAAAGTTACATTTCGATATTACTCCCGATAATTTAACCCGCATTTACAATGTTTACATTTCTAGCCATCCCCACTGATACGGCTACCAAAAAACTTATTTATCTCCTGGATTTTATTTTACACATACATATTATATATGTTACAATAAATCCATCAAGTACGATTATATTTAATAGATACTATCTTTAATGATAGTTAGGGGTGAAGAAGTATAAATAACATCGATTTTGAAGACTGTCCAATTGCAATAGCACAAAAAATAATTGGAGGGAAATGGGCTCTTCGGATACTATATCATTTAAGTACAGGAATGCTTCGCTTTGGAGAAATGAATCGTCAAATGCCAGAGATAACACAAGCTACTTTAACAAAAGAACTCCGTAGTTTAGAGAGCTTCCAGCTTATAAATAGAAAAGTGTACGCAGAAGTTCCACCACGAGTAGAATATTCATTAACCGAAATTGGAATGAAACTTTTGCCTGTTCTAAAAGAACTTGAAATTTGGGGAGATGAATATAAAAAACGCATTAAACAATAACAAAGGAAAATAGATCCCTCAGAGATTAAAGGAGTCCAACAAACCTAACATAAAAACCAAGCAATCAAACCAGGATATGATTTGATTGCTTGGTTTTTTATTGATTGAGACACGGGGACAGCGTGCGTATAATATTTTAAATAAAACTTTATAAATTTTATTTGCTAAACGCATTAAAAAAATTTTTCAACTCCGCTTTCGTTTCTATTGGAAGCTGGTTCTTCTTAACACCCAGGATAGCCCCTTCCAACGCATATAGCCGATGGATACAGGCTGAAGGATCTATTGCTCGTATTTTTAACCAGGCTTGCTTGCTGCCGCATTCCTTCAATTGTTCATAGGTTGTAATTCCCACATCATTGAGTTGTTTTTCAACTATTTCTCCAATATTGGGCAGATCAGATAAAATTCCCATCCTATTCACCTCTAATAATAAATTCACCGTTGATAATCCAGGCTAACAAGCTTCTTACTATATGAATGCGGCGTTCCCCGGAAAATAGACAGTCAAATTGCAAGGATATCTCCATAGTTCGCAACATCACTCAGTATTTCATTTTTACTCAAGCCGCTAAGCAGCATATTATATTCTTCTGGTATAAGATAGTAACTTGATTCGTGTAATCGTTGACGCTATAAACAATTTCAACATACACAAATACGGCTGCTCTCGTATGTGTGACACGTGAACAGGTTCCTCTGCTTCTTCTTATTTGCGATTATCCTCAATCATAGTTTGATATTGCAAGTCACCAAGTCCATACTCAGGAAACCGACATAATAAATCATTTACTAGATGTTCTTTGTCTAAATTGTTCCTGATATACTTTATAATCGGACTTTCATCTGTCTGATAATTTAAATACATTTTTATGGCTTGATACGTAACAGGTATCATTTTTAGATCAGGTATTTCATGGTTATATATAACCGCCTTATAAATATCTGAATAACCCTCAACATCTATTTTAAATGCATCAGGTAAGATGTCATCAATTCTTTCAAGCACCATGCAAAAAAGGACATCACCCTTATACCCGCTTTGTTCCAGATATGCCAGAATTGTAATCAAATTGATCTGACAAAACATATCATCGCCAAACCACAAAACAATACTATCAAATTTTTCTTTAAATAGTGGTTTTAATGATTCAAGCACAATTCTTCGATATTCTACCTCTGTCGTTTTTAATGATTTAACCCTTTTCTCTATAAAAGAATCAGAGAATATTTTAGTATCAACTTCTCCCCAGCACATTGCTTCATTAAATGGCACATAGGTTTGATTTTCTTTAATAAGATTATTATCTTTAAATCTTTTAAGCATATGAAAACCATTGAGCACATGCAGAATATTAGCCTGATGTCTTGCTTCAATTATCTTTTGAAGGGTTTTTATGGCTTCTTCCATAATTCCACTCCTATTATCATAAAATAGAGTTTTTTTCTAGTATGCTTCTTGAATCGGTGCTTGTGCCTTTCAATATTTAGATAGGGACACGGGGACAGGTTGTTTGTCCCATTAGAGATACTAACTTTAAATCGCCTTTATTTTACCAAAGCAAGGCTCTGTTTCAGGTTTCTTATCAATTGACAGTTTCTTTAATCCCAATAAGAATCGTAACTTAGGATTATCTTAATTATTCCTGTGTCCCATTTACTTTTCTACTCACATATGTTCAGCTGGACAATTGGATGGATTCTGCTTGAATTTATCGTGTTTTTCTGTTATGGTTATGACTGCCGTATATGACTCGAAATCTGAGGGATTGCTTAGTGATTAAACTAGTAGCCTTCCTTTTTGAATTTAATTTATTGTAATGCAGATAATATTTAGGGAGGCGATACTTATGGGTCAAAAAAAAGTAAATAAGGCTAATGATGCTTTTGGACTAAAAAAGTCTAGAGAACAAAACAATCAAAAGAATGATACCAGTTTTAGCAATAAACCTACTAATCATCCTAATAAAACAGCACTCATGAATACATTCTTAGAAAAAGTAAAAGGAAAAATCACACAAAAATAAACAGGCTAAAAATAGCCTGTTTTTTGATACCCTTCCTATTATGCAGACATAACATGAAGAACGGGACATGGAGACAGGCTATTTGTACACTCCCATTATCCCCTATTCCAAACCATGATATATTCTTTAAATCCGGAATCTTCATTAGCTTGCTCCCCTTGAATTACAAAGTCACATCGTTTATAAAATTCTACTGCACCTATGTTATCAACATAAACAGCTAATTCTAGCTTTGGATATAACTCTTTACAATAATTAATTAGCTTTAAACCTATTCCTTGCTTCTGATACTCTTTACCAACAAATAATGCTCCAATAAAAAAGCCCTGCATGATACTAATAAATCCTTTAACAACACTATCCCCTTCATAAATAAATGTATTCGCTATCGGCAGATATCTTTCTCTTACAACATGATAGTTATCAACCCAATATTTTTCCGAAATAAAATAATGCGCATTAATATTAGTATCTAACCATATTTTCATTACTGCATCTATTTTCGCTTGTTCATATTCTTTTATCATATATTTCCTCCTATTATGAATTTCAGATGACACGGGGACAGGTTCCGTGCCCCACTTAAAACCGATAAGTTCTCAGCTGCTTTTCTATCACTATATCAACTAAAAGAGAAGCTGTCCATAAATTTACTAGCTAAGTTACTATGAGTAGCTCTCTTTATAAATTCTAACTCCTGCTATATTTTTATAAGTATTACTTTTCCCTTAATTTATCTGCTCACTAAAAAAATACCGATCAAACAAAAAGCAATACCTACAATCTGCTTTAAATTAATAATCTCCTTGTAAAAAAGTCCTCCAATTAAAATCAAAAATAAAGAAACACATACATTTGCTAATAGAGATCCTATATTTATTTTCCAACCAAAACGATACATCAATATGTATCCAAATTCAACTCCAATTAGAGATATCCCTAATACAAAACTTGTCCAGTTAATATTATGAATATCCTTTGCTAAATTATTCCCAGTAATGATATACGTAAAAAGAACTCCTACAAAACTTACAGCATACGTAGCAGCTAAAGACAAACAGACATTTGCGTCCCCTGGAATTTTTTTAGTTGCATTATGATAAACAATATTCGAAATAATGATCAAGATTAACGGAAAATAATATCTCAATTCCAATCACCTTTGTTATAAATTTTTTCCATGCAGATATGGAGACAATGCTCATCCATATAGATGTCGCCCTTGGCAACATATCCCGCTTTTTTATAAAATGACTGCACTCGGACTTGTGCCGATAAGGATATTTTTTTCCCGCCTTCGGATAAGATATTTTTCTCTAAAACTTCCAAAATACGTTGTCCAAAATGATTTCCTCTATATGCTTTTAAAACTGCTATTCTGCCAACAATATACGTATTTTCTTCTGTATCCTTATAGTATCTGCAAGCAGCTACAGGCGTATTTTTTTCATAAAAAACTAAATGTGTCGCATAGTTATCAATTTCATCAAATTCATTTTGAAAGCCTTGTTCAGATACAAATACCTCTTCTCGAATTTTTTTGGCATCTGGCGATAGATAATTCAACTTTTTATACATAAAATCTCCTCCTCAAAAAAAAATAAGGCATTCAAAACCAAACCTTATAATGCAATAAATTGCACCGTACCTACGGTTTGATTTTGAATGCCTTAACGTATTTTTATCCGGTGATAAAAATACAAGCGTATATTTAAATTGTAAGCATATGCTATCAAAAATTACTATACCTGTCAAGATTCAATACACTACTATAGGGACACGGGGACAGGTTCCTTGTCCATTTAAAACCGATACGTTCTAAATTATCTTTCTATCGGTATATCAACTAAAAGAGAAGCTACCCATACTAACTAAGTTACTATGGGTAGCTTCTC
>ENA-OFCE01001282-OFCE01001282.1-metagenomes-genome-assembly--contig:-NODE-1282-length-13276-cov-3.311474_pt1 | contig 13276 bp, 11 predicted proteins | sample MGYA00153388_OFCE01 | MGnify analysis MGYA00153388
GGCATGGGTGTGGTGTGGCTGGCGGAGCGTGCCGACGGCCAACACTCTCGGCAGGTCGCGCTCAAAATGCCGCTCGTTGAAAACCTCAACTGGCTGCTTGCCGCTCGCTTTGCCCGCGAACGCAACATTCTCGCGAGCCTTGAGCATCCGAGCATCGCGCGGCTCTATGACGCAGGCGTTGATGAAACTACGCAACCGTACATCGCCATCGAATACGTGCAGGGTGAGCCGATCACCGATTACGTCAAAGAAAAACGCCTCAAACCCGAAGCCACAGCACTGCTCTTCATCCGCGTGATCGAAGCCGTTGCGCACGCCCACACGCAACTCGTCATTCACCGCGACATCAAGCCGTCAAATATCTTGGTGGACGCGAAAGGCGAGCCACATCTGCTCGATTTCGGTATCGCCAAATTGCTCGATAACGAAGACTCGCAAAGCGCGGACGCAACACAACTCACGCGGCTCTCAGGTCGTGCGCTCACGCTCGATTACGCCTCACCCGAACAAGTCAATAACGCAAGCCTCGGCACCGCGAGTGATGTGTATTCACTCGGCGTCGTGCTCTACGAGTTGCTCACAGGTCGCCGACCATACGACCCAAAAGGTTCAACCCGGCGCGACCTTGAACAAGCCATCCTTGACCAAGATCCAAGCAAGCCCAGCGATCAACTGCTCACGGCGAACACCGGCGACAGCGAATCAGGCAAAAGCGCCCGGCGAATGCGCGGTGACCTCGACACCGTCGTGCTCAACGCGTTGCGCAAAGACCCCAAGCAACGCTACGCCACCGCGCAGGCATTTGCCGATGATTTGAAGCGGTATTTGGCGTATGAGCCGATTGCTGCAAAGCCGGATGCCAGTTGGTATCGGGTGGGGCGGTTTGTGCGGCGCAATCGTTGGGCGCTCGCCGCTTCCAGCGTACTCGCAGCGACGGTTGCGGTGGGCGTGGCGTCTACGCTCTGGCAGGCGCACCGGGCGGAGAACGAGCGACAGAAAGCCAGCGCGTCCAGAGACGCGGCGCTTCAAGAGCTGACGCACTCCGAGGTGATGAGTGAGTTCATGAGCTATCTGCTGACCGGTGCGGCAGCGGGCGATACGGCGGCAGACTTGCTGGATAAGGCGCAGGCACAAGCGGAGCGGCAGTTTGCCAATGACCCGAACGTCGGAGTTCGATTGCAGCTCAATATCGCAGACATGCTCAACTCTCGTGCCGACTACGCGCGTGCTGCGAAGGTGCTTGCGCTCGCGGAGCAGAGTCGCCATCGCGTCACGGATAGGGCGATCGTGGCGCGCCTGGATTGCCAGCGCGCGACCAGCGAAGCACGTGTAACTGGAGGGAAAGAATCGCTAGCCAAGCTTGACCGCGTTATTGCCGGGGCGCAATCAGAAAGTGGCGATTCGGCCGAATTTACGCACTGTCTGCTCGAGCGCGCGGTAGTACGGCGAAATCTAGGCGATGCCGTGGGTAGTAACGCTGATGCCGAAGCAGCATTGGTGGTGCTTGATCAACGAGCGGGTTTGCGCCCCACTGCGGTTCTGATGCGCACGATCATCGCCGATAACAAGCAACTGCTCGGTGAGTTGCGCGAAGCGATTGCGATGTACGAACGCGCGTTGACTGACCTAGGCGCGTTGGGTCGTGGGCAATCGCAAGATGCACGAACCGCCATGACTGACATGGCCCTTGCCTACGCAAAGGCAGGGCAGACGCGTCGTGCGTCTCAAATATATGAGAACGTCGTCCGCATTACGCCTACTGGTGTTGCGCCGAGTTTCGGTCCGCTCATGGTCAATTACGCCAAAAACATGGCCGACGTAGGGCAAGTCGCGAACTCTCAGCGCTTATTTGACATTGCGATTCGCGACGCGAAGGCCAGCAACGTCAAGCGGGCCATCGGATTTACGTCGATGGGCGCGGCGCTGACCGCCTGCGCTGCGGCGGACGCTAACCGCTGCGAGGCGTTGACAAAGAGTGCCTACGATGTGCTAGCGGATGGTTTGCCGCAAAAACATTCTGCGTTCGGCACCATGAAACTGCTGCGCGGACATGTCGCTTGGCTCAAAGGTGAAATGGAGTCGGCGCGTTCGGCCTGGAGCGATGCAAACGAGCATTTTGCGGGCGCCTCTGACACCAAAATTGCGCAAATCCGAGCGCTGTCGTGGCTGGCACGAGCCGAGGCGGGGCTTGGCAAAAATGCAGACGCCAACATCCACGCTGATGCCGCCGTAGCAATGGCTCGCGCTTCGTTGAACGGTTTCCGAACCAGCGAATGGTTGGGCAGCGCGTTGCTGGCGCAGTCCGTCGCGCGAAAGTCTGCCGGAAAGGAATCTGAGGCAAGCTCAGCGCTAACTGACGCCATCACTAATTTGCGTGAAGCCGTCGGAGAAGAGAGCGTTTTGCTTGGCCAGGCGCTTGCTCTTTTGCAGGCGCGGGAGTAGTTTGCAGCAAGTAGGCTGGGCTGAAAACCCGGCGAATCACCCAGCATGCGCTCAATGCAGGGTCTCGACCCAGCCTTCGGCGTGATCGCCCAAAAAACAATTTCCCCACTTTGTCTGATTTGGCTTAGGCTTCACGTTCCTAAGCAAAACCGTCACTATCAGGAGCACGCAAGTGTTACGTCCAACTTTATTCCTCGCCAGCAGCTTTGTCAGTTTGGCGTTACTGGTATCTCCCGCCGCGTTCGGCGAAACTTACATCCAGGCGGCTAGTTCGTGGAAACACACTTGTGCGATTTATGGCAGTGGTGGGCTGCATTGCTGGGGCGACAATTCGTCGGGGCAGCTGGGGGATGGCACGACCACCCATTCGGCGATTCCAGTGGCGGTGCCGGGGTTGACCGGCGTGACCTCCGTCTCGGCAGGGCGGACGCACACCTGCGCGTTGGCGCAAGGCGTGGTGAAGTGCTGGGGCGACGGCAGCGACGGCCAGCTTGGCAACGGCACGACCAATTCGAGCCCGACGCCAGTGTCGGTGGCGGGCTTGTCTGCGTTCAGCAATCAAGTGGTTGCGCTCGCCGTGGGCGCGGACTTTAGCTGCGCACAAATGCAAAACGTGTTGTCGGGAGTGGGCACCGTGCGTTGCTGGGGCAGCAACAGCAGCGGCGTTTTTGGCAACGGTTCAGTTATCGGCAGCAACGTGCCGGCGGTGGCAGCGACCGGCATTACGAACGCCACGATGGTGACCGCCGGGGGCGCGCATGTGTGCGCGGCCAATGGCAGCACGGGCGACGCTTGGTGCTGGGGTGACCGCACGTTCGGCGAGGTAGGTGATGGCGTCGTGGGCTCCAGCCCCAGAACGTCGCCTTACTACTTCGGTGCGTCGTTTCGGCCGACCAAGATTTATGCTGCCAACGCGGGCAACTGCGCGGTGGTGAGCGGTCAGGCGTTATGCTGGGGGCTCAACAATCAAGGGCAGTTGGGCAACTTGGGGCAACCCACCGGCAACAGCGCGTTACCGCTGCCGGTGACGGGCCAGAGTAGCGGCGTGGCAACGATGGCGGCCGGTCTCAACCACGCCTGCACGATCAGCACGGCGGGAGCAATAAGCTGCTGGGGCGACAACACGCTGGGCCAGCGTGGCAGCGCGCCGTTCGGCGCGGGCACGCCGGTGTACAGCGCCATCGGTGTCGTGAAATGCAGCCTTGATCTGGACGGCGACGGGCAGGTGCTGGCTACCACCGATGCGGTGTTGATGGCCCGCGCAGCGCTTGGCTACAGCGGAGTCGCGCTGACAGCCAATGCGCTCGCCGCCGCCGCGCCGCGACGGTCTTCGGTGGATTTGTTGAGTTACTTGTCGGCAAGTTGCGGATTTGCGCCGTAGTGCGATGAGTTGGAGGATCGCGGCGCTCCGACGGTGCTCAGGCGAGAATTTGGCCGCACCAGCAGAGACGGTGGGCATGCTGAAACGGATTCATTTTTTACAGCATCTTTTTTGCAAGACTGTTATTTTCAATGGGCTGAGGCACGGTTATATGCTAAAGCCGATTTTTGCCTAAAACGATGCTATGCCCAAGCTAAATGGACAGTTTAGCTGAAAGCTGTAGGATAAATTCCTAGGCCAGCACTTGTCGGCGCGGACTGAGCCGCGCCCGTCCTGCTCGCAAAACTGCACACTCGTTTTCGCAGCGTCTTGCGCGGCCAAGTCAGCGCCTACAAATATCTTCTTTGCCATGTCTGGTTTGACCAACAGCGCGTTCTATGCCTTGCTGACGCGGCGAATCCGTGGCGTTTGATTTGCGAGACTAATTTAATGATCGCCGTTGCTGCGTTATCCGTTCGTGCCTTTGCTGAATATGTGGCTTGTGCGCTGCGCGTTTTCTGCGCAGTGTGTGGGCTAGCCGCCATTCCCGCCCACGCCACCGCAGGCCAACCGGGCACGCTCGACCCGTTCTGCGCGAATGGCAGTGCGCTGGGCTCGGGCAAACTCATCACCGCCGTTGGCCCGCGTCATGACCGGCCTTCGTCGATGCTGGCGCAGCCCGATGGACGCGTTCTAGTCGCGGGCTTTTGTCCGGATATTGGACTTTGCGCCACGCGCTACAACATTGACGGCACGCTCGACGCGAACTTCGGCAACGCAGGGACGTTACCGCAAGTGTTCGTGCCGAACGTAGCCAACGTCACCCCGTCGCTCGCGCTGTTGCCCGACGGCAAATTTTTGCTCACAGGCACCTGCGCCGATCTGGGCGACGACGATTTTTGTGTGTTCCGTTTCAACGCCGACGGCAACATTGACGCCACGTTCGGCGCGAGCGGTTCGACCAGCACGCCCATCGGCAGCGCGGATGATCGCCCCCGTGCGATGCGCGTCCAACCCGACGGAAAAATCGTGGTGGCGGGCACTTGCAACAACGGCGTGGACAGCGATTTCTGCGCGGCGCGTTATCTGCCCAACGGCGGGCTGAGCGCCAGTTTCGGTAGCGGTGGCAAAGTGGTCACCGCGTTCAGCATTCGCGACGATGGGGTCAACGCGGCAACGTTGCAACCCGACGGCAAGCTGTTGCTCGCGGGTTTTTGCAGGAGCGGCAGCTTCGATAAATTTTGCGTTGCGCGCTACGACGGTGGCCCGTTCCCAGCCCCCGCGTGTTCGCTTGATATTGACGGCGACACCCAAGTGCGCGCCTCCACTGACTCACTCATTCACGCCCGCATCGCCCTCGGCATTCGCGGCGACGCCGTGGTTGCGGGCATCACCTTCCCGATCAATACCCAACGCAAAACATGGACGCAGATTCGTGGGCATTTGGTGTCAACGTGCGGGATGGTCTTGTCGCCGTAGCGCCGCCCCTAAATCGCCATCGCCCCGCGTCAGGCAGGTGGGCCACAATGCAGCGATGGAAGCCTTCCTCATTTCCACTGGCATCGTCGCCCTCGCTGAAATCGGCGACAAAACGCAACTGCTGGCCTTTTTGCTCGCTGCGAAATTTCGCAAACCTTGGCCCATCATCGCGGGCATTCTGGTCGCCACCCTCGCCAACCACGCGCTTGCTGGCGCGCTTGGGGCGTGGATCATGTCAGTGGTCGGGCCGCAGACGATGCGCTGGGTGCTCGGCGTGTCGTTCATCGCGATGGCTATTTGGATCCTGATCCCGGACAAATTGGACGCTGAGGGCGACTCGGCGAGCTCCCGCTATGGCGTGTTTGGAGCGACGGTCATCGCTTTTTTTCTCGCGGAAATGGGTGACAAAACGCAGGTGGCGACGGTGGCGCTGGCGGCGCAGTTCAACGCGCTGTTTGCCGTGGTTGCAGGGACGACGCTCGGCATGATGATCGCCAACACGCCCGCCGTTTTGCTCGGAAACAAAATCGCCAATCGCGTGCCGGTGCGACTGGTACACGGCATTGCGGCGTTGATATTTTTGGCGTTGGGTGTGGCGACGCTGTTGGGTGCTGGGTCTAAGTTGGGGTTTTAGGTATTGGGCTCGTGCTATCAGCTTTTTGCTGAAAACCTTATTTAAATTGGGCTAACGCCAAAAATCGTCATTTATCGAGTTTTGCCGATTCTTATTGCCACTCCTTATGCACAGCCACTTAAACCAAATAGTTGCTTCCTTTGTTGTACGTCGAAGTGAGGCTCTGGCACGTCTGAATCACTGTCCGCAGTGCCAAAAAAACGGCGCAAAATCGCGCCGTTTTTTCTTGACCACGAACGCAAGCTACGCGTGCGCGGGCTCCAGCACTTTCGCATCAAAAACTGGCGCCGCCGTGGCAGACGCTACGCCCACACGATCCAGTGCTGCGGACAATTGCGCCACAGTGCGATCCACGTTGTGCCACTTTTCAAGTCCGAACAAACCAATGCGGAACGATGCGAAGTCCGCTGGCTCGTCGCATTGCAACGGCACACCTGCAGCGGTTTGCAAACCCTGGGCGAGAAACTTCTTGCTCGATTGCAGCTCGGCATCTTCGGTGTAGCTCACCACCACGCCCGGTGCCTTGAAACCTTCGGCCGCGACGCTCGGAATACCGCGACTTTCGAACAGCGCGCGCACTTTGGTGCCGAGCAACTGCTGCTCATTCTTTACACGCTCAAAGCCGTACGCTTCCGTTTCCAGCATCACCTCGGCCAAGCGCGTCAACGCATCGGTCGGCATAGTCGCGTGATACGCGTGACCGCCTGCTTCGTACGTCTCCATGATCTGCATCCACTTTTTCAGATCGACGGAAAAGCTGGTGCTTGTGGTGCCGTCAATCGCGGCACGACCGCGCTCGGAGAGCATCACCATCGCACAGCACGGCGAGCTGCTCCAGCCCTTTTGCGGCGCGCTCACCAGCACGTCCACGCCAGTCGCCTGCATGTCCACCCACATCGCGCCCGAGGCAATGCAGTCGAGCACGAACAAGCCGCCGACAGCATGCACGGCATCAGCCACCGCACGCAAATAATCGTCTGGCAAAATCATCCCGGCCGCCGTCTCCACATGCGGTGCAAACACCACGGCAGGTTTCTCGGCAGCAATGGTCGCGACCACTTCTGCAATCGGCGCTGGCACCCAAGGCGACTGCTTTCCGGTGCCGATCCGGCGCGCTTTCATCACCGTGTGTGACGCCGGAATGCCACCCATATCAAAAATCTGCGTCCAGCGATAACTGAACCAGCCATTGCGGATCACCAGCACATGCTTGCCGCCAGCAAACTGCCGCGCCACAGCCTCCATGCCAAACGTGCCACTACCCGGCACCAGCACAGTGGATTTGGCGTGATACACAGTCTTCAACATCCGCGAGATCTCCCGCATCACGGAACCAAACCGCTTCGACATATGGTTCAGCGCACGGTCGGTGTAGACCACAGAAAATTCAAGCAACCCATCAGGGTCAACAGTAGGAAGCAGTCCAGGCATGGTGTTCTCCTTGTGTCCGCGTTCCGGGGTCAAAAGCAACCGGTGAGCGGGTTAGTGCGTTTCGGGGGATAGACGATAGCACGGGAGGGGCTGTCAGCCCAATCGTGCAGCCGTGGCTGCGACGTGCCCTGCTAAAGCCGTAACAAATGTCTTTAGCCCGGTCATCGCGGACATCTCCGCGAATTTGCCGGTGTCGGCAGCGCTGCGCGGCGAGGTAATGAGTGCGGCGGTCGTGTAAAGCTGCTCTTGCACCAGCTTCTGACAAAGCAGGTCATAACGCTTGAGGTAAGACGCACCTTTGAACGCTTCAAGCACAGGAAAATGCGGCGAAGAATCCTTGACCGTGGCTCTGGATTTCGGCGCGTCTTCGACCAGCATCAGCCATCCAACAAACGGGCGCGGCTGTTTGCCGAAGGCTTCCTCGCGATACGCCGTCCACAAATCGTGAGCTGTGCCAATCGCTTCTTCGGTGCGGTTGTTAAAGTTATTTCCGAACGAACCTACCTGGCTCTTCAGCTCAATGGCAGCGACTAGCTCGCTCCTGTGTACGACCAAAATATCCCAAAGTTTTGTGGGGCGAAAATAGCCGGCAGCGTCAGCATCGTCCGCTTCTGGTGAATTTCAGCGTGAGCCAATCCGTTGGCGCGGACTACGTCAAGCACCAAGGCCAGGAAGCCATTCATGTTCTTGCCTGCGGTCACGCCCGCGCGTTCGCCCTGATCCGCTTTGCCCGACTCAACCTGCTTTTGTCGAGCAGCTTGCCTGTTGCCCCAAAACGCTCTTACGGCGTCATGGGCTTTGTATTCGTAGTCAACCAGATCAAGCGCCATTTATTCCCTATTCCCCATTGCCGCCAACGACGGAACGTTCGTCATGACTTAGGTCGTACAACTTGAACGCGGCGCGATTGCACGCCTGCAAGTCACGCTTGATGGCCGCATCTGACAACTCCGTTCGCAGCGCCTCGGACACGTCTGCCCAGTGCGGAAGACGAATACGACGCAGGTACTGTGCTTGAAACCGCAAGAATCCGCCGCGCATTTTTGTTGAATAGGTGGCGACAAAAAGCCGCGTCAGCGACGCGAGCATCACCGCCTGCAACGCGCGCAAATCCCAATCATCGGAGACGACGTAGTAAAGATTGTGATGCGGATAAAGTGAAAGCGCACCGCTCTCGAACACAACATGCGCCTCGCCCTTGATGTCCGGGATTAAAAGCTTTGGCCTCGCCGCGAGCGACGGCGTAATCCGATCAATCGTGCGATACCAGTTTGCCGGGATCTTCTGGGCGCAGTGACGGCCCATGACGACCGTTCGATGCGCCTCCAAATGGCGCTGCAACCGCGGATAGTCGCGCAGATCGACAAGGCTACCGTCATCGGCAAAGGGATTGATCACGCCCTGCCCACGCCACTGCACTTCGCCTGACGCAATGTCTTTCGTCGTGACCAGTGGCAGCTTGCGATCTGGTTCAACGTCAAGCGCTTCAAAGTCTCCGATGTACGCCTTGTCCGCGCCCGTCGCAACGCCAATGCCCACCTTGCAGCCGACCTGTTCCAGCGTAGGGAATGCGCTTTCAAGGCGTCGAATCAACGCCATCTGATCGGACGATTCAAGTAACCACGGCTCGGCCCCATTCGGCACCCGAGCCAGCTCGCGAATCGCTCCGGCATCTTGAGGAAGCTTAGGTTCGCGCAGCGCATTGGCCAGCGTCGCCAACGTCGCGCGGTCAAGAACCGGACGATGCGCAACGCGTGTCGCACCTGGCGCTTCCCGGCGGATGATGGTGATCGCCGGATACGCAATCACGTCAGAATGAAACGCGCGCGTGTCCACCATATCGACGTAGATTTTCAGGTGAAACTGATCGGCCACCAGGCTGCGAAGCGGCCCGCCATAACGATTCTTCATCCAGCGATCCGCACAGATAAAACCCAGATTGCCGCCCTTCGACAAAACTGAAAGTGAGCGCTCGATAAACGGGATGTAGATATCGGCGCGGTCATACATCGTTGCGTAGCGAGCGCGATACTCGGCAAGCAACGGCGCAGGAATCAACTCTTGACGCACATATGGCGGATTGCCGACAACGAAGTCGAACTGACCCACGAGCGGAGCAAGAAGAAAGTCCCCTTGAGAAAGCCAGCGATCTGCAAGCGCGGTAGCAATTGCAGCCGCCAGCCCCTCGCTTTTGAGCAGCGAGACGACCGCCGCATGCGTCGATTGGAACGTCTCGCGGTGCAACTCCACTGCTCTCAAAGCGTCGCCCAAATCATCAAGCGCCGCACCGTCTCGCCTTGCTACCCGCCAAGCTGTCAGAAGTCTGCCCACCACTGGCAACAGAAAATCACCACCACCAAACGAAGGCTCCAACAACCGCTTTTTATGCAGCGGTTGATCCTCGGTGTACCCAGCCAAATCCAGAATGAAATCAACCACCTCAGGACGAGTAAAAACTGCACCGCGAGATTCGGTGCCCGTCGAAGCGGCCAACTTCTCAATCGCCGCAGCCACCACAGGCGAATGGGGAACATTCAGTTCCCCATACAAATCAAATTTGAGCTGCGTGGATGCGAGGGTCATGAAGTTGTTCGTTGCTGCCGAATGTGTCCGAGCGCGAAAGCCGGGACTGACGTGATTCTATTACCTGATTATCTATCCAGCATCAGGCAAAATCGCGTACCGACGAAACAAAACTACCAGCGACTTTTCTTCGGGTCGGCTGGTGCGCACAAAAATCCAGTCCCGTGGGTTCCTGCCTTCGCACGAAAGACGAACCAGTGGGGGACGCACTTCTCTCTAACTTCCGTCGTCATTCTCGCCGCAGGCGGGAATCCAGCGAGCCGATCTGACGATAAACTGCACGGGTGACTGAAGATGCGACACATGACTTTAACTAGAGACTTCAAAAAAACCGTGCAAGGCCGCGTGCGGTCCGACCCGGCGTTCCGCGACGCATTGCTATGCGAAGGCGTCGAGACGCTGCTCGGCGGCGATGTCGATACCGGCAAAGCAATCTTGCGCGACTGCATCAAGGCGAAGGTAGGCTTCGAAAAACTGGGCGCAGAAACGGGCTCATCGGCAAAAAACCTCTTACGCATGTTTGGCCCAACCGGCAACCCACAGGCGCGCAATTTGTTTGTTGTGCTTGGGCAATTGCAGAAACGTGCGGGGATTGACTTGCGGGTTGCTGCGTCGACGCTGTAAGCCGCAAGATTCAGTGCATCGAGGCCATTTCCCAATCCCGGACTGACCGCCGCTCAAACGCTTTTGCAAATATTAGAGTCTCCCAAGTGCACTGCATGGCAGACTCTTGCGAGATCAGGACAATTGCTTGCTACACTCGTAGTTACGCGTCCAGAAGGGGATTCAGTATGTACCAAGCCTCATCGCCGAATGGTAGCCTGATTTTGCTGGCCGCGCTGTTGTGGGCGTGCGGAAACTCTGCCGACGCGCAGCCTGGAACGCCCAGCAAAGCCGTCCGTTCGGTGGCGACGGCTCCGCCCATGCAACAGATTGCGTTTTCGGAAGTACAGAGCCAATACTTCACCATCAAGCGCCTGCTGCAGACTCGCTTGAATCAGCGAGCATATCCATTCGACACACTTGAGTTTCCACGCGCACTCTCGGCCTCCGAGCGGTCAAAATTGGCAAGAAGCGGGAGTGCTGCGGTAATTGGTTCGTGTGCGACAGGAGCATGGTTGATTTATGGTGCCCACGAAAGCGTCGATGGCCGCACCCCTACGGTCGGGTGGGCAGACGTCTTGGTTGACCTCGCGCATGAAGTACTTCTCTTCCGCACAAATGTGCGAAACATCGGCTTTCCGGAGGCCGTTTGGCGTGCATCTCTGGTTGAAGCCGAAGCTGTGGGAATTCAAATTGCATTTGACATTTCGAGCGGCAAGCTGGCACCAAATCCCAAAGAGATGATGGTTAGCAGCCTTCGCGGGCACGCTGGCAGATATGACGACAAAATCGGACAAGCGTATGAAGATCTAGAGCGGTATCGCCTGCTAAACGACGGGCGATTTCCTGAAGTCGTAAGCGCCGACGGATGCGGCGCAGGTGAGCGTTTCATTGACATCAAAACCGTCCCGGCCGGCGGGACGGTCTCGCTGATTCCGTCTTTCTTAGCGACTGTATGCGAACAGATGGGTAAGCAGGTCGATGCAGGTCGCGACTGTGGTCACTGGTTTGATGTCGCTTCTCAAACCGTAGCCGTATCAGGCAAGTACCGGTATAAGGTTACATGGTCGGATGGGCGCACAAGGCACGGTGCATACGACTTTGACAAAGCGCCTGAAAAACTTGAAGTCGTGTTTCGGAAGGATTAATGCAATATGGCAAACGGCATGGATGGCTTCTACGAATTGCTTGGCGAAATAAACAAGCTTTCGGCGTGGGTAATGCCCAGCGCAACGATCGCACCGTTGATCGCCAGCTTGGTTGACCTAAATCCCCCTTGGCCAAACAAGATTGGCTTGACGATCGTCACTGCGCTTGTTGTGCTTCTTGCGTTGATCGTTGTATTCCAGTTCTTACGCAAGAAGAGACGCGCTGTAATTGATCGCGTATTGTTGTTGTCGCTCGCTTTCCTCGTTGCTAGCTGTGTCGCATACTACTCTGGCCTGTCGCTCTTTTCTTTCACCACCCCGGTTACGCATGATCGATACATCAAGGGATTCGACTGTACCAAGGATGCACGGGCGGTTTTTGCCGACAAGTGCCCGTGGCTCGATTTAGACGAACTCAAGCAAGCGGAATACGAGGCAACACGCCTTTGGACAATTCAATCGATCACGGTAGTTCGCATCGGATTGTTGACCTTGTGGGCTTTCTCTTTTGCCATGTTGGCGTTAGCGTTAGGCGCGTTCATATCCTTCCAGCAACGACCGCACCGGCAAAGGGTACCGACGGCCTAGTAGTTGCCCTCTGCTGCGGGATAGCACACTCGCTAGTCAGCAGTTCAAACTAACTTTCGCTGTCGCCGTCGCGATGGTACTGACGATATTTCAGTGCGTCGTGATTTTTGTTGCACCAATCATGCCTCCACCAACCCCGCAAACCGCCGAATCAAAACGGCGGGGGATTCCACTTCCAATTTCGCAAACAAATTCGCGCGATGCGGGTCTACCGCGCGCGGTGACAAGGTGAGTGTGCGACCAATTTCATCGTTGGTTAGTCCGGCGACGATGTGACCGAGCACTTCGCGTTCTCGTTCTGACAAGGCGTAGCGCTCGCGCGAGCGTACTTGCTGGCGAATGAACGACGCGCAGTAGAGCGTCACAACAAGACGTGGCTACCGATCTAAAAACATCCGCTACGTGCGCACAAACACGGATAATCAATCACATTTTCCGCTGCGTGCAGTGTGAAACAGCCACTGGGTAGCGCGGCGTTTCGTGGAAATTTGGATCAAGTTAGCGTGACGCACTCGTCGTAATAACCCAGAGTAAATTTGTTGACCACTGAAGAGGGGCTTACTTGAAACACATAGAGCTTTTGAGTGAGTTTAATACCGCGATTTCGAATCTCTCTGTCCAAGTTGAAGCGTCTACTGCTGGAGGACTGTTCGATATCAACAAAGTGTCGGAGAACTTGGTATTGGGCTTACTTCGCGAGCTGTACGGATGGAAGGGGCTACAAAATTTAAACTCTGCGGAAAAGATGAACTTTCCCGGCATTGATCTCGCCGATGAGCAGGCGCGGGTTGCGATCCAAGTTACATCAACGTCGTCTCTAGACAAAGTAAAGAAGACGATTGACACCTTCTTGCTTCACAATCTTGATAGCAAGTATGATCGATTGATCGTTTACGTACTTTCTCGGAAGCAGACAAGCTATTCTCAGGAGGCTTTGAATAGAAGTGGCTCACTTTGTCAAGACAACAAACCCCGAGAATTAAGCGAAACGATGGCGGGTTGATTGGG
>ENA-OFCE01001283-OFCE01001283.1-metagenomes-genome-assembly--contig:-NODE-1283-length-13271-cov-2.191359_pt1 | contig 13271 bp, 14 predicted proteins | sample MGYA00153388_OFCE01 | MGnify analysis MGYA00153388
GGCGCACGCGACGCCGTAGCTCCGTGAAGCCGCGCCGCGCTGGATCTTGTGGAAGAAGACGATGCTCCCGGCGTGCTCGCGCGCGCTGACGCTGTAGTTGTCGGCGCGCGCCGCGCTCGCCGCAAGCTCGGTGAGCTCGTGGTAATGCGTTGCGAAGAGCGCACGGCACTTCGTGACGTCGTGCAGGTGCTCGGCGACGGCCAGGCCGCTCGACACTGCGCCGACGTAGTTCACCTGCGCGAGGCGTGCTGCTGCGATCGGGTCGTCGAGCCCGGCCTCGCCGAGTTGACCGAAGGCCTGAACGACCACGTCGAGGTCGCCGAAACGTTCGCCCACGTCGGCGATCAACGCAGCGTGGCTGGCGGTGTCCTCGGCGTCGAACACGACGAACTCGATCTCGGCATCACCGAACGACCAATCGACACATGTGGCCTGCTCGGCCTGCTCGGCGGTCTGTCGGCGAAACTGCCCGCCGATTGGACGATGCGCTTGAAATCGGCCGAACGACTCGGCACCGGCGAGGTAAACCACCCGCTCGGCCCACTTGCCGCGCCCACCGTGTTGAAGATGCTCGCCGCCAGCGGCAGCGGAGGGTTTTCCATCATCACCCTGGACCCCGCCGGCCGCGGCCGGAAATCCCCGGGGCCGGTCATCCGGACCTTCCCCTTCACCCTCTCCCGCGGGGAGGATGCAGGGTGGCGCGTCGATCTACCGGTCATGGAGGCGGACGAGGAACCGGCAGCGGAGGACGCCGGAGAGTTCACGGCCCTCTGGGCGCTGGCCCATCCACCCGTCGCCCAGCCGGATGCCGGGCAGGCGAAAAGTGCTTTCCTCAAGGCGCTGGGCACACAGACCGCCGAAGCAGCGCTGGCGATTTCCCAACCCGGGAACTGTCTCGCCGCGGCTCAGGTCTGGTGGGATATCCACGACCCTGCGGCCGCCCGTCACGCCCTGCCGCTGGCGTTTCAAGAGGACGGTGACGCGGCGGTCTGTCTGCTCCAGTTCTTTTCCACCCGCGAGCCCGAGATCCTGGATGCGCGGCCCTTCTATTTTGAGAAAACGGCCGCCGGCTGGTGGTGGTCGCCCGCACCGGGAGAGACGCTCCGCGAGCGTTTCCAGCCCTGGGTGGAAACGGAAACCCAGCGCCAGTCCGGGGAATGGCAGCAAGCGCTGCTGGCGGACAGTCCGGTCCTTCCAACGCTCAAAGCGGCCGCCCCGTCCGAGGCGGAGGCGCGGCGGGCGGTGGAATCCTGGCTGGACGCCGCCCGCGCGGCAGACGTGCCCGCGGCGCTCGCCTGCACGGCCCGGCTCGGCGAGGCTGGCAGCGCGCCGACCCTCCTGCGGAACCTCGGCTACGAAATCGCCGGCTTCCGCACTGATGGCGAGGAACCGGCCATCATCGGGATCCATCAGGGTAAAACCTGGTCCGTGGTGGTGGTCCGCGCTGTCCGGGATGGTGGAACTTCCCATCCGATTTACCCGGTGGTGCGGACCGCCGTGGGCCCCCGGATCCTTGCGGAAATCGATCTCTCCGCCGCCGGCAGCCGTAGCCGGGAGTTTCTAAACAAAGTCGCCCTGGATCGGCTGGAAAAGGCTGGCTTCGTGGCTGCCGCCGAGGAGCTGGCCGAGCTTCTGACAGCCTGCCGGGCGGATGCGGTGAAGCAATCCGGCGAGGTCACGAAGTGACCGATGCCGCGATCACGTGGGTTGTTAATGGCCGGTTTCCGTGCTTTTCTTTGCCCGTCGACTTTCCCGGTCCCCTTGCTGTGTTTCTGAGACGCGGCTCGTGGGACTCCCCCCAGCATAGTGTGTGTAGCCGCCCCGAATCGCCCCCCGCGAGTCGGGGCGGTAGCGGGATCCGGATTAGCGCTCCCAGATCATCGCCAGGTCGCTGGTGTCCAATTTCCTCCATGAGCCTTCTCCAAGGCCCGCGTCGCTGAATTTCCCGATCGCCACGCGGACCAGACGCAGCGTCGGGAATCCCACCGCCGCCGTCATCCGCCGCACTTGGCGGTTTTTCCCCTCGGCGATGGTGATCTCCAACCAAGACGTAGGGATCTGTCGACGAAAGCGCACTGGCGGCTCCCTTTTCCACAGCGATTGTGGTGTTGGTATGATACTCACCGTTGCGGGGCGGGTCACAAAGTCGCCCAGATCAATGCCGTTACGCAGCGGCGACAGGGCACGTTCGTTTGCAATACCCTCAACCTCCACCCAATAGGTTTTCGGCAATTTGTGACGCGGATCGGCAATGGCGGCCTGCAAGCTCCCGTCGTCGGTAAGTAGCAGCAGCCCTTCGCTATCAGTATCCAGTCGACCTGCCGGATAAACGCCCGGTATGTCGATGAAATTTTTCAGGGTGGGTTTGTCACCGGAAGGGCTGAACTGACAAACGACGCCATAGGGCTTATTGAATTGAATCAGCATTTGGGACCAGCATGAAAAAGCCCCTTGCAGCCTGCGCTACAAGGGGCCATTTCGGTAACCTGGGTGCTTACGGGTTGCCGATATTTGAAGCTTGTTTGCCTTTAGGGCCTTGGGTAACTTCAAAGCTGACTTTTTGGCCTTCTTTGAGAGTCTTGAAACCATTCATTTGGATCGCCGAGAAGTGCGCAAACAAATCTTCGCTGCCGTCATCGGGTGTGATGAAACCAAAACCTTTTGCATCGTTAAACCACTTTACTGTTCCAGTTGCCATTGCAATTGCATCCTTTTACGAAAAATCGGGTTGGAGAACCCCGGAATCGTTTTGCTATCAAGGCCCGCAACCGCCAAGGCAAATGCAGTAAACCTGAAGCCAAACTCCAACTGCCTTTTACCGGCTATATTCAGCCAAGTCAATACTTTGGCGTTTTTTTTGCATACGTTGGTTGTATGCGTGCAAATTAGGGTGGCGCATGCTGCTTTTTTTCACAATCAATGACGTTTGAAGCACTTGAATGTGGTGGCCTCTGCCCCTATTATTAGTTGTTCCCTCACCCTGTCTAAAAATGGCGACTCGACAACCAAAACCCTCTGGCCCCGGCGAAACCCTGTTGCAGGAAAAGCCCGCCAAGACCAAGCCGCCGTCGATGTGGCAGGTGGTGTTGTACAACGACGACTACACGCCGATGGAGTTTGTAATCGAAACGCTGCAACAAGTATTTGGGCATACCCACGAAAGTGCCACGCAAATCATGCTCAAAGTTCATACGGAAGGGCGCGGAGTATGTGGCGTGTATCCGCGCGATGTAGCTTCGATGAAAATGGAGCAGGTCGTGGACTTTGCCCGGCAACACCAGCACCCGCTGCGTTGCGGGATGGAAGAAATGTGAGTCTGCATGTGCGTGAAAAATTCATCGGCCCAGCATGGCGCTCAAGTTGCAGTTAGTCAGTGGTAGTAAGCTATTAGTAGTATTAGTCGTTTGTTTCGCGGTACTTTTGAAAGGCACATCATGATTGCGCAAGAACTCGAAGTCAGTCTGCATATGGCATTTGTCGAGGCTCGGCAAAAGCGCCACGAGTTCATCACGGTCGAACATCTTTTACTCGCACTTCTCGAAAATCCATCGGCACAGGAAGTGCTGAGGGCGTGTGCGGCCAAAATCGACGAACTCAAAAAAGCGCTCTCGGATTTTATCGAGCAGCACACACCTATTGTCGCTGGCGATGGCGAAGTCAATACACAGCCTACGCTGGGGTTTCAGCGCGTGATTCAGCGCGCAATCCTGCACGTACAGTCGTCTGGTAAGAAAGAAGTAACCGGGGCCAATGTGCTGGTGGCCATTTATGGCGAAAAAGACTCGCACGCAGTGTATTTTCTGCATCAGCAGGGTGTTTCCCGCCTGGACGTCGTTAACTTTATTTCGCATGGCATCTCCAAAGCCACCCCCGCCGGCGCGGCGAAGGATGAAGCCGAAGCCGAGGCCACGGAAGGCGAGCAAGCTGGCGGTGCGCTGGAAAGTTTCACGACAAACCTCAACCAGATGGCTATCGACGGCAAGATCGATCCCTTGATCGGGCGCGACAATGAAGTCGAGCGCGTCATCCAGATTCTCTGTCGCCGCCGCAAAAACAATCCATTACTGGTTGGCGAAGCGGGCGTTGGTAAGACCGCCATCGCCGAGGGGCTGGCCAAACGCATCGTCGATGGTCAGATACCCGACATCCTCGCCAAGGCGCAAGTCTATTCGCTCGACATGGGCTCATTGCTCGCGGGCACAAAATATCGCGGCGATTTCGAGCAACGCTTGAAGGCGGTCCTGAAACAATTGGTGGAAAACCCAAATGCCATTTTGTTTATCGATGAGATTCATACCCTGATTGGTGCCGGCTCGGCTTCGGGCGGCACACTCGATGCCTCCAATTTACTCAAACCGGCATTGTCGTCGGGGCAGCTCAAGTGCATCGGCGCGACGACTTACACGGAGTACCGCGGCGTATTCGAGAAAGACCACGCACTGGCGAGGCGCTTCCAGAAAATCGACGTCACGGAACCGTCGATTGCTGAAACAATCGAGATTCTCAAAGGCTTGAAATCACGTTTTGAGTCGCATCACGGCGTGAAATACACGTCGACCGCCCTCACCACGGCGGCCGAACTCTCCGCCAAATACATCAATGACAGGCATCTACCCGACAAGGCCATCGATGTCATCGATGAAGCCGGTGCGGCGCAACGCATCGCGCCAAAATCGAAGCAGAAAAAAACCATCGGCAAACCGGAGATTGAAGAAATCGTCGCCAAGATTGCACGCATTCCCGCGAGGAATGTTTCGAGCGATGACCGTAGTGCATTGAAAACGCTTGATCGCGATCTCAGGTCTGTCGTGTTTGGACAGGACAAGGCCATCGATGCATTGGCCTCGGCTATCAAAATGGCGCGATCAGGCATTGGCAATTCGGCCAAGCCGATCGGCTCGTTCTTGTTTTCGGGGCCGACCGGCGTCGGCAAGACGGAGGTCGCCAAGCAGCTTGCCTTCATTCTTGGGGTCGAACTTATTCGTTTCGATATGTCCGAGTACATGGAGCGGCATGCCGTCTCCAGATTGATCGGGGCGCCTCCCGGTTATGTCGGTTTTGACCAGGGCGGCTTGATGACCGAAGCCATCAGCAAGCACCCCTACTCAGTGTTGTTGCTCGACGAAATTGAAAAGGCGCATCCGGATATTTTCAATGTTCTCTTGCAGGTAATGGATCACGGCACCCTCACCGACAACAACGGCCGTAAGGCGGATTTTCGCAATGTTGTGATTGTGATGACGACCAACGCAGGCGCATCGGAACTCTCCAAATCGTCTATCGGCTTCACTAACGACAGGCGGGCTGGCGATGAACTGGCTGAGATCAAGCGCATGTTCACGCCGGAGTTTCGCAATCGACTTGACGCGACCATTTCGTTTGCGCCGCTCGACGAAAAAATTATCCTGCAGGTGGTTGACAAGTTCCTGATGCAGCTTGAGGCACAGCTTACTGAGAAGAAAGTGGATGTAACCTACACCGAGGCGCTAAAGAAATACTTAGCCAAGAACGGTTTCGACCCGCTAATGGGTGCACGACCGATGGCGCGCCTCATACAGGACACGATACGTCGTGCGCTTGCCGACGAGCTGCTGTTCGGGCGGCTCGCCAATGGGGGCAAAGTGACGATCGACGTAGACGCCGAAGGTAAAGTGAAGCTGGATATTAGTCAGGAGAAGGAGCCTGCGACGCAGGAATCCTGATCACTTTTTAGCGTTAGTGCACCATTCAGTTCCTTTAGTTGTCATCAAAAGGCCACGCCATTAGACCGTGGCCTTTTTTTATTGGGATAAAGGATTACGCTGTAAACGCCACGCCAGTGCGCGGCTTTCTTAAAACATGGACCGACAAAGACTGGGCTGCCGTGACCGAGCAATTTGGTGTCACTTGCGCTATCCTTGAAATGCCCGTCAATTTTTAACCATTGTTCGCATAACGGTAATGAGGAGAGTCTGATGAAAAAGTTAATGGCCCGTACGTTAGCGGCTGGACTAGTAATGTTTAGCCTCACGTCACACGCGCAGACACCGGCTCCGGCCACCCCTGCGGCTGCGCCACCAGCGCCAATACCGTTCGCCGCATCCAACCTCACTCCATTGGGGGTGCGTGCGCTTGCGGCAAACTGCGCCGCCTGTCACGGCACTAATGGCTATAGCGTCGGTGGTGCTGTGCCGGGTTTGGCAGGCGCCAATAAGGAATATTTTGTGGCGCAAATGAAAGCCTTCAAAGAAGGCAAGCGCGAAGCCACGGTGATGCACCAGATAGCCAAGGGTTATTCAGACGCTGAAATTGCGGCCATTGCTGATTTCTTTGCAGCGCAAAAGAAATAATCCCGCGGAAAAATTGAGGAGAAGATGATGAATATTGATCGCAGAGCATTTTTGCAAGTGGCGGGCGCAACGAGTGCAGTTGCGGGTGTATCGACTTTTTCCGGTTGTGCATCTGTTGGCGGCAGCAGCGGCCCGAAGGTTGTGATCGTGGGCGGCGGCTATGGCGGTGCGACGGCCGCGAAGTACATCAAGATGTGGGCGCCGAGTGTCGATGTGACGCTCATCGAGCGCAATGCAGAATTTATTTCTTGCCCAATGTCCAATCTGGTGCTCGGCGGCTCACAGACCATGAAGGACATCACTGTCAGCTATGACGCGCTGCAAAAAAAATACGGCATCAGAGTGATTCGGGGCGAAGCGACCGCCGTGGATGTTGACAAGAAAGTGGTGCGAATGGCCAATGGCGCGTCGTTTGCCTATGATCGCGTCATTCTTTCGCCGGGTGTCGATTTCATGTTCGACATGGTGCCCTCGCTTAACAATGCGTCGGCGCAGGACAAAATCTTGCATGCATGGAAAGCGGGCCCGCAAACTGTTGCACTTCGCAAACAACTCGAAGCGATGAAAGATGGCGGCGTTTTCGCCATCTCCATTCCCGAGGCGCCGTACCGCTGTCCCCCCGGCCCCTACGAGCGCGCTTGCCAGGTCGCGGCCTATTTCAAGAATGCCAAACCAAAATCAAAGGTGCTCATCCTCGACGCAAATATGGATGTCACCTCCAAACCGGGTTTGTTCAAGAAAGCCTGGGCCGAGATGTATCCCGGTATGGTCGAATATCGCGGTAGTTCGAAGTTGATGGACGTCGATGTCGCCAACAATATCGCCAAGCTCGAATTCGGCGATGTAAAAGCGGATGTGCTGAATGTATTGCCGCCAATGAAGGCCAGCGCAATTGCAGGTGATTTCATTACGGCGAACAAACGCTGGTGCGAAATCAACTGGATTACTTACGAGGCCAAAAACGTGCCCGGCGTGCATCTGCTGGGTGATGCTTTGCAGATTGCACCGGCGATGCCCAAATCGGGCCACATGGCCAACGGCCATGGCAAAGCATGCGCGGCGGCGGTTGTCGCGCTGCTCACCGGCGAATCACCCAATCCTAGCCCGACATTGAGCAACACTTGCTATAGCTTTGTGTCGGCGGACAAAGTTGTGCACGTCGCCTCGATTCATAAGTATGACGAAGTCGCCAAAACGATGAAAACAGTGCCGGGTTCGGGTGGCGTTTCAGCACAGGCCAACGAGCTTGAAGGCCAATATGCGATGACGTGGGCGAAGAACATTTGGGCGGATGCGCTGGGTTAAGTCCACTCATTTTTCACGGCTACTCTTATCAATAGCACTGGCGCGCACTGCAGGCCAAAATATCGCCAGAAGCCGCGCCAGTGCTAGAGTTTCCTGTGATCGCGTAACCAGCCCGGATTGAAAGCGTCATTCGCAATCGACGTGAGGATGTGACCCCGCCACGTGCCGTCGATAAACAAATAATCTCGGGCGAACCCTTCAATCCGAAATCCCAGCTTTGCCAACAGCCTTCCACTGCGTACATTTTCGGGCCGGTAGTTGGCGGCAATGCGATGCAACCATTGTTCTTCGAACATATAGCGATTGGACGCGCGCAGCGCCTCCAGCATCAAGCCTTGCCCTTCGTATTCCCAGTCAAGCTGGTATCCGAGTACACATGAACAAAATGGCCCGCGTGTAATTTGCGCGTAACCGATGCTGCCGATTATTTGTTCGGGTCGTTCACGGGTTGCCACCCAAAAACGCACAGCTGTCCGCGCATCAAACGCGACCGCACAATTTTTAACGACATCCTGCCAATGCGCCAGCGTGTACAGACCCTCTGGCTCTGGTGGATTCCACCGCTTCAGGTGTTGGCGATTACGTTCGACAAAGCGGAGCATCGCCGCAGCTTGCGCTTCGCGCGGCAGCGTTAGAAAAAGTCGCTCGGTGGATAGTACCAACGTGCTCACCCGACCAGGTTAAGAACGTCAGTCTGTGTCGCGCAGAAAACGAACGTGCGAAATAAGTCCTGATGCTTTTTCGACACAATAGATCACCACGGCGTGACGAAGGTCCGGCACGCGACCCGTGATGCGCTCTTCATCGATGACATAGTCGCCGATACAAATCCGTGACGCAATTTCGCAATGGAGATTCGGAGAGCTTGCGAACAGCGACACGTAGCGTGGACGCATTTCGGCGTGTCCGGTCAATAGTCGCGTACCCGCGCCATCTTCAATCACGCAATCCTGCGTGTAACAGCGCATGAAGGCATCGACATCGTGTGCGTTGTAGGCAGCAAGTTGCGCTTCGACGGGAATTAGATTTTGGTTTGCCATGGTCGTACTTTCCAGTTATTCAGCAAACACGCTCCAGCTTTGCGCAAAATTTTCGAGCGGTGCGCGTTTAAAGCCTGACTTGGCGAACTGGTGCCAGCGACCAATGACAAACGCCATCACAGCGTTGGCATAGGCATTGGCGTCCAACGATGCGTGCAACGCACCATCGCTAGCGGCCAAGCGTGCACTTTGACGCAGGCTCGCTTCGAGACGGTCATGGAGCTGGTTCATTCGCAACTGCAAGCGATCATCCTCGTTAACCAGCGCGTCGCCGATCAAAACCCGTGTCATGCCCTGATTCTTTTGCGCAAAGCTGAGTAACATCGACACCGTCGCTTCAACCTGTTTGGCTCCCTTGGCTTCTTCAGTCTGAATTTTATTGACGAGCGAAAACACCGTCTCTTCGATAAATTCGATCAAACCCTCAAACATCTGGGCCTTGCTCGCAAAGTGGCGATAGAGCGCCGCTTCGGACACATCGAGCTTGGACGCGAGCAAGGCGGTGGTGATTTTTTCGCCTTTCGGATGCTCAAGCATGTGCGCGAGCGTCTGCAAAATTTCCTTGCGGCGTTCGCCAGGTACTCTTTTTGCCATGCTTCCCCCTAGATTTTGTCGCGTGCTGCTACTTGCGTTACTTGCGCCCACCAAAGATCGATCCAAGCACACCGCGAATGATGCGTCGTCCCGCTTCAGACGCCATCGCGCGCGCCGCGCTCTTGGCTGCGGCTTCGATGACACCCTCACGTTTCGACGTGCCACGGCCCATGCCTGGAATGCCGATCTTGCTCAAGATGCCGCCGAGTCCACCGGATTCCGCATTTGGAGTGGGCGTTGCTTCAGTACCGCGTCGCGCTTTCAGTTTCTCAAATGCAGATTCGCGGTCGACAGTCTTCTCATATTGTCCAGCGACCAGCGAACCGGCTAACAGCGCCTGCCTCTGCTCTGGTGCAATGGGGCCGATCTGCGATTGTGGTGGGCAAATCCAGGCGCGTTCGACGATGCTGGGCCGTCCCTTTTCATCGAGAAACGACACCAGTGCTTCGCCGACGCCCAGCTCCGTAATGACATCGACAACCTTCAGCTTGGGGTTCTCGCGAAAAGTCTCGGCCGCAGCCTGTACGGCCCTTTGGTCTCGCGGCGTGTATGCGCGGAGTGCGTGCTGTACGCGGTTTCCCAATTGCCCCAGCACGGTGTCAGGAATGTCGAGCGGATTCTGGGTAACAAAATAAACACCCACACCTTTGGAGCGCACCAACCGCACTACCTGCTCGATCTTCTCCAGAAGTTCCTTGGGCGCTTCATTGAACAAAAGATGCGCTTCGTCAAAAAAGAACACCAGTTTCGGCTTTTCTCGGTCACCCACTTCCGGGAAATTTTCGAAAATCTCCGAGAGCATCCATAACAGGAAAGTCGAATAGAGGCGCGGGCTGGAGAGCAATTTATCCGCAGCCAGAATATTGATAATGCCGCGACCGTTGTCGGTTTGCATCAGGTCGTCGAGCGACAGCGCAGGCTCGCCAAAAAATTTGTCGCCGCCCTGCTGCTCCAGTGTAAGAAGGCCGCGTTGAATTGCGCCGATGCTTGCCGCTGAAACGTTACCGTAATTGGTCGTGAATTGACTCGCGTTTTCGCCGACCCATGCAAGCATCGCCCGCAAATCCTTCAGATCCAGCAACAATAGTCCGTTGTCGTCGGCGATTTTGAACGTGATCGCTAACACGCCAGTTTGTACTTCGTTCAAGTTAAAAATGCGCGCCAGAAGCACCGGGCCCATTTCTGAAACCGTCGCACGGACCGGATGACCCTGCTCGCCGAACACATCCCACAGCGTGACTGGGCAAGCGGTCGCGGTGTATTCGAGCTTCATCAGCTTTACGCGCTCTTCCACTTTCGGGTTGGGCTTTCCCGGCTGCGAGATGCCGGTGAGGTCGCCTTTGACGTCGGCCATGAATACCGGCACGCCAATGGTCGAAAAATGTTCGGCCATGACCTGCAATGTGATTGTCTTGCCAGTGCCCGTTGCGCCCGCGATGAGGCCGTGGCGGTTGGCCATGGCCGGCAAAAGCAAGATGTCAGTGAGTGATTTGTCGGCAGTCTTGGCGATGAGCAGAGGGGCTGGCATGATCTCGAAAATGACAAAGCACTGCGGTGGAAACGTAAGTGAATGTTAACATTACGAATTGAAATTTGTTGGATTCGAATAGGTTTCCGCGGTACAAACAACGCAAACAGTGCGAGTGCCGAAACAGGAAGTTCTATCGATGCTTTTGCAAGCGAAGACGCGTATCAGCGAGAAAGAAAAAGAGAAAATGGCCGGACATAGTAAATGGGCAAACATCCAGCATCGCAAAGGTCGCCAGGATGCCAAGCGCGGCAAGGTCTTTACGCGGCTTATCAAGGAAATTACAGTCGCCTCCCGGATGGGTGGCGGTGAATCGGGTGCTAATCCGCGTTTGCGTCTCGCGATGGATAAGGCGTTCGAAAACAACATGCCCAAGGACACCGTAGAGCGCGCCATCAAGCGTGGTGCTGGCGAACTTGAAGGTGTGAATTACGAAGAAATCCGCTACGAAGGCTATGGCATCGCGGGTGCCGCCGTGATGGTGGACTGCATGACTGACAATCGTGTTCGTACCGTCGCCGAAGTACGCCACGCTTTCTCAAAATATGGTGGCAATATGGGCACTGATGGCTCTGTCGCATTTCTCTTCAAGCATTGCGGCACGCTATTATTCGCGCCGGGCACCAATGAGGAAAAACTCATGGAAGCCGCATTGGAAGCCGGTGCTGATGATGTGGCCGGCAACGACGATGGCTCATTTGAGGTCGTGACGGGCCCGTATGAATTTACGGCTGTAAAAACAGCTTTGGAAAAAGCCGGTTTCAAGGCTGAGTTTGGCGAGGTGACGATGAAAGCCACCACCGAGGCGGTGCTTGCCGGCGACGATGCGCTGAAAATGCAGAAGCTCCTCGATGCGATCGAGGCACTCGACGACGTGCAGGATGTTTACACCTCGGCGGTGATGGATGAAGTTTAGGCAGTCCACAAAACGATGATGGATGCCATGCTGCGGGCAAGGCTTCTACCTATTCCCGAGCAAATTGAGACCGAGCGCATGATTCTGCGGGCTACGCGTGCAGACGATGCGCCGGAAACATTCCTCGCTGTGCTGGAGTCGTTTAATGAGCTCGCGCCGTGGATGCCTTGGGTCCATCCTGAGCCAAAATTGGCAGGGTCCGAAGCATTTAACCAAGAAGCCCAATTTAAATGGGTGTCGCGCGAAATGCTCGATTTTCAGTGGATCGACAAAACCTCCGGTGAGCTGATCGGAAAAGGCGGATTTCATACCATCAACTGGGAAATTCCGAAATTTGAAATTGGTTATTGGGTAAGAACGTCGATGGGCGGTCGCGGGTATTGCACCGAGGCAGTCAATGCCCTCGTCGCCTTTTCAAAACAGCAGTTAGGTGCCAAGCGGCTGGAAATCTGCAGCGATCCGCGCAATGAGAAGAGCCGACGCGTCGCCGAGCGATGTGGCTTTGCGCTGGAAGGAATTCTTCGACGCAATATGCGCGACCCTTATGGCGGGCTGCGCGATTCGTGCATGTTCGCGCGGGTATTTGAATGAAAATTCTTGGCCTTGATCCGGGGCTGCGCGTCACTGGTTACGGCGTCATCGAGAAAATCGGCTCCACGCTTACTTACATCACCAGCGGTTGCATTAAAACCCCGGTAGGCGAATTGCCGGATCGTCTGAAGAACATATTGAACTCCGTGCAGGAGGTCATTGCGCGTTATGTGCCGGGTGAAGTTGCGGTCGAGAAGGTCTTTGTCAACATCAATCCTCAATCCACATTGCTGCTCGGTCAGGCGCGAGGCGCTGCGATATGCGCCGCGGTCGCGCAGAATTTACCGGTTTCCGAATACACTGCACTGCAGGTGAAACAGGCAGTGGTCGGCAATGGCCACGCGACGAAAGAACAGGTGCAGGAAATGGTGAAGCGATTGTTGAAATTATCCGGTTATCCGAGCGCGGATGCGGCAGATGCCTTGGCCTGCGCGATCTGCCACGCACATGGGGGCGCGTTGGGGGGCATGAGCACGCGAGGCTACCGAGTAAAGGGTGGGAGGCTGGTGAAATGAAATCCAACGATGATTCATTGCCTGCTGCTTCCCCTGCGCCGCAGGAAAGCGTCAGGAAAGGCGTGCGTCGAATTGTCGCAGCCGCGCGCAAGCTGCGGCGCACGTCCACCGATGTGGAGCGAAAACTCTGGCATCGTATTCGCGACAAGCAAATAGATAATTTTCGTTTTCGCCGCCAGAGGCCGATTGGGAAATACATCGTTGATTTTATTTGTCTGGATGCGAAGTTGATTGTTGAGCTGGATGGTGGTCAGCATGCGAATGACGTTACTCACGATGAGAGACGAACAGCATTTCTGAAGTCGCTGGGATATCGGGTATTGCGATTTTGGAATAGCGAGGTTACGGAGAATTTGGACGGGGTGTTGGAGCGATTGCGCGGTGAGCTTCTAGGCGCGAACGCAAACCCCACCCTAGCCCTCCCCTTGACAGGGGAGGGAATAGATCGCGCAA
>ENA-OFCE01001285-OFCE01001285.1-metagenomes-genome-assembly--contig:-NODE-1285-length-13242-cov-7.556078_pt1 | contig 13242 bp, 12 predicted proteins | sample MGYA00153388_OFCE01 | MGnify analysis MGYA00153388
CGCGCTCGGACATGGCGGGTGGCCCTCACCTTCAGCCCCCGACCCGACGTGACCGCCGCCCTCGCCCTGCTCGCCTGCTCGCAACAGCCCACGGCCCAGTCGGCCCCCAGCGCCCAAACGGCCGAAACCGCCGCGCCCGCTGCGCCCGCCACTTCCTCCACCACAGGCCCGGCGACCGTCAGCGGTGCCAACCTCCCTTTGCTTCAGGAATCGGATCCGGCGGCTGTGGGGCTGGGTTACGTGGCGGTTGCCAGCAGGGCGGACGTCGGCAAGTTCAAGAACTACGCTGCAGGCCAAGCTTGCAGCAACTGTGCGCTTTACGCCGGCAAGGCGGGCGACGCCCAGGGTGCCTGCCCGCTGTTTGCCGGGAAACAGGTGATGGCGGCCGGCTGGTGCAGCGCCTACGCGAAGAAGGCCGGCTGACGTTTCGTCACGCAGGAGCCGGACCGGTAAGGCCCGACTCGTCCCGGGTCGTAGCACCTGCCGAGGCCCACTGAACTTGGGAGATTAAGCCGGCGCCGGCACGTGCCAGCGCCGGCTCACGTCGCCCCTGGCGTTGACGCTCTCCAAGTGCACGCCAAATCCCCACAGGCGCGCGGCGTGCTTTAGCACTTCGGTGACGGTCTCATTCAGGGGGCGGTCGTTGTGCTGCTGGTGGCGCAGCGCGAGTGCGCGGTCGCCGCGCAGGTTGACGTTCCAGACCTGAATATCGGGCTCGCGCGCGCTCAGGTCGTACTGGCGCGACAGACCTTCGCGCACCCGCCGGTAGCCTGCGTCGTCGTGGATGGCGGCCACTTCCAACTCGCTCTGGCCTTCCACGTCGGCAATGGCGAACAGGCGCAGGTCGCGCATCAGCTTGGGGCTGAGGTACTGGCCGATAAAGCTCTCGTCCTTGAAGTTGCGCATCGCATGGTCCAGCGCCGGCAGCCAGGGGGTGCCGGCCATGCCAGGAAACCACTCGCGGTCCTCATCGGTCGGTGATTCGCAGATGCGCAAGATGTCGCGGTACATCGCAAAGCCCAGCGCATACGGGTTGATGCCGCTGTAGGCGCGGTGCCCCACGGGCGGCTGGTAGATGACGTTGGTGTGGCTCTTCAGCCATTCGATCATCACGCCGTCGCTCAGGAAGCCGTCGTCATACATGGTGTTCAGCAGCTTGTGGTGCCAAAAGGTGGCCCATCCCTCGTTCATCACCTGCGTCTGCCGCTGCGGGTAGAAGTACTGCGCCACCTTGCGCACGATGCGAACGACCTCGCGCTGCCAGGGTTCGAGCAGCGGCGCGTTCTTCTCGATGAAGTACAGCAGGTTCTCCTGCGGTTCTTCGGGGAAGCGCTTGTTCTCTGCCGCCGCGCCGGCTTTCTCGGCCGCCCTGGGCAGGGTGCGCCAGAGTTCGTTGACCTGCAGCTGCGCATGGGCCTCGCGGTCCTTGCGCTCGGCGAGTTCTTGCGCCAGCGATTTGCGGCTGGGGCGTCGGTAGCGGTCGACGCCGTGGTTGGCCAGCGCGTGGCAGGAATCGAGGAACGATTCGACGGCCTCCAGGCCATGCTTTTCTTCGCAGGCCGCGACGTAGTTCCGGGCGTAGACCAGGTAGTCGATGATGGACGCCGCGTCGGTCCACATGCGGAACAGGTAGTTGCCCTTGAAGAAGCTGTTGTGCCCGTAGGCCGCGTGGGCGATCACCAGGGCCTGCATGGCCAGCGTGTTCTCCTCCATCAGGTAGCTGATGCAGGGGTTGCTGTTGATGACGATCTCGTAAGCCAGGCCCATGTGGCCGCGCTTGTAGTTCTTCTCGGTGGCGATAAATTCCTTGCCGTAGCTCCAGTGGCGGTAGTTCACCGGCATGCCGACGCTGGCGTAGGCGTCCATCATTTGCTCGGCCGTGATCACTTCGAGCTGGTTGGGGTAGGTGTCCAGGCCGAAGCGCGCAGCCGTCTCGCGGATGACGCCGTGGTAGGTCTCCACCAGTTCGAACGACCAGTCGCTGGTGCTGGGCAGGTGTTCGGACGGGCGTTCCTGCAGCGGCAGGGGCTGCTCCAGGGCCAGGGGGCGGGCGGGCTTCATGCGGCCTGGGCCTCTTTCTTGAACAGGTCGCGGAAGACCGGGTAGATCTGCGCAGATTCGGTGGCCTTGCGCATCGCGAAGTGGCGGTGCGATTCAAGCAATTGCGTGTACTCGTCCCACAGGTTCTGCTCTTCCTCGGCCACCTGCACGTAGGCGAAGTAGCGCACCAGCGGTAACAGTTTGTCGCCCAGCAACTCGCGGCAGCGGCCGCTGTCGTGGTGCCAGTTGTCGCCGTCGCTGGCTTGCGCGCCGTAGATGTTCCATTCAGACGGGTTGTAGCGGGCGCGGATGATCTCTTCCATCAGCACCAGCGCGCTGCTGACCACTGTGCCGCCGGTTTCGCGGGCGTGGAAAAAGTTCTCTTCGTCGACTTCCTGGGCCTGGGTGTGGTGGCGGATGAAGACGAGGTCGATCTTCTCGTAGTGGCGGGTCAAAAACAGATAGAGCAAGATGAAGAAGCGCTTGCTCAGTTCTTTGCGGCCTTCGTCCATGCTGCCCGACACGTCCATCAGGCAGAACATCACGGCCTTGCTGGTGGGCACGGGCGTCTTCACGCGGCTGCGGTAGCGCAGGTCGATGGGATCCAGGTAGGGGATGCGTGCCACGCGGGTCGTGAGCGCCGCGATTTCGGCCTGCAGTGCCTGCACTTGTGTCTGTGCCTCTGCCTGGGCGACAGCGTCGCCCAGCGGCGGCAACGCCAGCAGACGAGCCAGCTGGTCTTCCAGCTCGCGCAGGCTGCGACGCGCGCTGGCGCCGATGGCGATGCGCCGCCCGATCGCGCCGCGCATGCTGCGCACCACGTGCAGGTTGTTGGGCGTGCCGTCGCTGCTGTAGCCGGCGCGGTGGTACTTCCACTCCGGCAGCTCGGCCAGCTGCGTGCGCACCAGGTGGGGCAGCGCCAGGTCGTCGAAGAAGACCTGCATGAACTCTTCCTTGCTCAGGCTGAAGACGAAGTCGTCGTCGCCCTCGCCAGAGTCACCGGCCTGGCCCTTGCCAGCGCCTTTACCGCCACTTCCTCCTTTCGGCCGCTCGATGCGGTCGCCCTTCAAGTAGTCCTGGTTGCCCGGGTGCACGGTCTCGCGCGTGCCGCCCGCGCCGTGGCCGAAAACGGGCTCGCTCAGGTCGCGCTTAGGGATGTGGATGTCCTCTCCGCGCTCGATGTCCTTGATGCTGCGGCCATCGATGGCGCGCTTAACGGCCTCGCGGATCTGCTCCTTGTGGCGGCGCAAGAAGCGCTCGCGGTTGCCGATGGACTTGTTCTTGCCCGCCAGCCGCCGGTCGATGATCTGCTGCATCAGCTGCTCTTCCGAACCCGCAGGTACCACTCGCACAACAACCGCACCTGCTTGGGCGTGTAGCCCTTGGCGACCATCCGCGTCACGAAGTCGTCGTGCTTCTTGGCCTCGTCGGCGCTGGCCTTGGCGTTAAAGCTGACCACGGGCAACAGCTCTTCGGTATTGCTGAACATCTTTTTCTCGATCACGGCGCGCAGCTTTTCGTAGCTGGTCCACAGCGGGTTCTTGCCCTGGTTGCTGGCACGCGCGCGCAGCACGAAGTTGACGATCTCGTTGCGAAAATCCTTGGGGTTGGAGATGCCCGCGGGCTTTTCGATCTTCTCCAGCTCGCCATTCAGCGAGCCGCGGTCGAAGACCTCGCCGGTGTCGGTGTCGCGGTACTCGTGGTCCTGGATCCAGTAGTCGGCATAAGTGACGTAGCGGTCGAAGATGTTCTGCCCGTACTCGCTGTAGCTTTCCAGGTAGGCCGTCTGGATCTCCTTGCCGATGAACTCGGCGTAGCGCACAGCCAGGTGTTCCTTGATGAAGGCGGTGTACTTCTGCTCCAGTTCGGCAGGAAACTGTTCGCGCTCGATCTGTTGTTCCAGCACGTACATCAGGTGCACCGGGTTGGCGGCGATTTCGGTGCTGTCGAAGTTGAAGACCTTGGACAAGATCTTGTAGGCGAAGCGCGTGCTGATGCCGCTCATGCCCTCATCGACACCGGCGTAGTCGCGGTACTCGGCGTAGCTTTTGGCGCGCGGGTCGGTGTCCTTCAGGTTCTCGCCGTCGTAGACCAGCATCTTGGAATACAGGCTGCTGTTTTCGGGTTCCTTCAGCCGCGTGAGGATGGCGAACTGGCTCATCATCTTCAACGTTCCCGGCGCGCAGGTGGCGCCCGCCAGCGACGAGCCCTTGAGCAGCTTTTCGTAGATGTGCACCTCTTCGCTCACGCGCAGGCAGTACGGCACCTTGACGATGTAGATGCGGTCCAAGAAGGCCTCGTTGTTCTTGTTGTTGCGAAAGGCCTTCCACTCGCTTTCGTTGCTGTGCGCCAGCACCACGCCGTCGAACGGGATGGCGCCGAACCCTTCGGTGCCCTTGTAGTTGCCCTCCTGCGTGGCCGTCAGCAGTGGGTGCAGCACCTTGATCGGCGCCTTGAACATCTCGACGAATTCCAGCAGCCCCTGGTTGGCCAGGCACAGGCCGCCTGAATAGCTGTAGGCGTCGGGATCGTCCTGGGCGTAGGTTTCGAGCTTGCGGATGTCGACCTTGCCGACCAGGCTGCTGATGTCCTGGTTGTTCTCGTCGCCCGGCTCGGTCTTGCTGATGCCGATCTGCTTCAGGATCGACGGGTAGCGCTTGACGACCTTGAATTGCCGGATGTCGCCGCCGAACTCTTCGAGCCGCTTCACCGCCCAGGGGCTCAGGATGCGGTTGAGGTAGCGGCGCGGGATGCCATATTCGCTTTCGAGAATGGGTCCGTCCTCCACCGGGTCGAACAGGCCCAGCGGGCTCTCGTTCACCGGGCTGCCCTTGATGGCGTAGAAGGGCACGTCCTGCATCAGCTGCTTCAGGCGTTCGGCGATGCTGCTCTTGCCGCCGCCGACGGGCCCCAGCAAATAGAGGATCTGCTTCTTCTCCTCCAGGCCCTGCGCGGCATGGCGGAAGTAGCTGACTACCTGCTCGATGGCGTCTTCCATGCCGTAAAACTCGGCAAAGGCGGGGTAGACCTTGATCACCTTGTTGGCGAACAAGCGACTCAGGCGAGGGTCGTTGCGGGTGTCGACCGTCTTGGGTTCGCCGATCGCCCTGAGCATGCGCTCGGCGGCGGTGGCGTAGGCCAGCGGGCTGGCCTTGCACTCGGCGAGGTAGTCCTCGAGCGAGAGTTCTTCTTCGCGCAGGCGCTCGTAGCGCGCCTTCATGTGGCTGATCACGTCCATGCGGGCCTTTCGGTGTCCAGGTCGGCCACGGCGCGAAGGAATGTCCTCGCCGGGCCTGGGAAGTTCTGATGAAGCCCGTGCTGTACGGGCCCAGGCTCCATCAGAGCTTTCCGGTCACCAATGGCTCATCGAATCAGCGTAATGCGTTCAATCAGCATGCGCCATTCTGCACGCCGCTTCAATTTCAACATCCCCGCCAAAGAGCAGCAGTTCACGCTGGCGGGTCTTGCGATTGCCAAGCCAGACCACTTGGCATAACGCGGCACGACCGCGAGTGGCTGACTCGGCGCCGAGCCTGCAAGTTCCCCGGTGCGATGATGCGCCCGGTGAACCGCCACCTGCTGCTGCTGGCCTTGTGCCAGGGCTTGTTCCTCACCAACAACGTCACCTTCATCGCCATCAACGGGCTGGTCGGTTTGGCATTGGCGCCGCTGGGTTGGATGGCCACATTGCCCGTCACCGGCTATGTGGTGGGCGCGGCGCTGTCGGCCATGCCGGTGTCGCGGCTGCAGGCACGGCTGGGGCGCAAGCGGGCCTTCCAGATCGGGCTTGTGGTGGCCGCGCTGTCGGCAGCACTGTGTGGCTATGCCGTGCACATCCACAGTTTCTGGCTGCTGGTGGCGGCCACGGTGGTGGCGGGCTTCTACAGCGCCAACGCGGCGCTGTACCGCTTTGCCGGGCCCGAGCTGGTGGCGCCGGCGTACAAGGACCAGGCCATCTCGCTGGTGCTGGCCGGCGGCATCATCGGCGCCTTTGCCGGGCCCAACCTGGCCAGCGCCACGCGCGACTTGTTCATTGCGCCCTTCGCGGGCGCCTACCTGTCATTGGTGGGCGTGGCGCTGCTGTCGCTGCTGGTAATTTCAAACATTCGCTTCGCGCCGCACGTGCCGCCCGTGCCGCCCGTGGTCGGCGCGCCGGGCGGGCGGCCGGTGGCCGAGTTGCTGCGTCAGCCGGTGTTCTTCATCGCGGTGGCGGCGTGTTCGCTGGGCTACGGCGTGATGAACCTGCTGATGGCCGCCACGCCGATTGCCATGCAGCAGTGCGCTCACCCCTTCGACCGCGCCGCCCTGGTGCTGGAATGGCACGTGCTGGGCATGTTGGTGCCCGGCTTCTTCACCGGGCGCCTGATCAAGCGCTTCGGCCTGCTGCCGGTAATGGGCGTGGGCGCGGCGCTGAACTTCGCTTGCGTGGCTGTGGCGTTGTCTGGCGTGAACGTGATGCAGTTTCTGGTGGCACTGCTGCTGCTGGGCGTGGGCTGGAACTTTCTGTACGTGGGCGGCACCACGCTGTTCATGCAGGCCTATCGCCCCGAAGAGAAAAACCGAGCCCAGGGTGTGATGGACACCTGTGTGTTCTCGACCATGGCGCTGAGCTCGTTCTCGTCCGGCGCGCTCATCACCACGCAGGGCTGGACCTGGCTGAACCTGGGTTCGCTGGTGCCCATCACGCTGGTGTCGCTGGCGCTGGCCTGGCTGGCCTTCAACGGTGCGCACCGGGCGCCCGCCGATCCGTCGGCGTAAATGCACGACGGCGGGCTGGCTCAGTTCTCGCCCGCGCCCAGCTTGTCCAGCAGACCGTTGAGTTCGTCGAGCGACGCAAATCCAATCGCGATTTCACCCTGCTCGCCGCGCCTGGTGCGGCGCAGGATGCGGATGTCCACCGGCGCCGTCAGCGCGTCGGCCAGACGCGCTTCAAGACGCTGGATGTCGCGCGGCTTGTCGGCCTTGCCGCGCGTGGGTTCGCTCGCGGCACCTGCCAGCGCACGCGCCACCAGGCGTTCGGCCTCGCGCACGCTGAGCTTGCGCGCCGCAATTTCATGTGCCGACATCACCTGCTGCGCCGCCGGCAAGGCCAGCAGCGCGCGCGCGTGGCCCATGTCAAGGTCGCCGGCCATCAGCATTTGCTGCACCGGCTCGGCCAAATTCAGCAGGCGCAACAGGTTGCTCGCCGCGCTGCGCGAACGCCCCACCGCCTGCGCGGCCTGCTCGTGCGTAAGCTGGAATTCCGTGACCAGACGCTGCAGGCCCTGCGCTTCTTCCAGCGGGTTGAGATCCTCGCGCTGGATGTTCTCTATCAACGCCATCACCGCCGCGGCCTCGTCGGCCACCGGCTTGACGAGCACCGGCACCGTGTCCAGCCCGGCCAAGCGCGCAGCCCGGAAGCGGCGCTCGCCAGCGATGATCTCGTAGTCGCCACTTTGCAGCGGGCGCACCAGGATGGGCTGGATCACGCCCTGGCTGCGGATGCTCTCGGCCAGCTCGTACAGCGAGCCCTCGTCCATCCGCGTGCGCGGCTGGTAACGCCCGGGCTGCAGGCGCGACAGCGCCAGCGTCGTCGGCTGCGCGGGCTGCGCGGCCGATTCGCTGACTTTGGGGCCGAGCAGCGCCTCCAGGCCGAGGCCCAGTCCCTTGGGTTTTTTGGTCACCATGCGGGCATTGTGTCCGAGCGGCGCAGCGCCCTCGGCCCGCCGTGGCGTCAGAAGCGCTTGCCCAGGCCCACCAGCGGCAGGTGCTTGAGCTGGCCGATAACGGTGCTGCCCGAGCGGATGTCGTGCTTTTGCGGGTAGGTGAGCACCAGCTCGGCGGCCAAGTTGGGCGTGAAGAAGTAGGTGATGTCGACCTCGGGGAAGGTCCTGCTGTTGACCGACAGGTTCAGCCCCGTGGTGTCCTTGTTGGCCGAATCGAGGTGCAGCGCACGCCCGCGCACGAGTTAGTTGCATGTGTCGGCAGGCTGGGCCAACGAATGGCCGACAGACATGGCAGCCAACGCGAGAACGATGCAACGGGCGGTGAGGGTGGACTTCATGGTGCGGGTCTCCTTGACTTCAAGGGTTCGAATGGCCAAGCCGATAGGCCGGGCACAAGGTTCATTCGGCGTCCGCAGGCTTGGCCGAGACTGACAAACCTCAGCCCGCAGCGGCGTAGAACACGCCCGCTTGACGTGGGTCAAGCCAGGAGCGCAGGTCGCGCGGCGGCTGATCAGGCGCGTTTCATTCGACAACCGCACCCAGGTCGCGCAGCCAGGCCACACCCGGCGGCCAGTCACCCAGTCCGGACTCACCATTCAGGTGCCCGGCACTGCCTGCACAGCTGGCCGGCACGCCCCACGAGGCCGCCATGCCCCGGGCGCGGTCGGCGCCGCAGTAGGGGTCGTCATCGCTGTAGACCACCCGGCCGGCAAAGGGCAGTGGCCTGCGCGCGATGGGCCGCCACGGCCAGAGCTGAGGTGCGAGGTCGTCGCGTTCCACGTCGGGCGGCGCGACGAGCAGGGCGCCTGTGACGCGCGCCGTGTGCTGCGAGTGCGCTGCCCACGCCGCCACCAGCAGGCAGCCCAGGCTGTGCGCCGCCAGCACGGCGGGCCTGTCGTCGGCCAGCAGGACCTCGTCCAGCCGGGCCATCCAGTCGCCCCGGCGCGGCCAGAGCCAGTCGGCCTGCTCGACGCGCTCGAAGCCATGCAGCGTCTCCCAACGGCTTTGCCAATGCGCGGGGCCGGAGTTCAGCCAGCCGGGCAGGATCAACACACGCAGCAGAGCGGACATCGGCTTGGGCTTATGCTCGGTCGAGACTCGCCAGATTGTGCGTGACAGGGGCTTGTGATGACCCACACCGTATTCGTCGATGGCCAGGAAGGCACCACCGGATTGCGCATCCACGAGATGCTGGCCCGCCGGCCCGACATCGAAGTCCTGCGCATCGACGCCGACCGCCGCAAGGACATTGCAGAGCGCGCCCGGCTGCTCAACGCCGCCGACGTGGCCTTCCTGTGTTTGCCCGACGCTGCCGCGCGCGAGGCGGTGGCGCTCATCAGCAACCTGTCCACCTGCGTCATCGATGCCAGCACCGCCCACCGAACCGCCCCGGGCTGGGTCTACGGCCTGCCCGAACTTGCCCCCGGCCAGCGGGCCAAATTGCGCAGCACCAAGCGAATTTCCAACCCGGGCTGCCACGCCAGCGCTTTCATTCTGCTGTTGCGCCCGCTGGTCGACGCGGGCATCCTGCCGGCCGGCCTGACGGTGTCGGCCACGTCCATCAGCGGCTACTCGGGCGGCGGCAAGAAGATGATCGAGCAATACAAGGTAGGGGGTGAGCCTGCGCTTACATCGCCCAGACCCTATGCGTTGTCACTGCATCACAAGCACGTGCCGGAGATGATGGAGCACACCGGCCTGAGCAGGCCGCCGATATTCATGCCCAGCGTCGGCAACTTCTACAAGGGCCTGGCGGTGACGGTGCCGCTGGAACTGGCGGCCCTGGGCACCACCGCCGAGGCCGTGCACGCGGCCTTCGAGGCACGATACGCCGGCGAGGCCTTCGTGCGCGTCATGGCCCTGCGCGACCCGACCACGCTGGAGCAAGGCGCCTTCGACGTGCAGGCCTGCAACGACAGCAACCGCGCCGAGATCTTCGTCTTCGCCAACGACACGCAGGCTTTGTTGATGGCCCGGCTGGACAACCTGGGCAAGGGCGCCAGCGGCGCGGCGGTGCAGTCCATGAACGTGCACCTGGGGCTGGACGAGGCCCTAGGACTGTAGCGAATGCGCCTGCAGCACGGCGGGCTGCGCGCCCTCGCTGCGGTCAGTCCGGCACCTGCCGGTGGTGGTAGCCGTATCTGTCGAAGAAGCCCAGACGTTCGTAGATTCGCCGCGCGGCGTGGTTGTCGCTTGCCACCTGAAGATATGCGACGGTACACCCTGCATTGGCTGATATGCAAAGCAGGCGCTCACACAGCAGGCTTGCCGAGCCGCGACCAAGTGCCTTCGGCGGGCTGGGTAAAGCGCGTGGATGCGCATTAGCAAAAGCAACCTGGTTTCGGCGAAGTTCTCACCGACCAGTGTCAGCTTGTCGCGGCTGGGCGCCGGCCAGCGGCATCATCCGTGGCGTTGCACGACCTCGCGTGCAAATTCGACGAAGGCCTGGGCACCCTTGGACCCGGGATCGAAGACCACGCCGGGCAGGCCGTAGCTGGGCGCCTCGGCCAGGCGCACGTTGCGCGGGATGACGGTGTCGAAAACCTTGCTGCCGAAATGCGCGGTGAGCTGTTCGCTGACCTGTTGCTGCAGCGTGATGCGGGCATCGAACATCACGCGCAGCAGACCGATGATCAGCAGTTCGGGGTTGAGGTTGGCGTGCACCTGCTTGATCGTGTTGACCAGGTCGGACAGGCCTTCGAGCGCGAAGTACTCGCACTGCATGGGCACCAGCACGCCGTGCGCTGCGCACAGACCGTTGAGCGTGAGCATGCTCAGCGAGGGCGGACAGTCGATGAGCACGAAGTCGTAGTCGCCCTTCACCGCGTGCAGCGCGGCCTTCAGCCGGCGTTCGCGGCGCTCCTGGTCGACCAGTTCCACCTCAGCACCCGCCAGTTCGCGGTTGGCGCCCAGCACGTCGTAGCCGGCCTTGTCGGCTCGCTGGCGCGCCTCGGTTATGGTGGCCGACTCCAGCAACACGTCGTAGACGCTGAGCTCGAGCTTGCGCTTGTCGATGCCCGAACCCATGGTGGCGTTGCCCTGCGGGTCCAGATCGACAACCAGCACCCGCTGGCCCAGCTGGGCCAACCCGGCCGCCAGGTTGACGGTGGTGGTGGTCTTGCCGACGCCGCCCTTCTGGTTGGCGATGCAGAAAATGCGATAACTCATCCGGCGTCCCTGTTCATCACTGCGTACCCAGCCGAACCCCGAACCCCACCAGACACACCCCCGCCAGCCGTTCCAGCCCACGCGCCAGCTTGCGGTGGGCACGCACCTGGGCACTGACCGCCTGGGCAAAGGCGCACAACAGCAGGCCATAGACGGCAGTGATGACGGCGATGGTCACCGCCATGGCGCCAAAAGTGATGCCGCCGCGATGCGTGGCCGGGTCGATGAAGAGCGGGAAGAAGGCCATGTAGAACACGATGGCCTTGGGATTGAGCAGGGTGATGAGGAAAGCCTGGCGAACGTACCGCCGTGGTTCAATGTGGAAAGGCCCACCTGCACCCTGCTTGGCGAAGATGAGCCTCAGCCCGATCCAGACCAAGTAGGCCGCGCCGCCGTACTGCACGGCCTGGAACACCAGCGGGTTGGCGGCCAGCAGCGCCGCCACGCCGGCGACGGCCAACCACAGCAGGACCTGGTCGCCGAGGATCACCCCCAGCACCGCCGCCGCACCCGCGCGCATTCCGCCCTTGCCGGTCGACGTGAGCAGGGCGAACGTGCCCGGCCCGGGCAGCGCCAGAAACAGCACGATGGCCGCGCAGAAGGCGCCGTAATCGGCGATGCCAAGCATGTGAAGTCTCCGTGCGGCGGGCTAAAGCAGGGGTGTTGGCCCTGACCCGGGGCGTGGCCCCGGGGTCATGGGCGGGGTCATGAGCGGGGTTATGGGCGGGGTTATGGGCATCAGCGGCTGACGTCGGCCGCAGGGGTGTGCGGGTGAGCTTGCCATGCAGCCAAGTCGAAGCCCTGTTTATTGAGCCGGGAGCGTATCGCAGTTTCATCGGCCGCCGACAGTTGCGGCGTGCGCGAAAGCACCCAAAGATACTTGCGACTGGCCTCGCTGATCACGGCATAGCGGCCGTCGTCGGCGCGCTGGATGACCCAGTAGTCGCCCCAGATCGGCAGCCAGCGCAGCCACCGGGGCAGAAAGCTGACCTCCAGCCGCGCCGGCTCCAACCGGTCGCCAGACAGTACTGAACCCGCCGGACGGGCCAGGCCGGTCACGTCGTCGATGCGCCCATCGGCCAAGCGGCAGCGGTTCAGCACCTCGACGCCATCGGGCAGGCGCCGGTAGGTGGCGGTGGTGTCGCGAACGCACTGCTTCTGGAAGCGGTTGGGGAACCACGCCACTTGGTACCAGGTGCCCATGTAGCCAGGCACGTTGAGCTGCGGCAGGGGCACCAGCGGCGGCGGCTCGACGGCGGGCGTCGCAGGCTGGGCCAGCGCCGGCGCCGGGGCGCAAAGGGCGGCGGCGCCAAGGCAAGCGATGTAGGCCAGCCGGCTGAGCGCAGGGCGCAGCGCCGGCGTTGTAGCCGCACCGGCAGCGCGCGGCAATGAACGGGGAGCGAGGCGAGTTTCGGTCATGGGTTCTCTTCAGGGAAAAATTCAGGCGGCGGTTCGGAGGCGCATCCAGACCAGGCAGCGCTGCGCATCAAGTTGCGGCACCTGGAGCTGTTCCACGTGAAACACCTCCACTTCGGGGGGCAGCGCAGCCACTTCGGCGTCGGGCCGGTGTCCCTTCATGGCCAGCCACACTCCGCCCGGCGTCAGCAGCGGGCGACTCTGCGCCACGAAGTCGGCCAGCGTGGCGAAGGCGCGCGAGGTGATCACATCGAAGGGCGGCGCTTTCAGCCATTCGACCCGGCTGTGCGCCGCGTGCAGGTTCTTCAGCCCCAGGTCGCCGGCCACCTGGCGCACGAACGCAACCTTCTTGCCGATGGCGTCCACGCAGGTCACGTCCCAACCCGGCAGCAGGGCAGCGATCACCACCCCCGGCAGCCCGCCCCCGCTGCCCACGTCCAGCAACCTGCCTTGCGCGGCGTGACGGGCCAGCGGCGGCACGACGGCCATGCAGTCGGCCATATGCTGGATGCGCATGGCCGCGGGATCACGCACGGCCGTGAGGTTATAGGTCCCGTTCCAACGGGCGAGCAGACCCAGGAACGCGTGCAGCGCCCGGGCTTGCGCGTCGGTGGGCTCCAGCCCCAGCGGTGCGCACAGTGCCGCCAGATCGCCTGCAGCCGGTGTCCCCGCCGACGCCGGCGGTGGCGTGTTCAAGCGGTTTCGCCTCGCAGCGGGTCGGCAGCGTTCGCCTGAAATTGCAAAGGCGCCGAGACCGCCGGTCGCACCTTCATCCGGCCCTTTTTTAAGTGCACCAGCAGCAGCGAGATCGCCGCCGGCGTCACGCCCGACATGCGCGCGGCTTGGCCCAGCGTGGCGGGGCGCTGCCGGCTCAGGGTCTGGCGCACCTCGAAGGACAACGCAGGCACTTGGG
>ENA-OFCE01001286-OFCE01001286.1-metagenomes-genome-assembly--contig:-NODE-1286-length-13229-cov-6.308790_pt1 | contig 13229 bp, 11 predicted proteins | sample MGYA00153388_OFCE01 | MGnify analysis MGYA00153388
TCGGCGTATTCGATCTCGAACTCGGCCAGCGACGAGCCGCAGTCGAAGCACCAGTGCACCGGCTTCAGCCCGCGGTAGACGAAGCCGCGCTCGATGACGCGCTTGAGCGCGCGCAATTGCGCCGATTCATTGGCGCAGTCCATCGTCAGGTAAGGCCGCTCCCACATGCCCAGCACGCCCACGCGCTGGCGGTCGGCCGCCTGCTGCACGATCTGTTCAGTGGCGTAGGCGCGGCTCCTGGCCTGCATCTCGTCACGCGACAGGTTGCGGCCGTGCAGCTTCTCGATGGCGTTTTCGATGGGCAGGCCGTGGCAGTCCCAGCCGGGGATGAAGCGCGCGTCGAAGCCGGCCAGCTGGCGCGACTTGACGACCATGTCCTTCAGGATGTTGTTGGCCGCGTGGCCCACGTGCAGCGTGCCGTTGGCGTAGGGCGGGCCGTCGTGCAGCACGAACAGCGGCGCGCCGCGGCGCGCCTTGCGCAGGCGCTGGTACAGACCGCCGTCCTTGCGGGTGTCGTTCCATTCGGCCACCCAGCCCGGCTCGCGCTTGGGCAGGTCGCCGCGCATCGGGAAGGGCGTGTCGGGCAGGTTCAGGGTGCTGCGGTAGTCGGGGCTGGTGGCTCTGGTGGCTCTGGTGGCGCTGGTGGGGCTGGTGCTCATGGCATGGGTGCTGCAAGTGCCGTCTTCGGTGTTCTCAGGCGGCAGGGTCGTTCGGGGGGCGCGGGCGCTGGGCATGAGCGCCAGGATGCGGTGGGTGCTTCAGCAGGGCTTCAGCAGTCCGAACGAATAATTCGGTCGTACGTCGCCTGGCGGCGTGTGGTGGCTTGCCAGCGCGCCAGGCCGACGGTGGATGAGGGAGAACTCAGAGTGCACATCACAATGATTTTAGCGACCAGTTCCGCATGATCCGGCACCTTCGCCGCGCGGTCACCGCGCTACCGATGGCGGCCGCACTGCTGGGTGCTTCAGCCGCCTGGGGCCAAGAACCCGAGGCACCTGCCGTGCTGCCCCAGGCCAGCAAATTCGAGGGCGTGTACGGCCTGACGCTGGGCTACCGCCCTGAATATTCAGGCGCCTCCAACCAGATCGTCAAGCTGACGCCGGGGCTGTTCATTCGCTACGGCCGCTTCACCTTGAGCAACGTCAGCGGCTTCGTCACGCGGCGGGCTGACGATGTCGTGCGCGGCCTGGGCGTCGACCTGCTGCGCAGTGACCAGGTGCGCGTGTCGCTGGCCATGCGCTTCGACGCCGGCCGCAGCGAAAGCACGAGCACGGCGCTGAAGGGGCAGGGCGACATCAAACCCACCGTGCGTGCGCGCGCCGCTGCGACCTGGAAGCTCGACGAGTCCTGGCGCCTGGGCGCCGCGTGGAGCGTCGACGCCTTCGGACGCGGCGGCGGCAACTTCGGCGATGTGGGCGTCGGCTGGGAGCGCGCGCTGGCGCCCCACAGCACGCTGTCGCTGGGCACCAGCCTGAGCCTGGCCGGCGACCGTTACATGCAGACCTACTACGGCGTCAACGCGCGGCAGGCCGCCAATTCCGGGCGTGCCGAGTACACGCCTGACGCCGGTCTGCGCGACCTGTCGGTGTACGCCAATCTGCGCCACGACCTGAGTCCGGACTGGACGGTGCTGGCCGGCGCCAGCGCCACGCATTTGCTGGGGTCGGCCGCTGCCAGCCCGCTCACCGCCAGCCGCAACAACTGGGGTTTCAGCACCAGCCTCGGCCGGCGCTTCTAGCGCGAGGCCGCCACGACACACCGGTGCTTCCAGCACGCGGCCTCACTTCACGCCAGCGGCCATCAACCAACGTTGCGCTTCGGCGGTGTCGCGCTCGATGCCTTCTCGCAATGCGGCGAGCGAGTCGTACTTTCGCTCGTCGTGCAGCTTGTGCAGCAACTCCACGCGCAGCAGCCGGCCGTAGCCGCCTTCGCTGCCTAGCGTGTCGGGCCAGCGCAGCACGTGGACTTCCAGCAGCACGCGCCCGGTGTCCTCCACGGTCGGCCGCACACCCAGGCTGGCCACGCCGGGCAGAGCGTCGTCGGCCAGGCCGTGCACGCGCACCGCGTAGATTCCGCTGGCGGCAGGCCGCGGGTGGCCGAAGCGCAGGTTCAGCGTGCGAAAGCCCAGCTCGCGTCCCAATTTGCGCCCGTGCTTGACGTGGCCGGTGATGCTGTAGGGCCGGCCCAGCAAGGCCTCGGCTCGGGCCATGTCGCCGGTGGCCAGCGCTTCGCGCACGGCCGAGCTGGACACGCGCCGGCCGTGCACCTCGTAGCTGAGCATGCGCGCCACGTCGAAGCCTGCCGCGCCGCCGGCGGCGTCCAGCATGGCGTAGTTGCCGGCGCGCCGGGCGCCGAAGCTGAAGTCGTCGCCGATCAGCACGTACCGGGCGCGCAGGCCATCGCGCAAGACGTCATCGATGAAGGCCTGCGGCGACATGGCCGCGAAACGCTGGTCGAAGCGAATCACGCAGACCTCGTCGATGCCGCAGCGCTGCAGCTCGCACAGCTTGTCGCGCAGCGTGCCGATGCGCGCCGGCGCGGAGTCGGGCTTGCCGGCCAGGCGCGCGAAGTGGTCGCGCGGATGCGGCTCGAAGGTCAGCACGCACGAAGGCACGCCGCGATGACGCGCTTCGTTGATGAGCAGCGCCAGCATGGCCTGGTGACCGCGGTGCACGCCGTCGAAATTGCCGATCGTGACGGCGCAGCCGGCCACGCCACCTGCTGAGGTGACGGCGCAGCCTGAGGGTTGCCTGCGACGAAAGCCGCGTTGAATGTGCATGCCGCTAATTATCCCGACGGCAGGCCCAGCAGGCGTCGGTACAGGTCCAGGTAGGCGCCCGCGGCGCGGTCCCAGTCGAATTGCGCGGCGTGGGCGCGAATGGCGTCGGCCCGCCCGGGTGCGCGCTGCCGGGCCAGGCCGGCTTCGACCACGCGGCGCATCGAGCCGGCATCGAAATCATCGAAATAGTCGGCCGCGTCGCCACCGATCTCGGGCAGGCAGGTGCGCCGCGCTAAAAAAACCGGCTTGCCGAAGTGCATGGCCTCGATCGGCGGCAGGCCGAATCCTTCCGTCAGCGAAGGAAACAGGAAGCCCGTGCAGTGCGCATAGGCCCAGGCCTTTTGCGCGTCGTCGATGCCCAGGTGGAATTGCACGTTGGGCAGCTTGACGGTGGCGCGCAGCCGCCGGGCGTCGTCGCTGGGCGGGCCGCACAGCACGAACAGCATCTCGGGCCAGGCGCGCGCCAGGTCGATGATGGCTTGCGGATTCTTGGACGCCGACATGCGGCTTAGGTGGTACAGGAAGGGCCGCCTGTCGACGTCGGCGTCGGCGTCGGCGTCGGCCCAGCCGGGCAACGGTTTACGCGGCGCGGCGACGAAGCTGCGCGCGCCGTTGTAAATCACCTGCAGCGGGCCGGCCCAACCCAGACGCGCCGTCACGTCGCCTGCGGTGTAGTGGCTGATGGCCACAATCTGGTCGGTGCGCCGCAGCAGCCCCCGCATGCGCCGGTGGTGGCGCCAGGTCGAAAACACATTCCGGCCGTAGAGGTAGTTCAGGTCGTGCACGGTCACCACGCGCGGCCCGCAGCCGGCGGGCGGCAGGTTCTTGTTCAGCTGGTGCAGCGAATGCCACAGCGCATAGGACACCGGCTGCACGTGGCGCAGGCGCTGCCAGCGGCTGACGGGCAGGTAGCCCACGTCGGTGCCGAACAGACCCACCAGCTTGTCGCGCAGGTGAAAGTCGAAGCAGATGCCGTACTGCGCCCGCCACACCGGTGCCTGTGCAGCGATGCGCGTGCCGATCTGCAGCGAGAATTCGCCCAGGCCATCGTGCAGCGCGCCGATGTTGCCCAGACTGATGCCTATGCGTCGTGTTTCCATCGCAGGAAAGTGTGTCGACGGCTCCTGCATCTATGTGTCGACATCGGCTGGCCCGAGCCCGGGCCCGAGGCCGGCGACGCTGGCCAGGGCGTCATCGAAAAGTCGCAGCACGTGTTCCCAGTCGTAGTGCCGCTTGACGTAGTGGACACCCAGTGCACCCAGCCGCTCGCGCTGTGGCAGCGGCAGGCTCGCCATCGACTGCAGGGCGACCACGAACTGCCGTCGTCCCAGGTAGGCCGTGCCGGCGCCACTGCTGCGCACGTGATCTGCCAGCACCTCGCACGCTCCGTTGGCGATGACGGGTGTGCCCAGCAGCATGGCCTCGAGCAGCACCAGCGAGAGGCTCTCGTACCGCGACGGAATGACCAGCGCCAGCGCGCCCGCCACCAGCGCATCTCGCTCGGCGTCGGTGACGAAGCCCACGCAGTGGATTTGGGTGTGTGGGGGCAATGTCCGCGTCGCCTTGCCGACCATCACCAGCTGCGCCTGCGGTTGCCGGCGGAGATGCTCCAGGAACGCGGCGACGAGTTCGTCGCAGCCCTTGGCCTTCTCGACGCGACCGACGTAGACGAAGTAACCCGGCGAGAGCCCGAAGCGGCGCAGCACTTCCGCGACCGCGTCGGCGCCCGGCCGTTCGACGTTGATCCCCAGCCCGGCGACGCCGGCACTCTCGGTGTCCAGGCCATACAAGCGCGAGGCCAGGCGGCGCTCGGCTTCGGTGTTAAAAAGAAGCGCCCCGGCCGCACGCAGCACGTCGTGGAAGACAGGCAGGTACATAGGTTTCTCGTCGTGCACCAGCGGCACGAGAACTGAGCGTCGGCCCCAGTGTCTGATACCCACGGCGGTTTGTGCATAGAGCGCGGTGAAGAAGATCACGGCGTCGTAACGGTCTGCCGAGGCGTCCAGGTGCTCGATGAGCGCCGGGCAGTGCGGCCCCTGGCGGCGCAGGAAGTCCTCGCCGTCGTATGCCGACTCGCCGCGCGGCCGCGCCACCAGGGCGCCGGGCAGACGCCGCAGCAGTGCGCGGGCCACGAACCGTGCCTTGTGCGCCCAAGGCACGCGGGCGCGCCCGAGGTCGTTACGGCAGGGATGGGCAAAACGCAGCACGCGCAGCCCGCCCACCACGGTGAGGCCGGGGGGATAAACCATTGCCCAGTCGGCGTAGTCACGCGCACAACTCGTCAGGACCTCAATGTCGTGGCGTGCCGACAGCCGCTGGGCCAGCAGCCGCGCGTGCAACTCGGCGCCGCCATGGATCTCATCACCGTAGCGCTGCACCACCAGAGCCAGGCGCATCAAGGAGTCCTCATGCTGCCAGGCCCAATTGGCTGGTGTACAGCGCCAGGTAGGCCGCAGCCGTGCGTTCCCAGTCGAACTGCGCTGCGTGTGCGCGCACGGCCAGGGCGGGACCCGGCTCGAGATGGCGCCGCAGGCCCTGCTCGACGACGCGTTTCATCGCCGCCGGATCGAAGTCGTCGAAGTAGTCGGCTGCCGCGCCACCGATTTCCGGCAGGCAGGTGCGACGCGACAGGAAGACCGGCTTGCCGAAGTACATGGCTTCCACTGGCGGCAGGCCAAACCCCTCGGTGAGCGAAGGAAAGAGAAAGCCCGCGCAGTGGAAATAGGCCCAGGCCTTTTGCTCGTCGCTGATGTAGAGGTGGAACTGCACGTTCGGCAGGGTGTTGGCGCGCCTTAGCGACTCGGCGTCGGCGCTCGAGGCGCCGCACATCAGGAACTGCATCTCCGGCCAGATGCGCGCCAGCGCCAGGATGACCTGTGGGTTCTTGGTCGGCGACATGCGGCTGAGGTGCAACAGGAACGGTCGCGTCGGATCAACGCCCGGCAGCGGTGTCCGTGGATGGCCGCTCAGGTCGGTGGCCCCGTTGTGTATGACATCCATCGGGCCCGCCCAGCCAAGGTGGCGCTGCACGTCGCTGGCGGTGTGGCGGCTGATGGCCACCACGTGATCGGACCGCCGCAGCAGGCCCTTGGTTCGCTGGTGCTGGCGCCAGTTCTCCCAGGAACTCGGTTCGTACAGGTAGTTCAGGTCGTGCACCGTAACCAGGCGGTGGCCGCATCCCCAGGGCGGGCGGAAGCGATTCAGCTGGTTTAGCGAGTGCCACAGCGCGTACTTCAGCGGCTGCAGATGCACCAGGCGTTGCAACCGAACCAGGGGCAGGCATGCCACGCCAGGGCCGAAATGGCCGAGCAGCTGCGGCCTTAGGTGAAAACTGAACTCGACGTTCCAGCGCTCGCGCCATTCGGGCGCAACCTGCAGGATGCGTCGCGTCAGCTGCGACGAAAACTCGAAGATGCCGCCGTCCCCGGGCGCCGACTTCCCCAGGCTGACCAGGATGCGCCTGGACTCAGCGGGCCGGGTCATGGCGGCGGATCGGGCGCCGCGTGGGCCAGCACGACCAACAGGTTGGGCGACAGATCCAAGCTGCGATCGAGCCGGTACATCTTGCGCAGGAAGCGTTCGAATACGATGCGCATCAGGTGGTATAGGCCGGCGGGGGCTCGGGACGCCCCCGGTTCGTGGTGCCAGGGCAGCCGGTCGCCCCAATGCATCAGTCGCAGGCCGCTGCGCGGCGCAATCTGGCGCATGCGCGACAGTCCCAGCGAAGTGACGTGGGTGACGTCACCGTTCTGGTACCACTGTCCGAAAGGCGACTCCGTGTTCGGGAAGCGCAGCAGGATGCGGCCGCCCGGCGCGAGGCGCTGGCCCAACCCTTTTAGGAATGGGACGACATCGGGCATGGGTACGTGCTCGAGCACGTCGAAGGCAGCGATGAAATCGAACTGCGCCCCAGTCGCGAGCTGATCGGTGCGAGTCAGCGCCTCGAAGCCGGCGTCACGCGCCCGCGCCACCAGCGGTTCGCTGAGCTCGACGCCAATCACCCGGTGCCCGCGCTGGCGTGTCCAGCCCAGGAAGCCGCCGTTGCCGAAACCGATCTCCAGCACGCGCAGGTGGCGCGCAGGCTCGCCCGTGGCCCGGGCAACGTGCCAGTCGAAGTAACAGCCGTCTCGACGGCTGAACGTGCCGAAGCGCTCGGCCCGCCAGTCCTTCCAGGCGGCGTAGTCCGCGGCTGCAGGCTGCGCCGCAACGATGGGGCCGGCGGCCTCGTTCATGTCTGGTCCATGCCGCGAATCACCGTGTGGCCGTGAAGAGCAGCCCTTCGTCTTCCTCGTTGCGCTCATACATCGAGGTGAGCTTGGACAGGAAGTCCTTGGCGCTGACCGTGACGCCTTGCGTCGGCACACGCAGGCTGTCGAAGTGTGGTTGCAGGGTCTCTACGAACTGCCTCACCGATACGCCGGCGACGTCGCGCAGGTGGTGGGGCGTGAACTCGACCAGGAGGGCCTGGCAGCCCGACAGGATGCGCTGCATGCCGCGCAGTGCAAAGGTCTCGGAACCCTCGATGTCCATCACGACCAGGTCGAACTGCTCTCCTGGCAGCTGTTCGTCCAGGCGATACGCAGGCACCGTGATCTCCTCAGGCTGGTCGTAGTAATACATCTCCTGGCGCGCCGCCGGCACGCGTTTGCTGCCCCCGGAATTGGCCCGGTTGAGTAAGAAGCGCAGTGGCTCTTCACGGTCGCTGGCCGCCATGTTCAGGGGTCGGCAGCGAGTCGCGCCGTTGAGCAGCACGTTCATTTGAAGCAGCCTGAAGGTGGCGGGGTTGGCCTCGATGGCGACCACCTCGCGGCAGCGCAAGGCCAGGGGCACGGCCAACGTGCCGACATGTGCGCCAACGACGAGCACCCGCGAATCGCTGCGCAGGAGCGGTTCTAGCTGCTCCAGTTCCTCTCGTCCGTATTCGCCGCTGCGGCGAAGACGCCGCCCAACGCCCTGATCCTCGGGATCGACGGCGTAGAGGCCCGTAGCCGAGTCCACAACGACGGCGATGACGCGGGAACCCAGTACGCGCCGCGTCAGGCGTCCCTTCAGGGCCTGCAGCTTGAGTGGATCGATGAGCTTCATGCAAAGCGGTGGCGGACGGGCCGCGAAAAAGCGAATTTTAGGCTAGCACGGCGGCCGCAGCACGCGGTCAGACGCTCGCCCGGCGTCGCATCACCGGGCAGGCAAGGCCTGGCTGATCCCTTCCGCTTTCACCCAGCACCATTGCCCCGGTTGCAGCGTGTCGGTGAGAACAAGGTTGCCGAAGGCGCTGCGGTGCAACGTCTCCACCCGGTTACCAACCGCCGCGATCATGCGTTTGACCTGGTGGTACTTGCCTTCGGTGAGCATCATGCGCAGGGTGTGTTCGCCGGTGCGCTCGGCTGCGGCGGCGCGCACGGGCAGCGGGTCGTCGTCGAGCACCACGCCGGCCAGCAGGTTGGCTAATTGCGCGTCGGTGACGGGGTGTTTGGCGCCCACCTCGTAGACCTTGGGCACATGGTGCTTGGGGCTGGTCAGGCGGTGGATCAGCCCGCCGTCGTCGGTCAGCAGCAACAGTCCGGTGGTGTCTTCGTCCAGCCGCCCCACGGGCTGCACGCCGCGGGTGCGCAGCGGCGCCGGGAGCAAGCTCAGCACACTGGGATGGTGGCGGGGCTTTTGTGAACATTCGTAACCCGCCGGCTTGTGCAGCAGCACCAGGGCCGTGGCGTGGTATTCCCACGTCTTGCCCTGCACTTCGAAGTGAAGCCGGTCTTCGGGGAAGTCTTCGTCGGCGGCCGTCACGGGGCGGCCGTTCACGACGACGTCGCCGCGCTGCACCAGCGCGCTGCAATCGCGGCGCGTGCCGAAGCCTTGGCTGTAGAGGATCTGGGCAATACGCATCGAGAGAGTTTCTCATCCGCAGGCTGGGGTTCTCCCGTAGGCGCAGGGCCTGCGCGCGGGCGGAAACTTTGCCGATCGACATTCGAGGTGCCAACCCATGATGCTGTTGAAAGTTTCCCCGGCCCGCTGCCTGCAGCTGTCTCTGGCCGCCGTCTTGCTGGTGGGCTGTGGCGGCAACGACTACATCGACGACATCGGCGACAACGCCTGCCTGCAGTCGTCGCCCACCGGCGCGCTCTACAACCCGGGCACGCCGGGCGAGAACGGCGCGCCCGAGATCGCGACCGGCTTTGCCGCCAAGAAGGCCGTCAACGCGCGCAGCTTCATGGTGGTGGCCGCCAACCCGCTGGCTACCAAGGCCGGTTGCGACATCCTCAAGGCCGGCGGCAGCGCGGTCGACGCCGCGGTGGCCGTGCAGATGGTGCTCAACATCGTCGAGCCGCAGTCCTCGGGCATCGGCGGCGGCGCCTTCATGCTGTACTACAACAACAGCACCCGCACCGTGACGGCCTACGACGGGCGCGAAACCGCGCCTGCTGCGGCGACCGAGAACTACCTGCGCTGGATCAGCGACACCCAGCGCACCACGCCGCTGCCGAATGCGCGGGTCAGCGGCCGGTCCATCGGCACACCCGGCGTGCTGCACATGCTGGACGCGGCGCACAAGGACGCCGGCAGGCTGGCCTGGAAGGACCTGTTCAGCCCGGCCATCAAGATCGCCACCGACGGCTTTCGCATCAGCCCGCGCATGTCGGCCTCGGTGGCTGGATCGGCTGCGTCGCTGGTGCGCGACCCCGAGGCGCGCAGCTACTTCCTCAACGCCGACAACACCGCCAAGGCGGCGGGCACCCTGCTGAAGAGCCCGGCACTGGCCACCACCTTCGGGGCCATAGCCAACGGCGGCATCGCGGCCTTTTACGGCGGCGCGCTGGCGCAGGACATGGTCGACGAGATCGCAGACACCACCGGCGGCATCACCGCGGGCCAGGCCACGCTGGCCGACCTGGCAGCCTACCGGTCGAAGAAGCGCGAGGCCATCTGCGCCCCCTACCGCACCTGGTGGGTGTGCGGCATGCCGCCCCCTTCGAGCGGCGGGCTGGCCGTGGCGCAGACGCTGGGCGTGCTCGAGAACTTCGACCTGTCGTTGAACAAGCCCACCGACATGGACGACAACGGCGGCAAGCCCACGGCCTTTGGCGTTCACCTGGTGTCCGAGGCCCAGCGCCTGGCCTATGCCGACCGCGACCGCTACGTGGCCGACACCGACTTCGTGCCGCTTCCCGGCGGCAGCCCGGCACGAATGATCGACAAGACCTACCTGCGCCAGCGCGCGAGCTTGATCAATTTGACGCGCAGCATCGGCACGGCGCCCGCCGGCGATCTGGGCCCCGTGATGGGCCTGGCCTTGCCCAGCGGCGAGAACGGCACCACGCACATCTCAATAGTCGACGGGCGCGGCAACGTGGTGTCGCTGACCACCACCATCGAGAGCGGCTTTGGCGCTTTCCACATGACGCGCGGCGGCTTCCTGCTGAACAACCAGCTCACCGACTTCTCTGCCGCGCCCACCGATGCCGGCGGGCTGCCCATCGCCAACCGCGTGGCGGCCGGCAAGCGCCCGCGCAGTTCGATGGCGCCCACGCTGGTGTTCCGCAGCGACAGCACGGGCGCACGCGGTGAGTTCCGCATGGCCACCGGATCGCCGGGGGGTGCGACCATCATCCAGTACGTGGGCAAGACGCTGGTGGGCGTGCTCGACTGGGGCATGGACGCGCAGCAGGCCACGTCGATGATCGACTTCGGTGCGTCCAACAACCCCAACACCAACGTCGGCAGCGAGCACCCCAACGTCAACCTCGCCAACGGCGGCAACAACGACGCGCTCATCACCGGGTTGCGGGCGCTGGGCCACACGGTGAACACGGCCGCGCAATCCAGCGGCATCGGCACCATCGTCCGGCGCAGCAACACGGCCGGGTTCTTCTACTACGAGGGCGGCGCCGACCCGCGGCGCGAGGGCGTGGTGCTGGGTGATCTCTACCCCTGAAGCCTTGCGGCTCAAGTTGCGTTTTTAGACGCGCTTCAGTCGCGCTTCAGTTGCGATTCAGTTGCGATTCAAGTCGCGCGCCGCGGGCAGTGCGGGGTCTGAAAGGCCATGCGCGGCCTTGACGGCATTGCGAATGGCGCGCGCCACGGCCTCGGCCGCCATCGCGCCCAAGGTGCTGAGATCACCCGCATGGCCTGCGCTGCCGGTGGCCAGGGCGAACAGGGTGTCGCCGTCGGCGACCGAGATGAGGTTCACGGCGCGTGACAAACCGTGGTGGGCCAGCCCGGCCAGTTGCGTGGCCTGCGTCTTGTTCAGCCGCGCGTCGGTGGCGACCACGCCCAGCGTGGTCGCCATGCCGCCCGTCATGCCCTGCATCACGCGGTCGGGGCCACGACCGTCAAGCAATGCATCCATGCTGCGGACGAGCGCCAGCCCGTCGGCCGTGCGGGCCCCCGCGATGATGCTGCCGTCGGCGGCGAGCACGTCGCCGATGGCGTTGACCACCACCAGCGCGGCCACGGTGATGTCGCCGACGCGCACCGAGGCCGTGCCCACACCGCCCTTCATGGCCCGCGCCAGGCCGTAGAACTTGCCTACCGTGGCCCCCAGCCCGGCGCCTGCGTTGCCTTGCGCGGGAGCGTCGGTGCGGGCGGCCTCGCAGGCGGCGTAGCCCGTGCCGGCGTGGGGGCGGATGCGCGGGTCGCCCAGCCACAGGTCGAACAGCACGGCGGCCGGCACGATGGGCACGCGGGCCGGGCCCACGACCAGCCCGTGGCCACGCTCGTCGAGCCAGCGCATGACGCCGCTGGCAGCGTCCAGTCCGAAGGCGCTGCCGCCGGCGAGCAGCACGGCATGCACCGCGGACACGGTGTTCTCGGGCCGCAGCAGATCGGTCTCGCGCGTGCCGGGCGCGCCGCCGCGCACCGCCACGCCACACGCCGCGCCTTGCGGGCACAACACCACCGTGCAGCCGGTGGGCCGGCCGGGCTCGGCGGCATGGCCGACCGACAGGCCCGCCACGTCGGTCAGCGAGCCGGGGTCCAGGTCGAGCAGCGAAGCGGGGGTGCTCATCGGCGCGGATTCTGGGCCCGGCAAAGCCAAGCGCCCGGGGTTGCCTTCATGCAAAGACGTCAGGCAAACACGCCGGCCGTATCCTGCATGCGGCTGCTGACTTCCCCCAGGTGGTGCAGGGTGTCGCCGAAGCCGAGCTCCAGCATCGTCAGGCGCTTGAAGTAGTGGCTGGCGATGTAGTCGTCGGTGACGGCGATGCCGCCATGCAGCTGCACGCACTGCTGGCCGACGAAGCGCATCGACTGCCCGAGTTGCACGCGCGCCTGGCTGATGGCCCGGCGCCGCTGCGCAGTCGGCTCGCCGAGCTTGAGGCTCGCGAAGTAGCTCATCGAACGCGCGAGTTCCAGCTGCATCTTCACGTCGGCCATGCGGTGACGCAGCGCCTGGAAGCTGGCGATAGTCACGCCGAACTGCTTGCGCGTATTCATGTAGTCGACGGTGATGGCCACCAACCGGTCCATCAGCCCGACGGCCTCGGCGCACTGCGCGGCAATCGCCACGTCGGCCGCCAGTTCGAGCACGGCGTGGCCCTCGGCGGTCAGCAGCGTGGCGGCGGTGCCGTCGAGCACGACATCCGCAGCGCGGGCGCCGTCTTGCGTGGGGTAGCCCTTGACGGCCGCCGCACCGCGTTCGACCAGGAACAAACCGATGCCCGCGGTGTCGTCCAACGCACCTTGCCAGCGCGCCGGCACGACGAAGGCGTCGGCCTCGTCGCCGGCTGGCACCAGGCTCTTGGTGCCGGTCAGTACCCAGCCGTCGCCACTGCGCTCGGCCCGCGTGCTCACATGCGCCAGGTTGTATCGGGCGGCCGGCTCCTGATGCGCCAGCACCACCAGGGCCGAGGCGTTTGCCATGCGTGGCAGCCACGCCGATTGCAACTCGGGCGGGGCGGCCGACAGCAACACCGGCGCCACCAGGGCGCCGGCGGCGTAGGGCGCGTTCACCAGGCCGCGGCCCAGCTCTTCGGCCACCACCATCGCGTCGATGGCGCCCAGAGCCAGGCCGCCGTGGGCCTCGGGCACCGCCAGGCCCGCCAGGCCGAGCTCGGCCAGTTCGGCATACACGGCCCGCGTGGCACCGCCCGCCTTGGCCAACGCATGGCGCCGCTCGAAGCCGAAGCCCTTGTCGACCCAGCGCCGCACGGCGTCGCGCAACGATTCCTGGTCTTCGGTGAAGTCGAAATCCATGTCAGCTCCCCAGGACGGTGGCGGCGACGATGTTGCGTTGAATTTCGTTGCTGCCCCCGTAGATCGTCGTCTTGCGCATGTTGAAGTACGTGCCGGCCAGCGGCGCGCAGTGGGCCGCGCCGACATGGTCGCCCTGCCAGCCGGCCTCCATGGCCTCGTGCACGCGGGGCAGGGCGTAGGGCCCGGCAGCAAGCATCATCAGCTCGGTGTAGCGCTGCTGGATCTCGCTGCCGCGAATCTTCAGCAGCCCGGCCACGTCCAG
>ENA-OFCE01001287-OFCE01001287.1-metagenomes-genome-assembly--contig:-NODE-1287-length-13226-cov-23.306203_pt1 | contig 13226 bp, 16 predicted proteins | sample MGYA00153388_OFCE01 | MGnify analysis MGYA00153388
AAGTCTCTTATGTTCTTTTACCACATAATGTTACTATTTTGGAGATGTCTTTTGTGGAACTGGCATCTTGCCCGTTCTTAAAATTGGTGCAAGATGTGAGTATAAACTGACATCCTGCACCAATGTCAAAAACAGGTAAGATTCCTGTTCCACGAAATATGAATCAACTTACATCTAATTCTACCATGCCCAAAACTATTAACCGAGTTTGCATTGTTCTAGGAACACGTCCAGAAGCAATTAAACTAGCCCCAGTAATTCAACAGTTCAAAAATTCGCCATCCTTTGACACTCAAGTAATATTAACAGGCCAGCACCGAGAAATGGTCGAACAAGTCATGCGAATGTTCGACCTGAAAGCCGATCGCGATTTAGCCATTATGCAGCACCAACAAACCTTGACAGACATTACCTGTCGGAGTTTGCAAGGTTTAGAAAATTTGTTCAAAGAATTACAGCCGAAAATAGTCTTAGTACAAGGCGATACAACGACTGCCTTTGCCGCTGCTTTAGCTGCATTTTACCAGAAAATACCTGTCGGTCATGTAGAAGCCGGTTTGCGGACGGACGATGTGTTCAATCCTTACCCAGAAGAGGCTAACAGGCGGTTGATATCTCAAATTACACGGCTACATTTTGCCCCGACAGAGCTGGCTGCGGAGAATTTAGGGCGATCGGGCGTTTTGGGAGAAATTCACCGCACAGGCAACACAGTAATTGATGCTTTGCTTGGAGTAGCCAAACGCGAACCCGAATGCAACATTCCCAATTTAGATTGGAGCAAATACCGCACCATCTTAGCAACAGTTCACCGCCGCGAAAATTGGGGAGAACCGTTACAAGGAATAGCTCGCGCATTTCTCCAAATCTTAGAGCAATTTCCTGATACAGCCTTACTATTACCACTGCACAGAAATCCCACTGTCCGAGAACCTTTGCAAGCTCTTTTGGGCGACCATCCCAGAGTATTTTTAACAGAACCGTTAGATTATGCCGAATTGGTAGGAGCCATTCAAAGATGTCATTTAATCCTCACAGATTCCGGCGGCTTGCAAGAGGAAGCACCTAGTTTAGGCAAGCCAGTTTTAGTATTGCGAGAAACCACAGAAAGACCAGAAGCAATTTCGGCCGGTACTGCTAAACTTGTCGGTACTAATTCTGATATAATTGCGACAGCAGCAGCTCAGTTGCTGAGCAATTCAGAAGCTTACAACGCAATGGCAATGGCAATCAATCCCTTTGGCGACGGTTTGGCGGCATCACGGATTTTGAAGATTGTTGAAGAGTATTTTAGTTAACTATCCCTCGATTATTCGGCGGTTGAAACCGCAACTGCACAAACAAAGTCTGCCTGCTAAACCACTAACTATCTAGGTAGGGTGCGTCAGCTAGAACACGCTTAGCTTACATGGGAAACGCCTTAGAACTGACGCACCCTACAATACAGCTTATCAGTAGATTTTTGATGGCGCACCCAAAATTTAGATATTTTAAGGAGTAGGAACTTGTTGCTGAAAATTGCGAGGGCCTTTATATCCAGACAAAATCGCTAGTTTCTCCAAAGATTGCCTTCCCGTGTAATATTTTCCCCGAATTTCCCAACTTGGATAAGCTTTAATATTTGCGGCTTTGCACAAATCTGGTTGAGCATCTTTGCCTCTGGGATCGCACTCAATGTAAGTCACTGCGGTAAATGCTTGTTTGCCAAAAAGTTCTTGTTGCGTGTGACAGTGAGGACACCAATAAGCACCGTACATTTTAGCTTTGATTGTCTGCAAATGGGCTGCTAAAGCTATTTGATCCGGCCCTGATTCGGTAGTGAGAGGTGGGCCTTCTTTTTCCATCACAGGTGAGGGGAAAGGTGGAGGCGAAGCAGAAGGGGGAGGTGGGAGAGTTTGTGCTAAACTTTCAGTGGATTTGTCGCTGAGACTGAACTCTACAATTTTGCCATTGGCTTTGGTACCGATGCAAATCCCGCAAGTTAGGATAATGCCGATCGCACATAAGTTAAATTTGCTGAGTCTCATTTTGGATTTCATCTAAGATTTGCTAGAATTTTACCAGTTTGGGCGATCGTTTTTGCAACATCGCAATATTGACGAAATATCAAGTATATGCTATTTTATCAATAAATAAGTGGTAGATAAAATGAGTATCACCCAAAACCCAGAAGCAGAGCTGATGGAAAAAATTCGTAGTTTACCGCCAGATAAAATTACGGTATTAAAAGATTTTATCGACTTCCTATTAACGCGAAGTGAAGCTGGTGTTATAGTTGATACAGCGACTAAACTCTCAGAAGCAGCTTTTGCTAAAATTTGGGATAACCCAGAGGATGCGGAATATGACGAGCAATTGGAAGAATCTGCTGCTCTCTATGCAGGAATTTATGAGGAAGATACAGAGTTGCAAGAATTGACGAAATTAGGTTTAGAAGAATGGCTGAGCCGATCGCCCTTCTGAATTATTAGAAAGGGCGATCGCTCTTTTTTAACCGCAGATGGACGCTGATTAACGCAGATGCAAGAAGGACGATCGCTCGTTTGATGAATGATGGGATCGCCTTTCTGAATTCTCTAAAACTGCTATCCTATAGCTTAGCATTCGGGTTATATCGAATATTTTGCTGTTGCTGCATCTGCCTTTCTCCCACATCTGTTTGCCAATAAAATCTTTGTTTTTCAAAGTTATAAAGTACGGGAATAGCAACAACTAATGCGAGCAAGAACCCGGCAGTATGCAGAATTCGGTCATATTGTTCTTTGGTCATATTTTTTTACCTATGAGATGTTTTTGAACGATCGAGTTTAAAGTACGGGTTTCCTAGGGCATAAATTAGCTGCTGGCATGATTCTGTTATCACACACAAATTGAGCAATAAACATCCCGCCAACAGCGAAAATTCCTAAGCTGACTAAACCTATTAACAATTTTTTTATGCGTGGTGAATTGAGCCAAGGCAAACCTGGAGGAGGGGAAACAATTGTCGGCAATGTTGACGATGCTACTAAAGGCGCGATCGCACTTAAAGCTTCATCTGCTGACTGGTAACGCTGTTGCCATTGGTACCGTACCATTTTATCTAAAATATCTGCTAATTTTGGGCTGACTGATACTCGTTCCCTCCACACAACTTCTAGGGTATTCGGATCTTTTGGCAACTGGTGAGGAAATACCCCCGTCAGTGCTTGGATAGCCGTCATTCCGACTGCATAGATATCGCTGCACAACTTGGGATGCCCATTTTCTTGTTCGCTGGGCATATATCCCTCAGTGCCGATCGCAACTGTGGGCGGTTGTCCTTGAGAATATTGTAGTTGGCTACCGATTTGTTTGACTGCCCCAAAGTCAATCAAGACAATTCTACCATCGGAATCGCGCCGCATTAGATTAGAGGGCTTGATATCGCGGTGGATAGTATTTTGTTGATGGACAAATCGCAAGACATCTAAAATATCATACAACAATTGAATGACTTCATTTTCACTGAGCTGAACTCCCTTCGCAGCCCTTTGGTGAGGTGGGTTGAGTTCGTAACTCAAATCGTGTCCGGCAATCAACTCTTGGACGAGATAGAATTCTTGATTTTCCTCGAAGTGGGCGAATAGCTGCGGAATGCGATCGTGGATACCTAACTTGTTCAGGATTATGGACTCTCTGTCAAACAGGCGTTTGGCGGTTTGCAGGAATGATGGTTTATTGGACTGGGGCTGGAATCTCTTGACTACACGCGGGGGCTTGTCCGGTAGATATTCGTCCTGTGCTAAGTAGGTCTCGCCAAATCCACCTTGACCCAATAAGCTGATTATGTAGTAATGTCCGCCAATAGTTTTGCCGATAATCATTTTATTGTGATAATATTTTTTTATAATTATCACACACTCGGATCGGATTCGGCGTACTTCTCTAAACCGTCGGGGAAGCAGCTTCATTAAAACTCAATAACTGCAATATTAGGCAATGACTACAACACTGCATCGGTTGATTCCGCAAATTATGGCTGCTGTTTTCACCCTGTTTGGGATGGCGGCCTGTTCGACGACGACGGCTTCGGCTCCCGATACCTCGACTCAAGCTAATGAGGCGCCGACAATCTTTAAGTGCGTTCAGCAGGGGAGTGGCTGGGCAACTATTTTTGAAAGAGGAGATATCACAACTAAATCTCCTCTGATTACTTGGGATAGTACCGAATTTGGACCAGAGTTTACACCAGATAAACGCTGTCAGATAGTGTCTGACAAATTAACGAAAACTGTGGCTAAATATGGCAATAGATTGGGGACATTACAATTAAGAGTTGGAACCATTAAAAATAAAACAGTTGTCTGTGTTGTCAATGACGGAAAAACAAGTTGTGATGATGATAATATGCTGTTTACGCTAAATCAGAACAACTCTCAAAACGGCCAAGCAGTATTGGATAAAATCTTTGGATTTGCCAAGGGTAATGCTAATTCTCCTTCCATTAAAGAGGGTACCTCTGGTTCTATTCTATTGGAAAATTTAGTGGAATCAAAAATTGGCAAAAGTGTCAATGGAACGCAATTATAGCTTGTAGGGGCAGCCCCCCGTGGCTGCCCCAATCCCTGAAACAACTACAAAATCGTGGATGGGGAGGGTAGAAGGGTAGGCACGGGGGTCATAGGTGTCAACTTAAGCTAAAACCCAGTCATAGACTGCAATTTGACCATTAATCTTAGATCCCCCCGCATTCTTGCCCCCTACTCAACCCCTACTCCCCTTAACAAGGGGGGGACAAGAAGTTACTCAAAGTCCCCCTTCTTAAGGGGGATTTAGGGGGATCTAGACTGGGATGAAAGCGAGAATACTCAGAGCTTTCAGGCTTAAGTTGTGTGAACTTTAGTCAATTATTCCCCCTACATATTTATTGTGGGAAGCGACAACAGATATAATTTTGATTTAACCAAATTTGAAATGATTAAATAAGGAGAAAAAATGACGATGTTGCGTAGATTATCGACTGTACTCGCCCTAGGGCTATTAGTTGGTGGGTGTGAAAGTTTTCCTAAAATTAATTTTGATTCATCAGAACAAGTATATAAAACAGCTAAAGAAATAACTGTTGTCATTGATGGTTGTGGTGAGGCTGGTTCGGGAGTAGTTTTTAAGAAAGATGACAAAACATACTCTGTTCTCACTGCTTATCATGTTGTGAAAAAAGCTAAGGGAAATTGTCTAATATTGACATCGGATGGCAGCCAATACAAAGTAGCAGCATCGAATACCACCGTACCTGTAGCTGGTGTGGATTTGGCTGTGTTGACTTTTGTGAGTGACAAAACTTACAAAGTGGCGAAGATGGGAGACTCAGACAAAGCTGTTGAGGGTAGTAGCGTTTATGTTGCTGGGGCTCCTGGAGTTAGCGAAGCAATTAAACAACGCACGATGCTGATACCTGATGGCAGAATTATTGGTCTGGTGCCGCAGCCGTCGGAGGCTGAAGGATATGGCTTGATTTATAATAACAATACAAGTCGCGGGATGAGCGGCGGGCCTGTGCTGAATCAAAAAGGGGAACTGATTGGCATTCATGGCAGTGGAGATAAGCAAGATGGGATGGATGCGGGACGAAAATTGGGGATTCCGATTAAGATTTTTTTAAATCCTGATAGTTTAACAGCTAAAGGCAGTCAGCCTAAAGATGCTAAGGATTATTATAATCAAGGGCTTGCTCGTGCAAATCAAGAAGATTTTAATGGTGCTATAAAAGATTTTTCTAAGGCGATCGAGTTGGATCAAAAGTATGCTGATGCTTACTATACTCTGGGTTGGACATATAATAAATTAGATAACAAAGAGCAGGCTATAGCTAATTATAGTGAGGCGATCGAGTTAAATCCAAAATTATATTTTGCTTACAATAATCGGGGTATTGCCTACTATGACCTAGGGAAAAAACAAGATGCGATCGCAGATTACGATCTGGCTATTAAGATTAATCCTAACCATGCTATTGCCTACGCTAGTCGGGGTATTGCCTACTATGACTTAGGGAAAAAACAAGATGCGATCGCAGATTATGACCAGGCTATTAAGCTTGATTCTAACTTTGCTATTGCCTACGCTGGTCGGGGTTTAGCCTACTATGACTTAGGGAACAAACAAAAGGCGATCGCTGATTTCAGCGAGGCAATTAAAATTGATTCTAACTTTGCTATTGCCTACGGCAATCGGGGTCTTGCCTACTCTGGCTTAGGAAACACAGATCAGGCACTTGCTGATTATAACCAGTCAATTAAGATTGATTCTAATAATGCTTTTGTATATAATGGTCGGGGTGCTGTCAACTATAAGCTAGGGGATAAACAAAAGGCGATCGCAGATTATGACCAGGCTATTAAGATTGATTCTAAATTTGCTCCTGCCTACTACAATCGAGGTCTTGCCAAATCTGCCCTAGGGCAAAAAAAAGAGGCGATCGCAGATTATAGCGAGGCAATTCAGATTGATCCAAACTATGCTGTTGTCTACATCAGTCGGGGTATTGATAACTCTGCCATAGGGAAAAAAGAAGATGCAATTAAAGATTACAGCGAGGCAATTAAGCTAAATCCCAACTATGCTAGTGCTTACGTCAGTCGGGGTAATGCCAAGTATGACCTAGGGAAAAACCAAGATGCGATCGCAGATTACGATCGGGCCACTCAGCTTGATTCTAATAATGCTAATGCCTACTACAATCGGGGTAATGCCAAGTCTGCTATTGACGACAAACAAAGTGCAATCAAAGATTACCAAAAAGCCGCTGATTTGTATAAGCAACAAGGAAGTACAAGTGATGAGCAAGATGCTGTCAATCAAATTAAAAAATTATCCGAACAGTAGCGACTAGCTGAGAATAATCATGCCTTCAGATGACTCACCAACTGCTGAAAAGTCCCAATCGGAATCGCCCAACTCAAAGCTTCCATCTGCCGAAAAACAGCCTGAGTAGGCACACTCCCATCCGCCAACTTAAACACATCAATTCCCCCCAAAGGATATTTCGATTTGCCATTAATCCCCACCAACTTACCAGAAATATCCAATACAGGCCCGCCACTCATCCCCTCAGCAATATCATTAGTGTAACCAAGTTGGTATCCACTCTCAAGGGATTGAGCCGGCAACATTCCCACTTTTCCACTCGTTAACTTAAAAGCTTTTAGCCCCCAATTCCGAGTCTTCTCTATAGACTCTGAATTAATCCAATACCAATTCGGAAAACCCGCAGCATAAACCCCATCTCCCACCGATAGCTTATTTGAGTTTCCGATTTCCGCAACTCGATAGGATTGAGAAGTGGTAAACTGCACTAAAGCTAAATCTACTTTCCAAAACTGAGATGAACGAAGCCATTTAGCAATATGCGTCCGTCCGTCGGCTGTCAATACTTGATAAGTTTTGTCCTTATTATCAGCTACCACATGATTGTTAGTCAAAACAGTATAAGTTTGGTTTTGATGCTGAATAATTACGCCGGAACCGGACACAGAATCAGATAAAATTCTGACAGTGACAAGATTCGCAATTTCTGAAACTTGCTCGTTAACTCGTTCCGAGATAACAGGAGATGCTGCTGAAAATTGTTCTGGTGTTTCTCGCGCTAAACCGTTCAATATGCTAGTTAGTAGCACTGAGATTGCTAATATTTGCCACAGCCCGTAGGGACACGGCATTGCCGTTTCCCTACACTTCATAAACTTGGAATACGCTGTATCTTTGATTTTTCCAGTAAAGTGTGAAAATAGGCTCATAACTATACCTTATTCGCTGATACTAACAGTTTTATATACTGATATAATTATCACATTAAATGCTTCTACACCAACTACTCATCACCTTTAGCCAAAGTTGAACAATCTAGAAAAAGCCATCAAATTAGTAGAGGACAAAATCTCCGGGTGCGAAGAAATCATCCTCGACTTATTTGGCGGTTTAACTTCCCAAGTGACCGGCGCTATCAATTATGATATAGGCGCAGAAGAAGGTATTCGGGGCGATGTTTCTCAACTGCTAGAAATTTTTCCACCCAACAGCGTCAGCGAGATTATCGCCAGCGGCCCTCAAGCCTTCTTTCTGGAACAAGCTGCTATAATATTAAAATCAGGTGGACGGATTTATATCAACGCTAACAGAAGCAATCCCTTTGCAAGATTGCCTGATGCAGATACTTTAAGTCGCCTTCGCCTGCGCGTCATTCTAGAAAATGGCAATCTTGAACCTAGGTTTGCCAACCAACAATTTTTTCGACAAATACCTAGGCCTGATGGCAGTTATAATATTCCGCTACCGACTATCCGCACAAGTATTTTGGAGAAGGAAGCATGACAAGTATTCAAAATTATTTCGATAAACTTTATACGATCGCCAGTGATTACGATCCGCCGATCGCCCTTGATGATAAAATGGTGATTCCGACACGCAATCTCGGCATTATTCCAGGACATCCGCTAAATCCCTCGCCGCAGGAAACCATCTTTATCCCTAAATGCTGCTTAGTCTTCAAAGGAGTCAAAAAATCAGTTCGCGAACTCTGGCATTATGTTGCCATACCGCCTGAATCAGGTCACTTCAAAGCTGTGGAACCTTCAATTTTGATTGTGGATGGCCCGTTTCCCGATATCACCGAACCAGTAGAGTCTTTTTTCATAGAAGGAGTAATGCTGGTTCCCCATGCTTGGGTTAGTTGGGAGGTTGAAAGTGTATCGTTTTATCTGGAATTGGATAGTACAAATCAAGCTAATTTAACTGAAAAAGAGTTGATTCAAGTAAATTAGATTGAAGTTAATTTTTAGTGGTAAATTCCACATAAAACCAGACTCATTTTACCTCTTGCTTTTGAAACAATGCAGGCAGAGGTTTGCTATCAAAATCAAGCAACTCACCAGCCACAGGCAGCCATTCATCATTTAGTTCTTGACAAGCAACGGCTATTACCCTATCAAAACTATCGTCGCAGGGGATGATAACTTCATAAACAAAACCATCCTCAGCGGTCAAAAAAGCATCTTGTATATCAATACTTCCAGACCGAACCCGTTTAAACCGACCTATAGACATGGGAACATAAAGCCATCTTCCCATTTCTTTTGTTTGGCTTGCCCAAACCGCAAGAAATATCTGTTCTGACGCATTTCGGCAAGCAAATAAGCACGGTACATCGTAATACTCGTACACTTCTATAATTTCCAATTTGCCTAGATGAGTAGACTCTGGAAGCAGGCTCATAACTATACCTCACTTCCTATTTCCTACTTCCCCTTACCCTTCGCCAAAAACTCCCGCAGCCGCAGCAAACTAGCCGTTTGTCCCAAATTCAGCGGCAACAGCGACACTCCCTCCAACCGAGACTGCACCCATCCGTCGCCCCAATACCACTCGTGAAATCCGTCAATTCCCTCACTCAATAGCAGCCGCAGACAATTTGACTCAGCAATATCAACGTGATGCTGAACGGCCACCGGGCCCAGCCAACTCGTAAACGTCAAACCTTGAGTAAATTCTTCGGGTAAGCCACTGGAGAACTGTTGCGGCCACAGCCATTGCTGCAATTGGCTCGATCGCACCAAGCTATCCCTAATCGCAGTTTCCGAAGCTTCAAGCTCAATCCGCAGGTTGCTTTGTTGAAAATTACCGAGCATAAGAATTTTAGATATGAGTGCAGGTAACTTAAATGTAACTTATCGCAACCCACTCGAAGGTATGGTGCGTCGCTATGAAAAGTTCGATTTGGTTTAGAGATTGTCGAGGGCGACGCACCCTACAGTAGTTGGTAGGGTGCGTCGCTGTGAAAAGTTCGATTTGGTTGAGAGATTGTCGATCGCGACGCACCCTACGTTAATCTGGTGCAACAGGTTCGATCGCACATCAACGTCCATCCCTGTTCCAAAACACTAAAAAATTTAACAAGTTTAATCAAATATATCCCGGCAAACACAATTTTCGTATCCAATTGTTAAGCTCTGTTGCATTTCATTGAAATCTCCCCTTCTCACCCCACGGCATCGAAACTCCGTGATACCATCACATCTGAGTAAAGACTTATAGAAAAAAACTGGGGAGAAAAACTTTGACACTAAGGGTTGCAGTAGTAGGTTCAGGCCCCGCGGGTTCTTCCGCAGCCGAAACACTCGTAAAAGCCGGAATCGAAACATACCTATTCGAGCGCAAATTAGACTACGCCAAACCCTGTGGTGGGGCAATTCCCCTGTGCATGGTGCAGGAATTTGACTTGCCGCAAAGCATCATAGACCGCCAAGTCAGAAAAATGAAAATGATTTCCCCCTCCAATGTAGAGGTAGACATCAATATTGAAAACGCCCACGAATACATCGGTATGTGCCGCCGGGAAGTGCTCGATGGCTTTATGCGCGATCGGGCGGCGACCCTAGGTGCCAAACTAATTAATGGTACCGTTCACACCTTAGAGATTCCCGGCAACAATAAAGACCCCTACATTCTCCACTACGCCGATCACTCCAGCGGCGCGGCAATGGGAATTCAGAAAACTCTGAAAGTAGATTTGGTGATTGGGGCTGACGGTGCTAACTCCCGTGTGGCAAAGGCGATCGACGCTGGTGATTACAATTATGCGATCGCCTTCCAAGAACGCATCCGTCTGCCGGAAGATAAAATGGCTTATTACCACAACTTAGCCGAAATGTACGTCGGCGATGACGTATCTACCGACTTCTACGCTTGGGTGTTCCCCAAATACGACCACGTAGCCGTCGGTACTGGCACGATGAAAGTCAATCAAGCCAGTATCAAAAAATTGCAAGCAGGTGTCCGCGCCCGCGCTGCCAAAAGACTCATGGGCGGTGAGATCATTAAAGTAGAAGCTCACCCCATCCCAGAACATCCGCGTCCCCGCCGGGTTGTGGGCCGAGTTGCTCTTGTAGGCGATGCCGCCGGTTATGTTACCAAGTCTTCGGGCGAAGGTATCTATTTTGCTGCGAAGTCTGGCCGGATGTGCGCGGAAACGATCGTGGAGATTTCTCAGCAGGGTACACGGATTCCGACTGAACAGGAAATCAAGCTTTACCTGAAGCGTTGGGATAAGGCTTACGGGATTACTTACAAAGTGCTTGACATTTTGCAACGGGTGTTTTACCGTTCTGATGCTACTCGCGAAGCTTTTGTGGAAATGTGTGCCGATCGCGATGTGCAGAAACTCACATTCGATAGCTACTTGTATAAGACTGTAGTGCCGGCAAATCCTTTCATCCAAATGAAGATTACCGCAAAAACCATCGGTAGCTTGTTGCGCGGCAATGCTTTAGCGCCTTAACTGTTAACGCGCTTTGTATAAAAAAGCGGGCAGTCACAAGGCTGCTCGCTTTTTTTGGAGTTCAGATTAACGAACCGCGAAGGCGCAAAGGGCGCGAAGGAAGAGAAGGAAGAAGAAGAATTGTTAGTTCAAGCTCAACTGCACCAAGGTATCCGGTGCGAGGAAGTGGGAAATGTGATAAGCCCGCTCTTCTGTTTTTAGCAGGATTTTTTCGTAGAGGTAGCGCGTAGCTCGATCGCCCAAACTTTCGGCTTGTCCTGCTTGACGCCGCAGCAAACCGATGATAGCTTGCTCAGCAATCAAATCGTGTTCCAGCATTTGGCGGCAGGAATACACGCCGTCAGCTTCAGGAGCAAAACAGCACAACTCGGCTAATTTGCTAAAGCTAGCTGCTGGTATACCGCCCAATCCGTTCAAGCGTTCGCCCAATTCGTGGACGCTATCTTGAGCTTCTCCGTAGCTTTCTTGAAAGAATTGGTGCAAGGAGTAGAATTCTGCTCCTTCCACCACAAAATGATGTTTTTGATATTGCAGGTATAGCGCCTGAAAACTGGCCAGCAGGGCGTTCATTCCTTCACAAATCGGTGCTGTGACTGAATGTTCCAACAAAATTGGGTTTTCAGCTATGTGACCAAACGGTCTCAATGCACTCTGAATCTGGGCCATTAGTGTTCTCCTATCAATAGGCAGTTTTGTTGCCAATAGAGTTAGTCTAGCACCCTAGATTTACCAGTCAAGCAGGGTCTGCCACTATCGAGGCAGACTTTGTACAATAGCAAAATTTTTTCCAAAACCTATTGAGAATAATTAGCAGTTGTGTTATGCTTTAAAAAGATGCTCGTTCTGAATGCTTCCTGAAAATAGAACAGATTGAGAGCAAAAATTAATGCAAATGATTATTGTTGCTAGAAAAAATGAATCCAGCAGATCCAGAATTGGCAGTTTGTGAGATTGTCCAAGTCAGTTGGCTAGACAGGTGGCAAGTTTACAAACGCTTGCAAGAATTAGAAATTCCCTGCTGGTGTGGAGTTGACCAACCTTTGCGTACCCAAATCAACACTGTTAAGCAAGCTGCTCAGCTAATCAGCGTGTTGAAACAAGTCAGCGCTTCGAGGGCTGAGTTGGTGCAGTGGCTGGAATGCTGCTGGCAAATAGGCTAAAATCAGTCATTTTCTAATAATTTTCACAAAATTGTCAACAAAGGAGCCACAATTATGCATACTTCTTGCAAGCAAGTTTCAGAGTTTAGCTTAGAGGGAGAAATCCTGAGCTTGATTATTGAAGATGGTTATAAATTAAAGTATTTGCGAATTTGCAGCGATCATGGCATAGAATTCTTGGTCAAGCTGTGTAAGGAATTGCGGGAATCTCTATCGTCCGTTTTGACACCTGGTTTGAGAGTTCAGGTTGCAGGCGAGAAACAGCTAAACTCGAAAAATGGGAAATTAAAACTCAAAGCCTACAGTCTGAAACTGTCCGATCGCAACAACGATCGAGCATCGCAACCGCTAGAGTTGGCAAATGCACCTGTTGCGTTTGTGACATCGCCGGGCGCGATCGACAATAAGTCCATCCCCTCTGGCACAGCATCTAAAACAGCGGTAACTTCAACTAAAACTAAAGCAAAAATATTAGTATGTCAGAAATCCGACTGCCAAAAACGTGGCGGCGCAGCAGTCTGTAAGGCTTTAGAAAATGCTTTAAATGCTCGCGGTTTAGAAGGGCAAGTTACTGTTCAAGGAACCGGATGTCTCAAACAGTGTAAAGCTGGGCCAAATATAGTTCTGATGCCAGACAAAACTCGCTACAGCCGCATTAAACCGACTGAAATTCCAGGAATCATTGACAAACATTTTACAGCAGTTAAATAATTGCCGAAATTAGACATCTCCCAAAAAGCCTGTGAAGAACAGGCAGGATGCCTGTTCCACAA
>ENA-OFCE01001288-OFCE01001288.1-metagenomes-genome-assembly--contig:-NODE-1288-length-13221-cov-7.672718_pt1 | contig 13221 bp, 11 predicted proteins | sample MGYA00153388_OFCE01 | MGnify analysis MGYA00153388
CATCCTTCAAAACCTCGACGCGTTCGATCGCAGAAAACGGGATCTGATTCAGGTCAATCACGCCGCCAGACAGCCCATACGTAGCGACACGGCGGCCGTTCAGCAGCACCAGCGTGCTGCTCGCGCCCTGCCCGCGCAAATTGGCGCTGGAAGCACCATTGACGCGTCCCTGCGAGGCGTCGAGCACGTCGCCATTGGCGGCCAGATTGTCGAGGCCGTTGCCGTTGCCGGTCAGGAACAGCATCAGCTGATCTGTGCTGGCAATGCCTTCTCTGGCGATCTCCTGGCGCGAGATCACCTGCACAGGCAGGGCACCTTCGCTGGCGATTCGCTTGATGCTCGACCCAGTGATTTCCACCCGCTGCTCAGTCACCTGCGCCATCACATGGCTGGCCATTCCGAGCAGCACGAAGCTGCTGACGATTGTCTTGAGTCGCATGTTGGATTCCTTTTTTGGTGACGGCAAAGCAAGCAAGGTCCGGGCCCGTCCGAACACAAGCCTCGGAGTGTTGCCCCGCAGCAAAGCAGGGCCCATCGGTGAATACCTTGGAACGTGAAATACGCGCTGCTGCGGGGCACGGAACCTGGCATGCGCGTTGTTTTTTCGCTGCGCGCAGGTGCGGGCACAGAAGCCGGCGTGTTGCGCGGCCCGCTGCCCGATTCGTGTGAACATCCAGCCCCGTCAAAACCACAAGACCGCCGTATGAACACCGCCCTGCTCTGGCGCTGGATACCCACGCTGTACTTCAGCCAAGGCTTGCCCTACGTGGTGGTGATGACGCTGAGCGTGGTGATGTACAAGAACCTGGGAGTCAGCAACACCGACATCGCGCTGTACACGAGTTGGCTGTACCTGCCCTGGGTGATCAAGCCGCTGTGGAGCCCGGTGGTGGACCTGCTGGGCACCAAGCGGCGCTGGATCGTGCTGCTGCAGTTCCTGGTGGGCACCGCCTTCGCGCTGGTGGCGCTGACGCTGCCGGGGCCGAAGTTCCTGCAGATGACGCTGGCCATGTTCTGGCTGATGGCGTTCGCCTCAGCGACACACGACATCGCTGCCGACGGCTTCTACATGCTGGCCTTGCAGCAGCGCCAGCAGGCGGCCTTCGTCGGTGTGCGCAGCACCTTCTACCGGCTGTCGATGATTGGCGGCCAGGGCGGGCTCGTGTACCTGGCGGGCTACCTCGCCGAACGCCAGGGCAGCGTGGTGCAGGCCTGGACCATCGTGTTCTGGCTGCTGGCGGCGCTGTTTGCTCTGGCGGCGGCGTACCACGCCTGGGCACTTCCGCGCCCGGCCATTGACCAGCCTGCACCTCCCCGGGGCAAGGGCGCGGGCACCTTCTGGCGCGACTTTGCCGCCGTGTTCGCCGCCTTCTTCAGGAAACCCGAGGTCTGGCGCATCCTGACCTTCCTGCTGCTGTACCGCTTTGCCGAGGCGCAGTTGCTGAAGCTGGTGACGCCCTTCTTGCTCGACCCGCGCGACGTGGGCGGCCTGGGCCTGCGCACGCAGGACGTGGGCATCGCCTACGGCACGGTGGGCATCATCGCGCTGACGCTGGGCGGCCTGCTGGGCGGCTGGGTGATCTCGCGCCTGGGGCTGAAGCGGGTGCTGTGGCCGCTGGTGCTGTGCATGCACGTGCCCAACACCGTGTTCGTGGCGCTGGCCGTCTGGCAGCCGACCGACCTGTGGCTGGTGAGCGCGGCGATCGCCACCGAACAGTTCGGCTACGGCTTCGGCTTCACCGCCTACATGGTCTTCATGCTGATGGTGGCCGGCGGCACCGGCGACCCGCAGGGTGCCAAGGCCGCCGACGGCAGCAGTCTGCACAAGACGGCGCACTACGCGCTGTGCACCGGCTTCATGGCCCTGGGCATGATGTTGCCCGGCATGTGGGCCGGCTGGCTGCAGGACCAGCTGGGCTACACGCAGTTCTTCATCTGGGCCTGTGTGGCGACACTGCCTTCGTTCGTGGCGGCCGCACTCGTCCGCATCGACCCCGAGTTCGGCCGCAAGGCAGAGTGATCCGCCGAGCGGCCGGGCCGCCGACCGAGCGCGTTCAACCAGCCTGCAAGCCGAGCCAGGCCAGCACGGCCAGGGGTGCGGTGTCGGCGCGCAGCACCCGCGGGCCCAGGGCGGTGGGCGTGAAGCCAGACAGCCGTGCCGCGTGCTCTTCATCAGGGCTCAGGCCGCCCTCGGGGCCGCTCAGCACGGCCACGTCACCGCAGGGCATCGGGGTTTGACGCAGCGGGCGGGCACTCGGGTCCAGGCTGAGCAGCAGTCGTGCATCGCCGGCAAGCGGGGCGGACAGCCCGGCCAGCCAATCAGTCAGCGACAACACAGCGGCCACCCCCGGCACGCAGGCGCGGCCGCTTTGTTCGCACGCTGACTGGGCGATGGCCTGCCAGTGCGCGCACTTGCGCTCGGCGCGCTCGCCGGCCAGGCGCAGCACCGCGCGTTCGCACAGCAGCGGCTGGATGCAGGCCACGCCCAGTTCAGTGGCCTTTTCCACCAGCGTGTCCATGCGCTCGTTCGCGGGCATGCCCAGGGCCAGCGTCACGGCCAAAGGCAGCTCGCGGGCCACGGGCCGTGGCTGAAGCAGGCGTACGACGACCGCGCTGCGGCTCACGCGCCGCACGGTGGCCGGCCAGTCGCTGCCCCGGCCGTCGAACAGGTAAAGGGTGTCGCCGGGCTGCACGCGGCGCACCTGGGCATGGCGCGTGGCACCGGGCGGCAGGGTGAGCTCGGCGCCGGCTTGCAGCGCGGTGTCGACGTAGAGGCGCAGGGTCATACGGGAAGCGAAGGGCGGGGCGGAGCGATGTGCGGCCCCTGGGAGGGGACGAGCACGGGGCGTGACCAGGCGGGGACGATAGCCCACACGCAGCCTTCGACCGCGGCCCTAGACTTCGGCCATGGCTGGCCACGCAGACACGACCCCGGGCGCGTTGCCGCCGACGCCAACGCACGCCACGACACCACGTTGGCAGGTGCGCCTGCTCGGCGAGGTGGCCGCCGCGGGGGCCGACCAGCACATCCAACGATTCCCCTCGCGCGCCGCCGCAACGCTGCTGGCGCGGCTGGCGCTGGCACCCGAACGCGCCCATGCCCGCGAGGAGCTGATCGAGCTGCTGTGGCCGGGTGTCGCGCCTGCCGTGGGCCGCAACCGGCTGCGCCAGGTGCTGTCCACGCTGAAGAGCCTGCTCGAACCTGCCGGCCGGCCGGGTGAGGCCGTGTTGCGGGCCGACCGCCAGAACGTGCGCGTGGTGCCCGGCACGATCGGCTGCGACGCGCTGGACTTCGAACGCCACGCCCGCAGCGGACAGGCACCGCAGGCCCTGGCGCTGTACCAGGGCGACCTGATGCCGGGCTACTACGACGAGTGGGTCGAGACCGAGCGCAAGCGCCTGGCCGACCTGCAACTGTGCCTGCTGGCGCTGCCGCCGGGCCTGCATGTCGAGATCTCTGCGCGGCCCGGGGCTACCGGCATTGCCCCGCCGCCGCTCGCAGGGTCGCCCGCTGAAGCGCGCTTGCCCGACATCGCACGCGCGACCCTGCCGCACTACCTGACGCGCACCTTCGGCGCCGACGACCAGGCCGGGACGCTGCGCGCGCAGGTGGTGCAGCACCGCCTGGTCACGCTGGTCGGCCCGGGGGGCAGCGGCAAGACGCGGCTGGCCGTCGACCTGGCGCATGCGCTGGCTCAGGCGCTGGCACGCCCTGCCGACCCAGACGGCGCGGCAGACTTCGACCTCGTGGCCTTCGTGCCTCTGGTGGACTGCCGCGACGAGGCGCAGGTGCTCGACGCCTTGCTGGCCGCCTTCCACCTGCGCGCCGGCAGCGGCGACGCTTTCGACCGGCTGCTGCAGATGCTGGCCGACCGGCGCGCGCTGCTGGTGCTGGACAACTTCGAGCAACTGGGCGCCGACGCCAGGCTACTGGTGGCGCGGCTGGCTGCGCGGCTGCCCGGGCTGCACGCGGTGGTGACCTCGCGCCGGGCGCTGGGCCTGGACGGCGAGCGTGAATTTCACGTCACGGCGCTGGCCCTGCCCGACGCCGGGGCCAGCCTGGACAGCGCCGCGCTGAACCCCGCAATCGCCCTGTTCGTCGACCGCGCCCGGGCCGTACGCGCCGACTTCCATCTGCACCGCAACAACGTGCAGGACTTGTCGGCCCTGGTGACGGCGCTGGAGGGCATGCCGCTGGCCATCGAACTGGCCGCAGCCCGCGTGCGCAGCGTGACCCCGGCGCAGATGCTGGCCCGCCTGACGCAGGCCGAACCCGGCTCGGCCACGCCGGCGCTCGACCTGCTGGCCCGGCCCGGGCCGCGCGCGGGCCACGACCGGCGGCACGCGTCGATGCAGGCCGTCATCGCCTGGAGCTGGCAACAGCTGAGCGCGCCCCAGGCCGCACTGCTGTCCGCGCTGACCGTCTTCATCGGCGGCTGCACGACGCAGGCTGCCGAGCAGGTGTGCGGCGACGGCAAGCACGACACTGGCTTGCTCATCGACGAGTTGCACGCGCAGTCGATGCTGCGCCTGCGCGAGCTGCCCGGCGGCCCGGCGCGCATCACGCTGGCCGAGCCGGTGCGTGAATTCGCCGCCGGCCGGTTGACCCCTGCCCGCGCGCGACGGCTGCGTGGGCGGCACCGCGCCTGGTGGCCGCGCTGGGCGGCCGGCTTCGGCCCGACGCCGCCGCTGGCGCTTGTGCGGCGCGACCTGCCCAACATCCTGGGCGCGCTGGCCAGCGCGGTGGCCGACGGTGCGCCCGAAGACGCGGTGCACGTGGCCCTGGCGCTGCGCGCGGCCTTCACCGAGATCGCGCTGCCGGCCGGGGGCATCAACCACCTGGCCGCGGCGCTCGAGGCCGTCACCGACAACGACACCGCGCTGAAGAGCCGCGGCCACAGCTTGCTGGGCCTGCTGTGCTTCGAGGCTGGCGCGGGCGCACAGTCACAGCAGCACACCGAGCGCGGCTTGGCACTGGCCGGCGACGACCCGGCGCTGCGCGCCCGCGCGCTGCACGCTGCGGCCAGTGTGCGCTGGCGCGCCACGCGCGACACCACCGGCCTGGCCGTGCGCCTGGACGAAGCCGCCGCGCTGGCCGAACGGGCCGGCGACCCCGTGGTGCGGGCCAGCGTCGATGCGCTGCGGGCCTTCATCGCCAACGTCGCAGAGCGCGACTACGTGCGCGGCGAGGCGCTGCACCGCCGGGCCCTGGCGCTCTGGCAGCAACTGGGCAACCAGCACGTCATCAACGGCGGCATCTACAACCTGGCCATCTGCGCCTTCAACGGCCAGCGCTGGGCAGAGGCCCTGGAACGCGTGGGTGGCGTCATCGCCACCGCGCGCGACCATGACGACTGGGAACAGCTCAGCGACGCGCTCAACCTGCAGGGCAACACCCTGGCCGCCCTGCGCGACTGGCCCGCCGCGCGCGCCGCTTACCGCGAATGCGTGCGCGTGGCCTGGGGCACGATGGAAACGCACGCCCTGGCCTACGGCCTGTGGAACCTGCCCACCGCGCTGGCCCACCTGCGCCAGCCCGAAGCCGCCGCGCGGCTGATGAGCTTTGCCGCGCACTTCTGGCAGCGCCACTTCGGTCCGCTGGCCCACAGCGACCAGCCGCACCTGCGCCGCGTGCGGCGGCTGGTGGCGGTGCAGCTAAGCGCGGCGCGTCACGACGCGCTGTGGGCCGAGGGCGCGGCGATGCCGCTGGCGCAGGCCTTGGCGCTGGCGCTCGAGGACACAAGCCTCCAGACGCCGCCGCGACCGATCCACGCGTGACGGAGGTGTGCGAGTGGCACGCTGCCCCGGCTCTTAGTTCAGTCGACGTCGCATGGCCCGCCCGGCCACGGCCACCAAGCCCAGGGCCATCAGCGCCCAGCTAGCAGGTTCGGGCACCGCTACGGCCGATGTCACGAAGTGTCCGTCCATGGCAAGGCCATTGCCGGCTGTAAAGCCGTAGAAAACCGGGTTGCCCACCATGCCTAACGCGCTGAAGTCGACGCTGGCCGCAACTGCGAACGTACCAATATCAGAACGCACGATGGTGCCGGTGAGCGTACCCGCGTTGTTGTTGCTGCCCGAAGGCACGTAGCTCACCGATGCGAACCACTGAGCGTTGGGGTCGCGGATCATGTCGCCTAGGCCGGTTTCCTCGAAAGCCAGGGGCACGGTGCTGCCCTGGGTGAGGATCTGCAGGCTGGGCGAGACGGGCTCGCTACCAAAGTGGAAGGTGTCAATGGCAAACGCCACGCTGTTCGTGAGGCCGTCGTACCCCAGGCCCGAACCCCCGGTGCCCAGGCCAGCAGCTGTGGCCAGCGTGAAGGTCATGCCGTCGCCGCGCAGATCAAGGTTGAAAGGAATGAAAAAATTGAAATCGAAATAGAAGGGCTGGTTGAAGTCCATCGCCAGCGCCGTGGGCGCAAAGCCACTGCCCGCCAATCCGCCCGTGCCGGGCTGCGTGAGCACGATTCGGCTGTAGGTGAAGCCATTGCCTGGCGTCTCGGTGACGGCGGCGGCGCTGCCGGCGAGCGTCCAGGTGGTGAAATCGGTGAAGGGGCTGCCGTTGGCCATGCCGACACCCTGCTGGGCCATGGCCGCAGGCACGAACAGAATCGTGACGAGACTGGATACGAAGAAGGCCGGGAATCGCATGCTGAGCTCCACGAGTTGCAAGATGGGCTCACTCTAGGCCGCGAACGTTAGGCCAACGCTAGCGGGGCGCCGCCATCAACCCCCTGTTCCCGGGGGGAAGGAGAGACAGCGGATTCACGCTCGCCGGCAACGTCGGCGGCGCCGAACACAGGCTTTGGCCGTCGCTCGTCAGTGGTAACACTCTTTTTTAGCGGGGGTGTGCCCGGATCTGCTGCCATCCAGCCGGGGCACCCCGGCGTGGAGCATCGGAACCCAATGACGTGTGCGACGTGCAGAGCCCGCTCTTCTGCGGCAGCGCAGTCGACAACCGCAAGATCGGATCACGCCACTGGGGGCGGCGTCGCGGTTCAGCCCCAGGATGCGCACGGGCCTTCAATCGACTACTGGACCAGCCGCTTTCTTCAGCAGCGCCAGCCCGAGGCCGCCGCGCGGCTGATGAGCTTTGCCGCGCACTTCTGGCAGCGCCACTTCGGTCCGCTGGCCCACAGCGACCAGCCGCACCTGCGCCGCGTGCGGCGGCTGGTGGCGGTGCAGCTAAGCGCGGCGCGTCACGACGCGCTGTGGGCCGAGGGCGCGGCGATGCCGCTGGCGCAGGCCGTGGCGCTGGCGCTGGCGCCCCAGGCGCCGCAAATTTAGTTACCAATGTTGCGGCTGCCGTTGCCGCTACCCCTTGATCGAGGGGTGAACTGCTAACGCTTGCCTAGCGTTGCCGCCGCACAGTGAGGTCGAAGCTGTTTGGCTTCGCCCCCTCATCACCGGACTGCACAACCATGAACAAACCCTTCACCGGCTTGACGTCGCGTGCACTGGCCGCACTGGGCGTAGCCACCGCCTTGGCCGGCGTGCCGACCGCCCAGGCAGGCGTCGACAGCGTCGTCACCTTCTCCCAATCCGGCCGTGTCGACATCATCCTCACCGGCAACGCCGGCGGCTTCGATCACCTGCTGGAGCCCGTGCTGGTAGGCGGCAACGCGCCCTTCTCCGCCGCTGTACCCACCAGTGGCGCCTGGATGGTGGGTACCGATGGAAACGGCAGTCTGCTCACCCTGGTGGGCAACGCCAGTTCGCCCTTCTCGCCTACCAACTTCAATTTCAACTGGGGCACCTTCGATGTCGTCGAAGCGGGGCAGGAAATCAGTTTCCGCCTGACCAACATCAACACCGACCGTATAGGCGGCACCGACCCTGACGCGCTGGGCACCATCAACAGCCAGGTCTTCACCGGCAGCGGTGCGATCAACAACACGACCTACGTCGGTGGCTCGGTCGCGGGCGCCACGCCTGGCACGCCGGTCGGCGGCAGTTCACTGCCGGGCGGCTACACCTTCGTCGACTTCGTCAGCCCCACGCAGATAAACGTCGCCTTCACCGACCTGTTCGTCAACGGCACCTACACGAACATGGCCGTGACCCTGATGCTCACGCCCGTGCCCGAACCCGGCACCGCCGCCCTGTGGTTGGCCGGCCTGGGGGCGATGACTTGGGTGGCGTGGCGGCGCCGGGGCTGAGCCGTCTGGTCATGGGATCTCCGGGCTGACTGAAGAGCAGTCTCGCAAGGTCATCTCTCGACCCGCATCACGGCAGCCATGTCGAACATGACTGCCGCCGTCTGCCACCGCCAGTTCAATTTGTAAAGACGCTACCGCTGTGCGGCTGCCAATCAGCCGCCAGCTGGCTGCGCCGCGCCGCGGCCAGTTGCACCTGCATGGTGGGGCGGCTCTTATTGCGCGTGGCCATGCGGGTCTCTCAATCCCTGGGGCGGCGGCCGGCCTATTCCACCGCCTTGACCATGTCCTCGACCACCTTCTTCGCGTCGCCGAAGACCATCATGGTCTTGTCCATGTAGAACAGCTCGTTGTCCAACCCGGCGTAGCCGCTGGCCATGGAGCGCTTGTTGACGATGACGGTCTTGGCCTTGTAGGCCTCGAGGATGGGCATGCCGTAGATGGCGCTGCCCTTGACGTGCGCGGCGGGGTTCACGACGTCGTTCGCGCCCAGGATGATGGCCACGTCGGCCTGACCGAATTCGCCATTGATGTCTTCCATCTCGAACACTTGGTCGTAGGGAACTTCGGCCTCGGCCAGCAGCACATTCATGTGGCCTGGCATGCGGCCGGCCACCGGGTGGATGGCGTACTTGACGCTGATGCCCTTGGCCGTGAGCTTGGCGGCGAGTTCCTTCACGGCGTGCTGCGCGCGTGCGACTGCCAGCCCATAGCCAGGCACGATGACCACCGTTTCGGCGTTGCCCAGCACGAAGGCGGCGTCGACGGCACTGCCGGTCTTGACGCTGCGCTGCGCGCCGCCGCTGGCCGCAGGGCCCGCCACCTCGCCGCCGAAGCCGCCCAGGATGACGCTGAAGAAGCCGCGGTTCATGGCTTTGCACATGATGTAGCTCAGGATCGCGCCTGAGGAGCCCACCAGGCTGCCGGCAATGATCAGCATGCTGTTGTTCAGGCTGAAGCCGATGCCCGCCGCGGCCCAGCCGCTGTAGCTGTTCAACATCGAGACCACCACCGGCATGTCGGCGCCGCCGATGGGGATGATGATGAGCACGCCCAGCACAAAGGCAATCGCCAGCATGGCGAAGAACATCGGCCAGCTCTCGGTAATCGAAAAGCCGATGCCCAGGCCCAGCATCGACAGGCCCAGCACCAGGTTGATCAGGTGCTGGCCGCTGAAGGTGACCGGCGCGCCCTGAAAGAAGCGGAACTTGTACTTGCCCGAAAGCTTGCCAAACGCGATCACGCTGCCGCTGAAAGTGATGGCGCCGATGGCCCCGCCCAGGAACAGCTCGAACTTGTTGCCGAAGGGGATGGGCACGCCCCGGGTGGTGATGCCGAAGGCCCAGGGCTCGGCCACCACCGCCACCGAAATGAACACCGCGGCCAGGCCGATCATGCTGTGCATGAAAGCCACCAGCTCGGGCATCTTGGTCATCTCCACGCGCCTGGCCATGATCGTGCCGGCGGCGCCGCCTACGACCAGCCCGCCCAGCACCCAGACCATGCCCTGGGCACGGGTCTGGCCCATCTGCCCGGCCAGCTGCACGATGAGCGCGGCGGTGGTGAAAACCGCGATGCCCATACCGACCATGCCGTAGAGGTTGCCGCGAATCGACGTGGTGGGGTGGCTCAGCCCCTTCAGCGCCTGGATGAAGCAGACGCTGGCCACCAGATACAGCAGCGTGACGAGGTTCATGCTCATATCAGTGCCCTTCCTTGCCAGCGGCGGCAGCCACAAGGACCTTCTTTTCCTTCTTCCTGAACATCTCCAACATGCGCCGCGTGACCAGGAAGCCGCCGAAGACGTTCACCGCGCACAGCGCCATGGCGAGCACGCCCATGGTCTTGCCGAGCGGGGTTTCGGTCAGCGCCGCGGCCAGCATGGCGCCGACGATGACGATGGCCGAGATGGCGTTGGTGACCGCCATCAGCGGCGTGTGCAGCGCGGGCGTGACGGTCCACACCACGTGGTAGCCGACGTAAATGGCGAGCACGAAGATGATGAGGTTGGTGATGGTGGGGCTGACGATGTCCATGGTGCTTTTTTGTCCTTCTACTTTCTCTTGATCTCGCCAGCCTGAGTCATCAGGCAGGCCACGACGATGTCGTCGTCCATGGGCACCACGAAACCGCTGTCCTTGGGCAACACCAGCTTCAGGAAGTCGAGCACGTTGCGGGCGTACAGGCTGGAACTGTCGGCGGCCACCAATGCGGGGATGTTGGTTTCGCCCACGATGGTCACGCCGTGCTTGACCACTGTCTTGCCGGCTTCGGTGAGCGGGCAGTTGCCGCCGGCGGGTGCCGCCATGTCGACGATCACCGAGCCCGGCTTCATGCTCCTGACCATGTCTTCGGTGATCAGCACGGGTGCCGCGCGCCCGGGAATCAGCGCCGTGCTGATGACGATGTCGGCTGCCGCCACTTTCTTGGCCACTTCCACCTTCTGGCGGTCCATCCAGCTCGCTGGCATGGGCCTGGCATAGCCGCCCACGCCGACGGCGGCTTCTTTTTCTTCGTCGGTGAGATAGGGCACGTCGATGAACTTCGCACCCAGGCTCTCAACCTGCTCCTTCACGCTGGGCCGCACGTCGCTGGCCTCGATGACCGCGCCCAGCCGCTTGGCTGTGGCAATCGCTTGCAAGCCGGCCACGCCCACGCCCAGGATGACGATGCGCGCGGCCTTGATGGTGCCCGCCGCCGTCATCAGCATCGGGAACAGCCGCTGGTACTTGTCGGCGGCCAGCATCACGGCCTTGTAGCCGGCGATGTTGGCCTGACTGCTCAGCACGTCCATGCTCTGCGCGCGCGTCGTGCGGGGTGCGGCTTCCAGCGCGAAGCTGGTGATGCCGGCGGCGGCCAGGCGCGCCAGGTTGTCCTGGTCGAAGGGGTTGAGCATGCCGACCAGCGCGCAGCCGCTCTTCATCAGCGCCAGCTCATCCGCGTCGGGACTCTTCACCTTCAGCACCAGTTCGGCAGCGAAGGCGCCTGCGCGGTCGACGATCTCCGCTCCAGCCGCGACATAAGCCTCGTCGGTGGCGCTGGCGGCGAGGCCGGCGCCCGACTGCACCACGATGCGGTGGCCCTGGGCTTTGAGCTTCTTGGCCGTCTCGGGGGTGGCCGCGACACGGCTCTCGCCCGCAGCGGTCTCCAGCGGTACTCCGATCAGCATCGGCTTCTCCTCGTGGGTATTAGGTTCTTGATTCGCTGCCGGTGGCGGCGAAAAGTGCCCGAGGAAGCTAACACAAGTCCTGCCGCACCCGCCGACCCCGGGCAGGCCAGCCGCGTGGCCAACGGCAAAGTTCGGGTTTGCTCACCCACCAGGCGCATCGCCCCGACCGGCGGACAATCCGCGCACCGCACCCACACCCGCCGCCCCATGACCGCGCTCACCCCCTTCCACCTGGCCTTCCCTGTCGACGACCTGGACGCCGCGCGGCGTTTCTACGGCGGCCTGCTCGGTTGTGCCGAGGGCCGCAGCAGCGCTCAGTGGATCGACTTCGACTTCTACGGCCACCAGATCGTCGCCCACCTCGCGCCGCCCCGCGCCAAAGCCCACCACAACCCGGTCGATGGACACGACGTGCCGGTGCCGCACTTCGGCGTGGTGCTGGACTGGGACCACTTCGAGACCCTGGCCGCACGGCTGCGAGCCGGCAGCCTGAAATTCGTCATCGAGCCCTGCATCCGCTTCGCCGGCCAAGTCGGCGAACAGGCCACCATGTTCTTCATGGACCCGGCCGGCAACGCGCTGGAGTTCAAGGCCTTCCGCGACCGCTCGCAGTTGTTTGCGAAGTGAGGTTCGCCACGTGAGCGTGATTTGAGTTTGCCGCCAGCAGGCTGGCCGCAGCGCGAGCACAGCCGCGCGGTGCGGGCCGCCGGGTTGGACTGGCACGTGCAGGTGGCCGGCACGGGCCCCACGCTGCTGCTGCTGCACGGCTCGGGCGCGTCGGCGCATTCCTGGGCCGACTTGCTGCCGCTGCTCAGCGCCCACGCCACGGTGGTCGTGCCCGACCTGCCCGGCCACGGCTACACCACAGGCGCGCGCGTGGCCGAGCTGACCCTGCCGCGCGGCCGCGAGGCCCTGGCGGCCCTGTTGCTGGCGCTGGATCTGCCGCCGCCGTCATGGGTGGTGGGGCACTCGGCAGGCGCGGCGCTGGCGCTGCGCTGGGCGCTCGATGCCCCGCTGCCCCCGCACGCCGTGCTGGGCCTGAACCCTTCGCTGGTGGCGCCGCCCGCGCTGTACCTGCAGTGGGCCGCGCCCTTCGTCAACCCGGTGGCGACATCCGGCCCCGTCACCCGCCTGCTGGCGCGCGTGGCCGGGCCCACCGGTTTCGTCGACCGGCTGCTCGACTCGACCGGCTCGGCGGTGCCCGAGGCGCAGCGTGCACGCTACCGCCAGCTCTTCGCCGACCCTGCCCATTTGCGCGGCGCGATGGGATTCATGGCCGCGGCCGACCTGCCGGGTCTGCTGCCGGCCTGCGCGCGGCTGCCGTGCGCGGCGGCCTTCGTGATCGGTGAGCGCGACCGCTGGGTGCCGGAAGGGCCGCTGCGCGCAGTCCTCGCCCGCCATCTGCCCCGTGCCGAGGTGCAGGCTTGGCCCGGCGGCCACCTGCTGCATGAAGAGCAACCGGCCCGCGCCGCCGACTGGGTGCTGGGCCATGTGCTCGGATTGCCTGCAGTGCCGCCCTGAGCCCGTGGCTCCCTGGGCGATGCCGCACCGTGACCGAGCCCGTCTGTGGCCGCTGGGGGCAGACTCGTCGCCGACTCATTGCCAACTGAGCGCCGCCAGGTCGTTGACGAACAGCGGCATGTCCTTGGGCAGCCCCTTCAGGCGCGCATTGGCCACCGTGATCCAGGTCGGCTGGTACAGGTAGACCGCCACGGCCTGTTCAGCCACCAGCGTCTGCGCCTGAGCCATCAGCTTGTTGCGTTCTTCGGGTTTGATAGTGGCCTGCACCCGGGCCCACAACGCGTTGAACTCGGCCGACTCGTAGCCCCAGTAGTAGTTGAGCCGCGCGAAGTTGCCGAAGTCCAGCGGCTCGACATGCGAAATGATCGTCAGGTC
>ENA-OFCE01001289-OFCE01001289.1-metagenomes-genome-assembly--contig:-NODE-1289-length-13221-cov-4.846802_pt1 | contig 13221 bp, 7 predicted proteins | sample MGYA00153388_OFCE01 | MGnify analysis MGYA00153388
CAAAGAATACAAAGCCCGCCACATTCTGGTTGAGAAAGAAGCCGACGCCAAAGCCCTGATCGTTGCTCTGAAAAAAGGCGGCAAGTTTGAAGAGCTGGCCAAAAAGCAGTCAAAAGACGCAGGCTCCGGTGCCAACGGCGGCGACCTCGATTGGGCCAACCCCAGCAGCTACGTGGCCGAGTTCACTGAAGCCATGCTCAAGCTGAATAAAGGCCAATTGACTGAAACCCCAGTCAAAACCCAATTTGGCTACCACGTGATTCGCGTTGACGACATTCGCACCGCCGCGCTGCCACCTTTTGCTGAACTCAAGCCCCAAATTGCACAGCAAATTGAACAGCAACGGCTGGGCGCGTACCAGCAAGGCCTGCGGGAAAAAGCAAAGGTTGAGTGACGAATCAAATGGCGTTGTAGTCAAACATTAAAAAAGCGGCTCTGGCCGCTTTTCTTATGTCCGGGTAGCAGGCAGGCACTACTTCAGTGCAGCCACAACCATCAGCGCACCAATCATCACAGGCTGGTGCAGCATGTACCAGCTCAGGCTCCAGCGGCCCAGCCATGCGGCGGGAGCAATCAACTTGGGGATTGGCGCTTTAATCCAACCAGCGCCGCGCTTGAGCCAAAACTGCCCTGCGGCCATGCCCCACCACATGGCACCCAGCCACGGCAGCAGCGGCACGTAGTCCTCGGTCACCGGCTTCTTGCTGATCAAACCGAGCCAGTTAAAGGCTTTTTCGTTAAGAAAATCGGCTTCAGGCCAATAAATATGTGTGCGAGCAGCTACTAAAGGCATAGCAATTGCCACCGCGCCCAGCAGCCACAGCCAACGCCCCCACCCGCCTGAAAACCGCATAACGATCAACATCACCGCAATACCGTGCAGCACGCCGAAGTAAATAAAGCTCTTCGGGTACATAAAGTATGAGCCCGCAGAAACCAGCAGCGCGCAACCGGCCACCTGCGCCCAGCGACGCCAAAACCGCTTGCTGGTTTGCCCCTGGTTCGCCGCAATGGCCTGGCTCAAGCCCGCACAAAAAACAAACAGGCTGACGATGGTGGCACGCTGCCAAGTCCAGAACGGGTCAACGTAAAAGTTTTGCTTGATGTAGCCAAACTGGTTCAAGTCAAAGCAGAAGTGAAACACCGTCATCCACACAATGGCCGCGCCGCGCAGGGCGTCTATCGCATCAAAGCGGATTCGGTTCGTGGTTGAGGGCCTACGCTGCGTTGCAATCATTTTCTGTATCGCCACGCCTACCTATTGCACCATTGCTGCTCACAGGGAGTGCCGTCGCGGTTACCGTCCATCTTGACTCCTGGGCAATTGGCCAAAAAGTATTTGGCCTCTGCGCATGAAGTCATTTGGGAGCAAACCGTACGACCATCGCATTTACGGTTTGTTGCTGGCGGCGTGGTTGACGTTAATGCTGGTTTGGGACCCGGCTCACCTAAAGTTCGCGCTTTTTGCGCCCCTGCGCCTTCGGCTGGCAGGCTTAACTTCTTTTGTCTTTCGGCATTCAACTGCTCAACTGTTGGCGTCCGCCTTGCTTCACTGGACGGGCAGGGGCTTGCCTGATAAGTGACGGTGCCGCTGATGATGCATTTAAAGATCGGAGCCGCTGCTGCAATTGAAAACGGGAACATAGAAACAAACACCGCAATGGCCAAGGCGCGAAAGATATACATATTGAATGTGGGCAAAAGTGACAGCAGCGAAAGAATACTACGGTATCGCGTTACGAAGGCCAGGGATCGAGCTCTGCGAATAAAGGCAGCGGTAGTTTTTCCGGGGTGTACCCCGCGCGCCCGCCAATTCCGACTTGCTGGCCATTTGCCTTCGGCGAATAGTCTTATAGAGCAAGGTTAAGCATCGCTGCGCGGATCGTCCCTTCGCTCGGCGTACCAAAAGTCCATCCCCTCGCGCTTTTTTAAGGCTTTAGGGCCGCGAAGCGCTAGCCGCGTCATGAATGCCAGCGTTTCCCGTGTTGAATAAGTACGGAGTTTGCGCGCAGAGGTAGTGACTGTTTGCTTCAAAATCACAAATTTACCTTGCCGCTTGAGTGCGCGGCTCATCACGAGTTCTTCTGCGCCGTAGTAATTTTCATCAAAACCGCCAACGGCAGAAAAAGCATTGCGCGTACAGAACAGAAAGCATCCGGCGGCCAAGCCAACCCATCTAAACATCCGCATGATGAACCGCAGCAAAAGCCGCGCAAACAGCGGCACAGGCTCATCGAAGCGCATTCCCGCGCCGCCGCCCACCGCGCCATGGCGCATCGCGTCAACGGCGCCGCGAACAACGGATCCGCTCACCACCGTATCAGCATCAACAAAGATCAGCCACTCACCCCTTGCTACCCGCGCCCCAGAATTGCGCGTGGCGGCAATCTGGCGATTGCTGACGCTGACAAGCACCACGCCATTCTGCAGCGCAATAGCGGCGGTTTGGTCGGTAGAGCCATCGTCTGCAACCAGGATTTCGTATGCCTCGCCTAAATCATGTCCCGCTGCATGCAAGGCGTCGAGTGTTTCGGCGAGGCATTGCTCTTCGTTATAGGCGGGCACGATGAAGGAAATCATGGGGAGTTGTGTATTCACTGCTGGGGCAATGAAGCCCGAACAGGAGTGTGACCGCAATCGCATAGCCCGTGGCGATCAAAGGCATTCAGCCTGACCGCCGCGCCAACCGGCAACTTTGCCGCCTGCCGCCTGAACGCGTTGAACAATGAACGCCTGAAATTGCGGCGGCGAATTTGCGATATGCAACGTGCTGAACTGTGGGTAATTGTGGGTAATTGGGTTCAGACCCCAATCACCAACTAATGATCAATCGCCTGCAACATCATCACGCCAAACTCCGAAGCTAAGCCTTCACCCGCCGACGCGGCAACCGGCTTGAACGCCGCGTTAACCCCTGCGTTTCCTGTGCAAAAGCCAACATGCTTGCTAGGGCCTAATTGACTGCCTCAGATGTTGGAAAAGCTTTTTAAATTTTGGGCTGCAAAACAACAAGGTTGCTACCGTGAATGACGTGCTTCAGGAATTTTCCACGAGCGCCCTTGCCAAGTTGCTCGCGCTTCAATTCAGGAAGGTCTTGATCACCGTTTTAACAAATGCTTTTTTCATATCGGTTTGCCTTTCTGGCGCTAATGATGTGAATTGTGCTTCGGCTTTACACCTGGACAACCAGAAGCCGCGTTGACATTTCACAAGTCCTGCTGCGTTCCTTAACTTCTATATGGTCTGAAAACATCGATTTTCAGCCATTAAAAAGCCTTAAGGCCCAATGGATACGGGCGCAAGCAGCTCCTGAATTAATAGTATCTACACCCTGTGCCCTACCCCACCCAGCGCCGCGCGTTATGCCACAACTCCATCCATGGGCTGTGCGTGGCCGCGTCTTGCGGTGTCCAGCTCATTTGAATATTGCGAAATACCCGCTCTGGGTGCGGCATCATGGCTGTGAAGCGGCCATCCGCCGTGGTGACTGCCGTCAGCCCGCCCGGGCTGCCGTTGGGGTTGGCCGGGTAGCTGGTTGTTGCTGCGCCGTGGTTGTCGGTAAAACGCATGGCGGCGATGGCGTTGGCTGCATCACCGCGCCCGCCCAGTACGGGGTCGAAGTTGGCGAAGCCTTCACCGTGCGCCACCGCTATCGGCAAGCGGCTGCCGGCCATGCCTTTGAAGAAGAGGCTGGGCGAGTCGAGCACTTCGACCTGGCTCAAGCGGGCTTCAAAGCGTTCGCTTTGGTTGGTGGTAAACCTTGGCCAGGCTTGGGCGCCGGGGATGATGCTGCTGAGTTCGGCAAACATCTGGCAGCCGTTGCAAACGCCCAGTCCAAAGGTATCTTTTTCTGCAAAAAACTTGGCGAATTGGTCGGCCAGCAGTGGGTTGAACGTGATGGACCGCGCCCAGCCGACGCCTGCTCCCAGCGTGTCGCCGTAGCTGAAACCGCCGCACGCCACCACGCCTTTGAAGTCGGCCAGCTTGGCTCTGCCGGTTTGCAGGTCGGTCATGTGAACGTCGTAGGCTTCAAAACCGGCTTGGGTGAAGACGTAGGCCATTTCGATATGTGAGTTGACGCCTTGCTCTCGCAGAATGGCTACTTTGGGTTTGGCGAGGTTGATGTACGGGAAGCCCTCCCCCCTGCCCTCTCCCAGGGGAAGAGGAAGAGGAAGAGGAAGTGATACATGGAGTCCCGGGTTGGCCAAGTCCCCCACCGCCGCGTGTTCCGCATCCGCGCCCACCGGGTTGTCGCGCTGCTGACAAATCTTCCAACTAATAGCGTCCCACACTTGGTGCAGGTCTTGCAGTCTGGCTTTGAACACGGCCTTGGTATCGCGCCAAATTTGGACTTCACCTTTTCCAACGGTCAGTTGCGAATGTTCGGGCCGGGTCTTGCCGATGAAGTGGCTGAACTTGCTCAAACTGTGTTCTCGCAGCGTTTGCATCACTTCATTTCGGATGGTGGTATTGACTTGAATCACCACGCCCAGCTCTTCATTGAACAGGACTTTGAGCGTCAACTCCTCGCGGCGCACGCCGACCTGACCGGCCCAATTTTTGCTGTCGCCCACGTCCATGCGGCTGTCGTTGATTCCGTCACCTTCGACCAGCAGTATGTCGATGTTTAATGCAACGCCGACGTTGCCAGCAAACGCCATTTCACACACGCAGGCCAGCAAGCCGCCATCGCTGCGGTCGTGGTACGCCAGCACCTGGTTTTTCACCCGCAGTGCGTTGATGGCGTTGACCAGGTTCACCAAATCTTTTGGCTCGTCAAGGTCAGGCACATCGCCATCAGGCAAGCCCAACGTTTGCGAAAGTATGGACGCGCCCATGCGCTTTTTGCCTTTGCCGAGGTCAATCAAAATCAGCGTGGTGTCCGCCTCGTCGCGGTTGAGCTGCGGCGTTAACGTGCCGCGTACATCAGCGAGCGACGCAAAAGCGGTAACGATGAGCGACACCGGTGAAGTGACTTTTTTCTTCTCATCGCCGTCTGTCCACGTCGTACGCATCGACAGCGAGTCTTTGCCGACCGGAATCGATATGCCCAACGCAGGGCACAGCTCCATGCCTACGGCTTTCACGGTTTCAAACAGCGCGGCGTCTTGCCCCGGCTCGCCGCAGGCGGCCATCCAGTTGGCCGACAGCTTGACGCGCGGCAACTCAATCGGCGCGGCCAGCAGGTTGGTGATGGCTTCGGCCACGGCCATGCGGCCCGATGCGGCGGCGTTCGTTACTGCGAGCGGCGTGCGCTCGCCCATGGCCATAGCCTCGCCTGCAAAGCCCTGGTAGTCGGCCAATGTCACCGCGCAGTCAGCCACCGGCACTTGCCATGGACCGACCATCTGGTCGCGGTGCGTGAGGCCGCCCACGGTACGGTCGCCGATGGTGATTAAAAAGCGTTTAGAGGCAACCGTGGGGTGGCTTAAAACATCGATGACGCTTTTTTGCAGGTCTATGCCTGTGAGGTCGATGGGCTTGATGTTGTACTGGACGGTTTTAATGTCGCGGTGCATTTTTGGGGGCTTGCCCAAAAGCACGTTCATCGGCATATCTACCGGCAGATATGAAGCTCCCACGCTCGACACTTGTGTGTCCCCACTGCCCCCCGAGGGGGCTGCGCTTGCTTGGGGCGGCGCGGCGCGGCGGGCATCGCTGCTATCCGTCAACACCAATTGCCGCTCCTCAGTCGCCACACCCACCACCGCAAACGGGCAACGCTCTCGCTCACAAAATGCAGTGAACTGGGCAAGCGATTCAGGCGCGATCGCCATCACGTAGCGCTCCTGACTTTCGTTGCTCCAGATTTCTTTGGGGCTTAAACCACTTTCCTCGAGCGGCACAGCACGCAAGTCAAACCTTGCGCCCCGCCCTGCGTCATTCACCAGTTCGGGAAACGCGTTAGACAAGCCGCCAGCGCCCACGTCGTGAATCGCCAAAATAGGATTAGCCGGGCCAAGCTGCGCGCACTGGTTAATCACCTCTTGCGCGCGGCGCTCAATTTCAGGGTTGCCGCGCTGCACTGAATCAAAATCAAGGCTGGCCGCATTCGCGCCTGCCGCCATCGAGCTGGCCGCGCTGCCGCCCATGCCAATGCGCATGCCCGGTCCGCCGAGTTGAATAAGCAGCGTGCCCGCAGGGAACAAAATCTTCTTGGTCAACACCGCGTCAATCGTCCCCAGGCCGCCCGCAATCATGATCGGCTTGTGGTAGCCCCAGCGCTGGCCGGCAATGGTTTGCTCGTATTCGCGAAAGTAGCCAAGCAAATTGGGCCTGCCGAATTCGTTGTTAAAAGCTGCCCCGCCGAGCGGGCCTTCCGTCATGATTTGCAGCGGGCTGGCGATGTGTTCTGGTTTGCCATATTCCGCATCAAACAGCTTCGACACCGTAAAACCCGTCAGCGCCGCTTTCGGTTTGGAGCCGCGCCCGGTCGCTCCTTCATCCCGAATCTCTCCACCCGCTCCGGTGGACGCGCCTGGAAAAGGCGATATTGCTGTGGGGTGGTTGTGCGTTTCAACCTTCATCAAGATGTGGGTGAGTACATCGCTTGATTCACTATACTTTTGATAGCTGTTCGCGCCCGTGTCTTGTGCGCCAGGCATCGATTTGGCATAAAAAACCTGCCGTGCAGAGCCTTCCATGACCGACGCGTTGTCTGAATACGCCACCACCGTGTGCTGGGGGTTGCGCTTTTCGGTGTTGCGGATCATGCCGAACAAACTGATGCCCTGGGCCACGCCATCGATGGTGAAGTCGGCATTGAAGATTTTGTGGCGGCAGTGCTCGCTGTTGGCTTGCGCAAACATCATCAGCTCAACGTCGGTCGGGTTGCGGTTGAGCTTTGTAAACGCTTCGACGAGGTAATCGATTTCATCAAGGGCGAGCGCGAGGCCAAACTCGGTGTTGGCAGCAACCAAGGCTGCCTTGCCCCCGTGAAGTACGTCAATGGTGGCTAGGGGCGCGGCTTGCAATTCAGTGAACAGTTGTGCAGCCTGGGCGCGGTCGGCCAGCAGGCTTTCAGTCATGCGGTCGTGCAGCAGCGCGGCGACCTGGCTGGATTGGTCGGCATTTAAAACCGTTTTGCCGAACAGGCCATGTTTTAACCCGACGCGGTATTCAGTGACGCGCTCGATGCGCTTTACTGCCAAGCCGCAGTTGCGCGCGATGTCGGTGGCTTTTGACGCCCAGGGCGACACGGTGCCCAAGCGCGGACACACGATAAACACCGCGCTGTCAGCCGCCTTGCCAGTAACGGGCTCAGCCGGCTGGCCGTAGCTCAAGAGTTCGCTAAGCTGCTTGACCGCGCCGTCGTCCGGGATGTGCTCCGTCGCCGCGAAATGAATAAACCGTGCCTGCAGGCTGGTTATTTTCGGCTCGATGGCTTGTAAAAGCGGTAAAAGCTGGGCAGCGCGAAAGTCGCTGAGGGCATTAATCGGGCCGTTGGTTGAGTTTGGGCCGTGCGGCGCGCCCTCAAAAGTGGTCAAGTGAAGGGTCACGAAATGGGCAGTCTTTGGGGTTGAGAAGGCACTACTTAAATTTTACCAGCGGCCCTTAACGAGCTGTAGTGACTTTGCTGACCTTGGGCGCGCAAGCGATTGCCTGCGGTGGGATAATCTAAAGCATGAGCACTACCTACAAAGACGCCGCTGGAATCCACGGCATGCGCGTGGCTGGCAAATTGGCTTCTGAAGTGCTGGACTACCTTACGCCCTTCATCAAGCCCGGCCTGACCACCAACGAAATCGACCGTCTGGCACATGACTACATGACGCAGGTTCAGCAAACCATTCCGGCAACTCTTGGCTACCAGCCGCAAGGTTACGCAGCCTACCCAAAGAGTTTGTGCACGTCAGTCAACCACCAGGTGTGCCACGGCATACCGAACGACAAGCCGCTAAAAAAAGGCGACATTGTGAACGTTGATGTCACCGTGATCAAAGACGGCTGGCACGGCGACACAAGCCGCATGTACGTGGTGGGCGATGCGTCAATTGCCGCCAACCGGCTGTGCAACATCACTTATGAAGCCATGTGGCAAGGCATCATGCGCGTCAAGCCCGGCGTGCGGCTGGGCGACATTGGCTTTGCGATTCAGCAATTCGCCGAGCGCCAGGGCTTCTCAGTGGTGCGCGAATTTTGCGGCCACGGCATTGGCAACCGCTTTCATGAAGACCCGCAAGTGCTGCATTACGGCAAGCCCGGTACGCTTGAAGAGCTTAAAGAAGGCATGACATTCACCATCGAGCCAATGATCAACGCCGGTAAACGCGAAATCAAAGACGGTCCTGAAAAAGACGGCTGGTCTATCGTCACGCGTGACCATTCGCTGTCTGCACAGTGGGAGCACACCGTGCTTGTTACGCCTACGGGTTATGAGGTGTTGACGATCTCTAGCGGAAGCCCGCCGGTTCCGGCATTTGTTCCGCAGCAGTTAGTAGCTACGGCGCAAGAAGCCGTGACCTCTTAAATCAAAGGCAGCGCCATGCCGCAACTCGCCCTTGCGCGTGCGCATTACCGCGCTGGCAAAGCTGCCCTGTTCACGTCGCTGGCCACCAGCGGCGCATCAACCCGCAGCATTCGCGGCATGCTGCAAAAGCTGAGCAAGCACACCGACAGCACGCTGCAAAAGCTTTGGGGTCTCGCTGCCTTTGAACCTGCATTTTGTCTGGTTGCAGCGGGCGGCTATGGAAGGGGTGAGTTGTTTCCGCACTCGGACGTAGATGTGTTGCTGCTGATTCCGAACGCTGCAAACCCTGACGATGATGCACAGCTAAAAGCCAAAATTGAAACTTTTATCACCAACTGCTGGGACAGCGGAATCGAAATTGGCTCCAGCGTTCGCAACTTATCCCAGTGCGTTGATGAAGCGGCCAAAGACGTGACGGTACAAACGTCATTGCTTGAAGCACGGCTGCTGGTAGGCGACAAAAAACTGTTTACGCAATTACAAGACCAGCTCAACACAGCAATGGTGCCCACCGCATTTTTTGTAGCCAAAACGCTCGAGCTTCGTCAACGCCACAACAAATTTGAAAACACGCCGTATGCGCTGGAGCCCAATTGCAAGGAGTCTCCCGGTGGCCTGCGCGACTTGCAAGTGGTGATGTGGGTGGCGCGCGCCGCAGGCTTGGGCAAATCGTGGGACGACCTGGCTAAAAATGGCCTGGCAACACCCTTTGAGGTGCGCCAAATCAAGGCCAACGAGGCACTGCTCAGCCTTATTCGTGCGCGTCTGCATTTACTGGCCAACCGCCGTGAAGACCGGCTGGTGTTTGATTTGCAAACCGCTGTGGCGGAGTCGTTCGGCTACACCAGCCAGATCAACTCCGATGGCCGCCTGGTGCGCCGCTCAAGCGAAGCGTTGATGCGCCGCTATTACTGGGCTGCCAAGGCCGTGAGCCAGCTCAATTTGATTTTGCTGCTGAACATCGAAGAGCGCTTGAACCCCGCCACGCATGCGTTGCGCAAAATCAATGACCGGTTTTTTGACAAAGCCGGCATGTTGGAAGTCGCCAGCGACGACCTGTACGCCCGCAATCCGCACGCGATTCTGGAAACTTTTTTGCTCTATGAATCGACCGTTGGCATCAAAGGCTTGTCTGCCCGCACGCTGCGCGCGCTGTACAACGCCCGTGGTTTGATGAACGCGCAGTTTCGCCGTGACCCAGTCAACCGCGACACCTTTCGCAAAATTTTGCAGCAACCCCAAGGCATCACGCACGCCATGCGGCTGATGAACCAGACATCGGTGCTGGGCCGCTACTTGTGGGTGTTCAGGAAAATCGTTGGGCAAATGCAGCACGATCTGTTTCATGTCTACACGGTTGACCAGCATATTTTGATGGTGCTGCGCAACGTGCGACGGTTTTTTATGGCCGAGCACTCGCATGAATACCCGATGTGCTCACAACTCGCCGCCGGCTGGGACAAGCCGTGGATTTTGTACATTGCCGCGCTGTTTCACGACATTGCCAAGGGCCGTGGCGGCGACCATTCAGTGCTGGGCTGCACTGACGCTCGGGTGTTTTGCCGCCAGCATGGCATTGGTACGCAAGACACGCAGCTAATTGAGTTTTTGGTCAGCGAGCACCTGACCATGAGCCGCGTCGCCCAAAAAGAAGACTTGAGCGAAGCCGAGGTGATTGCCGCTTTCGCCAAGCGCGTCGGCAACGAGCGTTATTTGACTGCGCTGTACTTGCTGACGGTGGCCGACATACGCGGCACCAGCCCGAAGGTGTGGAACGCCTGGAAAGGCAAGCTGCTTGAAGACTTGTACCGCTACACCCTGCGCGTGTTGGGCGGCCGCGCGCCAGACGCCGACGCTGAAGTTGAAGCCCGCAAGCGCGAGGCACTGACCACCCTGGCCCTGCACGCCGAGCCATTTGAGGCGCACAAAGCGCTGTGGGACACGCTGGACATCAGCTACTTCATGCGCCACGACGCCAGCGATATTGCCTGGCACGCACGCCAGTTGTCGCGCCATGTGGGCAAAGTCAAAGTGATTGTGCGTGCCCGCCGTTCATCAGCCGGCGAAGGCATGCAAGTGCTGGTGTACACGCCCGATGCGCCAGATTTGTTCGCACGTATTTGCGGGTATTTTGACCAGGCAAGCTTCAGTATTCAGGACGCCAAAATTCACACCGCTAAAAACGGCTACGCGCTGGATACGTTTCAAGTCGTCAGCCCTGATTTGTCGGATGAATTTGACCACTTTCGCGAACTTGCAGCCATGGTCGAAGCCGACCTTGACCGCACACTTACCGAGCCCGGCCCCCTGCCCGCCCCCAGCATGGGCCGCGTGTCACGCCGGGTCAAGAGCTTTCCGGTTGCACCGCGTGTTGACCTGCGCCCCGACGACAAAGCCCAGCGCTGGTTGCTAAGCGTATCGGCCAGCGACCGCGTCGGCCTGCTGTACCTGATTGCCAGAATCTTGGCCAAGCACCGCATCAATTTGCAATTGGCCAAGGTGACTACGCTGGGCGAGCGGGTCGAAGACACGTTTTTGATCGACGGACCAGAGCTGCAGCAGAACCGGGCGCAGATTGCGATTGAGACCGAGTTGCTGGCTGCGCTAAACGCTTAGTCGTCGCTTGAGGCATCCAAGCCCGGAAACAGCACCTCAGTAAACCCAAACTGCGTAAAGTCTTTGATTCGCATCGGGTACAGCTTGCCCACCAGGTGGTCACATTCATGCTGCACCACCCGCGCGTGAAAGCCATCTACCGTGCGGTCAATCGCATCACCATACTGGTCAAACCCGGTGTAGCGAATGCGCGCAAAACGCGGCACCACACCGCGCAGGCCGGGCACTGACAAGCACCCTTCCCAGCCATCTTCTTTAATTTCATCGAGCGGCGTGATGACTGGGTTCAGCAACACGGTGCGGGGTATGGCCGGCTCATTCGGGTAGCGCGGGGTTACCGCACCGGTGCCAAAAATCACCAACTGCAAGTCCACCCCAATTTGCGGCGCGGCCAGACCAGCGCCATCAACTGAGCGCATGGTGTCAAACATGTCGCTGATGAGCAGGTGCAGCTCGTCGGTATCGAAGGCGGTGACAGGTGGGGCAATGCGCAGCAGGCGCGCATCGCCCATTTTCAGGATGGTGTGGATGGTCATGGGTAATCGTGCGTTAAGCGACTTCGAATCAAAAAAGGTTCGAAACCACTTTGCCGTGAGTTGGAACAACAGCTGCTTCGCCGATAGCCGCCATCTGTTTGTCCGACAGCAAACCATCATCCAGCTCATACTTTGGTAGTACCTGATCGGCCAACCGGAGCGCCGCGTAGTGCAAAACATCAGAATCGCTTGCGCAGCCTAGCTGCTTAGCCAGTTCGCTGATCGTATCGCGCGAGACCCTTCTGATGGTGCTAACAGCGGGGAACCGTATCAACAAAGTGTCTGACGTAAGTGAAGTGGCGCTGGTCATAAGTTACTCAGTTGAAGAACTATTCGGTTTTGCTCTCATGCTTCAATTTTGCAGCAAATCGCCCAGCATTGCCTCATCAATCACCGCCACACCCAGCTCGCGCGCCTTGTCCAGCTTGCTGCCTGCATCCGCCCCCGCCAGCAAGTAGTCGGTTTTTTTACTCACGCTGCCGGCTACTTTGGCACCCGCCGCTTCCAGCATGTCTTTGGCCTGGTCGCGGCTTAGCGTGGGCAGCGTGCCTGTAATGACAAAGGTTTTACCTGTGAGCGGTTTTGGCGTTACCGCTGCGGGCTCGCCTTCTTGCCACGTTACGCCGCAAGCGCGCAGTTGCTCAACTACTTCGCGGTTGTGGGGTTGGTCGAAAAAAGTCCGCAAGCTTTTGGCAACGATGGGGCCGACGTCGTTCACGCCTAGCAATTCCTCTTCAGTCGCGTCCATGATGGCGTCGAGTTTGCCGAAGTGGCGGGCCAGCTCTTTGGCGGTGGCTTCGCCGACGTGGCGAATACCCAGGCCGAACACGAAGCGTGGCAGCGTGGTTTGCTTGGAGTTTTCAATCGCTTGCAGCAAGTTGTTGGCTGATTTGTCAGCCATGCGGTCCAGGCTGGCCAGTGCGACCAGGCCGAGCCTGTACAGGTCAGGCAGGGTGCGAATGATGTTGGCGTCAACCAGTTGTTCAACCAGCTTGTCGCCCAGCCCATCAACCTCCACCGCGCGGCGGTGTGCAAAGTGCAATATCGCTTCTTTGCGCTGCGCCCCGCAAAACAGGCCGCCGGTGCAGCGGTAGTCTGCCTCGCCGTCTTCACGCACCGCGCTTGAGCTGCAAACCGGGCAAGTGTGCGGCATGGTGAAAACTTCAGCGCCTGGAAACCGTTTATCCAGCAGCACACTGACCACTTCAGGGATCACGTCGCCAGCGCGGCGCACCACCACGGTGTCACCCACGCGCACGTCTTTGCGCCTGGCTTCATCTTCGTTGTGCAGCGTGGCGTTGGTTACCGTTACGCCGCCAACAAACACGGGGGCCAGCTTGGCAACTGGCGTGAGCTTGCCTGTGCGACCGACCTGCACATCGATGCTTAAAACCGTGGTCAATTGCTCTTGCGCCGGGTACTTGTGTGCCACGGCCCAGCGTGGCTCTCGGGTCACAAAACCCAGCTGTTTTTGCAGCGCAAGGCTGTTGACTTTGTAGACCACGCCGTCAATGTCGAACGGCAGCGCGTCTCGAGTTTGCCCGATACGCTGGTGATATGCTATTAATTCAGGAGCTGTTTGCACCCGTATTGTTTGGG
>ENA-OFCE01001291-OFCE01001291.1-metagenomes-genome-assembly--contig:-NODE-1291-length-13211-cov-4.789754_pt1 | contig 13211 bp, 12 predicted proteins | sample MGYA00153388_OFCE01 | MGnify analysis MGYA00153388
GGTCCCCGTGGCCGCCGCGGTTCCTCGCCGCGGCAGCGCGGATCATCGGCGTTCGAGCGACCGTCGAGGGCGCGCCGCTGACCCCGCCCACGTTGGCCATCGCCAATCATTTGAGCTGGCTCGACATATTGATTCTTGGCGGAGCCACCGGAACCGCTTTCGTGTCGAAAGCCGACATCGCCTCCGCGCCTTTGGTCGGCTGGCTCGCCAACCAGAATCACACGCTCTACGTCGAGCGCGCCGATCGCAGCGACGCGCATGGCCAGGTGCGCCGGATCGCCGAGGGGATCGAGCGCGACATGCCGCTGACAATATTTCCCGAAGGAACTACCGGTGACGGTCGCACCATGCTGCCGTTCCGCCCAACCCTGCTTGCCGCGGTCGCGCCCGCCGCACCGGGAACAGCGGTTCGCCCGATCGCGATCGACTATGGCGCGAGCGGCCCGGGAATCGCCTGGCACAGCGGCGAGAGTGGCGTCGACAATGCACTTCGATTGCTCGGCCGCCGCGGCACCTTGCAAGTGACTGTCCGCCTGCTCGACGAACTTCCCGTCGGCGAAGACCGCAAGGCGATGGCGCGCGACGCCCAGGCGGCGATCGGCGCCGCGCTCACTTCCGCGATGCCGTCGACCGCACTATAGGCGCGGCCGATGAGCGACCTTCCAGCGACCTTCCGCGTCAAGAGCTTCGGCTGCCAGATGAACGTCTATGACGGCGAGCGGATGGGTGAGTTGCTCATCGCCGAGGGGATGATCGCGGCGCCCGATGGCGATGACGCCGATTTGGTCGTGCTCAATACCTGCCACATCCGCGAGAAAGCCGCCGACCGGGCTTATTCCGATGTCGGACGGCTGAAGCGCGAGGACGGCAGCCGGCCGATGATCGCGCTCGCCGGATGCGTCGCGCAGGCGGAAGGGTCCGAAGCCCAGCGCCGATCGAAAATGATCGACCTGGTTGTCGGCCCGCAAGCCTATCATCGCCTGCCCGAGTTGGTCGCGGCGGCGGCGCGCGGCGAGCGCCCGGTCGATACCGACATGCCCGCCATCTCCAAATTCGACGCGCTCCCCGCGCGCCGCCGGACCGGGCCGAGCGCCTTCCTGACGGTGCAGGAAGGGTGCGATAAATTCTGCACCTATTGCGTCGTTCCCTACACCCGCGGGGTGGAGATCAGCCGGCCGTTCGCTGACATCCTGACCGAGGCCGAAACCTTGGTCGACGGTGGCGCGCGCGAAATCACCTTGCTCGGCCAGAACGTCAATGCTTGGGCCGGTGGGCTCGACAAACTCATCCGCGCCATCGCCAAGATCGATGGACTGGAACGCATCCGCTACACCACCAGCCACCCCGCCGACATGACCCCCGAGCTGATCGCCGCGCATGGCGAAATCGAGCAATTGATGCCCTACCTCCACCTGCCGGTGCAGTCGGGCAGCAACCGCATCCTGAAGGCGATGAACCGCAGCCACGATGTCGATTCGTACCTCCGCACGATTGACCAAGTCCGCGCCGCACGGCCCGATATCGCTATCTCGGGCGACTTCATCGTCGGCTTCCCCGGAGAGAGCGAAGAAGATTTCACCGACACTCTCGCAATCGTCGATGCGGTCGGTTACGCTTCGGCCTATAGTTTCAAATATAGCGCTCGTCCGGGCACTCCGGCGGCGACGATGGAAGGAGCGGTTGACCCTCAGGTGATGGACGACAGATTGCAGCGGCTCCAGGCCCGCCTCGCCGAGCACAGCCTCGCCTTCAATCGCGCAACGATCGGGAAAGACACGAGTATCCTGGTCGACCGCAAGGGCCGCCTGCCCGGGCAGATGATCGGCAAGTCGCCGTGGCTGCAATCGATCTTCGTCACCACCGACGCCGCGATCGGCGACATGGTCGACGTCACCGTCACCCACGCGCTCCCCAACAGCCTCGGCGGTGTCCTTCGTAGCGCGGAGGTCGCCGCCTAATGGGCAAGCGTCTCCCCCTTCCTCCCGCGCTCACCGATCACCTCGTCGAAGGCCGCGCGCGGCTCGAACTTGATTTCGACCAGCCATATCTGCTCGGGCCGTTGTTCGGCGATTACGATCGGCATCTGGTGATGATCGAGGACCGGCTCGGGGTGCACATCAATGCGCGCGGCAACCGCGTGATGATCGAGGGCGAGCCCGACAGCGCGGCGCGCGCCCGCGATGTGCTGGTCGGCCTCTACAACCGGCTCGACCAAGGGCAGGATGTCGATGGCGCGGCGGTCGAAGCGGTGATCGGTATGGCCAACCAACCGGCGCTCGACGGAATCATCTCCGCCGACGTGGCCCGGCCCGAATCGATCATGATCCGCACGCGCAAGAAGACCATCGTTCCGCGCTCCACCGTCCAGACCAAATATATGGAAGCGCTGGGCCGCGACGACATGATCTTCGCGCTCGGGCCAGCAGGCACCGGCAAGACCTACCTGGCGGTCGCGCAGGCGGTGGCAATGCTCATCTCGGGCCAGGTCGACCGGCTGATCCTGTCGCGTCCGGCGGTCGAGGCGGGCGAGAGATTGGGCTTCCTGCCCGGCGACATGAAGGAGAAGGTCGATCCCTATCTCCGCCCGCTCTACGATGCGCTGTACGACATGCTCCCGACCGAGCAGGTCGAGCGGCGAATCGCGTCGGGCGAGATCGAGATCGCGCCGATCGCCTTCATGCGCGGCCGCACGCTTTCCGACGCGTTCGTGATTCTCGACGAGGCGCAGAACACCACCCCGATGCAGATGAAGATGTTCCTTACCCGCTTCGGCATGCGCAGCCGGATGGTGATTTGCGGAGATCCCAACCAGACCGATCTGCCGCGTGGGCAGGAGTCGGGGCTCAACGACGCGGTCGACAAGCTCGAGGGCATCCCTAAGCTGTCGATGATCCGCTTTACGTCAAAGGACGTCGTCCGTCATCCGCTCGTCGGGCGAATTGTCGAAGCCTATGAAGGGCCGGATGCGTGAACCTCGACATCATCCTCGACGCCGATCCGGAGTGGGACAGTAACACCAGGTGGGACGAGCTTGCTCGTTCCGCCGCCGTTGCCGCAATCGCCGAAAGCGCCTTCCCCCAGCTCGCCGAGGGGCCGCGCAATGTCGAGATTTCGCTTCGGCTGGCGAGCGACGAGGAAGTCCGCCTACTCAACGCCCAGTGGCGCGGCAAGGACAAACCGACCAATGTCCTGTCCTTCCCGATGGCCGAGGGCGCAGAGCTTTCCGCTGCCACCGCCGACGGCCCCGAACTGATGCTCGGCGACATCATCCTGGCGCATGGCGTGTGCGGGCGTGAGGCGGCTGCGAAAGCTGTCCCGATCGAACGCCACGCCGCCCATCTGATGGTCCACGGTACGCTCCACCTGCTCGGCTACGACCATGCCGATGATGGTCAGGCGGCGGATATGGAAGCGCGCGAAATCCGCGCCCTCGCCCGGCTCGGCATCGCCAACCCCTACGCCATCGAGGCGCTCGGCTGATGGCCACCGGACCAGACGAAGGCAGCTCGCGACTGTGGCGCGGCATGCGCGCGCTCATCTTCGGCGACGATGGCGAGACCACGTTGCGCGACCAGATCGAAGAAGCGATCGATGATGCCGAGGGCGAGCGTCCGATTAGCGGCGACCTGTCACCTCACGAGCGGCAGATGCTGCGCAACCTGCTCCACTTCGGCGATCGCACCGCGGGCGAAGTCGCCGTCACGCGCGGCGACATGATTGCAATCCCCGACACGATCAGCTTCGACGACCTCGCCGCCGCCTTCGCCGAAGCCGGGCACAGCCGCTTGCCAGTGTACGCCAATTCGCTCGATCATGTGGTCGGGATGATCCATATCAAGGACGTATTCGTCGCGGCGCGCGACCCGAGCGTCGATCGTTCGATCCCGGCGCTGCTCCGCACGCCGTTGTTCGTCCCCGAATCGATGGGCGTGCTCGAATTGCTCGCGCGAATGCGGTCCGAACGGATGCACCTGGCGATCATCGTCGACGAATTCGGCGGCACCGAAGGGCTGGTGACGATCGAGGATGTGGTCGAGGAAATCGTCGGCGAGATCGAGGATGAGCATGACGAGGAAGAGACCAGCAGCCTGATGATGCTCGAGGATGGCGTGTGGGAAGCCGACGCCCGGATCGAACTCGACGAGCTCGCCAGGACGGTCGATCCGCGCCTCGCCTCGCCCGATGACGAGGTCGACACGCTCGGCGGGCTCGTCTTCCTGCTCGCGGGGCATATCCCGGCGCAGGGCGAATGCGTCCAGCATCCCAGCGGCTGGCGGCTCGAAGCGCTCGATTCGGACAGCCGCCGGATCATCCGCGTTCGGCTTCACGCTCCGGAGACGCATCCTTCTGGCGACTGATCCGTTGCAAGCAGCAACCATCCGTCGGGAGATCATCATGCGCTCGCTTCTTACTCCTCTAGCATTCGCCGGATTGCTCGCCGCCTGCGGATCGACCTCGACGCAAGATGTTTCGGTAACGCAGGGCGCCAACCCGCAACTTGGCGCGCCGCAATCATCGTTCATTCCGACGGTCAACGTCGCCAAGGCCGAGGGCTGGCCGGCGGGCAAGATGCCAGTCGCCGCGGCGGGCATGTCGGTCAACCAGTTCGCCGGCGACCTGGATCACCCGCGCTGGCTCTACGTCCTGCCGAACGGCGACGTTCTTGCGGCCGAGAGTCAAAGTCCCGGTACCGACAAGACCGGCGGCATGATCAAGGGCAATATCCAGAAACTGCTAATGAAAAAGGCCGGCTCGGGCGCGAAGATGAGTGCGAACAAGATCGTACTCCTGCGCGATGCCAATGGGGATGGCGTGGCCGAAACCAAAACCGTGCTGATCGACCATGACCTCTATTCGCCATTCGGCATGGCGGTGATCGGCAATGAATTGTTCGTTGCCAATGCCAATGGCCTGGTCGCCTTCCCCTTCACCCCCGGCCAGACCGTGATTACCGCCAAGCCGCGGCTCGTGACCCCGCTGCCGTCGGGGTATAACCACCACTGGACCAAGTCGCTCGTCGCCTCGCCCGACGGCCGGTTCCTTTATGTCGGCGTCGGATCAAACAGTAATGCCGGCGAGAATGGGCTCGAGATGGAAAAGGGCCGCGCCGCGGTGTGGCAAATCGACCCCAAGAGCGGCCGTTATGCGATCTTCGCGAGCGGACTTCGCAACCCGGTCGGGATCGCGTTCAATCCGTGGAACGGCGGGCTGTGGGTCGTCGCCAACGAGCGCGATGAACTCGGCAATGACCTCGTCCCCGATTACATCACCTCGGTCCAGAAAGGCGCGTTCTACGGCTGGCCGTTCAGTTATTACGGTCAGCATGTCGACACCCGCCCACCCGCCAATCCGGCGATGGTCGCCAAGGCGATCGCCCCCGATTTCGCGCTCGGGCCGCACGTCGCCGCGCTTGGCCTGACTTTCTCGAGCGGGCAAAAGCTCGGTGCGGGCTTCGCCACTGGCGCGTTCGTCGGCGAGCATGGGTCGTGGAACCGCAAGCCCGCCAGCGGCTATCAGGTCGTCTTCGTCCCTTTTGCCGGAGCTAAGCCGAGCGGTGCCAAGCCGGTCCCGATCCTGACCGGCTTCCGCGTCGGCGATACCGCTTACGGCCGTCCGGTCGGGGTGCAGATCGGCAAGGACGGCAGTCTGCTGGTCGCGGACGATGTCGGTGGCAAGGTGTGGCGGGTCAGCGCGGGCACGCTTCCCCAACAGGTCGCCAGTCGCTAGCGAGCGCTGATGCAATTGCTCATCGCCCTCGTCCTGGGCGTAATTTCTGCATTCGCGTTCCAGCCGGTCGGTTTCTGGCCGCTGATGCCGCTCGCCTTCGCCGGACTGTTCGAGTTGCTCGCCCGCGCGCCCACCCAACGCCGCGCGATCGGGCTAGGCTGGTGGTTCGGGGTCGGCCAGTTCTGCCTCGGTCTCAATTGGATCGCTACCGCTTTCACTTTCCAGGCGGCGATGCCCGCGTGGCTCGGCTGGATCGCCGTGGTCGCGCTGTCGCTCTACCTCGCCGTTTACCCGATGCTCGCCACCGGCCTCGCCTGGCGCGTCGGCAAGGATCGCCCCGCAGTCCTGGTTATCGCCCTGGCCGGCGCGTGGATCGTCAACGAATGGCTCCGCGCGACGATGTTCACCGGCTTTGCGTGGAACCCGGTCGGCGTGACCCTGGCCGACACGCCGTTGTTAAACGCCAGCCGCTACATCGGCACCTATGGCCTAGGCGCATTGGTCGTGCTTGTCGGCGGCGCGTTTTGGCTGGCCTGGCGTCGCGCGTTCAAGCCCGCCACGCTGGTCGCCGCCGCAGTGCTCGCCTTCATGCTGGTTCCCGCCGCCACGCTCCAGCCCAAAGGCACCCCGCGCCCGATCCGCATCGTCCAGCCCAACATCGGGCAAGACGTCAAATGGAGTCCCGGGTTCGCCGACGCTGCCAGCGCCAAGCTCAACGCCCTCACCCGCCCGCGCGACCATCGCCAGGAACTGATCTTCTGGCCCGAAGCCGCGGTGACCGAGCCCTTGTCCGACACCCGCCCCGGCGCCGGCCCCTACATCGGTCGGGAGCGAGCGCAAACCACCGCCGCCGTCACCGACCGAGACTTGCTGCTCACCGGCGGGATCGCGCTTCGATCGAAGGATGGCCGCATCCCCGACAGCGTCGCCAACAGCGTGTTCGTGCTCGGCCCCGGCGGGCGGTTCATCGGCCGCTATGACAAGGCGCACCTCGTCCCGTACGGCGAATATCTCCCGATGCGCCCGATCCTCTCGGCGATCGGCCTGTCGCGGCTGGCGCCCGGGGTTGGGGATTTTGACGCGGGCGCGGGCCCATCGACGCTCGCGCTGCCTGACGGCTGGGGCAAGGCGGGGTTCCAGCTTTGCTACGAGATCATTTTCTCGGGCCATGTGGTCGATCGCGCCAACCGCCCCGACTTCCTGTTCAATCCGTCGAACGACGCGTGGTTCGGCCGCTGGGGCCCGCCGCAGCACCTCGCCCAGGCCCGCCTGCGCGCCGCCGAGGAGGGTATCCCCGTCGTCCGCTCCACCCCAACCGGGATCAGCGCGCTGGTCGATGCGCGCGGCCAGATCATCGAATCGCTCCCGTGGCACCGCGCCGGGATCATCTGGGCCGACCTGCCGCGCCCCGCCGCCGCGCCAAGCCCGTTCGCGCGTTACGGCAATTCGATCCCGCTGTTCCTCGCGCTCGGCCTGCTGTTCGCGGCGATTGCACTGCGCCGGAGCCGCCGCTAAAGCGCATCATATAAAGCTTTCCTTATATCTCCAAAGGACATTGGCCGCTCATGCGCAGCTCCTATCTCTTCACCTCCGAATCGGTTTCCGAAGGTCATCCGGACAAGGTCGCCGACCAGATCAGCGACGCGATCGTCGACCTGTTCCTGTCGAAGGATTCCGAGGCGCGCATCGCCTGCGAGACTTTGTGCACCACCCAGTTGGTGGTCCTCGCCGGCGAAATCCGCGGCAAGGGAATTTACGAGGACGGGCAATGGGCGCCCGGCATCCCCGAGGAAGTCGAAGCCACGGTCCGCGCCACGGTCAAGAAGATCGGTTACGAGCAGGACGGCTTCCATTGGCAGAGCTTCCGGTTCGAGAATAATCTCCACGGCCAGTCCGCGCACATCGCGCAGGGCGTCGATGCCTCGGGCAACAAGGATGAAGGCGCGGGCGACCAGGGGATCATGTTCGGTTACGCCACCGACGAGACCCCCGATTACCTCCCCGCCACGCTTTACTACAGCCACAAGATCCTCGAGCGCATGGCCGCCGACCGCCATTCGGGCGCGGCGCCGTTCCTCGAGCCCGACACCAAGAGCCAGGTCACCTTGCGCTACGAGGAGAGCAAGCCGGTCGCCGCGACCGCGATCGTCGTCTCGACCCAGCACGCCAAAGGCTATGACCAGGGCGGCCAGGAAGCCGAACTCCACGCTTACGTGAAGCAGGTCGTCGCCGACATCCTCCCCGCCGAATTGCTCAGCGACGAGACCGTCTATCACATCAACCCGACCGGAAGTTTCGAGATTGGCGGCCCCGACGGCGACGCTGGGCTGACTGGGCGCAAGATCATCGTCGACACTTACGGCGGCGCTGCCCCGCACGGCGGCGGCGCGTTCAGCGGCAAGGATCCGACCAAGGTCGACCGCTCGGCCGCCTACATGGCGCGCTACCTCGCCAAGAATATCGTCGCCGCGGGATATGCCACGCGCTGCACGATCCAGCTGGCCTACGCGATCGGCGTGTCGGAGCCGCTGTCGCTCTATGTCGACACCCACCGCACCGGCACCGTCGCCGATGATGCACTCGAACATGCGATCCACTCGATCACCAAGCTCGGCAAGCTGACCCCGCGCGGCATCCGCACCCACCTCGCGCTCAACAAGCCGATCTACGCCCCGACCGCCGCCTACGGCCACTTCGGCCGCAAGCCCGAGGGCGATTTCTTCCCATGGGAGAAGACCGACCTGGTCGACGATTTGAAGGCGGCGCTGACCGAGGCTTGAATCTCAAAATGAGACAAATAGCGCGTTAACCATGTCCGACGGGACTCGACTTCGTTAAGAAATCGTTTAATTGAAAGAAATAACGCAGGCGATGGCGAGTGTTCGTCGCAGCTTTTTGTTCGGGGGAGTTCGACGATGGGATGGAAATCAATCGCGTTGGGGGTTGCGGGCTTGATGCTCGCCAGCCAGCCGGCCTTGGCCGCGACGCAGACGTTTACGTTGTCGGTTACCGATCCCACTTCGGGCCTTGGCACCGGTCCGTTCGGCACCGTGACGGTGACGGAGAACGTCGGGGGGACGTTGACCATCACCCAGACCCTGCTTCCGGCCTATCGAATCCATGATGGCAACGCCAACCACAATGCGTTCGAGTTCAGCATCATTGGCGATCCCGCGGTCACCATCACCGGGCTGACGACTGGCTTCGCGGCGTTCAACCTGACTGCTGGAACTAATGTCGCCACGCCGCCATTCGCCGATTTCTACACTGGTATCGATTGCACTACGGCGTGCTCGAACGGCTGGGGCGGTGGGTACAGCGGGACGCTCAGCTTCACGGTCGGCTCGACCAATGCGCTAACGCTCGCATCGCTTCGTTCGACCGCGTTCGGTGGCAATTCGGTCTATTTCGCGTCGGACCTGGTCAACGCCAACGGCAACACCGGCAATGCCGGCGCAATCTCGCAAACCGGCGCGGTGCCGGAACCGGCGACCTGGGGCATGATGCTGATCGGCTTTGCTGGCATCGGTATCTCGCTTCGTCGTCGTCGTCGCGCGCAAGCACTCGCCGCGGCCTGACTGGCGCAACACAGTTAAAAAAAACGGCTCCGCTTCGGCGGGGCCGTTTTTTCATGCGCGATATCGGTTGGCGCTAAGCCAGATCGCGAATGGTCGTCAGCTTGCCCTCCCTCAGCGCCAATCTTTCCAGCGGAGCCATAATTTTCCCGCTTGCGCGTTGCCGCCCGACGGATCACAGATTAGGCGGCGCGTGGCATGACCGGCGACCCGACCACCATCAACCGCCTCTACGGCCGCTCGACCGGGCACCGGTTGCGCGTCGAGCAGGCCGCGCTGATGGACACCCTGCTGCCGCAACTCGCGGTCCCGGCCGAGGGCGAAATCACCGCCGCCACTTTGTTCGGCGATTCGCGCCCGTTGCATCTCGAGATCGGATTCGGCTCGGGCGAGCATCTTGCCTACCGCGCCGATTTACTCCCCAATCATGGCTTCATCGGCTGCGAGCCATTCCTCAACGGCGTTGCCACCGCGCTTACGCACATCCGCGACGGCCATCTAGGCAACGTCCGCTTGTGGACCGGCGATGCGCTCGATGTCCTGCGCCGAATTCCCGACTCCAGCCTCGCCTTCGTCTATCTCCTTCACCCCGACCCCTGGCCCAAGAACCGCCACGCCAAGCGCCGGATGATGAACGACGGCCCGCTCGACCTGATCGCGGCCAAGCTGAGGCCTGGCGGCGAATTCCGCATGGCGACCGACCATCCGGTCTATCTCACCCATGCGTTGATGGTGATGCAGCGCCACCGCCACCAGTTCGACTGGCTGGTCGATGGCCCGGACGACTGGCTGACTTATCCCGGTGGCTGGATCGAGACCCGCTATGCCGCCAAGGCCCGCCGCGAAGGCCGCTTGCCCCACCAGTTCCGCTATCGGCGCTGCTAGATCATTTGGCCGGATCAAGCCTTAGCAGCCTGCCCTCATCCTCGAGCACGAACACCGATCCGTCGGGCCCCTGATCGACCGCGCGGATGCGTGCCCCCATGTCCCATTGCTCGGCCTTGGCCGCCTTGTCGCCGTCGATATCGACCCGGATCAACGCTTTTCCCGACAATGCCGGAACCAGCGCATCGCCCTCCCAGCGCGGGAATTTGTCACCGCTGTAGATCATCAGCCCGGCGGGGGAGATTGACGGGTTCCACCACACTTTAGGCGGTTCGAACCCATCGCCCGCGCGGTGATCGGGAATGTCGCTGCCGTCGTAATTGCTGCCGTTCGACGCGCTCGGCCAACCGTAATTCTTGCCCGCCACGATCAGGTTGATCTCGTCGCCGCCCTTCGGCCCCATTTCGCTTTCCCACAATCGTCCGTCAGGCGCGAACGCGATGCCGAGCAGGTTGCGGTGCCCGATGCTCCAGAATGTCGCCGCAATCCCGCCGCGCGAGGCCCACGGATTGCCCGGCGCCGGCGCGCCCTCGTCCGTCAGCCGAAGCACCTTGCCAAGGTTGCCGTTCATGTCTTGCGCCGGGGTGAACTGCTGCCGCTCGCCCGACGTGAGGTAGAGCAAGCCATCGGGCCCGAACGCGATGCGATGGCTGAAATGGCCGTTGCCATCGATCTTGGGCGACTGCCGCCAGATAATTTTGAACCCCGTCAATGCCGGGCGCGCAGGGTTGGCCAGATCGAGCGTTCCATAGCCGAGCACCGCGCCGCTGGTCCCGTCCGTCGCCACCTCGACAAAGCTCAGATACACCCGGCGATTGACCACGAAGTCGGGATGGACCGCGACATCGCCGAGCCCGCCCTGCCCCGCAGCCTTGACCGCGGGCACGCCCGCGACCGCGGTCTTCGACCCACTGCGCGTATCGACCAGCCACAATTTGCCGCCGCGCTCGGTCAGCAATGCCGCGTCGAGCAACGGCCGCCCGCTGCCCGTCAGGAACGCCATCGCCCATGGGGACGAGAAAGTTGCGATCTCTTGCACCACAAACGGGCGCGCCGACGTTACTACTGACTTGGTCGCTGCCTGCCCGCAGGCCGATGTCGCACCAAGCAGCAGCACGCTGACTTGCCAAATCGGGCGAGTCAGACGATGCAGCGAGTAACTTAGTCTCAGGATAAAACTTTTTGCCAATCGCCAAACTCCTTTCGATCGCCACGGCGGTGCCGCCGTTCCGGATCGCCCAGCCAGTTGCCAAAGCCGCCGCCCGCGCCGTGTTCACCCACCGCGCGGCGCTGTTCGATCGCCTTGCGGGCACCTTCGACAACGCCAATATCGACCAACGGGCGATGGTTGCGCCGATCGAATGGTATCAGGCGCCGCGCGGCTGGCAAGACCGCGCCGAACTCTATGTCGAGGCTACCGAGGCGCTGTTCACCGAGACCGCGACCAAGGCGGTGGCCGACGCCGGGCTGACCTTCGCCGACATCGACGGCGTGGTGTTCGTCTCGACCACCGGTATCGCGACCCCGTCGATCGACGCCCGCGTCGCACCGAAACTCGGCATGCGCGACGATATCCAGCGCGTGCCGATCTTCGGGCTCGGCTGCGCTGGCGGCGTGACCGGCCTCGCCACCGCCGCGCGGCTCGCCTCGGCAAGTCCGGGCAGCAACTGGCTGTTCGTCACGGTCGAGACCTGCTCGATTTCGATCCGCCTCGACAGCATCGACCCCGCCGGGATCGTCGCCACCGCCTTGTTCGGCGATGGCGCCGCCGCCGCCGGCGTCGGCCGACGAGCCCATCGGCGTCCGCGCCGTCCCGGCCGCCGCGTCGCTGGCCCCCGACCTGCACCGCGCCGAGGCGCCCCGCCGCGCGCCGGTGGCCACACGCCTGGATCTCTGGGCGATCCGCGTCCTGGGGACGATCACCGCCATCTGCTTCATCGTGCTGCTCGTGCTGCTGCTCAGCGTCTTCGTCTAGGAGGCCCGGCCAACGGCCGGTCCGCCCCGCCTCGGCGGTATTGCCGGTGCGGGGCGTTGGGTGGCCTGTGTGGCTGCCTACCTCGGATGGGTCTGGAGCGCGCCACCACAGTTCGGGCAGCTGGCCCGATCCGTGACGCGCTCTGAGGCCCAGAGCTTGAGGCAGCGGAGGCAGAGGACTCGCATGGTCCCTCCTTCGTTCGTCGCGCGCCGGCACCGCAGTGGTGAGCGCGCGTCAGACCAGTGTAGACGGTGCCTCGGCGGCTCCTAGACTCGCCGCATGCTCGTCGCCGACGCGCCGCCCCGCCCGGCGATCATCCAGGACCCGATCGTCTTCGACGCGCGGCGCATCGCGCAGACGCGCGAGTACGCCCGGCGCCACTACGGCCTGAGCCGCGCGCGGCTGATCGATCCACGGGTCGTGGTCGTCCACTTCACGGCGTCCACGACGTACTCGTCGGTCTTCAACACCTTCGACGCAAACGTCCCCGACGTCGAGCTGGGGGAGACCCCGCAGGTCTGCGCGCACTACGTGGTCGACACGAAGGGCGGCATCCACCAGCTGGTCTCGCTGAAGTGGATGTGCCGTCACACCATCGGGCTCAACTACACGGCCATCGGCATCGAGCACGTCGGGACCAGCGCGGAGCAGGTGCTCTCCAGCAAGCGGATGATGCGCGCCTCGACGCAGCTGGTGCGGTGGCTGCAGGGGCGCCACGAGATCCGCACGCAGGACGTCATCGGCCACGCCGAGTCGCTGTCGAGCCCCTACCACCGCGAGCGGGTCGCGCGGCTGCGCCGTCGGACGCACGGGGACTTCAACCGCGCGGAGATGCGCGTGTACCGCGCGCGACTGCAAGACCCCCGCTAGAGGTCACCGAGCTCCGGTAGCGCAGCTCGACCCGTCCGTCGGCGTCGGCCCAGGCGTCGGCCGCCCTCGGCAGCGGCACCGGCCGGACGGCAGCGACCCCGGCACGCGTCAGGATCCTGCGCCCGGTCGCGATCGGGATCCCGGCGCGAACCCCCAGGCGGGCGGCGGACGCGGTGGTC
>ENA-OFCE01001292-OFCE01001292.1-metagenomes-genome-assembly--contig:-NODE-1292-length-13207-cov-2.367701_pt1 | contig 13207 bp, 6 predicted proteins | sample MGYA00153388_OFCE01 | MGnify analysis MGYA00153388
GGGCGACCCTTCCACCCTTGGCGCCCTGTAAATAAAGCTCGTACAGTGCGCGCCGCTGCAAGGGAGTCAGGTCAAGCCAGACCTTCACTTTCGGGGCCACAGTGAGCCGCAACAGCGGGATCGAACTGCCCTGCACTAGCTGTTCGCTAACTTGCTTCCACGTACCTGGCTTCGCCTCGGCCTCCATTGCGTCGTATTCGAGCAATTGCCTGACAGCCGTGGCTACGCTCTCGCCGTCCACGTTCCATGTGGCGGCCCCCGGCGCCTTGATACCGCTGAAGCCGGACATCGCGCACAACAGCGCAGACGTGAACCGTGACACATGACCACCTTTCGGCGCGAATGCGAGCTCGCCTTCGCCGGTCGCGAAGATTGCAGTCACTGATTTGCGTATGACTTTCTTGGTCAGGTCAACGAAGAGCAGGGCATTGGGGTTAGCACCCAGTGTCATCGCAACGTCGCGCTTGATTTCGCGGCAAGCGTCAATGAAGTAATAGACGGCCCCCGGCACTTCGCGCTCGACAGCGCGAACGGTGTTCGAAATATCGAACGCCTCCGCCCACGGCGCTGCGGTGCTACGTCCGAAGTCCTCGGCGAGCAGATAGTGATCGGACACCATCATCCCGTGGCCGCAGAAGTAGAACAGCGCGATGTCACCAGCCGTGGCCTGGCCCAGGTGGCTGCGGAACCCGCCGATGATTGCCGCCCGCGTCGCCGCCTCGTCGTGCAACGCGTGCACGAACAGCGTGTCGGAGTCAACGCGACCCTTCAACAGCGCCTCGACCGCGCTGATGTCGTTGACGCAACCGTTCAGCGGCGAGACGGCGGTGTACTTGTTGATGCCGACGAGCAGCGCAAAGATGCGGGGCATGAAACCTCGTGCAAGCGAAAAAGCAAAACAGCACGGCAAACTGTTCGTATCATAAATTTACTATTCGTGCTGGGCTGAATCGTGAGCAGCGACCATGGCGTGCTGTGCCGGGTGCGCGCGTGCAGCGGTGCGAAAGTCAGATGCTCACCGGACCGTATTCACCGGACCGTGAGGTTCATCAGCGGCTTCGAGCGCCAGAGCAGCGGCGATGCGTAGCAGTCCTCGCCATCGGACAGTGCAAGCACCAGCAGGTAGTCGCCAGGAATGCGCGGCGCGGTGATGCGATCCTCCCAGTGGTACTCCGTCGTGCCATCGTCCTGACGCAGCGTCGACTTGTAGCAGGCAGCACCGCGATCGGAGCGAGCCGGCGTCATGAGCAGATACAGGCGCGTGGGACATGCGCTCTTGTCACAGGTGTCCGCCGGCGTCTTCTGCACGTGGAACGTCATGTCCAGCGGCACCGATCGCGCCGCCCGCAACGTCAGGCTCGTGGAGCCATCCACGTCACCGATGGTATCGGCAACGACCATCTGGGAGACATCGATCTTCACGCCGCGGGTCGGCCACACTCGCGTCTCGAAGTGACTGGCAGATGATTCGAGGGCGGTGTCGTCGTCCGAGCCGGCGGTCGCCACGCTGGTGGTATCGGTGGAGCCGAGATCCTGCGTCGCAGCCAGCAGCAATTCCTGCCCGATTGGCAGCGAGTCAGACGCGGAACCAGTCATCGCCGCCGCACTCGACGAATCCATCGCCGTCGAATCTGCGGCAATGGTGCCGTCGTCAGGCCCACTGCCAAGCCAGAGGATGAAGGCCAGCATGGCAATTGCGCCGACCCCGATTTTTGCGGGCGTGCCTTTGTACCACGGAACTGATTCCACGACGACTCGCGGCGGCGGTGCCGCGATGACGGGCGTGTCGACGCGTGGCGGCGGTGCCTGAATGGCCGGTGCCTGGACGACCGGCGTCGGCACCATCACTGCGGCGATGACCGTCGTGGGACTGGGATCGGCTTTTGCCGGCGGTGCAAGATGGCGCGGCATGATCACGTCGCCGGTGGGTGCCGCGGGTCGCGAACGGCTGCGCGCGGCCCGCGACGCATTGTATGCCGACATCGCCGGGTCACGAAGGAAAAGCACTGGTGTCGCCCACTCGGTCTGGTCGGGCCGCAATGCCTTGATCTTGCGCCGGCCGGAGTCCACCGAGGCCTCGATGGACCGGCCAACGGCGATCTGGGAGTAGAGGCGTGCCGAGAACACGATGGCCGCCTTGTCGCTGACGGGGAATTGCATCGCGATCACCGCCGGCACGCCGGCCATGACCAGCGCCGATGCCACTCCAGCAAACGGGTCGGATCCTGTCTTCTTCGATGCAGTGCCGGTGTTGCAGGCGTTCAGCGTCACGAGCCGCGTCGTGGGCTCATCCTTCATCAACTCGCCCAGATCGTGACCGGAGCGCAGTCCATCGTGGAAGAGCAGCATCCCTTCGCCTGACGGGCTCATGTCTCCGTGGCCCATGAAGTGGATGATGTGGTAGTCCGAGCGATGCAGCTTCTCCTCGAGACCGGCGAACGTCGCGTTCTCCAGGTACTCGGTCACCAGCTTCGGCGGCTGATCTTCCGCGTTCAGGTACTCCACGAGCTGTTCCTGAATCGCGACGCGCTCGGCGCCCAGATTCAGGTCGCCCTTCGGATTACTCATCACGAAAAGCACGCGCACGGGACCCTCGACGTCGCGCAGGTCGTAGAAGTCGATCGGTACGTCCAGCGAGCGCACGAAGGTCGTTTCACGCGACATCGACAGATAGGTGTCGCTGTCGTCACGGAACATGAGCTCCCATGGCAGGGCGGCCAGCGGCGCGATGCTCTCGACACCGACATTGAGGTGCAGCCGGATGCGGAGCCGGCGGTTCTCGGCGCTCGTTCGACCAAGGCTGCGGTGAAAAAGCGAGGCGATGTCGCCGGTGAAGATCGCGTTGTACAGGTCGCGACCGACATCGCGGCTGAGCCGCGGCACCGGTGCATCGTCTTCGACCACCGTCCGTGTTGCTTCAACGATGCCCGAGGTGCCACCGGCAGGCATCGGCGCCTGCATCAGATAATCACGGAGCGGAAAGCGACCATTGCCGCCCGAGCCCGCAGGTGAACGCAACACCGACACCGGGTAGTAGTCACCGATCAGCGCACCGATCTGAATGACGAACTCGTCGATGGCGTCATGCTCGTTCATGCTCAGCTCTTCAGCCATGTCTCCATCTGCGTTGTAGTGCGTGCGTATTGAAAGAAGCCGGTGTGCGGCACGCCATCCACGGCGTTGAACACCACCTCGCCCTCGATCGGGAAATAGCCGGAGCCATTTGCGGCAAAGACCCCATCGGTGGGCACGACCAGGTCGTTCCCTGCGCCCTTGAACACCTTGTCCATGAGCCGGTCCTTGACCAGTTGCACGAGGCTGGGCTGCGTGGGAGTGTAATTCGATGCAAGCGCAAAGTATCTGGTCTCCTTTGCGCGCTCGCCGGTGTTGAGCCATTTCCCGAATTCACCGCCGGGCTGCATGGAGTGCAGCCCCTTGAGCCCGGACCAGAGTCCCGTTGCAACCAGCTTCACGCCGGTCAGCACGAAGCCGAGTGCATCCGTGGCGCCGTTGGTCGGCACGACGTTCAGCAGGTTCGTCACCGTGTCGAGGTATTCGCCGATGCATGCCTCGTCGGCCAGACGCGTTCCCGCATTCGGTGCGCCGACGAAGATCACCGTGCCCACCCGCAGCGTCCGCGTCCCGAACTGCAGCGACTCCTGCTTCTCGGCCAGCACGCGGCTCACCAGCCCACCGCGCGAGTGACAGATGATGTCCACATCAAGCGTGATGCCATCCGGTACCAGGTCCAGCAGCGTCTCGATGTTCTGCCGCGGATCGTGCGTCAGCGTCGGATGGTCGAAGGCGAACACACGTCCTTCGTACTGCGCGTGCATCGCGTCGACGAAGGCTGGCGGGAGCTCGCCGAACGCCGTGTGTGTGCTGCTGTTCGTGCCATGGATCATGAGCAGTGCGCGACCCGCGGCGAGCGTGGACCAGGCACCGCCGGTGATGGTCGTCGCCTGCTTCGTGGCGTAGTCGCCGGGCAGGAAGGTGCGCACCCGGTACGGCGTGCGCTCCAGCTCGAGCTTCTCGCCGTACTTCGCGGCCACGTGTCCCACGATCGCCTTGCCGACGGGGAAGACGTAGACGTTGATCAGCTTCTGCGCGATGGCGCTCAACACGCCTCGTTCACCCGTGCCGTCCACGCGCCGCGTGTCGAAGGTGAAGGTGCGCGTGCGGATCGTCGGCATCGCATCGCCGCGGGTCACGGGCTCGTCGTCCAGTTCCGGCGGGAAGTGCCACTGAATCATGCCCGACTCGTCGGTCGTCATCGCGACCTGCGCGTACCCGTCACCCGGATCGACCACCTGCACCTGCAGCGTGGGTTCGCCATCGGTACTGCGCGTGCCATCGGTGGTGGCCTGCGCATCGGTGATCACGAACGACTGCTGCGTCTGCATCTGCATGTCGGCCAGCGCCTGTGCGAGCGCGCCTGACGGTGCGAGGCGGCGTGTCGCGTCCGGACCACCGGTTGCACTGCGCACCGCCGCCGTCATGCCTCGCGTCGTGATCGAGGCACCGGCGATGTTCACGCCCTCGTCGGCGGACAGCACGGCTTTGCGGCGCAGCATGACCTGCGTCGTCACCGTGGTCCAGTCGTCGTCGGTGATCTGCCCGCCCCGCGTGGTCACCGCCTGCTGCTCCAGCTGGGTGAGGTACGTCAGGTCCACCGACTTCACCGAAGCGAAGAGCTTGTACGACGTGACCGCATCGTCGCCATCCCACACGACGCGGAGCTTCCGGAGGTCGGCGACACCGATCTCCACGTTGCTGTTGCCGATCAGCAGATTGGCCGATCCTTTCGTCAACGCCCCGACCGAGCCGCGTGGATCGAAGTCGAACAGGTTCACGTAGACGGGAACGTCCGTGGTGTTCGTGATGCGGAAGGCGATGCGCTCCGTCGAGTCGAAGACCGGCATGCCGACGGCCGCATCATCGTCGGCCGGCGTGAAGCGCTCGTCCGGCCCTGCGCGCAGCACCTCCAGCGTCACTGCGCCACGCAGGCCGCTGGCACGATTGCGGTTCTCGAGGGCGAGTGCCTCCGCCACGGTGCCGCGTTCCGCCGTGCGCGCACGGCAGCCTGTGTCGATGTCCCCTTCCGTGTTCTCGGAGAGGATGCGGGCCATCGCGGTCGTGCCCTTGACCAGCGTGACCTCGAGGCGGCCCAGCGGCGTGTCGCTGCCGTCACCCTTGCTGCCGTCGGGATACACCGTGTACGCCGCGCCCACGCGCAGGCCCTGCAGCGCACCGGCGCCCAGCGTGACCCTGGTGCGATGGCGCGCCGTGACCGTGACGTACGGCGCTGGCGCAAACTCCGTCAGCCCGAACAGCATGCGTTCCTGCGCGCCCTCGATCTGCGGGTGCTGATCTTCATGGATCGTCCTGATCGTGCGCGAGACGCGCTCGAACACATCGCGCCACGTCTCGCCTGGCGCCGCGCGCCGGAGCTCCTGCACGAGGGCGTACGTCAGCGCACCGTGATGCGTGGCGTCGTCGCCGGGAATGGCCGACTCCTTCGCGATCTCGTGGTCCAGGCATGCCGCAATGAAGACGTAACTGTCACTCGGATCGCCCTTCGTGGAGCGAGTGGCGCTGCCGTCGGTGTGCGGTCCACGGTCCATGGCCGGGCGCGTCGTGTTCCGTACGGGCTCGTTCCAGCGCTCGCCTCGCGGTGGTGCGCTGCCGTCGCGCGTCATGGTGCCCGAGTGGCAGCAGTCGAGGATCACGACGGTGTGCGGCGTGCGCGTGGCCAGCGCTTCGAGCCGCGCCCTCAGCTCGTGATCGTAGATGTCCTCCCGCGGCTTCTCGCAGACGTTCAGCGTGCTGTCGATGCCGGCCGCCTCGGTCTGGTCGTCGGTCGTGGCGTATGAGCCATGACCGGCGTAAAAGATGAACGCAGCGTCATCGGCCTGCGTGGACGTGACGAGCGCATCGAGCGCGGCCAATACAGCCTCGCGCGATGCGCCACGATCACGGAGCAGCGTGATGTCGTCGTGCTTGAATCCGAAACGCTCCTGCAACACCTCCGCCATGAGCTCCGCATCCGCGATGCAGCCGTCCAGCGGCTTGTTGGCGTACGCGTTGATGCCGATCAGGAGGGCGCGTCGAACGCTGCCACGAGTCGTGTCGGGCGACGGCATCGTCGTTTCGGTGTGTGAATTGTTCAGGAAGCCCTTCTACGGATGCCGCTTTTTTTCGCTCCCTTCGTCGTCGTGGAACCGGCCCGCTTCGTCGTCGCGGTCTTCGACGTGCTGACGCGCTTTCTTGCTGGTGCGGCCGAAGATGCGCGACCCTTCACGGCTTGGGGCGCCGCGTCACCGCCGCGACCCTTCGCGGCCTTCGGTGCCGCATCACCACCGCGGCCCTTCACCGCCTGGGGCGCCGCGTCACCACCGCGACCCTTCACGGCCTGAAGCACCGCGTTACCACCGCGACCCTTCTCCGCCTGGGGCGCCGCGTCACCGCCGCCACCCTTCACCGCCTTGGGCGCCACGCCACCACCGCGACCTTTCCTGCTGGTGGGCTTGGCGGCGCCAAAGTCAGGAGCCACTGCGTCGGAACCATTGGCCATGTGAATATCCTCGGTCGCAAATGGAGGTATCAACCTCCGGTGGCCTGCTGCTCGCTGCGAAGGGCGGCGATGCGTGCTAGATAATGCGATTCTGACTTCAGATTGCCAAGAGACTTCGCAGCGCGCGCGCGCAGCGCGAGGCTCGGACGCAAGAAAGCGAGGTGACCGAGACGCGGTGCATCGAAGACCGTTGCCACACCGATCGCCCGTTCGTTTTCGCCCCGCGCCTGCAGCAGTGTGGCCAGCAGCAGACGCTCGGCACCGCGCGGTTCGATCTCGTCCCACGGCATGATGCTGACGGCAGCCTCGGCCGACAGCACCTCCATGAGCTGACGCTCCGCGCCGGCAGAATCGCCGCGTGCGAGCAACAGCTGTGCATCCAGCGACGTCGCGAGCACCCGCTCGCGTTGTGCAGCGACTGCGGCACCCCGCGCACGCAGGGTGGTGGCGATGGCGCGAACTGCATCCACGTTCCCCTGACGCAGCTCCAGCACGCCCAGCGCCCACAGCCGGCGTGCATACGGCAATGACGCGTAGTGCGCGCCGTAGTTCTCGGCATCACGCGCGGCGATCTCGCGGGCACGTGGCATCCAGGTGTCGAGCAGGGGTGCCTGCAGCAGGAACAATGACTCGCCGACGGACCACGTCCGCACGAAGTCGCCGATGATCGTCGCGGCACGTGCAGGATCGCCGCGCGCGATCTGTTGTGCCTGGAGCCCCAGCATCGCGGCGAAGCGACGTCCGTCCGCTGCGTCGGAAATGGTCGTGTCGGCGGCGAGGATCGCGCTGAACGCTGCGATGCCGCAGGCCTGCAGCCCACGCGCGCCGGCAAAATCGCGGCCGACCTTGATCACGACTTCCGGGTTTGCGCGCACGAGTTCGGGCCAGCGCAACGAGGCGACACCGTCACGCACGCAGGCCTCGCTGATTCGCAGAATGGCAAGCGGCTCGGAGTCGGGTTCGGCAGCGCGAAAGCGCACCAGCAGCGGCTCGGCGCCAGCAAGATCACCGCGCCGCAGGCGGATCTCGATCGGATGCAGCAGCGTGGCCACCGACGTAGGGTCGAGTCGACGCGCGGTGTCGAACGCCTCGTCGGAAAGCGAGTCAGGGTCACCACTCAGGGGCTGCAGGTGCGCATAGACCTCGCCCAGTTGGATCCACGCCACGGTCATGCCCGGATCCAGCGTGATCGCCATGCGCAGATGGGCGACGGCCGAGTCGCCGCGTCCGCGCAGGTACGCCGCAAAGCCTTGCGTGAAGTGCTGGTAGCGCGGCGTGAGCGGCTGCGCGAGCGCCACGCGCAGCATGGCCTCGGCTTCATCACCCTTGTGCTTCCAGCTTGCGGCCTGCGCACCGCGCAGTGCCGCGATGGCGAACGTGGAGTCGATCTCGATCGCCTTGCGGTAGTGCTCCAGTGCGACCTGCGGCCGCGCGCGCCGGAATGCCGATTCACCGAGCAGGAACTGCGCGACGGCACCCGGCGTCCGGTTCTTCCACTCGCTGGCCAGGTCCAGCGTGCTGCCGGGAATCAGGCGCGGCAGCAGGCCATTCACCGCGCTGAGTCCCTGTGTCCACGGATTCGACGCCAGGCCCGTGGCTTCGGTGCTGGCGAGCACCGAGTCGCCGCGCACGTCGTACAGCGTGAGGAACACGCGCACCGAGTCACCGGTGCTCACCAATCGGCCCGTGAGGAACGTGGCGCATTTCCGGCTGCGCGCCAGTTCGCGTGCCTTCTCGTTCGACAGTGAGCGGATGTCGCTGCGGCTCGCCTTGTCGAGCAGCGCCCATCCGTCAATCCAGCGCAGCGGATCCGAGTTGTCGAGCGCGTTGCCGATCACCGTCGCGACATCCTCACCCGTCGTACCGGCACCGGTGAATCCGCCCGAGAGCACGAACGGGTAGACCATGACGCGATTGGCGTCGAGCGATGCATCCTGATGCCGGTCGGATCGCCACACACCCACGGCAAGCACGACGCCGATGACTGCGGCAGCGGCACCGAACAGAGCGAATCGCCGACGCACCGGCGGCGCTGCGACGATGATCGCAACGGGCGTATCGGGCGCTTCGTTCAGCCGTGGATCACGCAGCGCGTCGCGGAAGTCGTCGGCCGACTCGTACCGGTCAACGGGCGACTTGGCCATCGCGCGCATCACCGCCAGCTCCAGCTTCATGGGCACCGTATCGCGCACGGTGCGGAGGCTGGGCACCGGATCCATGAAGTGACGAGCCATCACCGAGCGCGTGGTGGGACCCGTGAACGGCGGGGCACCCACCAGCATCTCGTAAAGCACGCAGGCCAGGCTGTAGACATCGCTGCGACCATCCAGCAGTGTGTCGCTGGACGCCTGTTCCGGACTCATGTAGTCGGCAGTGCCGACCGCGAAGCCGGTCTCGGTGAGCCGCGTGCCTGCGCCGCGCTCGATGGCGCGTGCGATGCCGAAATCCGCCAGCAAAGCTCGCCCGTTCGACAGCAGGATGTTTGCCGGCTTGACGTCGCGATGCACGAAGCCATGGCGGTGTGCATACGCGAGCCCTTCCGCGATCTCGCAGGCGATCTGGATTGCGACCAGCACCGGCAGCGGACCGGTGCGCGCAAGGCGCTGCTCCAGCGTCTCGCCATCCACGAAGGGCATGACGTAGAACGGCATGCCGTCCGCCACGCCCGAGTCCAGCACAGCCACAATGCCGGGGTGCTGGAGCTGTGTGGAAATGCGCACTTCGCGCGCAAATCGCTCCGGACCAAGCTGCGCGACGAGCTCCGCGTGCGGCGCCTTGACCGCGACCGTCGTATTGGTGACGAGGTCGGTTGCGAGGTAAACCGTGGCCATGCCGCCATGACCGATCTGTCGTTCGATGCGATAGCGGCCAGCGAGTGTTCCGGTCAGCATCCGAACTCCATCCGGTGCCGGAACGCCTGGGGAATTCGGTGTCGTCACGCTGGCAACCTAACCGTGATCAGCGCTCGGCCTGCCTGAGAATGATGCCGTCGAGCAGATCGAGCGGCTTGATGCGGAGCAGGTTGGCCAGCGTCGGTGCCATGTCGACCACGCGCGCATGCATGCCGTACTTTCCCGGCGCGAACGGTGCGCCCCAGAAGATCACCGGTACCCACGCATCCTGGTCCCACGGTGATCCGTGCGTGGCCAACGTCGCACCGGCGGGATAGTTGAATCGCGCGAGTGTGGTCACGAAGCGTACCTGACTGCCGGGCGCGAACATGCGCAGCCAGCGCACCGCGATGGTGTCGCGCACCGTGTCGGCCTTCGCGAGGTCACGGAGCATGTCCACACGATGTACGCCGGGAATTGCCCGGATTGTCGCGGCCAGCGCGCGCGCCACGGAATCGGGCGACACTCGTGCCTTCACGAACGATGTCGTGTCGCCGAACTGCAGCGCGCCGTCACCGAAGGCGACCTGGTTGGTGTCCACGTTCATGGCGCCAAGACGCTGCAGCATGGCCTCGAACGGCGGCTCGATGTCCACGAAAGTCGCGCCGGGATTTGGCGTGACGGTAGACAGCACTCCCGGAAACGGCGACATGCCGTGATCACCGGTCAGCGTCAGGATGATCCGTGTGGAGTCACGCACCGCGAACAGTGAGTCGATGAAGGCGCCGAGGTAACGGTCCACGCGCAGCATCTGGTCGTGCAGCTCCTTCGAGTCAGGGCCGAAGCGATGGCCGACGGCATCGGTCGTGGAGAGCGAGATGTTCAGCAGGTCGGTGCGTGTATCGCTCGCGCCGAGCTCCAGCTGCTTCAACCCCGTGAGGGCAAACTTCAGCGTGAGCTCGTCCATCACCGGGTAATTCGGCAGCGAGCCGGCGGCGTTCGTCGGGTCATCGCTGATCAGGTGCGGAAACACGAAGTCGCGGCCCTGGGCCTCCGTGGGCACGCTATCCCGCTCAGCGTAAGCCGAATCGGGAAGCAGCGGGGTCCAGACCCACCCTGCGTAGGTCAGCGGAAACTGGCGGCCGTTGAATTCGCGCACCCAGCGCGGAAGCTCGTTTGCGTAGTAGACACTCTGCGTGAAGGTGCCGTTGCTGGCGTACCAGTACACATCGCCCTTCGATCGCCCGATGGGCAGGATGGCTGCGCGGTCCTTGCGCGCGACGGACAGGAAGCGCGTGCGCTTGTCGGCCGCCTTCATCCAGTCGACCAGCGTGGTGCCGCGGAACCTGAGCGGCGATGCACCGGGATCGGTGGAGCCGATCAACGGGTTCGCGCGATCGTTCACGCCGGCCGAGTTGGCGGCGATGCCGGTGCGAACCGGGAAGCGGCCCGAGAGCGTGGCTGCGTGTCCCGGCGCGGTCTCGGTATTGGCGTGGTCCTGGAACGCATTCGTGTAGTGCGCCCCCGCCACGTCGAAGCGATGGAGCCCGCCCGTGAACTGCTTCCCGAAGCGGGCGAAATAGTCGCCGCGCAGCTGGTCGATGGTCAGGAAGACGATCAGCGTCGGCTTGCGTCGCGTCGCCGGCGGCGGGGTGGGCTGGGCGTGCGCGCAGGCGACGGTAGCTGCGAGGAGCGTGACCGCGAGCGCGGTCGCAGAAATTCGACGGTGCATGACACAACTGTACACCGTGGAACAGGCGACCGGCTCTCGCGATGTCGCCGCCACGGTTGCCCCGGACCGGTGCGCGCGGCAGTTTCGCCACAGGTTCCTCTTCCCGCACCACGCCGTCGATGATCGAAAAAGACGCCGAACGACCGCTTCTGAACGTCATCGTGCGTACCATACTCTGGTACGTGGCCACAGCGGCGGGATGGTATCTGGTTCATGAGTATGCCCCGGCCGATCTGGGATCGCTTGGTGGCGATGAACTGGGCGGCCTGGTCGGCGGCACCGGCAAAGCCAGCGTGATGGCAAACGGCCAGGAGTCCGGACCAGCGCTGCTGCCGACGATGATCGCGATGCTTTCCGCATTTGCGACGGCACTGCCGGTGACGTGGATCTACACCTACACGCGCCACAAGAAGGGCTACCAGCAGTCGGTGGTGCAGACGTTCCTGATCCTGCCTGTGATCGTCGCGGGCATCGTGGTGCTGGTGAAGCACTCGCTCGCGCTGGCCTTCTCGCTGGGCGGCATCGTGGCGGCGGTGCGCTTTCGCACGGCCCTCGACGACAGCAAGGATGCGGTGAACATCTTCGTCGTGACCGGCATCGGTCTGGCGGCGGCGGTGGACCCGCCGGTCGCCTTTGGCATCTCGGTGATGTACAACATCCTGATCGTGGGGCTCTGGCTCAGCGACTTTGGCCGTGCGCCGGCGCTCGAGGGCAAGCAGGCAGGCCAGCGCCTGGAACGTGTGCTGCAGAGCGCGAATCGCACAGGCATGTTCGTCGCGCAGCTGGATGACCAGGTGCTGAAGGATTTGGCACCGGAGCAGCTGGAAGCGCTCGCCGATCGCGCCTGGCGTCGCCGCAAGCGCAATGCGCCGGACGCCGCCGAGGACGAGCGCCCGGACTACACGCACATGCTGCGGGTGCACACCAGCGACATCGAGGGCACGCGCAGCGCCTGCGAGCCGGTGTTCGCCGAGCTGTTCGTGCGCTGGAAGTACATGGGAAAGGCCAAGACCCCGGAAGGATTGCGCGTGCTGGAGTACGGCATCGCAATGGCGGAGGATGTCACGCCCGGCATCGTGAACGAGACGTTGCGCGGGCTCCCAGGTGGCGACGTGCGCAACGTGGAGATGAAGAAATGATCAGGCAAACGGTGGTGCTGACGCTGTTGCTGCTGCTGGCGCAGGTGCTGCCGGCACAGGGCCTGTTTCGCGACACGGTGCCGCTGCAGGTGACGATCGTGACGGAGCTGAAGGCGCTGCTGCGCGACCGCGACACGACGAAGTTCGTGCCGCACGCCGCGGTGGTCAGCTATCGCGACGCGGCCGGCGTGGACAAAAAGTTTCCGGCCACGCTGCGCACACGTGGGCACTTCCGTCGTCAGCTGAAGAACTGTGATTTCCCGCCGCTCAAGCTGGAATTCAAGCGCGACAGCGTGAAGCAGCTGCTGTTCCAGGGCAACAGCACGCTGAAGATCACGACGAGCTGCCGCCCGTCGGTGGCCGAGTACGAACAGTACGTGCTGGGCGAGTATGCGCTCTACCGTGCCTACCAGCTCATCAGCCCCACATACTTTCGCACGCGGCTGGCGCGCATCACCTACCACGACTCCGCGCGACAGATGGACGACGTGGTGTCGTGGGCGTTCTTCGTGGAGGATGACAAGGAAGTCGCAAAGAAGTTCGCACTGTCCACCGACGATGCGAGAGGCGCACTGTTCGCGGATCTCGACGAGACGCAGCTCGCCATCACGTCGCTCTTCGAGTTCATGGTCGCCAACACCGACTGGTCGGTGTCGGGGCTGCACAACGTGGCGCTGATGCGTGACTCGACGCAGAACTTCCACATCGTGGCCTACGATTTCGACTGGAGCGGCGCGGTGAATCCGCGCTATGCGGTGCCGGATTATCGATTGAACCTGCGCAGCGTCACGCAGCGCCTCTATCGCGGTCCGTGCAAGCCGCTGGAATCGTGGCAGCCGATCTTCGACCGGTTCATCGCAGCACGTCCGAAGGTCGAAGCCATCTACGCCTCGCTGCCCGGACTGGACCCGAGGCGCGCGCGCACCACGCT
>ENA-OFCE01001293-OFCE01001293.1-metagenomes-genome-assembly--contig:-NODE-1293-length-13203-cov-2.874582_pt1 | contig 13203 bp, 6 predicted proteins | sample MGYA00153388_OFCE01 | MGnify analysis MGYA00153388
CCCCACGGCCGCGCCTTCAGTCGGCGTGAAAAAGCCGCCGTAAATGCCACCAAACACCAGCAGGAAGATCAGCGCAATGGGTAGCACCGCCGTGGCCGAGCGCAACGTGGCGCGCTCCCCGCCCGGGTCCACCTCGGGCGCATGGCCGGGGACCACCCGGACGTAAATTGCAATCGCTGCGATATAGCCAAACATCGCGATCAGGCCGGGCACCATGGCGGCAGCAAACAGCTTGGCAATGTTCTGCTCGGTCAAAATGGCATAAATCACCAGCGGCACCGAGGGCTATAGCCAAACCACTCGACCCCAATGGGTGCCGAGTGTTGCCGCAGCAGGCGCAATCAACAATCTGGTTGCCAAAGCCAACTTCACGATTGTCTGCACCACCACGCTGAACCTCAACGGCGCGGGCTTGTTGAGCGCCAACGCCAAAGGCGCAACGTCGGGCGTGCTGGTGTCGGCTTCGCGATGGGCCGCTGTGCGCGTGGTCAATAACGGCGACACATGGGAATGCGGCTACGAAATCGCGCTGACTGACTCGTAGCCTTGGACCGTCGCCCGGTCAGCATCGCCATTGAGGGGAACTTGGCCCTTGGCCAGCAGTACATCCCGCAGGCTCAGCAGCTTTTGTTTACGCTGCGGGCACAGATGGAACCGGGCGGCATCGCCACGTCACGCGCTTACATGGACCTGCCAGACGGTGCGTATGCCTACGCCATTTCCGCGATGGGCATTGATGCCATTCGTATCGTGGTGGCCAACGGCGGCGCGAGCGGTCAACTCTACGAGATTCCGCCGAAGCGCGAGCCTGATTTTGTGTCGGGCGTAACGATCAACGGATTCATCACGAGCACGCCAAACAACACTGCGCAAGTGATGAAATCATTGATCCCCACGGCGAAGACGGGCCAACTTCACGGGCTGACCGCAGGCGTTCTCGTTGACAGCAAGAGACTTGCCGTAAAAGCGCACGGCGATTTTGAAGGCGATGATCGCTACGCTCAATGCGCGATGCTCAAGCCGACGATGTACAGCGGCGCGATGAAGGAGGTGATTCAAGCGCTGCTTGGCTTTGGGCGGCAGAACGCTGTCAGCATCTACGAAGCCAAAAACAAGGCGGAGTTCACCGCAGTGGAGGCCGAAGCGCTGAACGCCCCAATCAACCAGCCGACGCAGTACGAATCATCTGTGGCTGGTAACGGGTTGCAACTGATTTACGACTACCGTTTTTATCGAACGCACGGCATCAATTGGGCGACCGACGGCAAGCCTTGGCTAGTCGAGATCAGTACCAACAAGGGCGTGCTCGCAATGCCGTTGCCGCTGCACGAGAGCACGACGACTGTAAAGTTTCGCGACAAACTAATTCGCATGGGCGACGATGACGGCATACGCTTGCTTGACCGCTTTGGCGGGTTTCCAACCGGCGAGGCTTTCCCGGTAGGGGTTGAGGCGCTGGCAAGTGCCGTGCGCGCTGGCATCGTGTTGCAGCTGCTTCCCAAAGAGAACATGCAGGCTTTTTATCGGCACAGCGCGTATTCGAGTGCGATGGGCTGGGCCTTTAACCAGCGCGGCAGCGAAGCCCACAACACCGGCTATCGCTATGAGAGCGACAACGTGCAGCGCGGCGTGCATTACTGCGTGACGCTGAGTATTGGCGGCAGCGCAAACGTGGTGCCAATCAAGGCGGTCGAGTCGGTGATCGCGCTGGTTCGCGCCAAAGCGGGTGGACTCGGAGCAAAAGCCACTGCGCTTGTGAAGAAGGCAGGCCGACTAAATCAAGGCCAGGTGGATGACGTGATGCGGGCCGAACGTGAGCGAAAGCAGGGCATTGCCTACCTTGACGCGCTGACGTTGTCACCGATTGCGACCGGCAGTGCGTCGCTAGGCCAGTCAGCGGAGGGAAAGATTCACTGGTCAAGCCTGAAAAGCCCTCAGATCAAATTTCACGAGCCACTTTTAGGGTTCCTGCTATCGCATGACATGCGGCCTCTCGCGCCGTCCGCATCGGTCGACCAGGACACGACGATGCACGTCTTTTTCAAAGGCGACGAGTTGAAGGTGTGCAAGTTTTTTCACAAAGCCAATCAGGCTCGCGTGCCCGACATTGTTACTTCGGATGAAGAAGAGTGCATGTACGTGGGCGCATGGACCGTAACCCAAGAAAGCGGGCGCGCGGTGCCGTCGATGTTCTACACGACGGACTTTGATGATCGCGCGGAAATTGGCGGCTCATCGCGAATCACCAAAACAGTTGGGCGGGACTTGGGCTACACCAGTTGCGCGTTTGGTGACAACCCAATGAACTTGCGCGAGGGATTCATGCAGCGCGTAAAAACGTTTCGCATGTTTCAGACGATCAAGATACGTCAGGGCATAACCCGTAAGGCCGCAATTGCAGTGCCCGAAGGGATTCGCGAGGCGTACTACTACGCCAAAATAGAAATTGCAGCGGATGAAATCAACACAGAGTTGCTGTATTACAAGACGCTTTACGACCCGTTCACGTACATCACCTGGCGCAATTTCTATGATTTGGGTCGACCTCACCCCGCGGGCTGCGGCGCTGTCACTAAACGGTTAGTGTGGCTTCAGTTTTACGACGAAACCGCTTGTTCAGATTTGGCTAATGCGGGTCCGTGGGCCGAGCCGTGCGATGACGCGGAGAGCATGCGATACAGCGTCAACGTACCTCCGGGATACAGCAAATCGGTGTCGACCTTGTTCCCGAGAAAACTTGACGTGCATCTGGTGTGCTGCTCTCAACGAACGCCGTTGATGACAAAGCGCATCGAAACCAACGACCAGTATTTTGACGGCGGATTCTGGTACATCCCCTCGCCCGATCCTGACACCGGACTCAAAGCGTTCATCCACGCCACGCACAACGCCCTAGGCGACGGTGACGCGCTGAAATACAACCCGAACATCAACGACTCCGAGGCAATTGTGGTCGGCGCTCCCAACTATTCACAGATGGCCACCCAGCCGATCAACTTCATTGGAGTCATCAATGGCGTATAGCTGCGACATCGCAAACGAAACCGCTGCCGTTCGCGGAGGGCTGACACCGTTCAAATTTGCCAGCTCACTGTTTGTAGCTGCGGCGCTGGCCACGGCTACCTTCCACGTCATCAAGACGCCGGTCAATGAGACAGCCGTCATCACCAGCACGGCGACCGAAAACCGCTATGTCGTGATCCGCGAAACGGCGGTGATCACAGGGGTTGCGACGGCGACGATTCACGGGCAGAACATCGCACGCGAGACGGCGCGAATCACGAGCAGCGTTGTCGCCCAGGCATCGAACTCCGTCAGCGAATCGGCGGTGATCACCGGCACCGCGAGTCCCGGCGCACGACGCTCCATTCTGCGCGAAACAGCCGTACTCAATGACGCCGTTACGCAGACGGCAATCCTGCGTAACGTGCTGCGCGAGACAGCAGAGCTCAGCGACCGCACGACGCAGCAAGCCGTTTCGATACTGCGCGAAACTGCGGTTGTCACCAGTGTCGCGTCAGGCCGCGTGATTGCCACGACCGTGGTTCGCGAAACCGCTGCGGCAACCGGCACCGCAACAGCGTTCAATCGCGGCAGCAACATCGTTCGCGAGACGGCGGAGCTCAACGACACCCTCACCAGCGTAGTTCGCGCCGTCAACACGGCCCGCGAAACGGCGGTCATCACCGGTAATTCGGTTGAACCACTCCGAGGCAACGCATGGACAGCGGCGACGGATACCTTCGCCATGAGCCGATACACCGGCTACCGTTTCAACTCCGTGGCCGTGATCGGCGGACGCCTGATTGCTGCGGGCGATGGCGGTCTGTACGAATTGGCCGGCAGTAACGACGCTGGCGGACCGATTGTCGCCACGCTCACCACTGGCTTGAGCGATGTCGGAGATCCACAGCAAAAGCGGGTGCGTGAAGTGTTTGTGGGCTACGAGGCCGACGGCACTGTGGCCATGAAGGTGTCCGGCACTGGCATCGGTGCTGAAGCCGGATACACCTACACCCTGCCTGGCAAAACCGCCACTGACCCTACCGCCAACCGCGTGAAGATCGGACGCGGTATGCGCTCGCGCTTCTGGCGCTTTGAACTCTCCAACCCGTCTGGTGCCCCGATGAAGGTCGCCGAGACGCGCGTTGTCATCGACACACTTTCCCGAAAGGTCTAAATGGCTGAATCGCTTTACTACGACCGCCCCTATGAGTTGGTGCGCGATCAGATTAGCCAGCAGTCCAGCCGCGCAGAGGGCGCGCTGGGTCGCGCGTACACGGCAATCGAGAAACTTGCGGCTGTAAGCCCGTTGGTGGAAGGCGCGTTGCCGACGCCGCCGAACTTTGAATTCAACAATCTACCGACGGGCAATGTGACGGCCCCATCATCGGTAAATTTTGGCGATGTCAGCGAGCTTCGCGCCCCGTCCATCGAGTCAATTGACATCGACAGTGTGGACACTGACGAGATCCCGACGTTCAATTCGAGCATCGGCAGCATCACGCTACCTGCGCCGCCGGGAGCTATTGATCTGAGCGCCAAGCCCGACCGCCCCAAGCTCAACGCGATCATCATTCCCGGCGCACCAGAGATTGTGCAGCCGGACTTGGGAGACCTGATCGCGATCAACATTCCGACGTTCAGGTTTCCCGAGTTGCCGACGTTTGACGGCACTGCACCGACCATTGATTTTGTCGCACCCAGCACCACGCTGATTTGGGCAGAGCCGGTGTACGCGTCAACCAACCTGACCGATATTCAGGCCCGCGTCAAGGCCATGCTTGGCGGCGGCACCGGGCTCCCGGCAGCGGTAGAAGCCGCGTTGTTTGACCGTGCCCGTGGACGTGAGGACGTGCTTGGGTTGAAAGCCCGACAAGAAGCATTCGATACATTCGCCGGACGCGGCTTCACTATGCCACCGGGCATGTTGGCGGCACAGGTCAATGCGGTGATCGAGGACAACCGCCTCAAAGCGAGCGCGATCAACCGTGACATCCTGACCCAATCCGCACAATGGGAAATCGAGAACCTGCGTTTCGCGGTGCAGCAGGGCATTGCGCTTGAAGGCACGTTGATCGCGATGTTCCAACAGATGGCGCAACGCGCATTCGAGGCCGCGCGGTATCGCGTCGAAGCCGAAGTGTCCATTTTCAACGCGAAGGTGGGGCTGTTCAACGCCCAGCAGAACGCGTATCAGGTTGCGGCATCGGTCTACAAAACCCGTCTGGAAGGCGCGCTCGCTGTGCTCGAAGTGTTCAAGGCGGAGATTCAAGCGCAGCAGGCCATCGGTCAGTTGAACGAGCAGACCGTCAAGGTGTTTCAGGCAAAGCTAGAGGCCACCCGTAATCAGGTGGAAATCTACAAGGCCACGATGGAGGGCGTGCGCGCTCAGTCCGACGTGAACAAGAACGAGATCGAAGCCTACAAAGCTGATGTGTCTGCATACGCTGAGGGCATTCAGGCCCAGAAGGTCATCTTCGATGCATACGATTCGCAAATCAAGGGCGAACTCGGGAAAACGCAGATAATCGAGGCCGAGTCCCGTGCTTTCGCTGCTACCGTTCAGGCGTACGACAGTCGGTCAAACATCAAGGTCAAAAACCTACAGGTGAAGATCGAAGCTATGCAGGCAGCCACGTCACGCTTCAGCGCACGCGCCGATATGGAGCGCTCGCGCGTGACATCTCAACTCGGTGTGGTTCAAGCCCGCGCCGAGGCATACCGCGCCGACATCGGCCGATTCTCCGCAGAGCTGAACGCGCAAACGTCCAACACCGAAATGAACGGTCGACTCTTGCAAGCGCGACTGTCCAACAACCTCGCTTACTTTGAAATCATGCTGAAAGAGTACGACGCGCGCATGGCGCGAATGCTCGAACAGTCCAAGCTGCAAAGCGAAGCGCAGAAAGCCGCTGGCCAAATGGCCTCGCAACTGGCAGCGGGCGCGATGGCGGCAATTCACGTTTCAGCGGGCATGTCTGGCAGCGCCGGTATCTCGTCGAGCGAGAGCTTCATTCACAACGACAAACTTTAAGAGGCACGTATGGCTGAACTCTACACCGACGACCCCATTCGCAAGATGCTGGAAACGGCGCGCGCTGCGGATTCATCTGCATACCGCGCATCGGTTGCAACGCCGTACCCCAATTCGCCACTGCCACCCAACGCCATGCCGGAACCGCCGAAACCACCACCCGGCGGTGGAGCCGCGCCACCCATTGCGCCAACGACGACACCACCTATCGCGCCACAACCCGTAGCCCCGCAACCTGCAAAACCCGGCATGATGTCGCGTGCAGCATCAGGCGTCGGCAAGTTGCTGTCGCTTCCGGGTGCGGCGGCTATCGGTGGCGTTGCCGGGGCGGTCGGCTCCGTGCGAGACGCTGGCTCGGGCTACCGCGATCAGTTCAACGCGTCAGTTGGCGCGGAGACGCCGATGCAAACGCTGGGCGCAGATGCGTTGCGAACGATGGGCAACGTGGGCAACACCCTCACCGGTGGAATCGCGGGCAAACTCGGGCAAGGCATTTCGAGCGTCGTCAACGGTGGCAGCTTTGGAGACGGGTTTTCACAAACATCAGCCCGCGATGCGTTCTATGAAAAACAAGGCCCGATCACCAACGCCAGCAAAGCCAGCCAGCGGGTCGCCGACATCGCGCAGAAGAACCCTGAATTGTTTCCCGGCGCGGCGCAGCCTGCGGGCGTCACGCAAGCACCGACCAGCGCGGCGGGCGTCACTCAGTTGACGGGTGGCCAGTTCAAATCGCCGATGTTCACTGACAATCCCGCGCGAGCGGCTGACGAATACGGCAGCAAAAAGAACAGCCTGTTTTCCGTGGTTCCAAGTACGGCCGAAGCAGATCGCTCCTATTTGCAGGGCGCGTTTAACCAGCATATCAACTCGGGCGACCTGGATCGTGCGGCAGCAACAGCCGTGACGCCGCAAGATCGCGCTGCGCTCGGCATCGCCTACAACCAGCGTCAACAAGCACAAGCCCAAGCCGCGCAGACGGAGCCGATTCAGCGCATGTTGATGGAGTCGCTGAACAAGTCACCTCGCGAGCAACGGCTTAGCGAGGACGTTCGTACACGTGCGTTCTCTGGGGTGTCAGGGCCACGCGGCGGGCAACCAGCCGCGGGCGGTGGTCAGGGCGACATTCAGGCCATGCTGCAACAAATGCTCGCGTCTCAGAAAGGCGGGCAACCGCAGCAAAGCGCAATGGCGCAAGCGATGGCACAGGCCGCTGGACAGCAGGCGGCTGACACCAACGTCGAAGGCCAGAAGATTGCACAGGCGGGCTCGAAGATCACGCAACAGGGTCAACTGCAAATGCAGCAGTTGCAACAGCAAATCATGAACGAAAAAGACCCGGCCAAACTGACCGCGTTGCAGGAAAAATATCAGACGCTGACCGGCAAGTATGAGAAGGCCGCGCCTGCACAAAAGGCTGTCATTGAAGACTTCGATACCGGGCAGAAGGACGCAATGGGTCAGGCGATTTTCAAGAAGCGGGCGATCAATCCGGAAACGGGAGAGCCGATTACAAAAGCCCCGGCAGCAGATAAAACGACACGCGCACAGGAACGCGCGCGTGCCGACCGTGCCATTGCAGCGAAAGGTAGTAACAAAGCGGCTATCGAAGCAGACTTTAACGCCAAAATGAAAGCGCTGGGTCTTTAATGGCAAATCCAAAAGATCAGGATTTCGGCGATTACGCCAAGCATGTTCCCGGCGCGGTGGACGATGATTTTGGCGACTACGCGAAGCACGTACCCAAAGCCACAGCAGGCGGCGCACTCAAGAACCTTGGTGCGTCAGCGATTGAGGGCGTTGGCTCCATCGCTCAGGGTGGATTGGAGCTGGGTGCAGGCGCACTGAACTCGGCATTGAACACCCAGCGATTTAGTGGCTTCAACCCGCTCAAAGGCGTGGCCGACCGGCTCAAAGACTCAATGTCCGCAGGCGACAAGGCGGCGATGGCCGACCAAGCCAAAGGCGACGTGCTCAAGCCCGACACGTGGACGATGCCACAGACGGCGGGCGGCTACATCCACTCCGCAGCCAACGTGCTCGGTTCGCTCGCGCCTACTGTTGCAACCGCGTTTCTCACGCGCGGCAACATGGGCCCAGCGATGGCCGCGCAAGGCGGTTTGATGACCGGCGGCGCAGCGGCGGGTGACGTTCGCGAGAACATCGAAAAGCTCGACGATGCAAAGCTCGCAGAGGCAGCGCCGCGCGTGCGCGAGTTGCTTGCAGCAGGGTTTAGCCCAGCCGATGCGCGCGCCAAAGTGACCAACGAGTCGGCGCAAATGTCCGGCTTGCTAGCCGGTGGCGCCGGCGCATTGGGTGGCGCGGTGAACGCTCGCCTGCTCGAAGACCTGATTGCGAAAAAAGGCATTCCGGCATTGCTCGGACAAAAGTTCGCCAACCAGGGCGTTGCCCGTACCGTGATCGGTGCAGGGCTTGGCGGGCTGGGCGAGGGCTTGCAAGAAACCGCAGAGAAAGTCGGCCAGAACGCGGGCGAGAACGTCGGCATGGGCAAATCGCTGGGCGATGATGTCACCCGCGATACCTTTGGCGACTTCGTTGGCGGTGCCATCGGCGGCAAGATGACCGGCGGCGTGGGTGGTTATCTGTCCAAGCCGACAGTCACCACACCCAGCGGCGGACAGATTGACCCCACCGCTGGGCCTATTTCAAGCGCAGCGGCCACCGCGATCAACAGTGGAGCATCACAACGCACCGCCGACACGCAAGCGCAAGAACAGGCCGCACAGCAACAGCAAACCGATCAGGCCGCAGCAGACAAGCAGCAAGGCGAGATGGCCAAAGCGATGTCCGGCAAACCGGAACACACGGATCCACAACAGTGGTTTGACTCGCTCAACGGGACGGGTCAACGCACGCTGATTGAAAAGCTCGAAGGCGACGAACGCCAGACCGCGCTCGACCTGATGACGATGGCACGCAACCCGGAAGCGAGCGACGCCATTCGCAGTCGTTCCGCCGAAATGCTGTTCAACATCGCACAGAGCACGGGCTTCCCCGGTGTTCGTGCTCCGGTATCGCCGCTGGCCTTGCCTGCGCCGAAGAAGGACAACAACCAGCAAGGCCGCGACAACATCGCGAAGTGGTCGGCGGAATCACAGGCGCTCACGCTGAACCATGCGCAGGAGCTACAGCGGCGCGCTGCGGCGGACGGGCGCGACGATATGGTGGTGGTGCCTCATACCAGCGGGCAGGGCTATACCATCGTGCCGCAGTCATGGACGGGGCAGGCGGTTAACGACGAGGCAAAAGGCATCCAAGGCAAAGGCTCGGGCCAACTGCCAAGCCCCAATACGCCGCGTGCTGGGACAATGATCGCAGGCAAGGGCGGCGTACGCCAACAGACCTATGGCGATCTCGACACCACGGCGAACCGCGCGATCTCGGAGGCGTCCGCCACACTCGGCGACCGCAAGGCGCAATCGGCACAAGTGATTCGCAACGCGGAACCGACCAGCGACGTATCGACCAAGGTCAAGCCCGGCGCACTGGAAGGTGAGTACATCCGTGGCCGCCAGACGGCAGAGCAGTATTTCCCGTTCAAGAACGCGCAGCAGGCAGAGACGCGCGCGATGACCGCAACCAAAGAGTTCGGCGAAGAGTACGGCGTTGAGCCACACCCAAGTGTCAAGGGTGCGTTTGCGGTGGTGCCAGCGTCTAAGGCTGCGGCAGTGAGTCAAGTGCCCCCAAAAACATCCCGACTTAACGCACCGTCACAAGCTGCTGAATCTGGTAAGCAAACTGGTGGTGAAAGCAACGGGGCAACCGCAGGATTTCAGGATTCTGCGCGAAATCCTCAAATCCTCCCGCAAAAACAAAAGAATCAGCTTTTCCGTGAAAGCCCCATTTCACGAGGGCTATCGCCACAAATCGGCGAAACTCGAAACATTGCAGAATCAGCGGTTAAGCCCATAGAGAATAAGGCTTTGTCGCAAAAGCTGATAGCTGCGCCGGTTGACGAAGCAGCGCAAGCGGCAGCAACTTCACCGCTCAACAAGCTTCCTGAACCCATGGTCGCACAACAGAAAGCCGGGAACTACGTCAAAGGTCACGTCAAGATCGGCGGGCTCGACATCAGCGTAGAAAACCCCAGCGGTTCAACCCGCAGTGGCACTGACGCCGACGGCAAAGCATGGAACACCACCATGCGCGATCACTACGGGTACATCAAGCGCACCACTGGCGCTGACAAGGATCAGGTAGACGCGTTCATCAAGGGCGGCACCGCACCAGATCACAGCGGCGACGTGTTCGTCATCGACCAAGTGAGCCCCGGTACCGGCAAGTTTGATGAGCACAAGGCGATGATCGGCTATCGCAACATGATGCAGGCGGCAGCCGCTTACCGCGCGCACTACGCGAAGGGATGGAAGGGCATGGGTGCAATCACGCCAATGCCGATTGCGGAATTCAAAGCTTGGGTGCAATCCCCCGAAGCCTCAAAACCCCTCGCGTTGGAGAATAAACCAGATGATGACCCTGCTCAACCAGTCGCACCCCCCGTTCGAGATGAGCGCGTACCAAGCGATAGCGCTGTTGCGCCGGACAAGCCAACTGGATCGCCAGACAGCGCGCCGCGCAGTGTCATTGGTGCGAACAAACGCGCAAGAGTGGCCGACAGCAATGTGTCCAACAGCGCAGCGAGTGTTCCTGATGCAAGTCAACCGCAAAGCGATGGGGCAGGCGTAGCGGCGACAGGTATTGCCGAGCACATTGAAGAGGGCGAAGCGGAACAAGCAACACCAAGCGCCATCAACGCTTCACTGAAAACCGGCGATGCGAACTCCAGCAAGTCGATGGAGGAATTGCGACAGGGGTTGTTGGCGGACATTGACGCCAAGCTGAAAGACGCGCCTACTTTGGACGCGCTCGAATACAAAATCGACAAAGATGGCGACGTTATTCCGAAGTACAGCAAGGCAACGCAGCCCGATCCGAAGCCGCTGCCATACGTCGTGTTTGACGTGCCGGGTGATGGGAAATTCAAGGTTCAGGCCACGCAAGAAAACCTGACGTGGTTTCGCAAAGAGGTCGCGGCGAACAAAGGGTTCAGCAAATACAAGGGCACGCCGCAGGCGAAGCCGACGAACGCTGATAGCACCACAACCACGTTGCACGAAATGCTGGTAACACCGGGCGAGTACGAAACCGCATACAACCTAGCGCAACTCAAGGACAAGCCGCTGGGATTCGCGATCACTCAAAGCTCCGACCGGCAAAGCGTCAAGATCGCGCCAACGGTCAACGACAAGCCGGTGCGCGGCGCGCTTGCTGTAACGCACTACGAGCCGACAATCAGCGCCGAACGCGCCGAAGAAGTCTGGCTTGAAGCAGCGCAGAAAGCTGACGAGGCAGCAGACGTTCGAACCAAATCCACGACCGATCACAACGCCACTATGCGTGCGCTGAACGATCGCGCGCTTGAGGAGCTCAAGCAGCCATACGACCAGCTGGACGGGGGCAAACAGGAGAAGATTCGCGCGCTCGTGAAGGCCGAAACGAGTGGCGAAGCAGCCCCAAAAGTTGACTACAAGGGGTTTTCTCGTGTCAATCGCGGTGGCGGCAACTTCGAGTTGACCGACGGCAACATGACGGTAAAGGTCGAGACGATGGGCGGCGGCAGGCTGCAAGCGTCATTCCGTAGCGCCAAGAGCAGCCCGAGCCTTCAGGGTGAACAAGGGGCAGTTGATTGGGCCGCCGCCTATCGTGATGAGTCGATCAAGTTGCAGGCGGCTGAACGCAAAGCCGCTGCCGCCACACCGCAAGCGGCATTGGACAACGATTTCTTGTCCGAATTGTTCGGGCAACCTAACGGCCAGCCGAAGACAAACGATCAACCGACGACAAACAAGCCGCTCGCAATTGGCGACATCCGCGCTGCTATAAAGTCAGCAATTGACGCGGCGGTTAACGCGCGTGACGACTGGACTTCGCGGGAATACAGGACCAACAAAAAGCAGGTGGTTTTGCGCGGCGATGGGCCGAGCAACCAAGCCTCGATGTCGGTCGGCTCAATCAACGAGTCCAAGCGCAACAAAGCGATAGAAAGCCTGAACCAAGAAGTCGCCGCGCTTGAAAAACTAGAGCGGCTAGTGGCTACCGATGATGGAGCATCACGATTTCTGTCGAGCACAGCCGAAATCATGGATACGGCGAAGCGCGCAAACGACTCTGGCAATTATTCCGGCAGCACGGCAAACGAGATTTTCGAGCAAATACTGCTCGACCGACTTAACTTCCGCGGCCCCGGTGGGCAAGGAAGCATTACCAGCAACGGCCTAAGCAAGGCTGTTCTGTCGGCGATTAACGCGACCGATCAATCCACCCCCGAGCCCAAAGCCGCAGCCAAGATTGAGGACGTAGGCGCCAAGATCGGCGGTGCGCGCAAAGACAAGTGGAAGGAATCGGGACTTTCCGTTGCGGACCTGAACGACATGAGCGAGTCAGAAGGTGCCACGCTCGCGAAGAAAGCGAACGTCTGGAAGCCGGATTACTCGGCCATGAGCGCAGCGACCGACCCGGTGACGGCAGCGATGGTGAAGGTGGTGTACGACCAGCTTGCTGCGCAGCCGAAGGATGACACGCCACAGGGCCGGCGCGACTACGTGACTGCGATGCAGGCGGTGCGCAAGGTGTACAGCGCCGTCACCAGCGTCGAGCAGGCGCGCGATGTTGGGGTGTGACAACGCGGCCAGCAACGTGCCTTCGCGGCGGAACTGGTCGAGCGCGACTGGCGTAACGCTGGAAAGGTGCAGCAGCTTGACCGCGGCGTGTCCGGTAAAGCTGCCGTCGGCGCGGTGGGCCAACCACACTGTGCCCATGCCGCCTTGACCGATCGGTTCGTCGAGTATCCACGCCCCGATGCGTGTGCCCGCCAGCGAGGTGCCCCATCCTCCGAGCAGCTGCTCCAGCGAGTACTTGCCGGGTCCACTCGGCAGGAATTCACGTGAGGCTCCGTCCTGCTCGAGCAGTCGGGTCAGTGCCTTCACCACCTCGACGCTTTCGTGGCGCAGGCTGGCCAGCCATTCCGCCCGACGATCCAGCGGGAGGTCGAGGGCCTGATCCAGAAGCGGTCCAACGCGAGCGTACAACACGGGGTCAAGCGGCAGCGCATCGGCCATTGGATTTGAGGATCAGAGAGGGGTGCCGAC
>ENA-OFCE01001294-OFCE01001294.1-metagenomes-genome-assembly--contig:-NODE-1294-length-13191-cov-4.773675_pt1 | contig 13191 bp, 10 predicted proteins | sample MGYA00153388_OFCE01 | MGnify analysis MGYA00153388
TGGCAGATGGCGCAGCGCTGCGGCGGCAGCTGGCCCGACAGGCTCGCGCCGGCAACGTAGCCGACCGCCGTGCAGGCCACCGCCAGCAGCAGCAGGCCGTCGGCGGCGCTGAGCCGGCCGTGGCCCTGCAGCGCAGCGAAACCCAGCACCAGCGCGCAGCCGAGCACGGCGCAGACCCAGAAGCCACGCGATGGCCGCTGGCGCAGTGCCAAGGCGGCCACCACCGCCGTGCCGAGCGGCAGCACACCGGTGATGACGGCAGCATGCATCGCGTCGACCTGGCGCAGCGCCAAGCCTAAAAAGAGCGGGAAGCCGATCACCGTACCGGCCGCGCAGACAAAGAACCGGCCGGCTTGGTGACGCTGCGGGCGCGGCGCGCCGACGGCGAGCAGGTAGGCCACGCTGAACAATCCGGCCAGTGCGGCACGGCCCGCTGTGACGAACAGCGGCGGAAGCTGCGGATCGGCCGCCGGCCCGACCGCCAGCCGCGTCATCGGCAGCGTCATCGCGAAGATCACGACACCGAGCAGGCCGAGCCACAGGCCGCGGACTTCTTCCTGTCGGGTCGGCTGTCGCGCCGGGGTGGAACCGACGCTCACGAGCGCGCCATCCAGGCGGCGGTCAGCACCAGCACCAGCGCCATGCCGCGGTTGAACCAGTACAGCCGCCGGCCCTGCGCCAGCCAGCCGCGCAGTACCGATCCGACCCAGGCGTACAGCAGGTTGCTGACCAGCGCGAACACCGCCATCACGGCGCAGACGATCAACAGCCGCTCGCCGGGGTTGGCGGACGGCGCGCCCGCGGCGCTGGCGACCCAGCCGGCCGCCAGCGACAGCGCCAGCATCCAGGCCTTGATGTTGACGAACTGCAGCCCGACACCCTGCCAGAAGCTCACCTGCAGGCGCTGCGCGGCGGCCGGATTGAGCGTGCCCGTGCCGGCCAGCTTCCAGGCCAGCCACAGCAGGTAGGCGACGCCGACCGCCTTGACCGACCACTGCAGCGCCGGCCAGGCCATCAGCAGCGCCCCCAGCCCGGCGCCGCTGAGCAACATGATCGCGGTCCAGCCCACCGGCACCGCGACGATGAAACGCAGGGCCCGCCGCAGCCCGAAGTTGGCCGCCAGCGCGGTCGACAGCGCCGTGTTGGGACCGGGCGAAAAACTCATCGCGGCGGACAGCGTCAGCAGGGCGATCAGCTCTTCGGTGGACATGCGCGAGTCTAGGCGCTGCATCAGCACAGCGGCAGTACACTTCACCGTTCAGGATGCGCAACTGTATCGATCGAACCAGCAGCACAAAGGGCGTCCCGGAGCCTGCTTTGGTAACCCACCAGCCGTGACCGACCACCGCCCCGAAGTGTCGATGCGCGACGATGCAGCGCATGCGCCCGAACCCGGCCTGACGCGGCGCGCCGACCAGACCCTCACCGAGCAGCTGGCGGCGCGCTTCAGCGAGCGCATCCGCCAGCGCCTTTTGGCGCCGGGCGCGCGGCTGCCGTCGGTGCGCGAATGCGCGCAGCGCCACCAAGTCAGCCCGAGCACGGTGGTCGCGGCCTATGACCAGTTGCAGGCGCTCGGCCTGGTCGAGGCGCGCCAGCAGCGCGGCTTTTATGTGCGCGCGGCGGCGACGCCGGGGCCGCGCGGCCGGCACGCCAGCGCGCCACATGCGGCGCCGCGCACGCCGCTGCCGATCAGCGCCACCACGCTGATACGCGGCATGTTCCAGCCACCCGGCGGCCGGCCGATGCCGGGCTTGGGCTCGCTGCCGGCCGACTGGCTCGATCCCGCCTTGCTGGCCGGCGCACTGCGCAAGGTGACCGCCGGCCACCAGCTCGCGGCGTTGTCGCTGCAATACGGCGAACCGGCCGGCGACCTGCGCTTGCGGCAGGCGCTGGCGCTGCGGCTGGGCGACCTGGGCATCCACGCCGCACCGCAGCAGATCATCACGACTCTCGGCGCAACGCAGGCGCTCGACGTGGTGACGCGCACCCTGCTGCGAGCCGGCGACAGCGTGCTGGTCGACGAGCCGGGCTGGTCGGTCGAATATGCGCGGCTGGCAGCGCTGGGGTTGCGCGTGCTGCCGGTGCCGCGCGGCGAAGACGGGCCCGATCTCGCAGTCATGCAACGCCTGATCGAAGCGCAAAAGCCGCACGAACGGCCGCGTCTGTATGTCACGGTATCGGTGCTGCACAACCCGACCGGCGCGTCGCTGTCGCTGCAGTCGGCGCACCGCGTGTTGCGGCTGGCGCAGACGCACGATCTGCATGTCGTCGAGGACGACACTTACGCGCACCTGGCGCCTCCGCACCTGCCGCGGCTGTCGGCTCTCGACGCGCTCGAGCGCACGATCTACATCTCGGGCTTTTCAAAAATCCTCGCGCCCAACTGGCGCGTCGGCTATGTCGCGGCGCCGGCCGCGCTGGTCGACCGGCTGGTCGACACCAAGCTGCTGAGCACGCTGACCACGCCCGCCATCACCGAGCAGGCGCTGGCCCATTGCCTCGAGCAGGGCCTGCTGCGCCGGCATGCCGAGCGTGTGACGGTGCGGCTCGACGCCGCGCGGGCGCGCTCGGTGCGGCTGGCCGAGGCGCACGGTTGCCGCTTCGCCGCGCCGCCACGCGGACTGTTCGGCTGGGTCGACGTCGGCGTCGACACCGAGCGGTTGGCGCAGTCGATGATCGACGACTGGCTGCTGGCGCCGGGAGCGCTGTTCCACGCCACGCCGCGGCCCACCACGTTGATGCGCATCAACTTCGCGACGACCCAGGACGAACGCTTCTGGCGCGCTCTCGACCGGGCCCGTTCCAGCCTGTAGGCTGCGGTTGGAAAAATCACGCTGGTCAGCACCCATCGACACCCCATGCACGGCGATCTGTTCGACTCCACCCTGCCCGCCGGCGCGCCGGAGCTGATGCGCACGAGCGCCTACAACCGCTACCTCGAGGAACTCGAGGCGAAGGCGCTTCACGAACGCGCCGGCGTCACTGGCGTCAGCACGCGCATCTCGTCGCTCTCGCCCTCGCTGCTGGCCGACCTGCAGCGTTTCGAGCGCGGTGGCAACAACACCGATGTGCTGGAAGTTCTGGCGGCCTGCGTGCGCCACGCCAAGCGCGTGACAGTGCACCTGCAGTGCGGCCAGCACGTGGTGCCGTTGACCGTGTTTCCGCAGGAGCAGCTGGTGCACAGCCCGATGGACCTGAGCGAGCTGTTCGACCAGCACCTGGCCGGTCTGCGCGTGATGCACGTCGAACTGGCCTTGCGCCGTCCACCGGGCGACTCGGGCTGGGCGCCGCTGGGCGAGGCGCACCTGCACCACCCGCTGCCGCCGCTGCTGTGGGCACTGGCATTGCGCGGCCAGCGCAGCGCGCTGCTGCCCGAAATCGCCGGCGCCGCGGTGTACCGGGTCGCACCGGCGCTGGACATCATGGCGCTGCCGGTGCGGGGCGCCTTGCAGGCGGCGGTGCAGCGGTTGCGCCTGCGCACCGTGAATCTGCGCGAAATCTCCGAATGGCCGGGACTGACGCGCGAGGGCGCACAGCGGCTGCTGAATGCGCTGTACCTGCAGGCCGGGCTGATCGTCAGCCGCTCGCACCCGGCCGCGCTGGGTCAGGGCTGGCTCGGCCTGGGCGGGCGCTGAGCCGGCGGCGGAGCTTCAAGTCTTGCTGCCCAGCAATTCCCAGCGCTCCATCGCCACCACCACCTCGTCGTCGATCTGCGCGTGCCGGCGCTGCGCCTGCACCGAGCGGTCGGGTTCGCGCGTGTAGAAGCCGGCGTCGGCCAGCAACGCGCCGAGCGTCTTCTGTTCGGTCTCGAGCGCCTCGATGCGGCGCGGCAACTCGTCGAGCTCGCGCTGCTCTTTGAAGCTGAGCTTGCGCGGCTTGACCGGGCCAGCCGAGGCGGTTGCGGTGGCGGTGGCGGTTGCCGTGGTGGCGGTGGTCGCCGCCGGTCTGGTCGCGCCGCCTGCGTCGGCCGCCCGGGATTCCTTCGCACGGCCAGTGGCCGACACCTTCGCGGCCTGCTCGCGCAGCGTGCGGGCACGCTCGCGCTGCAGCTTCCAGTCTTCGTAGCCGCCTTCGTACTCGCGCCAGAAACCGGGTGACTCGTCGCCTTCCCAGGCGATCGTGCTGGTGACCACGTTGTCCAGAAAACGCCGGTCGTGGCTGACCAGGAACACGGTGCCTTTGTACGACTGCAGCAGTTCTTCCAGCAGTTCGAGCGTGTCGATGTCGAGGTCGTTGGTCGGTTCGTCGAGCACCAGCACGTTGGCCGGCAAGGCGAACAGCCGGGCCAGCAGCACGCGGTTGCGCTCGCCGCCGCTCAGGGTGCGCACCGGCGAATTGGCGCGTTCCGGCGAGAACAGGAAATCGTTCAGGTAGCTCATCACGTGCTTGCGCTGCCCGGCGAATTCGACCCATTCGCTGCCCGGGCTGATGGTGTCGGCCAGCGTCGCGTCCAGGTTCAGCGTGCTGCGCATCTGGTCGAAATAGGCCACCTCGAGCTTGCTGCCCTGGCGGATCTTTCCCGAGGTCGGCTGCAGCTCGCCGAGGATCAGCTTGAGCAGCGTGGTCTTGCCGGCGCCGTTCGGGCCGATCAGGCCGACCTTGTCGCCACGCAGGATCGTCGCGTTGAAATCGCGCACGATCAGCTTCTCGGTGTTGCGGTCGCCAGCACCCAGCGCCAGGCCGCCCCGAGGCGGCTGCGCTCCAGCTTGGGGGGCAGGTGCCGAAGGCGCCGTGGGGGCCGACATGAAGCTCATGCAGACATCGCGCAGCTCGGCCACGATCTTGCCGCTGGGTGCGCCGCTGTCGACCTCGAGGCGCACCTGGCCGAGCGAATCGCGCCGCTTCTGGCGCTGGTCGCGCAGCACTTCGAGCCGCTGGATGCGCGCCACGCTGCGCGTGCGCCGCGCCTCCACGCCCTTTCTGATCCACACCTCTTCCTGCGCCAGCAGCTTGTCGGCGCGCGCGCTGGCCAACGCGTCGGACGCCAGCTGGTCTTCCTTGAGCCGCTCATAGGCGGTGAAGTTGCCGGGGTAGCTGCGGATCACGCCGCGGTCGAGCTCGATGATGCGCGTGGCCACGGCGTCGAGGAAGGCACGGTCGTGGGTGATCAGCATCACGCTGCCCTTGAAGCCACGAAGCAATTCCTCCAGCCAGGCGATCGAGTCGAGGTCGAGGTGGTTGGTCGGCTCGTCAAGCAGCAGCACGTCGGGCACCGCCACCAGCGCCTGCGCCAGCGCGACGCGCTTCTTCATGCCGCCCGACAACTGGCCGAGCTCGCGCGTGCCGTCGAGGTGCAATTGCGCCAACGTGGTGTCGACGCGCTGCTCCCAGGTCCAGGCGTCGAGCGCCTCGATGCGGGTCTGCAGCGCATCGAGATCGACGCCATCGGCGTGCTCCTCATAAGCCTGGCGCACCGCGCGAGCTTCCGCCACGCCCTCACTGACGGCCTCGAACACACTGTGCCCGGGCTCGAACACGGGCTCCTGCGGCACGTAGCAGATGCGCACGCCCTGCGTCATCTGCAGCAGTCCGTCGTCGAGCTTCTCTAAGCCGGCGATGATCTTGAGCATCGACGACTTGCCGGCGCCGTTGCGGCCGATCAGGCCGAGCCGCTCACCGGCCTCGAGCGAGAACGCGGCGTTGTCGAGCAGAGCCACGTGACCGAAGGCCAGGTGGGCGTTGGAGAGGGAGAGAAGAGCCATGTCGCGATTGTCCCCGACCGGCGCAGGCGCAGGATCCGCTTGGTGCGGGGTGCGGGGGCGGACGAATTCGCGGGCGCGGGCGCGGGCGCGGGAAAGGCGCGAGTGTCTGCCGGGCAGCCTGCTCAGGGCGCCGTCACGGCCCGGGCAGCGGCCTCACGGTATTCGGCGCCGCCGTCGCAGCGCTCTTCCTCGCGGCAGCTGTAGACGAGCTTGATCACGTGTTCGTCATCGCTCGCGATGGCGCGGGCGGTGATCTCGGACCAGTCGAGCGGCGTGGGCGGCATATCGACGCCAAGCCCGGCCAGCGTGGGCACCGTGGCGGCGCCGGCGGCACAGGCGAGCCAATAGCTGCGGATGGCGGGCAGCGGCTCGTCCAGCCGGGGCAGCAGCAGACGCATCGCGTGGGCGCTGGTGACGAGGTGCAACACCGTGAAATCGCCGCTGCGGGCATAGAGATGCGCGACCAGGCGCGACAGCGCCGGCAACGTGCCGTCGCCGATGGCCAGCCGGCTCACGTGCGCCGTGAAAGCCGGTTGCTGCGCCGCAGCTTGCATGCGCTGCACGATCAGGCCGTGCGCCGGATGCCAGCCGGCCAGGTCGCGCCACAGCGATTGCAGCACCGACTGCGGATCGGTCTCGCGGGCCGACGACGGCTGCTGCGCGCCGGCCGCGGGCAATGCGGCGCCCAGCGTCAGGTGGCGGCAGGCCCAGTAGGCCAACGCGTCGGCCAGTTCGCCGTCGTGCCCACCGACCACCGCCAGCGCGGTGCGAATCAAGCCGTGGAATGCGGCGCCACCGCAGCCCGGCATCAGCCCCGGCAGGGTCTGATCGAGCACCGCGTCGCGCCCTTCGTGGATCAGCCATTGGGCGAACAGGTCCCGATAAGCGGACCAGGCCTCAATCTGACCGAAACGCGACCGCCAGCCGTCGCCCGACGGCCAGGCCTCGGCCGGGCGGGCCGGTCGCAGGCGGGTTCGGTAACTGGCCGCGAAGCTGTGCATTCGGGCATCCGACGCGCCCAGCGCCTGCAGCGCCACCAGCACCATCGGCAAGTGGTTGGCCAAGCCGTCGCCGTGTTCGGCGTCGTCGTGCACGCCCTGATCGAGCAATTCATGGAGGTTCATGCCAGGCGCGCCTCAAGCGCATCGATGAACCGGCGCGCCACGTCGAAGCCGGTCTGCTGCGTGATTTCCTGGAAGCCGGTCGGGCTGGTGACGTTGATCTCGGTGACGCAGTTGCCGATCACGTCGAGCCCGATCAGCAGCAGGCCGCGCGCAGCCAGGATCGGGCCGATGTGCTCGGCGATCGCGCGGTCGTGCTCGCTCAACGGTTGAGCCACGCCTTTGCCGCCGACCGCCAGGTTGCCGCGGATCTCGGTGCCCTGCGGGATGCGCGCCAGCACGTGCGGCACCGGCACGCCGTCGATGATCAGGATGCGCTTGTCGCCCAGCACGATCTGCGATTCGTAGCGCTGCACCATCACGGTCTGCGCGCCGCCGCGGTTGAGCGTCTCGACGATGCTGCCCAGGTTGAGCCCGTCGGCGCCGACCCGGAAGATGCCCATGCCACCCATGCCGTCGAGCGGCTTCAAGATGATGTCGTGGTGCTCGGCATGGAAGCGCTGGATGTCGGCTTCGTCTCGCGTCACCAGCGTGGGCCCGATGAACTGCGGAAACTCCAGGATCGCCAGCTTTTCGGGGTGGTTGCGCAGTGCCGCCGGCTGGTTGTAGACGCGCGCGCCTTCGCGTTCAGCCTGCTCGAGCAGGTGGGTGGCGTAGAAATATTCGCTGTCGAACGGCGGGTCGGTGCGCATGATCACGGCGCTGACGTCGGTCAGCGGCACCGGCATCGCCGTGGTGAAGTTTTGCCGGGCGGTGAACCAAAGTTGCGGGTCGCCGGTCAGCGTGATTTCGCGCACGAACGCCGTGACGCGGCCGCCGCGCTGCCACATCAGGTCTTGAGCGCGGCACGCCATCAGCGCGTGGCCACGCGACGCCGCCTCGCGCATCATCGCGAACGTGCTGTCCTTGTGGGTCTTGAAGCTTTCGAGCGGATCGGCAACGAAAAGCAGGGTCATGGCGGCGGTCCGGGTGCGTTTGAAAAGGCGTCTGCACGGGCGTCTAAAGGGCGTCTAGTGGGCGTCAAGTGGGCGTCTAGAGGGCGTCTAGAGGGCGTGACTGTGGCACGGAACGGTGCCCGTCGAGGCGACGTCGAGCCTTCAGCGCGGCCGCAGGAGGCGACGCCGAGACTTGCGCGCGGCCGCAGGAGGCGACGCCGAGACCTGCGCGCGGCCCCAGGCGGCAGCGCCGGCCGGGCGCCGCGCTGCAGCGGGCAGATCGCCTGAATCGCTCATCCGACGCCGCGGCCGGGCCCACCCTGAGCCGGGAAATCCGCACCAATCGGACGACCTCAGTCGAGCGCGACCGACTCCGGCGCCACGCCGCACAGCTCGGCCAGCGCCTGCACCACCAGCGCATGGTCGTCGCGCTGCGGCAGTCCCGACACCGTCACCACGCCGATCACGCCGGTGCCGCGCAGCATCAGCGGAAAGCAGCCGCCGTGGCTGGCGTGGTCGCGCAGCGGCAGGCCCAGCTTGGCTTCGAGCGTGGTGCCCTCGCGCTCGAGTTCGCGGCCGATGCGGTACGAGCTGCGGTGCAGCAGTTCGACCGAGTTGTGCTTGCGGCGCGCCCAGTCTTCATTGGCCGGCGAGGTGCCGGGCATCGCGTGGAAGAACACCGGATGTCCGCCCAGCCGCACCTCGATCGTCAACGCCGCAGAGCGTGCCTCGGCCAGCTCCTTCAGGCGGCAGCCCAGGCTCCAGGCGGTGGCGCCGTCGAAGTGGGCGAACTGCAGCACAGTCTCCTGGCGGGCCAGGCGTTCGAGATCGCGGTTCAAGTCCGGGCTGTCGGTCATGGGATGGGTTCCTTCTGGTCAGGCCGCGGGCGCGACGCTGTAATCGACCACCAGCAGGTCGGCCAGCACCGGCTTCAGCCGCGCCACGAAGGCCTGGTGCGCCGGGTGCGGCAGGTAAGCGTCGCGACCGGTGGCGTCGTCGAAACTGAGCAGAAACGCACGCGTGTAGCCCTTGGCCAGGCCTTCCGGGCTGACGTCAGTGCCCCATTCAACGGCACGCACGCGGTCGATCAGCCGGCGCGGTTCGATGAAGCCCTGTTCGATCTCGTGCACCTGCGCCGGCGTGGCCTCGGGCTTGAAGCGCAACAACACCAGGTGGCGCAGCATCGGCGTGGCAGCGGCAGCGGGCGCGACCATCACCGCTTCAGCCCGCGCAGCACGTCGTAGCAGGCGCCCATCGTGTGGTAGTCGGTCTTGCCGGCGGGACTTTTCTCGTCGCTGATCTTGCGGTTGTCGGGCGTCAGGATGCGGTACCAGGCGCCGTGCTCGTGGTCGACGAAATGGGCCCAGCTGTAGGCCCAGATGCGGTCGTACCAGTCCCAGTAGGCGCCCTGCCCGGTGCGCACGGCCAGCAATGCGGCGGCGGCGAAGCTTTCAGCCTGCACCCAGAAGTATTTGTCGGCGTCGCAGACGCTGCCGTCCGGTGCAAACCCGTAGACCAGGCCGCCATGCGCCTGATCCCAGCCGCGCGCCATCGCGGTGTCGAAGAAATGCTGCGCCCGCGTGACCAGCCAGGCCGGACGGTCGAGCGCCGGCAGATGCTGCTCGAGCTGCATCAGCAGCTTGGCCCACTCGGTCAGGTGGCCGGTCTGGTAGCCCCAGGGCCGAAAGATGTTGGTCTTGTCGTCGCGGTTGTAATCCCAGTCGGGCGACCACGCCGAGCCCGACGTGCCGGCGCGGTAGTGCTCCCACACCAGCCCGCCGGCCAGCGCCGCCAGCCGGCCGGTGACGGATTCGGCCAGCGTCAGCGCGCGCTGCAGGAAACGCGCATCACCGGTTGCGTCGAACGCGGCCATCACGGCTTCGCAGCTGTGCATGTTGGCGTTCTGGCCGCGGTAGCTGCTGACCGTCCAGTCGGGCGTGGCTTCGTCGGCGTACAGGCCGTTGGCGGGTTCCCAGAAGCGCTGCTCCATCAGCGCGAACGTGGCGTCGAGCCCGGCGCGCGCTTCGTCCACGCCGGCCAGCAACGCGTGAGCGTGGGCCAACAGCACGAAGGCCAGGCCATAGCAATGGTTGGTGCCGTCTTGCACGGTGGCGCGGCCGTCGTGCCAGTCGATCTGCCAGGCGTATCCGCCCTGGGGCTGCGCATGCGCCGACTGCAGGAAGGCCAGGCCGTGGCGGGTGCGCTGCAAGTCATCGGTCACGCCGAAGCGGCGCCAAGCCATCGCGTGGTTGAACACGAAACGCGCGCTGCTGACCAGATGACGCGTGCGCCGGTCGTAGACCGTGCCGTCGTCCTTGTAGAAGTGGAAAAAGCCGCCGGACGGATCGACGTTGCGCGGCTCGTAGAAATCGAGCGTGTGCCGGATGTGGCCGAGCAGGAATTCGGGCGAGCGGAAGTCGGGCGTGGTCATGGGTGGCGCGCGTCAGGTGGCAGAGGGGTGGGCCAAGGGCAGAGGGGCCGTTGGCAGAGGGGCCAAGTGGCAGAGGGGCAGTTGCCAGAGCTCTGCTCGATTGTCACGCCCACGGACGCAGGCCCATCTGCCGCTGGCCGAGCGGCGTGAGCTCGTCGGCGGTGCAGCGGCCGGTGAAATCCACCTCGTAGTCCTCGGGCGCGAAGTCGGGCGCGCTGCGACCTGCGAGGAATGCCGGTGCCTGGCGATTCAAATAGGCCTCGTTCTTGTCGCACCAGGGCGCCGCGCCGATGTAGATGACGTTGCTGTAGCCGGTGCCGGCGTGGCGGTCTTCGACGGCGTGAATCACATCCGGGTGCCACCACACCGTGTCGCCCGGCTCCACCACCGGGATCGGCACCAGCCCTTCGAGCAGCGTGGCGTGCCACTGCGGCGAGGCGCCGAGCGCGCGGCCCGGCTGCGCGCCGCACAGGTCGCCTTCGGGCACGTCGGCCTGCAGCGCGCGCAGCAGCATCCACGGCGTGGTGGCGGCCACCGGCACCAGTTTGAGCGTGCCGTCGCCCGGACCCTGGCGCGACAGCGCGGTCCAGCCCTGGAAGGTGCGAAAGGCCGAACACACCGCCGGCGACGGGATCTCGCGCGTGCCGGTGCGGCCGGCGCCGTCGAACGGATCGAACTTCAGCGGGTCGCCCTCGAACACCTCGCGGTACACCGGGCGGAAGGTCGGTTCGCACCAGCGTTCGACCGAGCCGCCATCCGAGTGCGGCGACAGGCCGAGCGTGGTGTCACCCGGCTCGCGGCGTCGGATCCGGTCGGCATAGGTAGCCTGCCGGTCGGGATCGAAATAGCGCACGCGCTCGGTGCCGACGATGCGCTCGCTGACCCACAGGTGGTTCAGGAAGGCGCGCGTCGTGGCCAGGCTTTCCGACTGCCGCGCCTGCATCTGCGGGCGCGACCAGTACAGCCCGAAGATCTGCGGGCGGCCCGAGGCCAGCGCGCTGAAATACTTATCGAGCCCGGCCTTTTTCTGGGCGTGCTCGAAGTAGTGGTTGTCGTCGATGTAGCGAGCGATCTGCTCGTTCCAGTCGCTCACCAGCGCCGGGTCGTGCACGCCGCGCACCACCACGCAGCCGCGCCGCCGGATGCGATCCTTCTGCGCGACGCTGATGCGGCCGGTCGCGACGTCGGCATAGGTCAGTTCGGGCACCGCGCCACCGGCGGCCTGCTCGGCACGCACGGCGGCGACCTCGTCGCGCAGCGCCTGATCGAGCCGGGCGAAGCGCTCGGCCGCGTCGGGCACGGCCGCGCGCAAGCTGCGCTGTGCTTGAGCAACGGCGCGCGCAATGTCGTTCATCCAGTCGGAGGTCGCAGCGGTTTCGATCATGGTGTGTTGCGGTGCGGTGAGGGCCCGGCTCGGAACGGGGACGACGACACCGGGGAGAGGCGTCGGTTGCGGCGAACTGATGAGGCCGGCGTCGGCCCGAGTCACTGCCTTAAAGCCAGTGTAGGAGGCGCCGTGTCGGGTGGCGCGGGGATTTTCCCGGGCTTGATGGAGACGGGATGAAGACGTGATGGGGACGTGATGGAGGCGCGAGCCAGTGGATCTTTGAACAACCGTTGGCATTGCCATGACCGGCTACCGGCTCGGCGCGTTCGGTGTCGAAGTGCCGCGCGGGACGACGTTGCGGAATGTTCGGCGGGCTCTATGCGGCAGCGTCGACGACGCCATCTCTGCACCGCCAGCGGTTCGGCGGGCTCGATGCGGCAGCGTCAACGACGCCAGCGCTGCACCCCCAGCGCCAGCGCGCCTGCCACGACGCCCCAGAAGGCCGAGCCGATGCCGGCCAGGCTGAGCCCGCTGAGCGTCACGAGGAACGTGATCAGGGCGGCCTCGCGGTGCCGTTCGTCCTTGAGCGCGACCGCCAGCCCGCCGCCGATCGTGCCGAGCAGCGCCAGCCCGGCGATGGCCACCACCAGCTCGCGTGGGAACGCCGTCAGTACGCCGGTGACGGTGGCCCCGAACGCCCCGACGATGCAATAGATCAACCCGCACGACGCCGCGGCCACATAGCGCCGGGCGGGATCCCGGTGCGCCTCGGCGCCCATGCAGATCGAGGCGGTGATGGCCGACAGGTTCAGCGCAAACGCACCGAACGGCGCCAGCAGCAGCGTCGCGAAGCCGGTCAGGCTGATCACCTTGGAGATCGGAACGGGAAAGCCCGCCGCGCGGATCGCGGCCACGCCGGGCAGGTTCTGCGAGGCCATCGTGACGACGAACAACGGCAGCGCCAGGCTGACGGTGGCCCGCCAGCTGAATTCAGGCGCCGTGTACACCGGCAGCGTCAGGCCCCAGTGCACTGTCTCGAGGTGCAACTGCCCGCTGAACGCGGCCACGCCGGTGCCGAGCAACAGCACGCCCGGCACCGCGAAACGCGGCCACACACGGCGCCCCACCAGATAGGCCAACAGCATCAGCGCGACAAGGGTGAAGGCCGACTGCAGGGCGACGAACGCGTCGAGCCCGAAGCGTGCCAGCACGCCGGCGAGCAGGGCGCTCGCCAGCGCCAGCGGAATGCGGTCCATCAGGCGCTCGAACCAGCCGGTGACGCCGACCAGCGTGGTCAGCGCGGCACAGACGAAAAAAGCGCCCGTCGCGTCGGCCATGCCGAAACCGCCCGAGGCGCCGGCCGTCGCCAGCACTGCGGCGCCCGGCGTGCTCCACGCCACCATGACGGGCAGCCGCAACCACAGCGACGGCACCAGCGTGCACAGGCCCATGCCCCAGCCGAGCGCCCAGATCCACGACGCGGTCTGCGCCGGCGTGGCGCCGAGCGCGGTGGCGGCCTGAAACACGATCGCGACCGAGCTGGTGAAGCCCACCAGCACGGCCACGAACCCGGCCGTGACCGCCGACAGCGAAGCATCTCGGAACACGGGAAAACGCATCGTTCGAGTATCGCTGCGTCGGCTGCCAGACAGGCGCAGGCCGCCAGAACCGCAAC
>ENA-OFCE01001296-OFCE01001296.1-metagenomes-genome-assembly--contig:-NODE-1296-length-13188-cov-6.498896_pt1 | contig 13188 bp, 13 predicted proteins | sample MGYA00153388_OFCE01 | MGnify analysis MGYA00153388
CCAGCCCAGCCGCCAGCCGGTCATGCTGAAGTATTTGCTGAAGCTGTTGATCGAGATCACGTCATCGCCCAGCGCCAGCGCGCTGTGGCCGAACGCGTCGTCGAAGCTCAGGCCCAGATAAATCTCGTCGACGATCGTGACGCCGCCGCGCGCGCGCACGGCATCGACGATGCTGGCCATGGCGCCGGGCGAGATCGACGTGCCCGTGGGGTTGCTGGGCGACGCCAGCAACACGCCGCGCGTGGCTTGGCCCCAGGCGGCGACCACCGATTCGGCGTCGAGCTGGAAGCGTGCCGCCGCGCTGGCCGGCAGCAGCCGCGCCGTGGCGCCGGCGGCGGCCACGAAATGCCGGTTGCAGGGGTAGCTGGGGTCGGGCATCAACACGTCGTCGCCGGGCTCGAACAGCGCGAGGCAGGCCAGTTGCAGCGCAGCCGACGCGCCCGCGGTGATCACGATGCGGCTGGGTGCGATGTCCAGCCCGAAGCGCGTGCCGTACCAGGCAGCGATTCGCCTTTGCAACGCAGGCAGGCCGGTGGCGTGCGTGTACTGCGTGGCGCCGCGGTCCAGGCACGCCACCGCCGCATCGCGCACCAGGCGCGGGGCGGTGAAGTCGGGCTCACCGATGTTCAGGTAGATCATCGGCTCGCCGCCGCGGGCCGGGTCGCATTCGGGGCTGCGCGCGATCACGTCGGCGGCCTTGGCGCACTCCATCACATAGAACGGCTCGATGTGGTCGAGCCGGCGGGCGGTGCGGATCACGCGGGCGGGCTCAATCGGGCTCAATCTGGCTCAATCGGGCTGCGGCGGCGGGGGCAGCACGGGCCGCGGGGCCGTGCGCGGCCGGGCCCCACGCGCTTCCAGCGGGCGCAGTTCGGCGGCAGCCTTGTCGAGCACGCCGTTGACGTACTTGTGGCCGTCGGTGCCGCCGAAGCTCTTGGCCAGTTCCACCGCTTCGTTGATGGCCACGCGGTAGGGGATGTCCACGCAGTGCATCAGCTCGTAGGTGCCCAACATCAGCACCGCGTGTTCCACCGGTGACAAATGCTCGGGCCGGCGGTCGATGTGGCGCTTGAGCACGGCGTCCAGCGCGGCGGCCTGTTCGATGGCGCCGCGGTACAGCGCGTCGAAGTGGGCGCGGTCGCATTTCCTGAAGTCATCCAGCTCCATGATGTGCGCCTCGCCCGACGCCGCGTCGCCACCCGCCACCAGCCACTGATACAGGCCCTGCAGCGCGAATTCTCGCGAGCGCCGCCGCCCCGAGTGCGCCGCCGATGCGCGCTTGGGGGCGGCAGGCTTGGCGGGCTTCGAAGGCGCCGGGGCCGTGGCGTTGCCGGTTGGGTTGTCAGTGGGGCTGCCCGTCACGACAGGTCGTCCAGCAGGTTGGCCATTTCCACCGCCACGCGGGCGGCCTCGCGGCCCTTTTCGTCGGCGCGTGCCCAGGCCTGCGCCTCGGTTTCCACGGTCAGGATGGCGTTGGCGATGACGATGGGCGTGTCCAGCGCCACGCGCATCACGCCGGCTGCGCTCTGGTCGGCCACGAGTTCGAAGTGGTAGGTCTCGCCGCGGATGACGCAGCCCAGCGCGATGAGGGCGTCGAAGTCGCCGCTGTCGGCCATCACCTTCAACGCGATCGGAATTTCCAGCGCGCCAGGCACGATGACGTGCTTGATGTCCTCAGGGTCGACCTCCAACCGGTCCAGCTCGGCGTAGCAGGATTGCGCCAGCGACGAGGTCACCGCATCGTTGAATCGCGCACGCACGATGCCGATGCGCAGGCCTTCGCCCGTCAACTCGCCAGCACTGCCCAGGTCTGCGTTCTGCATGGCGATCCCCCTTCAGGCCGCCGCAGCGCGGAAGCCGGTGACTTCCAGGCCATAGCCTGCCATGCTGGGCATGCGGCGCGGGCTGCCCAACAGCTGCATGCGGCGCACGCCCAGTCCGCGCAAAATCTGCGCCCCCACGCCGTAGGTGCGCAGGTCCATCTGCGCGCGCGGCGTGGCGGGTGCGTTGCCCCCGGGCCTGGATTGCGGCATCAATTGCGGCATCAGTTGGGGCATCAACGTGGTGGCGTCCTGCGTGCAGTTCAGCAATACCGCCACGCCGAACGGCCCGCGTTGCAGGGCCGACAGCGCCGCGTGCAGCGGCCACGAATGCCCGGCGCCGCCCATGTCCAGCAGGTCCAGCAGCGTGAAGGGCTCGTGCACGCGCACCGGCACGTCGTCGGTGGCCGACCAGCGGCCGTGCGTCAGCGCCATGTGCAGGCCGCCGCTTTTGTCGCGAAAGGCCGTGCACACGAACTCGCCCTGCGGCGTGCGCATGGGGCGCGCGCCCACCCGCTCGATCAAGGTTTCGTGCCGGCTGCGGTGGCCGATCAAGTCGGCGATGGTGCCGATCTTCAGCCCGTGCTCGCGCGCAAAGATTTCCAGGTCGGGCAGCCGCGCCATGCTGCCGTCGTCTTTCATCACCTCGCAGATTACCGCGGCCGGCGCCAGCCCGGCCATGCCGGCCAGGTCGCAACCGGCCTCGGTGTGCCCGGCGCGCATCAGTACGCCGCCGTCCTGCGCCTGCAAAGGAAAAATATGGCCCGGCTGCACCAGGTCGGCCGGCCCCGCGCCACGCGCCACGGCCGCCTGCACCGTGCGCGCCCGGTCGGCCGCCGAAATCCCGGTGGTCACGCCCGTGGCCGCCTCGATCGACACCGTGAAGGCCGTGCCATGCTTGGTGCCGTTGCGGCTGGTCATGGGCGGCAGCTGCAAATGTTCGCAGTGTTCGCGCGTCAAGGTCAGGCAGATTAGCCCGCGCGCATGTCGCGCCATGAAGTTGATGGCCGCCGGCGTGACATGCTCGGCCGCGATCACCAGATCGCCTTCGTTCTCGCGGTCTTCCTCGTCAACCAGGATCACCATGCGGCCAGCAGCCAGCTCGGCCACGAGCTCGGGGACGGGGGAAATGGGCATAGAAGCATTGTAGGCGGGGGTGCGAAGGTCCTTCGCCAATGAAGAAGGGCAGTGCGCGCTGCACTGCCCTTGCGTCAGGTCTAGAAAGTTAGAAGCAGTAGCTTCTGCCGAGCTCAGGATTTGGTCTGGCGACGGCGGGCACAGCCCAGCAGGACCAAACTCAGGCCAACGAGGGCCAGCGAGCCAGGCTCGGGAACGGTGCCGCCGTTTGCCCGCAGCGTACCGGTGATGAAGTCGTCCAAGCCAATGAAGTCGCGCTGACCAACAGGAACGTTGGGTTGACTAACTGTGAACACGACCCTGTTGAACTGCGTTGTGTCGTTCGTGAATCCGAAGAAGGCGAGTCCGCCTTGGGCTACTCCCGCACCAGCGGGAATCAAGCTTGAGTTCAACAGGCGACCGCTGGCGCTGAAAATCTCAACTGCCAGTGCACCGTCAAAGTCACCCACGTCGGTCAAAAATGTACCGAAGGCCGACACGGCCGTTGTGAAGTTGATTTCAATCCGGGATTTATTTGTCTCAAACCACCCGCTTCCGCCAGATGCTTGCAACGCGAGCGGGTCGCCAGTGGTGTTGAACCTACCCGTCCAGGCGGCGGGCCCGCCATGGGCGTTCTCAACATAACTTTCGGCAAAGGGATTCGAGTCGGTAGCCGTAAGCGAAACACCACTTCCGGCCGCGAAAAGGTTACTTAGCGTCGATGTGACACCAGGGGTCATGTTGAAGGCTTCACCCTGCCATGTCGCCAAGCTGTTGCGGAACAGGTTGCGCTGGTTCACGGGGTCCTGGCCAACCCCGACGGCGTCAACGACTCCGCCAGCCGCAACTGGGTTGTTGCCAAAGTACGAAGCCGCTGCGGCCTGCGCTGCGGATGCAGCCGCAACTGCAACTGCCAACGCAATTCCCACTTTAATCGTGTGCCCAAGTTTCATGAGTGACTCCAAGTGATCGAAATTTGGCACCGAGGCACCCAGTTGCCAAAGATCAATGCAAGACCAATACCAGGAAAAAATTAATGATATATATCAATCACTTAGCAGCCAACCCCTGGTTCAGGTGGTGCGCCATGTGTAAAGCTGACCGACACCGTTCTTTTAACAGAACTTGGGCCGAAAGCCGAATCCGCTGGGCGCAGTCGAACGCGCAGGTCCGGGCCCACCTGGGCTATTTCGAGACATTCCAGGTTCATGCTGTCGTTCAGACACGTCAGCGGCGGCCAGTCGACCATGCCACGCGTACCGCCCAGCAGCCGCGGCGCGATGTAGAGCAGGACTTCGTCGACCAGGCCGGCTCGCAGCACTGCCGTCGTCAATGCCGGACCACCTTCGACATGCAGTTCGTTCACGGAACGGCGGGCCAGTTCGGCCATCAATGAGGGAAGATCAACCCGCCCGTCCCGACCGGGAAGCGACAGAACCTCGACGCCGTCGCGTTGGAGCGCGCTGGCCCGGCCGACGGCGGCGCGGGCCGTGGCAATCACGGCATGGCCAGGAGGTGCCAGCACGCGCGCCGAGGGGGGTGTTCTCAGCGTCGAGTCGACAACCACCCGAAGCGGTTGCCAGGTGGCTGGCACCAGGCGCACGTCCAACCGCGGATCGTCCGTCAACACGGTGCCCACGCCGGTGAGGATTGCCGACGCACGCTTGCGCCATGCGTGGCCATCGGCCCGTGCGGCCTCGCTGGTGATCCACTGGCTGGCGCCATTGTCCAAGCCGGTGCGACCATCTAACGAGGTAGCCACCTTCACACGCACAAAGGGCCGCTGGCGCAGCACGCGAGAGAAGAAACCCGCGTTGAGATCCCAGGCCGCCTGGGCGATCGCGGGTTGGGCCATCTCGACACGAATGCCGGCGGCACGCATCCTGGCGATTCCTGTACCTGCGACTTGGGCAAACGGGTCTTGCAGGGCCACGACCACACGGCCCATGCCGGCGGCGATGAGCGCATCGCAGCATGGGGGCGTGCGGCCGTGGTGCGCGCAGGGCTCCAGCGTTACCCAGGCCGTTGCCCCCCGAATGTCCTGTCCCGATGCCAGCGCGTCGCGCAGTGCCATGACCTCCGCATGCGGTCCCCCCGCGTGTTGGGTGGCGCCAGCGCCGAACACCGTCCCACTGTCAGTGCCTATGATGCAGCCGACGCGGGGGTTGGGTTCGGTGGTGCCGATCGCCGCATGGGCCAGACCAAGAGCTTGTGCGAGCCGGTTGCTGTCGAGGTCGGGAAGTGGCTTCAATTGCTGTAGGCGACAGAACCGTCCTGGTGCAGGCGGGTGTTCGAGTTCAGGAAGTCTCCGGCTGCGGCAACATCGCTGGGGCACAAATTAGCCGTCGAAATGACCAGGAAGTTCTGCCCCACCAGCGAGGCATAGGCTGCACTCCCGGCCTCGGTGTAGTCCAGGGGATGGTCCGCATTCCTGGCGCCGGCCGGGTTGTCGGTTGCCAGCGGCGTGTAGCGGCAAATCTTGAACTGGCCGGCGGCCGTGCCAATGGCCCAGCCTGACGCAACGACGCGCGAGCGGCCACTCCACAGGCCGTTGGCGTTGCTGAAGATCGCGCAGTAGTAGCTGACCGCAGACCCGGGCACCGCCGCAAAGGCGATCGCCGTTGCGTTGTCGAAGCAGGCCGGCGGCGTGGGGTGGGCTAGCGCGCTGGTGAGTGACAGGCTGACATCCAGGTCCATGGGTACGCCCGTGGGTGTCTGGGCCTGTGCCGCATCTGGCACGCTACCGACTGAGGCGAACTGCACGTAGCCCCGCAGCAGCTGCGCCAACGTATTGGCGCTGCAGGCCGCCACATCGGCCGCCACCAGCGTGGCCGTCGTCCTGCCCGGGAGGTTACACACGCCGGTGATCAGGCCGCTCACGTTGTTGAAGACCCAAGTCACCCCGCCGCCCGCCGCCTGGGGTGGCATGAAGCCACTGACGCTGCCCAGGTCCTTGGCCAAAGCCGGGATGGCGCGGTTGCGGCCCAGCGGTTGTCGCCCGACCACGCCGTTGGCCGGGACAGCCAGCGAGCCCGACAACTCCGGTGCGACACCTGCGATGGCACTGCTCAAAACAACCGTTTGGGGCTGCCCGTTGCGGTTGTCCCAGGCCACGGTGACGGCCAGCGTCTTCATCGGCGCCGAATCCCCCGGCCAGGTGGCGGGCCAGTCCGTGAGAGTCCGTGTTCGGACGTAGGTGGCGTTGATGCCGGCAATGTTGGTAGGGCCATCGGAGAGCAGGTCTTGGTAGTCGACGACGCCGACTGTGACCTCGACCGCCGCAAACGCGCGCCAGTCTTCAATGGACTGCTGTGCGATCCGCACAGCCTCGGCGCGCTGCTTGGACATGTCACCGTTGGTGCGCAAGGTCACCTGCAGGCCGACCACGGCCAGCATGCCAAAGGCCATCACCGCCATGGCCACCAGGGCTTCGATGAGAGATACACCACGCTGTGAACAGCGGGTCATGGGAAGTCCCTCCAGCCACCGGGAACACGCACGAAAGACCCAGCGCGCAGTCGCAACGTGTCGAGCACTCCACCGTTATAAACCACAGTCTGGGCGGCCGTTGCCGCCAGATTGCCCTCGACGATGGCTGCTCCTTGAATCTCACCAGCACCAACCCAGCCGCCGTTGCGCGTGTAGACCATTCCAAAGACACGCACGCCGGCAGCAGCGGGTACCACGATCAGGTTGCCGGTGGCAATGATGACTGCCGGTCCGGCTACCGTCAGGTCGGCAGGATTCGGCAGGGAGCCTATGTCACCGGCGGTCTCGAGCGTGAGGTCGCCTTCGACCCAGATCACGCGGTCCGGATTCAGCGCCACGGCGTTGCTCAGCGCCGCCCTGCAGCCGCCGCCCGGGCAGGTCAGGCGCACGGCGCTTGGTTGCCACCGGCTGGCATTTGGCCAAATGCCGATGGTGGACGCGAACGCGCGGTCTGATGCGGTTCGACCGGCGGCCGTAAGGTCGGCGGGCATCAATAAGGGGTTGGCGACGTCACGCATCGTGTTGTCGTTGGGGATGATCGACTCTGAACCCGGCGTACCTGGCGCACTGCCAAAAGTCACTCTGCTGGTGCTTACCGCGTCGCTTGCCTGGATGGTCACGCCACCGCGTTCAATGTCAGTGTTGAAGACGGAGAGTTGGGTGAGGACCAGCGGGTCTCGGACCACACTTCCAAAGACGGTCAAAGCGGCTACCGGCGGGGTGGCGACGGCTCCTCTCAGGGCCACCAGCGCCGTTACAAGTGCCCGGCCCTCAACGTTGGATGTGTTCGCTGACGAACTTAAGCACGCCGTGTCCACCCGTGTGCAACCGTTGGCGATTATCTGAATCACCCCAGGGCGCGTCACCCCCGCTGTGCTGAAACTGACCCAAAAGGCCGGGAAAATCCCTGTGCCCGCCGGCAACGCAAGCGCAGGGTCGCTGTCGCTGGGGCAACTGCAGACCCACCTCGTGCCATCCCACACACAGCCGGCCCGCCGAGGTGCCGGTGGCGCTGCGCCTACTGCAGGTTGTGTCAAGCCCGTGACCATTCCGCTGTTTGCATCCGGCGGCGGGTTGGCGTTAATGGCCAGGTAACGCTGCCGGAACGAGGTGTTAGCGGTTGTCACCCCCGCCTCCAGGCAATTGGCATCGATACGCCCACCGTTGAGCTGGGCGATCGCCCACTCGAGGCCCGCCTCGGCGGTCTCGTAGGCCTGTGTGGCGCGGTACTGATTAACGGAGGTGCGCTGCTCGAATATGAGATTGCGGCTGGTGTAGGCGGCCACCAGCGACATGATGAAGAACAGCACCATGACCACGATGAGCGAGGCTGCGCCCCGCTCGCGCTTGTGATGGTCTCGTGCTCGGCGGCAGAGCGTGCGGCCCGCCGAGGGTTTAGGCTGGAGATAGGGGGTCATGACGGACATACCGCGTCGGGGTTGGCTGCGTCGTTGAAGCGCACCCAATCGTTGCGCAGACGCACTCGGCTGGTCATGCTTCGTTGAACGGAAGCGTCATTCTTCGCTTCAGCCGCGATGGTGACGGCTAGGTCACGAACCACCAACTGGGGCCAGCAGGCTGCGGTGCCGTCGGCACAGAGCTTTGGGCAAGCAAGCGCAGTACTCGCCACGACAACCGGTGTGACAGTAAAGGCGGTCACCCTCATAACATTGATGTCGGTCAACTCTTGCCATACAACTCCGGCCAGCGACTTGACGCCATCGGCTTCAAGCTTGAAGCCGTACGGCCCCACGTCTCCGGCGTTGCGGAAAAATGAAAAGCTGACTTCGGAGCTCGCAACTGCTGCGGGGGTAACCGTTGTAAACGTGCTTCTCGTACCACCAACTCCTGTGGCTGAAGCCAATCCCGCCTGAGCTTGCAAAACGTTCAGCGCACCGGCCCGACGCAACTGACGGGTCACGATGTCCATGCTGGCTCGTAAGTCTTGCTGAATCTGGGTCTCAACTAGAAGCTTTCGGTTGTCGGAGAGCTGGTTTGCCATGAGGGTGCTTGCCGCTGCAACCACAAACAGGCCCACGGTGATTCCGACCATCAACTCAACCAAGGACATCCCGTGACTTCGGAGTAGCAATCGCGGCCGCCAGGATTTCCTCATGGTGGGCATGCGGCCTCCGCCATTGCTGACCCATCAGGCGAACAGATCAAAGGTCGACCTGCTCTATTGATCCTGACTACCAGCTTTCTTGGGTCGTCCAAAAAGCTCTCAATCTTCATGCCATCGAATGGTCGTGCAGCGCGGTCAGTGGGAATCACAAAGAGTCCGCCGGTGACGCTGTCGAAGGCAAACGCCGTGTCGAACTCAGTTGGCGGGATTGCCACTTGGACCCCAAGACTGCGGAGTACTTGCACCGTACGAACTTCAAAGTTTGTGCCACTGCATGAGACAGTCGGCCCAAGTCGGCAGTCACACCTGTTGTTGAGTTCTGACGACGTGTAAAGCGTGTAGCAAGTCATGTCTGCGTTGGTCCGAAAACTTAGCCGCAACAAGGTCCCGCGCGAAACCGCCTCGTTTCGGGCGAATTGCAGATCGGTTACCAGTTGGGCCGTTATGCCGCGCAACCGTTGCATCAAGATCATGTCGCGGAACGACGGTGCTGCAATGACCAGGATGATGACGATCACTGCCACAGTGATCATCAACTCGATCAAGGTGAATCCCTGATCGCCAGGGCAAGGTTGCCGTGGCTTCATCATCGTGCCCAGCAGCGGCCCGGGTCTGTCCAGTCCACCGCCGCTGCGCCGGAGCCATAGCTGATGTTGCCGCCCGCTATGCGCACGGCCAGCACCTTGCATGTGGCGTCCTCGGCTTGCCCGGCCTGGCCGGTTGCAGTGGCTGTATACCCGGTGGCGTTGCTGCCGGACAAGAGCAGCGTGTAGTAACCGCTCGATGTCGTCCTCGTCATCCCGAGACCTCGTGGGTTCGCATTCGCTGCAATGGTGAGCTGAGCATCGGTTGCGTACTCGGCCGTGTTACCCCGCCAACGCTCTTGCGCCTGTTGCAATGCCGACAGTGCAACAAACGCCTCCGACCGCCTGCTCTTTCGAACCGAATCCCTAAACGACGGCAAGGCGATGGCAGCCAGGATTGCCACGATCACCACAGCAATCATGATCTCGATCAGCGTAAAGCCTCTCCGACGGCGCGTGTTGGCTTGCAGTGGTGTACGGGGATACATGGTCAATAAATTATCGCGAGCCTCTCCGCCACGCCGCGACCGTTCATCCCCGCGCAGACTCCGCCCATCACCACCCCCGCAACTCCGGGGGGTCAGCAGTGGGGAACTCCGGGGACGCTGCCGGCAGGGCTGCAAGACCGGACCCGGCCCATGATGTTCACGATCTGGTGGATCGCCGCGTCACTCCGGCCCACCACCCGCAACGTGCCCGTCGGCGTGCTGGTGCCCAGCCTCGGGTCGAACAGGATCGACCGCACGTTGGCGCGCACGGCCACTGGGCCCTGGGCGGGGAAGTAGACCGTGCGCAATGCTTCGGCGCCCGGACTGCAGACGGCCACGCCGTTCGCGTCACAGCTGCAGGCGTTGGCCGCGCCGGTGTGCACCGTGTAGCAGGTGCCGGCCGCCAGCGATTCGAACCCCATCCGCACGCCCTGGTTGCGCGCCACCGCCAGGCTGCGCGTGTGCATGATGTCCGTTTCCAGCAGCGCGGCCGCACCCTCGAGGTGGTGGCGTTCGCGCGCCTGCTCGAAGCCTGGCAAGGCGGAGCCCAGTGCCACCGCGGTGACAGCGACCGCGATCAGACTCTCGAGCAAGGTCACGCCACGCTGGCGGCGGGCCGGGTGGGCGGGTGCTGCGGTCTTGCGGGACGAGAGGTGATTCATGTCGGCTCCAGGCGTTGATGGCGTGGAGCCCACTGTAGGAATTTGCGAAGTTCGGCGCGTCCCCCGCGGGCGGGCTTTGGCGGGGGGGCACCGGTGGGGGCCCCAGCGCATCCCCCGGCCGGGTGCCCCCCAGGCGGCAAGGGCCGTCAGATGTCGCGGATCAGCTGCCTGAAGGCGTCGACGTCCTCGAACTCGCGGTAGACGGATGCGAAGCGCACATAGGCCACCTTATCGATGCGCTTGAGCTCGCGCATCACCAGTTCACCCATGCGGGCGCTGGGCACCTCGCGGGCGCCACTGGCCAGCAGCTTGTCCTGGATGCGTTCGAGCGCGGCGTCGACCTGTTCCACGCTGACCGGGCGCTTGCGCAGGGCCAGCAGCATGCTGGCGCGGATCTTGGCCGGGTCGAACTCGACGCGCGCGCCGTCCTTCTTGACCACCGCTGGCAGCGCGATCTCGCTGCGCTCGTAGGTGGTGAAGCGCTTCTCGCATTGCAGGCAACGGCGGCGCCGGCGCACCACGTCGCCTTCATCTGATTCGCGCGTCTCGACGACCTGGGTGTCGTCGTGGCTGCAGAATGGGCAGCGCATGAGGGTCTAGTGCTCCAGAGGTGGGCGGCGTGGGCCACTCGGTCGTGGGAAGGGTTTCGCAGTCGTCCGTTTGCCGGGACGCTCTCGTCAACTGCGGGAGGAGCCGTGTTCGGGCTTTTGACGTTCGTGACGAACGGCAAGAATTCGGATGCCGCTGTCGATGGGCTTGTACATCACCCAGTAGGGATAGCGGTGAAACGGAAAGACCCGCCTGCCCGCCTGCCCGCCTGCGTCAGGGTGCCAATTCCAGGGTTGGCGTCCAGTAGCTCTGCCACTTGTTCAAACTCTTTGAGGAAGCGCAGCGCGACTCTGTCGCTGCCCGTTGTCCTGTAGAACCGAAACGCAATCACGAGATCGTGCTCCGCGAGTCGGTGAAGGACGTAGGTCAAGTGATTTCTGCCCTCAGCCGGGCCACGACCTCCTTGCCGTCAACTGGGATCGAAGATCCATCTTCAATCTCTGCATCTCTTCGCGCGGCTTCCTGGTCCCAAAGTTCATCCAGAGTTCTCTCGCCGTCCAGGCTCTCGATCAGGCGATCCAGAAGGCGGGCGCGGTCTGCCGGCGACAGGCGGAGCACTTCCGTCTGAAGCGTTTCCAGTCCAATGGTCATGTGGGTCTCCGCAGCGTGGAGGATCGAACAAAGACCGGAGCTTGCCACACTGGTCGGCGGCCTCCTGCGCAAGCGCTTTCGGGCTCTCGGCAACGGTCTGTCGGATCAGCGGTACACCGGAAAGTCGCGCGTCAGCGCCGACACGCGGTCGCGCACGGCGGCGATGTGGGCGGCGTCGTGCGGCTTGTCCAGCACGTCGGCGATGAGGTGGCCGGTCAGGCGCGCCTCGGCCTGCTTGAAGCCGCGCGTGGTCAGGGCCGGGGTGCCCAGGCGGATGCCGCTGGTGACCATGGCCTTTTGCGGGTCGTTGGGGATGCCGTTCTTGTTGCACGTCATGCGCGCCTGGCCCAGGACGGACTCGGCCTCCTTGCCGGTCAGGCCCTTGGGGCGCAGGTCGACCAGCATCAAGTGGCTTTCGGTGCGGCCGCTGACGATGCGCAATCCGCGCTCGATGAGCGTTTCGGCCAGCACGCGGGCGTTGTCGACCACCTGCTGTTGATAGACCTTGAAGCCGGGCTCCAGCGCTTCCTTGAAGGCCACGGCCTTGCCGGCGATGACGTGCATCAGCGGACCGCCCTGAATGCCGGGGAAGATGGCGCTGTTGATCTTCTTGGCGATGGCCTCGTCGTTCATCACGATGATGCCGCCGCGCGGGCCGCGCAGGCCCTTGTGGGTGGTGCTGGTGACCACGTCGGCATGCGGCACCGGGTTGGGGTAGACGCCGCCGGCGATGAGGCCCGAGTAGTGCGCCATATCGACCATGAAGATCGCGCCGATGGCCTTGGCCACGCGGGCAAAACGTTCGAAATCGATCTGCAAGCTGTAGGCGCTGGCCCCGGCGATGATCAGTTTGGGGCGGTGTTCGTGGGCCAGGCGTTCCATGGCGTCGTAGTCGATGGCCTCAACGGCGTCCAGGCCGTAGCTGACGGCCTTGAACCACTTGCCGCTCATGTTCAGCGACATGCCGTGGGTCAGGTGGCCGCCTTCGGCCAGGCTCATGCCCATGATGGTGTCGCCGGGCTGCAGCAGGGCGAAGAACACGGCCTGGTTGGCCTGGCTGCCACTGTTGGCCTGCACGTTCGCGAAGTTGGCGCCGAACAGCTGCTTGCAGCGCTCGATGGCCAGTGTTTCGACGACGTCGACATGTTCGCAGCCGCCGTAATAGCGCTTGCCGGGGTAACCCTCGGCGTACTTGTTCGTGAGGACCGAGCCCTGCGCCTCGAGCACCGCCTGGGGAGCGAAGTTCTCGCTGGCGATCATCTCCAGCGTGCGCTGCTGGCGCTCGAGCTCCAGGCTGAGAACCTCCGCGATCTCGGGGTCCACCTCGGCGAGCGGGCGGTTGAAGGAGTCCGGGCTCAGGTCGCTCATCAGACCCCACAGGCTAGAGGCTCAGGCGGACTCCAAGTCGCCGATCTGCTCGACCCGGCGCGCATGGCGCCCGCCGTCGAAGCCGGTGGCCAGGAACGCAGCGACGATCTGGTCGGCCTGGGCGCCGTCGAGCCGCGCGACGCGGATCTTGAGCAGCATCTTGCCCGGCGTCTGGCCCTCGAAGAAGACCTCAAAGGCGAGGAGAAAAAGGAAGCCGAGAAAAACAAGGAGGCCGCTCGCCTCTGGATCTCCGGCTTGGAAGCGGTGAACCGCAAGCTCGGCATCTCCCGGGTGATGGATCTATCCGCTACTCCGTTTTTCCTGAGCGGCTCGGGT
>ENA-OFCE01001300-OFCE01001300.1-metagenomes-genome-assembly--contig:-NODE-1300-length-13162-cov-2.777142_pt1 | contig 13162 bp, 11 predicted proteins | sample MGYA00153388_OFCE01 | MGnify analysis MGYA00153388
AACACCATAACGCCGTGGTTTCTTATTCAGTTGTCGCATTGCTGGCCGCAACTGGCGCCCGTCCAGTAAACGACCCATTCGAATCCCCAGCGCTATTTGACTGGAGCGCGAAGCGGGTTTTCCTGGCAGACAAGGTCGCCAACGGCCGGCATGGGCGCCTGGCGTCCTTGGTCGACTCCGTTTTCAAGCTGATCAATGAGACATATTGCGAACACCTGCAGACATTGGCCGCTCGAATTCCAGCCGCCGCAGAAATACTCGCTAAGGAAATTGCTCTGCTAGCCAACCTCAGCTGGGACTCAGTCACAGAGCGAGCGCTGGAGCATTCCAGCTATTTCAGTTGGCCGCTGCCGGCCAACCTGATGCGACATCGGCTGTCCATCCGACTGAGGGGTCAACTCTTGGACGCCGAGATCATCGATGCAATCCTCGGTCACTCAGAACAAGGCGTGATGTGCCACGGCCCCGAGTCCACCCGTACATGGGTGAAGGATATGGCCGTTGCAATGCCTTTTCTGGAGAACACCTATCGTCAGCTTGGCTTTGCTGAAAAGCTGACGATACAGCGGACGCCACCGTCACACAAGCTGAACATCGAGCCTGACCAGTTTTTTGCATTGACCAAAGCTTTTGGCGCTAAAGCAAGAACCGAGGCCAGAAAGATTTACCGGAAAAAGGTCCGACGAGAGGCGAAATTACTCATCAAGACGGCCGTCGGAAAGTTTCCCAAGACGGCCGAGGGCAAGATTCCTCTGGAAAACCTCGAACCTGCGTTTTGGGATATGTTGGCTATCGACCTGCTGACTATCGATGGCAAGCGCCCACATCCCAGCGCTGAGGTTCGGTATGAAATTCTTGAGCGCTGGCAAAGAACTGCGACCCTGCGCACCAAGATACGCCTGAAGCGACTGATTGTTTTGGATCGGAGCTTTGATTCGGTTTTCACCAGAAGATCCATCGGGTGTGAAGCGTTGCTGGCAGATTTGAAGACCTGGTTTGCTGCGATCGCAGACGAGCAACCCTTGTCAAAGACCGGGGTGCGCAGTTGTCTGGCACTTGCCACACTGGACCTGGCCATCACATGTCAATTGGCATCACCGCAAATGCTGATGGATGTTCTGCAGAAGAAAAACTTTCGGCTTGTGCTTCTGGCGGATAAGGCCTACTTGGAGTATCACCCCTTGCTCAATGAGCACGCGTCGGCACCAGTCACCCGCTACCGCATACCCCGACGCTGCGCACAGCGGCTGGACAAGGCGATGGACTCCACGTCCGAGTTGGAGATGATCCAATGGGAAATGCCAGAAATCTGGTTGAAGGGTATGCCAGCCTTGAGCGCGCAAAAACCTGACAAAGTAGCTGCTTTGGTGCGGCAAGTAACCCAAGTCGTTCAGCAAGCCAATTACCTGCAACGCCCGGGACTGGTCGCGGGTTACCTCGCGGGCACAGTCCACACCAGCGCCCTGCCTCATACTTCATGGGTGCTTCAGGAACATCGGGTGGTTTTGGAATCCACGCCAGTAGCTGACGAGGAAAAGGATCCTGAAAGCGATAACCAGGACGCCCAAGATAGCCTAGACAGATCACCCGTAGCGCTATTTTCATCGAAAGTAAAGGCCTCGAATGACCCCAAAACAGACGGCAGCGAGACCCAGATGGCGGCTCAAATTTATATCGACGGCCTGAATGACTTTCTAAACGGATTCTTGAAGCAATCAAATGACCAGCAGAATGCATCCAAGGGTGATGATGAATCGAGCGGAGGAAACAAGCAGGCTCGCCGCGAATTGGTTACTGCGCTGTCCAGGCATGTGAAAACTAATCAGCAAACAGTTAGTTCGGCTATTTGGGCTCTAGGCCATTGGGTGGTCCATCTCACCAAAGTTCCCCGCAAGAAAAATATCCCCTATGCAATCAGTACGGTGGTTCGGTACTTATCGGCACTGTCCCGTCGCTTCATCGAGATGGGTAATGATTTCAATCTGGTGGAGGCCGACTCAGAGGAAATCACAGATTTCTATGATGAAGTCTTGGAGATTGATCGCGACCTCGACCTGAGCTATGTGGTGGAAAGGCTTGAAACCTTTCACCGATACATGCAGACTGAATTCAAGATTGAGGATGCCGATTGGGGTGAGCTCGACTGCGGGACGGCGGTTCCGCATGGCTCTCCCGGCACGCTGGGCCTAGAACAGTACGCCAACGTGCTGGAACTGCTGGCACCAGACCCTGAGTCAGCCACACACGAGCAATTAACAACCGCCTTTTTGCTGCTGCTAGCCTTCCGTTTTGGTCTGAGAGCGGCCGATTCGAAAGGGCTCAAATTTGAGGACTTCTGGATGCACGAGAGAACGATCGTGTGCCATGTCCAAAGTAATGACCTTCGCAAACTTAAAAGGCCTGCAAGCCGACGGGTCGTGCCACTGGCAGAGGAGCTATCAGAATTCGAATGGTCCATCGTTCAACAATTCCTTGACCGAGCCAGCATGTGTGAGCCCGACAAAGGTACGTTCGCCCTTTTTGCTGTTAACAGCAATGGACAGCGATTCGATATAGACGGTCTCAGCAAACGAATCAACCAGGTGCTCAAGCGTGTCTGTGGCGATCCAAATATCTCCCTTTATAAGGCCCGGCATGCGTTTGCAAACCGAATTTCTCAAGCATTGATTGGTCCGGACGTCAGCTTCTCTGCCCAAGCCAATGAAGTAAGCAGAGGGGATTTTGCGGTGCATGTTGCAAAACTTCTGCTGGGAACAACTAGTCCCACGCGAAGAGCGGCTTGGGCGCTGGCGCGGTTGATGGGTCACGCACGACCCAGGACTTCTTTCAAGTCCTATGTGCATTTGTTGCCGAGTTGGGCAAACAGCTGGTCTGAGCTAGAGATCAGCGCACTGGATCAAAAGTATCAGCCTAAGGCCCTCACCAACGCGATCACTTTGAACTTGAAGAAAAGTCAGCTGTGGCAGCCGATACACGTAGTTCCGCAGGTTGAAAAAAAGCAGGTAGAAGTAACGGCCGCAGTGGTGATGGGTTACCTGCGGCTATTGCGACGTGGCGTACCACCCAAAGCCGCAGCACGATCAATCGAAATTTCAGAAGAGCTGACAGGCCAAATCGAGCAACTGATATTTGAAGTTGAAGCGCAGATCAGGTCTCGGACAGAACGCGCAGGTCGTGAGCCAATGCAATCATTACTGAATCTGATCTCGTACACGGAATGGCAGAACATTACAGCCTGTTGCGAAGAGGCGTCGAGGAATGCTGTGGCTGGCCTGAACCTTTTGGACGTACACCAAGCAATCGGGATGGTGTCTCAAAACCGCCAACTGGTGATGTGGAAAAAAATACACTTTGAGCAAGTCGGTGCATTCATTCGCTACTTCCAACTCGATGGAGATATCAGAACTCTGCAGACGCCCTCCTTGCACCCCGTCGTGGCCGAATGGGTGAAGGCACTTCTACCTGCTGAACTATCCGTTACACCGTCTTCAGAAGCCCGCGTCGATTCAATTACTGAGGGAATTCCGCCGCAACAAATCAAGCATCGCTGCGGAGTTGCCATAGGAGCCACGAATCCAAAAACCCTTACGACGGGCTTTGGGCTTGTGCTTCTTTGGGTTGTCTTTCTAATCGCAACCTCAGCTTAGTTTTAATACTGTAAATTGACGTCGTAGTAACTGTTCTCCAAAGCGGATGAACGTCTGGGCACATTGGTTTTGAGTGACAAGAAAAAAGACAGCCGCAAAAGCTTGCACACTCAGCTAAATTCTGATAGATTTCAGATTAGTCCACGCAGCTGCCCGAGGACATTAAAACAAGATGCGCAGCCAGAATCAATAAATTTCTTAAGCGGTATTCGCCGCCATGAAAATAGTCATCGTGGCTTTCACGCTACCTTGATTGAATCCATCGTTTTTGATGCATAGCTCCTCAGGTCACCAAAGATCGTCGGCTTGAAACCTTGCCAGCGTCCAACAGGCCGCTTCTGAAAAGCTACTCCAATTTCTGCCACCAGCATGTCGGCGATGGCAAGGCGTTAATACGCATTTTTTTCCACCACCTGAGCTCCTCAGTTGGCAAAGGTCATCGTGCAACCAACCATCAGCAGCACGAATAAATAGGAGTACCAATAAACCGGGCGCGACATAGCCCAAAAAAAATGGGTCAATGAAATGTCAACACTCGGCACAACAAATATCGAAACACCAGACGAAATGACGCACAGTGTCTTTCAGATGGTGGGAACCACAAAAATCAGGGCTAAAGATGCTAAAGATCTCAATGGCAATCCGGGCATAGCGGTACCAACCCAGGTGCTAAAAATTGGACCGCTTGAGGCTATTTGCGGAGTCCTCCGCTCGTCTCTGGCGGTTGCCGCCGGCCTGCAGCGCGACCAATTCAGCTTGAGCAGCTTCGTGTTCGTGAGCGACGCCCGGTTCTGCTATCCAGTGGTGGAGGTAAAGTCTAAGGTACCTCTTGCCGTCGAATTGATTCACACAGTAATTTATAGGCTTTTAGAAAAAGTAAGGCGTTGTGATCCACACACCCAGCCACTTTTCCCTAGTGACATCGTGGATCTGGATGTACAGGCAGAGGCGGAAATTCAAGCTGGAGCGACAGAACTTTTGGCGAGGTTTGGCGACAGTCCTATCAACGCGCCATCAAAAATCTATATTGCGGGCAATGCCGTCTGCGCAGAGTTGAAAGGGATGTTTGCAGGCAAACCAGACCTCACCAACCTAGAGCCCGTAATGCTCGAATTTGAAGGCTGTGTCGACGGTTACCGCTCTAAAAAGCGAGAGATGTTTCTTGAGACTAACGATGGCGCGTTTGTTGTCAACTGGGAGCACGACCATCAAGTCGTTGGCAACCTGAGCCTTGCGCAGAAAGCTGATCTCTTGATTTTCAAAGTCAGCTGCACACTTGATCAGCGCGGTAACCCGATCAACACTTTGGTGAGCATTTCAAAAAAATAGCAGCAGAGAGTCAAATGATTTGAATAAGGTATCGGATGCTTACAACTAAGCAGCAGCTTCCTTCTTGCCCATCTTTCTAAGTGCAGCAATTGTCGGCATCTGACTAGCCCTTCATCGAGTGGCGCACTGCTTCCATTTGTAGACAGACCGACTAATGAATCCGAGCGACTGCTATCGACGACAAAGCGGAATTACAGGAGTTCGAAATTGGCGCTCAAAAGCTGACGTTGATTTATGTCTATGAAAGTGGGTGAAGTCCACACCACTTGATCAGGAAGAGTGTGAAAGTATTTTCAAGAACTTAGCCGAGGCAATAAGGCTACTGCATCCTGAATTGTCCTTTGACCGCTTACTACACATCTTTGTTTCTGCCGACGTTTGGGAAACCGTCGCCGCATTAGAAAAAAAGTGGGTCATGAGCTCATTTCCGATTTCGCCGGGCTATGCCACAGTCCCATAAAATTCCATGCGGACGGATGGAGAGCAGCCGTCTTAAGCCTTAAGGTTCCAACATCCTTTTCAATGTGGTGTCCGAAGTCCATTGAAGGGTCTGGAGATTGATTGCGCATTTGACGTTTCGGTTGGCACCGCAATCGAGGAGAAGTTGCGTTTCCTTAATCAAATTGAATCTTGCGCACCCCTGAAGGAGTGTGCCACTCTGTCTACCATTACGTTTCCACGAACTAGATAAAAATGTGTTGTCACTGAATTTAGTATGGTCATAGGAACTTGATTTGAGCTTGGGTTGGTATCTACCGTTCGCAAGATTATTCAGCCCCGTGATACTCCAATAGATCAATCAAGAGTTTGTCTCTTTTTTCCTTAGCATGATCCAGTAAAGTTCTGCCATCTACATCTTTGCCGTGAGGACTGACGCCACTTTCGAGGAGGCTCTTTGCAGTTGACCAATTCCCCCCAAGTACAGCACTACGCAACTCGACATGCGGCATTTTGGACACGCCAATAGCGTAATTAATCGCCTCTTGCAGTCCTTGAAACTTGTGATCACCGAAAGTGAACTGTTCGCCATCTTGCCCCACTCCAATCTCCGCCGCACGTTTGAGTTGGTCTACCGAAATCGTTGTACCGGAGATCAATAGTCGGGTTGTCCAACTCTTGGACATAAATCCTGGCCGCTGCCAATTGTTGTTGGATCGTTGCGGATCAGCTCCAGCTTTCAGGAGCTTATCTACTTCCACCAACATATCCCGCTGAGCGCATACGTGCAGCAGAGTGTTTCCTGTGATGGAGTTGCACAGAGAAATGAGGTGCGGGGTATCCGCGTGATGGACAATAAGTGTCAATTGCTCATTTGAAATTTCTTTGTTCTTTGTAAACGTAGCAATCGCCTCATCCAAAGTTCGCGTCCTCGCCAGTGCCTCTGCCTGCGCTTTTGCAACCGCCTCTATGCGGGCTGCGCCCTGCTGAGCTTGCAATGCCGTTGCCGCATCTGTGAGTTGCTGTACCCGCGCTTTTAAGTACGCGACCTTCGCCTTCGTTTCATCGCCATCAGCCTCCGCAAACGCTTTGGCCCATAAGCCAGGTCGGCGCTGTCCAGTTTCCACTTCATTCATTGCAGTGGCCCAGTAGTCTTCTTCGGTTAATTTTTCAATGGTCATAGTGGTAGGCGACAGCGTTTGATTCGCAGACTGGGAACGTGCAGCACTTGCAAAGTCAGATTTCTCAATAAACTTTTTTTCGGTCGATTGGCTTGGCGGTTGGGAAGTGCTGGAAGTCGGAACCGTTGCGCGCATCGGGACAGGCATTGCAACCGGTACCGGATTTACATGGTTGCGTGGAGCTTCATTCGCTGGCGCGGGAGCATGCGAACTTGCCCGAACACAATGCTCAAACGTAACTCGAACGCGCTCAGATCGTTGCAAGTACGTGACCCACACAGCACACGAAATCGCCCATGGTATGACCCCCATCACTAACTCACCAACCAATCCATTCACCTGACTGGCAATGCCAATGACAAAGACGAGTGGGTAGGTACACAACATTACCCCAGTTGTCACTGGGCGGAACTTGGGATGTTTTGTAAAAAGAAATCCGTAAATTACTGCGATGGCTAAAACTTCAACGGTCAGAATCAGCTTTAACGCCTTCACGAAGGGAATGTCAAGTGCAAATAACTGCCCGAGCGTCAAACCCGCTTGATGCGCGGCCCCGTTTAGAGCACCGGCCTCTTTCCCGAGTCCCAAAAGGGAACCGACGGCGAAAACTGCCAACCAGCCTTTAACTCCATACAACGGATGCTGTTTGGCCTCAACTGGACTGATTGCTTGCCACTTTGATGACATCGGACACCCTCCTCAAAATACTAGTGATAAAAAACTGTGGGCACTATCGGCCCTATCGCGCTATTGACTCTTCCGTTTTGATTCTACGCAGCCTCTCCGAGGCGCTGACCCAATCAACAGCGGCCGGCCACAATTTTGTTGCTTAAGGGCATTGATATTGGTGTTATAGTAATGCAACACACCAATCAACATGACTGAATCCTGGAACGACAACGAACCCATCTACCGGCAACTTAAGGGCCGCGTGGTGAAGATGCTGCTGGACGGTCTATTGCCCGTTGGCGAGCAGTTGCCGTCGGTTCGCCAGATCGCTGCCGATTTTCAGTTGAACCCACTCACCGTGACAAGGGCCTACCAGGAACTGGCCGACGAGGGGTTTATCGAGAAGCGGCGGGGGCTGGGTATGTATGTAGCAGAAGGCGCTATCGAAAACCTGCTGGAAAGCGAACGCGCTCGCTTTCTGTCAGACGAATGGCCAAAAACCATGGAGCGCATCAAACAACTGGGCTTAGATCCGGAAGAGTTGCTCCGCAAAGTTAAAAAAGGGAGAAGCAAATGACTACTGCGGTAATTGCGCAAGGGCTGACCAAGCGGTTTGAATCGCCCCGGGTTTGAACTGAAACCCTTTGAAGTTTGTCCAACTTCTGGGGGTCAGTTCAAATACGGGGCGATTCACTTCATGGTTGATGCAACGCAGCGGTCGTTATCAAGGTAATGCTCTACGGCTGCCTGCTTCTGTTCATCAGAATATTTCTGCCTTGAGCGAACATAGCCTACCTGCAAATCACGGCTGTGCTCATATTCCCGGTGCTAGCTCTTGAGTGCATTCTTTGTTGGATAGCCCAACTGACGAATCGTTGGACTAGTGCGTTTACCCAGCTTGATATAGAGCTTGACAGCTCGAATTCGATCTTCGTACAAATACATGAACTACCTCCAAGTAGTCCAAGTTATTGTCCGCACCCCCTGGGGGTCAACTTTGCATGGAAATCAACACACTAAAGCCGCCTCACTCGAAATCGGGTTACCTGACACCGGTCATTCGCCAACACCCGCTTCTGGCCCAGAGCCGCTTCCGACGACAAAGCTGAACCTCAAAAGTTTGAACCGACAGCCTTAAAGCCGACATTGCTGGTTGCCAAACATGGTGTGTGTTACATATACGTAACGAGGTGCCATGATGACAAATGCAAGCGAAAACCTGCTGGTGAAATTCCGCTCCAAGAACACGCAATTTGGGGTAACACGCGAAACGGTTAAAGCGTTAGCCAGGGAGTTGGATTTGAACGAAACACAAGTCATCCACATGGCGTTGTCAAAGTTCGCAAGGGATGTGCTGCCGGCGTATGAACTGGATGACGGACCTCTTACAGCCAAACAAATCAAAGCTCTTCGGAACGACGTTGCAGCGCATTACCCGAGGGGTAAGTTGCTTTCAAGGGAGTCGTTGTTCAAATGACCAAAAACTGCAAACTATCCAAAACGTCGCTTTGAAAATTGGAGCTTTCAACGACAAAGAGGAAATCCGCAATGCTGAATTCAGCTCCAAAAAGCAGACACTGATTCGCGGACATTTGAAACACCGATGGCCGCATCAAACGCAGTTATAACGGTTAATCACTGGCAAGGCTATTCAAGGTAGCCTCACTCATTCTCCCCATGTCGCCTACGCTGCTGGTCCCGTTCAATGCGCTCATATTCAGCGCAAATACCCTTGACCGCTCCGACCAATGGCGCGAAGTACGTCCGAATACTGCCCCTTAAAATCCGCCAGACTGAAATGGAAGGCTTCACTTTTAATCCTTCAAGTTAGCGCATGTGAAACGACGAAGCTTGGGTTTGATTTTTCTATGACTTTGCAGTCAGCCAGCCAATCAGCTTGACGATACGTAAAGTCACCGAACTCTTGAGCAATTGTTGATTCGCGCTTTACCAATCGGCGAGCAACATGCGATAGTGCAAACAGGTCTGACTCACTACGCACCTCAAACGGAACACATAGGCTCAAACCTTTGCACCAGCTGTGCCAGACTATCTTGATGGAGGGTCGAATTTCGAATGCAACTTCTTGGCCGACCTGACGCTCCATATCTGCAAGCATGTCGAAATAGCGCCTGTATTCATCGGGGGTCGGTTGCTGAATCCAGCTCACGACTTTCTTGCGGGATCGTCCGAGCTTTTTGTAGTTTGGTGTCATGTCTGCATACAGGTCATCTTCGGGGCGAAGATGGGTAATGCGCCGGAGAGCCTCTTTTTCCACAAGATGGTGGTACTGATGTCTCGGATGAACCCACCAAAGCGCAACCCGGTAGTCATTGACGATGAAAACTGCGTCATCCCAAAAAGTCAGCGTCTCGGGAGTCATGTCGTCATAAAGATGGCGCACGATGATGCCGCCGGTGAACGCGTCACCGCGCTTGTTGCGGTGGTACTGCTTGGCCCGCTGTTTCATGGCCTCAATGGCTCGGTTTTTCACTTGGTTACTCTAGCGATCTATAGCCCGTTTTTTTCTGCAGGCTTTATTCGTCTGGAACCTGCCAAGCCAGCAAACTAGCCGTCCGCCGAGTTATCCACCCACACTGCGCGGGCGTACACCAGTCTTTCGTGAGCAACCTCTGGCGGACTCGCTCCAGAATTTCCGCATGGGTGCCAAATTTCGCGCTTTCTTTGTCCAGGCAATACTTGACAAATTGCTGAGCCAAGTCTTCGCACACCTCAAACGCATCAGAAACCTCAGATGGAGACGTGCCTGGCGAATAAAACTGCCCGTCCTCCTCGACCAGATTCAGTTTTGGCTGGGCACCAGCCAGTGCATATGGGATCGGGGCCACCGGAAAATCTTCAGGGATGCCGGGATACTTTTGGCGGTCATTGGACATGATGTATTTTGAGTTTGCCGGAATAGGACAAAGAGTAGCGCTTCGGTTCAGAGAAGACAATATTAGCGGAACGGATACAGTGCTGCGGCACACCATATCAAGTGAAGTTACTACGGTTTATGTCCTTTTGCGATAACAACGATAACTTGGTGTAACTTCAATATAAATCACAGACTCAGGGTTGTATTTATTGACCAAGCTGTATCCCGGCTGTGCCCCGACGGCAGACTTATGCTCCCAAAAACGGCACGCCTATGCTGCAAAGGACAACGAAACGCTCGATCTCATCGTTTGTGACGTTTATCGACGACAAAGCGGAATTACAGGAGTTTGAACCGACTTCCCTAAAGCCGACATTGACTAGCGTTTGCCGACATTTCTGGAGGTCGACCCAAAAGCATCGTTAGCGGTCTTACAAATCACGGATTGGCGAACGCAGAAGTGGTTGCATAGCTAATCATAATCAAGTATGCTGTCAACAATGTTTGACCATTGCCTTTATTTCAACACCACAGCTTTGGCTCGTCGCCTTGAGCGTGAATGGACGGAAGCATTTGCCACGTTTGAGTTGTCACCGCCACAAGCGTTCATGCTGCGGGTGATACTTGCCAAGCCTGGTTTGCTTCAGCGCGAGCTTGCAGATGAACTCTCCATAGCCAGGCCTACTGCGACACGCGCTCTGGATTTTCTGCAAACTAAGGGTCTCATTGAGCGACGTGGGCGTGATGGTGACGGACGAGAAGTTTGTATCCAACCCACAAAGGATGCCATTGCAATCCATGCTGCACTCAATAAGGCAAGCGGGAGAGTGACCAGCAAGCTCAAAAGCCTTCTGGGCGACGCTGATTTTGGAGAAACGGTGTCGAAGATTCGAGGTGTTCGCTCAGCCCTTGAATGAGCGTGTTTTTTTATTTATATAGTTGCATAGCTAATCAAAGGAGCCCATATGCCAATCTTGAATGTAAAAGTCAGCGGCCAGCGGTCAAATGAGATGACCAAAAAAATCTCGGAAATCCTCTTGGAACTCACAAGCAGAATTCTGCATAAGGACCCGCAGGTCACTTCAATAGCCATTGAGTACGTCAACCCAGAAGACTGGATTGTTGCGGGCAAGTCGTTGGAGGAGCATGGCAAGAGTAGCATCTACTTTGACATCAAAGTAACTGATGAAACCAACACTAAAGCTGAAAAAGCACAATACATCCGAGAGGCGTTTGATGCCTTTTCGAAGCTGCTGGGTAATTTGCACAATGAAAGTTATATCTATGTGCAGGATGTGAGGGCTACGTCCTATGGGTTTAGCGGACTCACTCAAGAGTATCGTTATCACCACGCGTGACAACTTGATCTAGGCGATCGTTTAAGCCTGAAACGGACATCCCGCCAAAAACGCTGAATGGCAGCTCGTGGACTAGAACCGTTAACGACGACAAAGCGGAATTTCAATCACCCTAGCGCGTTGCTTAATTGGAGACGTTCCGCATCTGTCATCGTTGCACCCACAAAGACGTTTGGGGAAAGCAACCATAATGCCTTTTTGGAAAGCTACGTATTCAAGGTCAACACTCAATCGGCGCCAAGACGCAATCCCATAAATTTTTTGTCTAGGTTTTTTATGTATGAGATGGAGCCGATAGTTACACACCACGCAACGCGCCAAGGACGACGTGCAGTGTGGTTTTTGCTATTTCTAGCTTGCTGTTATGTTGTTTGGGCCGCATACGCTTTAAACGGCGTAAATCCTGCTGGATACAAACTCGTTAGTTCGCTCATTCTTGTACCTGCGTTTAAATTGGGTGGTGGAAGTGCCGTCGCTGCGGTGCTTTGCAGCTTCGCCCTTTTTTGGGTAGCTATGGCACGGTACATCTGGCGTCGCACTCCTAAACTTCCTTCTGACAGGTGGTGGAGGTGGTAGTAGTGAGCGCTGATAGCCCTAGACCACGTCAAGTAGGCAGCTTGACCTGGCTGGAAAAAGTTTGTTTGATGCCCGCAAACCGCTTTACTGCCACTAGCTGCCGCGAGTTGGGGCGGTTCGCATGTGTCCGACTTAGTCAACAATAACAAGTTGGCTTCTAGTTACCGGTCATTGGCTTATGACCGGAAATGGCCCCGAATTGACATTTTGAATGGCTGGTTCACAGTGATTCTCCCCTCAACTTAAGGAGAGCATCGTGAACACTGAAACTGCTTCGCCTAAAAAGGTTCCATGGAACAAAGGAAAGATAGTTGGCCAGAAGGCCCCACTCAAGCTAAAGGACATCTGGGCCATCCGAATACGGCTGCAACTGGGCCACCGCACAAGGGAGCTTGCGCTTTTTGACCTGGGGTTGGACAGCAAACTTAGGGCGTGCGATTTGGTGCGCTTGCGAGTACGGGACATCTGCCACGGTGATCGCGTTTCCCCTCGAGCGATCGTCATGCAGCAAAAAACCTCTCGACCTGTTCAGTTTGAAATTACACCGCCAACAAGGGATGCCGTTACAGCATGGATCAAGGAAGCGAAGTTGGCAAACGACAACTTTTTGTTTCCCAGCCGGGTTCATGAATCGCCACACTTGGGGACCAGGCAGTACGCGCGAATACTGAATTGCTGGATTGAAGAAATTGGGCTGGATCCAACGGCCTATGGCACCCACACGATTCGCCGCACCAAAGCATCTTTGATTTATCGCCGTACCAAGAACATTCGTGCTGTGCAATTGCTCTTAGGGCACAGCAAATTGGAAAGCACTGTTAGGTACCTCGGCATTGAGGTCGAGGATGCTTTGGAGCTCTCGGAGCAAACGGAAATTTGAACTCGATCGAACCGGTATCTGAAGCCAAATTGGCTGTCAGTTACCGGTCATTCGCATATGCCGGATCGTGGCCCTATAGACGCTATCGACGACAAAGCAGTCTTCTAGCACCTCAGCTTCATGACCCGTTAGCTGACATTCCAAGAGAGATCAACGGACAGGTACGATGGACAGCCGAAATTCAGGGATATCGGCCGGTCGCCGCT
>ENA-OFCE01001302-OFCE01001302.1-metagenomes-genome-assembly--contig:-NODE-1302-length-13154-cov-8.129017_pt1 | contig 13154 bp, 12 predicted proteins | sample MGYA00153388_OFCE01 | MGnify analysis MGYA00153388
TGCCAAATTAGGGGTAGCTGCATAAATATTTACATTTTACTGCACAACACTAATTCCAGTAATTAAAATCGGCATTGAAAACTTCCATGATTCAACTGCATTATTTTTCTGTCTGTGTGGATATCTAATTACCCAGCGACCTACCCTTAAGGCATGTTCATTTTCTGTCAGTTTGTTAATATCTTCCCTCTTCCTTTCGGGCAGTACATGAGTATATGTGTCTGCTATCATCGCCAGGGTAGAATGACCAAGAAGCTATTGAGGAAGCTTTAGAAAAACAGTTTACAACTGAATTGTTACGGCCGGCATTTGAATATATTTATCAACACAAAAATGAAAATATTTCTCTAAAGACCATGGCAGAAGTCTGCCATATTAGCTCCAGTTATTTTAGCCGTATTTTCTATAAGAAAACGGGTGAGAATTTTACAAACTATCTGACCAAACTGAAAATAAATTGGTCCAAAGAGCTTTTAGAAGCAACAGATATTTATATCAATAGAATAAGTGGTACATTAGGGTTTATTAAGTCAGGCTACTTTATTAAAAAGTTTAAAATACAGACAGGTGTTACACCCGCTATTTACGGAAAATATTACAAAAAAAAGTAATTCTCGACTGCAGAATTACTTCACAAATTTGATGTTCTATTTCATTCTTCACTTCTTTCTGTTTTACATATTAATGTCGCCTTGCATGACTGCTTTTTGGGAAGTAGCTACCGGGATTCGGATACTTACAACTGTTCCAAAGTTATATTTGCTTCTTATTTTCAAGCCATACTCATTTCCATAGACAAGCTTAAGCCGTTTATTAATATTTCCCAGTCCGATATGTTCATATTGCTCAGCATCAGTCTCCAGCATCTTCCTTACCTCCATGAGGGCAGCTTTCGTCATACCCTTTCCAGAATCAATGACAGATATGTCCAGATATTCCGAATTGGCATTTATTTTTATTTTAATTTTACTATTGGTCTCTTTTTCTTTGGCTCCATGGTAGATGCTATTTTCAACCAAAGGCTGGAGTAAAAGCTTTGTAACCTCTATGCCCTCTATATTGGGGTCAGATTTCCATATAACATCAAACTTATCCCCATAGCGGTATTTTTGGATTTCGACATAGCTTTTTGTATATTCAATTTCTTTTTTCAACGTGACAGTCTCGCGTGGACTTTCAAGTGAATATCGCAATATATCGGAAAGGTTTTCAATCATTTTATTGATGTGGTTTGACTGCCCCAGATGAATAATGGTTTCCCAGCTTATGGTTGCCAGCGTATTAAAAAGGAAATGGGGATTAATCTGCGATTGAAGTGCCAACAGTTCCATGATCTTTAGCTTATACTTCCTTTCAGACAACTGGGTTTTCAAATGGTTTTGTTCAATAAAGGTCTTAAGCATGTTGTGTATAATATATCCGTATTCGTCCTTTATACGGTCCGGAAAGTTTGGCAGTGGACAACCATTTTCCGCTGATTCCAGTATTAAGAGTATCCTTTTGACCTGATTATAGTTTTTTCTCGTAATATAGAATGTAAGGGCTAATCCAAGCAAAAAGGAAATAAGCAAGGATAAAGCTGCCATTTCGGTAATCTTAAGCGGAACTTTGTAGAAGGACGAACTAGGCGTTATTAAAATGTATTTCCAATTGTATTTGCTTGATATTGTTTGATTGATCGTATACTGTTCCTGACCAATACTCCAGACCTTATTAATGTCTCTGTTATCATTAAAATCCATTAAGTTAAACTTTTTAATATCCTTTGATTCCTTATTGCAGTATATCAGCTGATTATCCTCGTTCAATACCAGCAAGCTTTGTTCCGGCTGTAATATAAGAGAGTTAAAGCTTTTTTCAAAATAGCTCTGCAAAATATTGAGAACCAAAACTCCCTTTGTTGAATTTAAGCGCATGTATATCGTAACTATTTTCTTTGGGCTCTCTTCAAAACTGTACATTTGGATGTCTCTCACTTCACTCCAATTATATACGTTTTTATCCTTTGCATTATAGCTGTCATACCAGGCTGTGTCATTATAACCCTTCAAGCTGACAACTCCATCGCCCGAAGCTAAAAACCTTTCTCGATTACTGTCAAAAAAGATATAAATGGAGTGGATATAGGGCCTGGCGCCCACTGGAGTGGTAAGGAGTTCCTTTACTATATTAATCGGTTGAATGTCTTCATACGTAAACCGATTATTTGATAGTATTTTAAACTCATCAATAACCCTGCTGCTATTGTCAAAGATAAGTTTGAGAAAATCAGATTCATTTAGTATAAGCTCTGAGTTTTCCTTGGTTTGCTTGAGCAAATTCATATTACTTTTATTGATATCTTCATAAATAAAATTTTTCGTTATGATAATAGATAGTGTCCCCAGAATAAAAATCGGTATAAAAAGGGGTAACGCAAACAAAACAAGATTTTTGATAAACCCCCGTCTTTTCATCGAATCATTCCCTATCGTTTCAATTTTTATTTCCCCTGTATTCCTTCGGACTCACTCCAAAATAATTCTTAAATGCTCTGGAAAATGTTTTAGAGCTGTCATAACCAACCATATGACCTACCTCGTAGGTTTTAAAATCGATTTCCTTAAGCAGTTGCGCCGCCTTTTTCATCTTGACGGAAATAACAAAATCGGAAAAGTTTTCTCCCGTCTTACGTTTAAATAGCTTACTCAAATAAAATTCGCTTAAATGAACTCGCTCCGCTGCTTTTTCCAACTTGGCATCATTATAATTCTCCTCGACATAATCCTTTACCGCAGATATAATCTTTTCATGAATACCGCTAAATTCCGGTTCAGATGCATCAGTATCTTCAAACACTTTATTTCCAGGCTCTTTGTCTAATTCCTTTTTTATCTTCGAGAAAACCTCTGCAAGCTCATTATACTTCGTTGGCTTAAGTACATAATTCTTAACTCCGTAGTTAATCGCTTCCTTGGCATATTCAAAATCCTTGTATCCGGTTAAAAAAACAACCTTTATCCCCAAACCTCGGTTGTATATTTCCCTTGCCAAGTCAATACCCGACATAATTGGCATCCTTATGTCACTCAGAACTACATCAACGTGGTTATTTTCAATAAATTCCAATGCCTGTTTACCATTATCTGCTTCATGCAAAACCTCAAAACCTGTTTCATTCCATGGAAAATAATTGCTGATGCCATTTCTCAATCTGGGTTCATCATCGACAATGAGAAGTTTATACATCTCTTAAATCCCCCTATAATTTTTACAATTTACTACATAAAATGCCATTATTCGAGTTGTATTATTACTTACTATTATACATTATCGCTGCTAATGGTTCAACAAGGCTTGAAATGAACTTTTTTCCATTACTTTTTTTCTTTTACGAAAGCCAGCCTCCCCTTAACCATTGTAAGTTGTATGTTAATATCTTTGTCGAATATAACAATGTCTGCATCTTTTCCAGGAACAATACTTCCTTTACTTTTCGCAATACCTATGATTTCTGCCGGCGTACTGGTCATCATTTGTACTGCATCCAGCAACGGAAGCCCCACTTCTTTATTTAGAGTCCGAACAAGTCTGTCCGTTGTCGCAACGCTCCCCGCAAAAGCTGTCCGATCCTGCAATTTAGCCACTCCATCTTCTACAATAACCTTTTGTCCATCCTTTAAGCTTCCCAGTATGCTTTCCCCCTCCTTCATGCCTGCTGCCCTCATTGCATCTGTTACCAGTGCCGTCTTGCCGGGGCCTTTAATTTTATGAATGAGTTTTAGGAGGCTTTTGGGCAGATGAGCCCCGTCTGCGATCACTTCAACCGTCAGCTCATCAAAATAATACGCACTCTCTATTACTCCTGCATGTCTGTAACCATTTACTCTTTTTATCGTTGACAGAGCTGAATATAAATGTGTTATATGAGTAAAGCCGTATTTTATTGCCTTCTCAACCTCTTCAAAGGTTGCATTGGAATGGGCTATGGAGGGCAGGATTCCTTTTGATGCAAGGCAGCTGCCAAACTCCAAGGCACCACTCAGTTCCGGTGCTGCGCTCCATCGGATAATATCATCGGACCAACGTAAAATTTCCTTATATTCCTCCGGTTGAGGATTTCTTACATATCTTGGATCTTGAGCACCCCTTTGCTCAGGAGAAAAGTATGGGCCTTCCAAATGCAGGCCAATCAGTTCCGCCCCCTTTTCATTCTGCTTTTTGGCCTGGCTGAATACCGAAAAGGTGTTCTTTAATTCATCATTTGTACTTGTCAACGTAGTAGGCACCATCGCAGTCGTTCCATGAATGGCATGAAGGCTTGCTGCCCCCAGATATGCCTCGACGGTTCCATCCATAAAGTCATAACCACCGCCTCCATGGATGTGTATATCAATAAATCCAGGGGATACATAATTCCCGTTTGCATCAATGGTACTACATGCCTCAATCTCAATATCCGTTTCACTGACATACTGGATCCTGCCATTTTCGATCACAACGCATCCGTTACTGATTAACTTACCGGGTGTTAAAATCTTCCCATTTACGATTTTAATTTTGTTCATGTTTCTCCCTCCACTTCAGACAAATGCAAATATCCAGTCGAAAAAACAGCATCGTTTTGCTTATTTTTCAACTGGACCATTCTGCATTCGTTTTTATTTATATCAAGTCGGCAACCAGGCTTCCAGAATCCTTATCAATATACAATATTGCATTTTCATGTTTCCTTAGAATTGACGCAGGGCAAGTTTCGGCAACATCACCGAAAACAGTCCTGTATACCGCCTCTGCTTTTGTTCTGCCCGGAACCATACAGAATATGCGGTTTGCTGCAATCAGCGCCGGTATTGTAAGGGTAATGGCACTGGCAGGGACTTCATCAAGACTGCCAAAGCAACCGTCGTTGACTTGCTGGATTCTGCACTTCAAATCCAGCGAAACCACTTTTACCAGATGCTTATCATCAAAATAGGCAACATGGGGATCATTAAATGCGATATGCCCGTTCTCCCCGATTCCCATGCATACCACATCTGCCGGATACTCCTGAAGAAGTCTGGTATATCGCTGGCACTCAGCCTCAACAACCTCTGCATTTCCGTTCAAATAATGAACAGACTTAAATTTCACTTTTTCAAACAATCTTTGCTTCAAAAAGTTCCCAAACCCTTGTGGGGCTTCAGGATCCAGATTTATATATTCATCCATATGAAATGCATTGATCCTTCCCCACGGAATATCCTTATCTGCCGTTAATGCGGATAAAAACTCATTTTGTGAGGGCGCAGCTGCAAAAATAATGTTGACTTCATTTTTTTGGCCAAGGAGTTCCTTGATGGCCGTTGCCGCTTCTCTTGCTGCTTCCTTCCCCAAAGCTTCCCGGGAATTATAGATCTTCACTTTCAATTTCCCGGCTGTATATTCTTTATTGCCTGTCAATCCAATCCCTCCATCCTGTGCTTGTCTGCATAAATCATTCGTCATCCAGCATTACTACTTTTTGAGCACTCTTGTTAAACTCGATACTGCTTTTACATACCTCAAGAATATCCTTGTGTCCAATGATATGCTTCTGCTTTTGTATCCGGTAGAAAAAGTCTTTCGTTACACTCGTATTGCACTTTGGTACATTGAGTTTCACTGTTTCACTGCCATTTTGAAATAAAACTACAAGGGGCTCTTTCGTTAATGGATCTCCCAGACACCTTGCTTCAAGGCACCCTTTGGAGCCTGTACAGAAAATTCTCATATCCCCCCAGTTCCAGTGAGTGTCAGGAATGTGCCAATCAACTCGGAAGTAACCGCTGGCACCAGCTTTGCTTGTAACAAAGAATTGTGAACTGTCATAAAACGTCTTCTTTTCCTTTAAAATGGATTTCTGGGCTACGCCTGTATAGGATTCGATTTCACTGGAGGTAAACCAATTGAACAAATCAATGGAATGAACCAGTAAATCAATTACAATGCCCCCATTTAAATCCTCTTCAAAGTGCCAGTCAGGTCTTGTGTGTGGAGTTAGTCTGTGGGGGTTAAATATTTCAACCGATAGAAGTTCTCCTATGGTCTTTTGATCCAATATACTTTTTATTGCCTGAACTTCATCCATGAAACGTATGGTCAGCATCAAACCTACTTCAATTTTACCTTCTTCCATTACTTTCTTCAGCCTCAGGTATTGATCTTCGTTTATCACAGCAGGTTTGTCCGCCATAACATGGACACCGTGGCAGCTGCATTGCTCGATAATATCAATCTTCCTGTTATTGATGGCCGTAGTGCCTGCGATTTCGATTCCACATTGAAAAAGCTTCTCTGCATCCTCAAACAAAGGGACGCTATACTTTTTCGATAAATCCTGCGCCAATTCGGAGTTGTCGTTATATACACCGGAAAATTCACCGCCCAAAGAGAGCATATCCTCGATAAATTCATAGATATGTCCATGGGCAGAACCAATAACACCAAATTTCATAAATTGATCCCCCCTTTGAATGTTTACAGTTTTACCATTTTACCGGTCTTTGCGGATTCATATATTGCCAGTATGAGGTCAACGGCCTTCCTCGCCTCTTCTCCCGGAACCATAGGTTCTCTTTGGTTGATGATGGCTTCCACCATATCGTTTATGATTTCAAAGTGGTCAAACCTGGATATATCGCTGCCGAAGGCTTCCAATTCATTTTTTACACCCTCTACATTGAATTTCACAAAACCATCATTTCCAAAGGCAATCGTTCCTTTTTCACCATGGACTTCAAACATGATTTCTTCCTGTCCATAGATGGAGGTAGCTCCTTGTATAACACCAAAAGCACCGTTTTTGTACTTCATCGCTGCTACAGCAGTATCCTCAACCTCAATCTTCCGGACGAGATGACCGGCATAGGCCATTACGCTTTCAATATCACCAACCATCCACTGCATCAGATCGATTCCATGGATTCCCTGGTTCATTAGAGCACCACCGCCATCCAGTTCCCAGGTACCTCTCCAGCCCGCACTATTATAATACTCCTGCGAACGGATATGTTTCACATAAACATTGGCCATTACAATCTTTCCAAGTTTGCCCTCCTGAATCAGCTTTCGTGCATAAACAGCGGATTTCATCGTTCTTCTCTGAAATACGCCACCGAGCAGCACGCCTGCATTCCGGCAGGCTTCAATCATATCTGCCATTCTCTCTTTTGCAATTTCCAGAGGTTTTTCGCTGAGAACATGGATGTGATGCCGGGCTGCATCAACTACTATGTCCCTTCTTGCCCCACTTGGGACACATACGGAAACAAGATCGATATCATTTCTTGAAAACAATTCCAAATAATCCGTATAATAGCTTGCAACACTATATTTATCCGCAAATTCTCTGGCTTTTTCTTCTACAATATCGCATACTGCCACCAGTTCCGCCTTTGCAATTTTTTTGATCGCCTCCACATGTGAATGAGCAATCACACCGCAGCCGATCAATGCAATTTTGATCCTTTTATCCACTTTACATCCTCCTTGCTATAATAATGTTCTTATCCTTTTATTCCAGTTGTCGCTATACCTTCCACAAAGTGCTTCTGCGCGGAGAAGAATAGGATGACTGGAGGAATAATTGTTATAATTGACATTGCTATGATTTGGTTCCAGTTAATCGAAGTTGTCGCATCCATTGACATCCTTAGCCCCAGTGAAAGCGGAAATCTTTTCACGCTATCGATATAAATTAATGAATTGAAGAAGTCATTCCAGGTCCAAATAAACTGAAATATGACGACTGAAAACAGCGCCGACTTTGAAAGCGGCAGCAATATGCTGACTAAAAACCTGCCCCGGCTGCATCCGTCCAGAAATGCAGACTCATCCAGGTCACGGGGGATTCCGCGGAAAAATTGTACCAGCATAAAGATAAAGAAAGGATAACAGGCAAATATTGCAGGTACGATAAATGGAAGGTAGCTGTTGAGCCAGCCCAATTTTTCAAATTGGAGATACCTTGGGATTATTATTACCGTATTCGGCAGCATAAGCGTTGAAATCATCAATGCAAAAAGCGGTTTCTTACATACAAAGTTAAATCTTGCAAATCCATAAGCAACCATTGAACTTGATACAACGGTAAAAAATACGGTCGGTATAACGAGTTTAAAGGTATTGATAAGAAACACTCCGTAGCCGAACTGCCCACTGCCTTTCCAGCCATTTATATAGGCATCCCAACTGAAACTTTTCGGAAACAGGCGAAGGGAGCCAAAGATTTCATCATTTGTCTTAAATGAGGCAAAGAAGAGCCAAACCAATGGGTAAATAAGTGCAAGTCCGAAAAGAAAGAGAAAAACATTTTTTACTATATTTTTTATTTTGTAACCCATTAAAAGTCCTCCTTATCCTCATAATGAACCCAACTATTGGATGATTTAAATATGATCAGTGTCATTGCAATAATAACTGCAAATAAAATCCAGGATAGAGCGGACGCATAACCCATCTTAAAGAAGCTGAAAGCATTATCATAAATCAATAGTGACATTAAATAGGTTGCCTTCATGGGACCGCCATTTGTAATCACAAAAGCACCTGTAAACTCCTGAAAAGCATTTATGGTCTGCATGACCAGATTGAATAAAACCATGGGAGTCAGCATGGGAACGGTGATATGCACAAACTTCCTGATGGGAGATGCCCCATCGATTATTGCAGCTTCATAGAGCTCATATGGTATATTTTTTAAGCCTGCCAGGAATATTACCATCGATGACCCAAACTGCCATATAGTCAGAAGACTTACGGTCAACAGAGCTACATCAGGGCTTCCAAGCCAATCTACCGCAGGTATTGAAAGCTTTCCAAGGATCCTATTGATAATACCGTCGCTCATGAATAGGAATCTCCACAATATCGAGATGGCAACACTTCCACCCAAAATGGAGGGCAGATAGTACATGGTCGTATATGCACCGGCAAATCTGAGCCTTGAATTTAGAAGCATCGCTATAAACAACGCAAAAACCAGCTTTCCCGGAACCGCTATCAAGGTATAGATAAAAGTAACCTTTAAGGAGTTGTAGAAGTTTTCATCTACAGTAAATATTTCTATATAGTTTTTCAGTCCTGTAAAGACCGGTTTTGACAGTAGACTGTAATCTGTAAAGGAATATATCAGGGAAGCCACCAAAGGGTATAGCTGGAAAGCCAGAAAGCCTATAATCCAGGGACTTATAAAGAGCAAACCGACATTGTCACGCAATTTTCTCTTTGGGGCATATGCTAATGAATTTTTCATTAAAATGACCTCATTTCCAATAGGTATTACGCCATTATGAATTGTTGCATGTCTCTGAATCAAGCACTGCCATTGAAATGGCAGTACCTGATTCACTGGTCCTTCCGTTTACTTTTTGGATTCTTTGCATTTTTGTAAAAGCTGGTCGATCAGCTCGTCGGCAGCAGCTTCCGGAGTAGCCTTGTTAAATAGAACTTTTTGGATGGAATAATCTACCACTTTTTGGAAAGTGGCTGCAACATAGAGGAGGTTTTGTGTAGTTCCCTTCTGGCTGCTTACCCGATTAATTGCATCATTTACAATGGTATCGGTTTTATTCGCCTCAAGAAGAATTTTTCTTCCATTTTCCGTAGGCTGAGGTCCTCTGACTTCGGCCAGGGTTAAAATCGATTCCTTATCATTAAAGAACCAGTTAATAAAATCCGCACTTTCCTTTTTATGCTCCGATTTGTCGTTCAGCGCAATCAGCATTGTTGATGTCAACCCCAGGAAGGAGTTCTTTGCATCCTTGCCAACAGGATAGAGAGAACCAACACACTGGAATTTTTGAGATTTGAAGGCGCTGAAAGTACCCAGCGGCGTACCGATCATACCTGTTTCGCCATTTACCCATTTAGGGCTTTCCTGCGGTTTGTTATCGAAAGCCAGTGATTCGGAATAAGGCTGTACAACCCCTTCTGCATATAAAGTCTGCAGATATTTAAATGCATCGATGGCATGATTTTTATCAAAGCCCAGGGTATAATCTTTATCAATAAATTGTTTTCCTGTTTTTTGGCTGATATAGGTTGCAAATAATTGTCTTATGGATGAAATATCGGAATGGAGCAGGTATGCATTGCTATCCTTGGCATGTACTTCCTTCCCTATGCTTACAAGGTTGTCCCAATTCCACACCGTATCGACGGGTATATTATATTTTTTGAAAAAGTCGGCGTTTATAATTAGCGAAGGGTCTGCATTAATGGCGGATGGCAGCCCTACCATTTTATCGTTGACGGTACAAACATCATTCAGTATGGCCGAGTCAAATCCTTTTAAGTCGATGCCTTTTGCAGCTTCATCCTTTTTATAGTCAACCAGAACACTGGAACCTTGAAAATTTGTTAATTCAGAGAGCCAGGTCGAAGAAACTTGTATAATATCCGGTGCCGTTCTGCCTGCTAATTGGGTCATTAGTTTCTGGTAATAAGCATCAAATGCCGCATATTCGCCTTCAATTTTTACATTTGGGTTTTTGCCCATATATAACTGAATTGCATCCAAAGTAGCTTTATGACGCGCTTCCGACCCCCACCAGCTCATTCGTAAAACAACCTCTTTCTTCGATTGCTTCTCCGCTGAAGGTGCAGCAGTTTTGTTTCCGCAACCTGCAAAAATGCCAGTAGCAATGAATATGGAACAACACAAGCTAACGAGTCTTATTCCTTTTTTCATTTTTTGATTCCTCCTCAACAAATATTTTTTCCTATATAGAGCGCTATATAACTTATGATATTATTCTACTACTTGTTGAACATGCTTTGAAACCACAAGACTTGTTAAATGGTTGCTTTATATAACCAAATAAGATTGAACCGGACATGATAAAAGCCTTGAAAAAGCCCTTTTCTTAAAATAAGCTCCACATGATTGGATAAAAGGTATCTCTTTTTGTCATTATTCTGCTTAGGAAGAACAAGGTGTTATAAGTCTCTGTACGATATGGGCTGTAAAAAATACAGTGCGGGTTTCCAGTTAGAAAAGATTTGAAATTTGGTCTATAAAATAAGAATAGTATTCCCTGAGATTAAATGATTTTTGTTGAGTTTAAACCCCTCTCTCCGCCAAAATAAAGGGTTTGTGAAGGAATGGCCGGATACAATGTTAATGCGTTTATCGAACTCGGTTCCTGGCTTTCCTTTGATGGCAGTCCCATGGCCAACAAGTTTGGATACCGCCTTCCCCCAAAAACCATCAAATTCCTGACGAGTATATAGAATGAGGATATTCTTTTTTGATGCCTCCTCAATGAGTTTATTTACAGTTGTAATCAACCTCTCGGAGTCTTTATAGGGGAATGGAGGTTTTGCAGTTGCTCCGGTATATTCCTCCTGGATATCAATGACAAGCAATGCTTTTTTATGATTATTATATTTCATATCTTCCATAATCAAACTTTCCCTTTCCTTTCAGTGCATACGTGGTGCACTCAACATTATTTAGTAATATTTTACAATACAAATGCGTTGAGTAGTTAGAGAAAGAATTGTTATAGAAAAATACTCCATAGCCTCCCGCTTATAAACCGTAATTAGTAAAGAATATGTGATAAATCACTTTACTCAATTATTTTAAATTTAAAACATTCATAATATTCCCTTCTAAGACGTTTGAAGCCCCCTTGAAGCTTTCTACATTGCTTAACGCAACAATACAGATATCCTCATCCACTCTTCTTGCTATATAAGCATTGAAACCAAACACACGTCCATCGTGCCAATAAAACCTTTTACCATTTTCAGATCTGATAAACCATCCATATCCATAATCATTTTTAGCCGGTGTAAATATTTTTTCTACGGACTTCTCACTGACAAGCTTATTCGTATATAAAGCCCGATCCCACTTATACAAGTCCTCTGTCGTAGAGTAAATTGCACCTGCAGCATGAGGCCATACAGACATATCTATAAAGGATTCTTTGGTCAGGCAGTCCATATTGGTTTCATAGCCCAGAGCTAGTTTATTATCCTTACGTCTGTCGTACCCAAATCCTGAATTCTTCATTTCTAAAGGATCAAAAATATTTTTCTGTAGATATTCCTTATAACTTATCCCCGAGGCCTTCTCAATAATATATCCCAGCAATATGTACCCTGCATTACTATAGCTATAGTATTTACCCGGATCAGGATACTTCGGAAACTCCATGGTTTTTACCATTTCTACGGCTTCACTCAGACTGGACGGTTGAGTGTCCATCTGAATTTCTCGGGGGAGCCCTGACGTATGGGTAAGAAGGTGATGGATGGTTATTTTATCACTGTTCGGAATACCGGATGCATACTTATCCACCTTGTCTTCAACACTCAATAGGCCTTTCTCCTGCAACTGCATGATCGCCATGGCCGTAAACTGTTTGGTAATGGACCCTATCATAAATCGTGTTTGAGGAGTTATCATAGTTTTGTCATCAAAACGGGCATAGCCGTAGCTTTTATTTATTAGAATTTTTCCATCTTTTGCAACCAATATGGTTCCATTAAACTCATTGGCTTTGACAAACGCATCCGCTGCGTTCTCAACTTCCTCTATCAATTCCTTGTTTTTCGTATCATAACTACAGCCTGATAACACATAAGAAAGACTAAGAGAAACTAGAACAGCCTGTAATAAAACTATAAACTTCCTACGAGCAAAAGACTTTTTTACCATCCTATGACCACCCTCCCGATTATTTCACGAAATATAAAAAATATGGTGCTGCACCAATCTTTGCCACAAAAAACGCCCGCATAGCCGATTTATTGGTTTCCTTCTAACCTTATTAGTTATTTACTATTGTAGGAAATTTTGGATCCATTGTATAGATAAATTGGCTATACTATACATTTTTAGTCCCCATCTGTCTCTTATATGGAATGAAAATACCGTAATGGCTCCTCGTGAGCATTTCCGATTCTTTCTATCTATCTCCCATAACTTGTAGTTGGAAATAGCAAATTTAAAAGTTTCTTGTTTAAACCTGAAACACTGGGGTAGAAATATAGTACAATCCTTAAGGGTTAAAGAAAATGCTAATGAAGGGACTGAGTCCACGAAGACGTAAGTATGGGACAAAGACCACGGTTAGGGAAAGCACGAGGAAGTGTAATTGAATAGTAACAAGTATCAAAACTGCTCAGCTGAGGCAGGG
>ENA-OFCE01001303-OFCE01001303.1-metagenomes-genome-assembly--contig:-NODE-1303-length-13153-cov-4.837914_pt1 | contig 13153 bp, 18 predicted proteins | sample MGYA00153388_OFCE01 | MGnify analysis MGYA00153388
CCCCATTGACGTTTGATGGTTCCAAAAATATGTTTCCCGTTGTAAAGTCGTGACAAGCTGTTGATCTTCTGCCTTTTGCGGTATAAGTCTTTGTTGTTTTTGTAGTTAAGTGTGTTTTGAGCTACTGATTCTGCATATTGTAGCAAACTTCTACCACTTGCCCTTGTACCAGCAAAGCTCTGGCACGGCATCTGTGTTACTTATTTGTGGTTCTCCACTTGCTTCTACGGTGTTGCTCAACGCCTCATATTTTATTTTATGGGTTTTGAGTCTTTCTATCTTTTCCTGCACGCACTTTACCTTTTCGGGTAGCTCTTGCAAGTCGTTTTTGTCAAGTTCGGAAAGATATTCGTTCGTTTTTTCTTCGATATATGCCAAATGGCGTTCTATTTTTTTAGGATTGTAATTATTCTTTTTGCTGTTATTGGCTCTAATTTTGGTCCCATCCATAGCTATTACTTCGCCTGTAATTAAATCAGCATCCTTTAAAAACAAAACAAAAAGTTTAAAACTCGCTTTCAGGGCTGCTGGATTGATCTTTCTGAAATCGGCTATGCTATGATAATTGGGCGCAAGGCCAGCAAGTAACCATTGCAGTTCAATGTTGCGAACGGCTTCCCGTTCCAGCTTTGGACTGCTTCTGAAACCATTTAGATAGCCATAAAAATAGAGTTTTAGAAAAATAGCTGGATCAAAAGCTGGTCTACCTTCTGCTTTGATGGCAACAACGGTAAACCCCAATTTGGCAAACTCTGATTGGTTTATAAAAGCATAATAAATCGGACAGGGTTATCTTTATCAATCCGATCTTCCATGCTTTGAAAATGGATTTGGAATCGGTCTTGGGATGGAATATAGTGCATAAAGCTCAGGTAGGTTTATGATTTAAAAATACCTATTTTTAAAGTTTTGATGCGTATGGTTTTTGGATATATTTACACACTTGTTAACAATGGTTTTTTTACAAACTGACGTTATAGGCATTTTTAGACGACATCACAAACACAACAGTTTGTAAAGTCAAAGGTCGACTGTCTACTACTCAACTTCAACTTAATTTTGACAGAATTTTAGAGATTAGTGCTTCGTATTTAATTTTGTCAGAATCCATCCAAGCATTAATTTTTATAAAAAACAATATTGCAAACCGATAATCAACTAACACCACTGAAAACTATTAATTAAAAGATTAAACATATGGACGCTGCTATCAAAAATGTAATCAATTACTTTACAAAAATGCCAAGAACACTTTTTTTGGTTGATGGTTTAGGTGCAGCGCTTACTACTTTCTGCTTGTTTATGTCAGTAAGAAATTTCTATGTTTATTTTGGAATGCCCAAATACATTTTGACATATCTATTTTTAATAGTACTGGTATTTTGTATTTATTCCACAACTTGTTTCTTTTTACTCAAACGTAATTGGACTCCTTTTATAAGAGTAATAAGTATTGCCAACTTAATTTATTGCGTTTTGACATTAATATTTTTATACATTTATTTCAACGAATTGACAAAACTTGGATTGACATATTTTTTCATAGAAATAGTTATTATAATCGCACTTGTATATGTAGAGTTAAATGTTGCCACAGCTATCAAAAAATTAAAACAACAAAATACTATGGTATGAGAAACTTGGACATTGAAAGAAACACTGCTGATATTATTGGCTCTGTGTCAGGAGGGCTGATGTGCAAACTTAGAGCATTATTCTTCTATTCAACTTTAGTGCTTATTGACAGTTTTGTGCTCCGAAACCCTTCAGAACAAAAAGACAGCAAACCGTTAACTACAAACATTAAATTTAAAAAACTAAATGTATAACCAAACTCAGATAAAATGAAAATAGCCAAACTTCCACTAACAATCTAATCAATTCTGTTGATTTTTTTGATTTCTTGCCAGAAAAAGCAACAAGAAAATATGAACAGAGTAAGTAGCCAAAATTATATTGTGCTTGTAAAATACAAGACACAGCCTTTAAAAAGTGAAGAAGCCATAGCGGGTTTAACAAAACTTATACTTGAGGTAAAAAAAGAGCCACATTTCGTGAAAATTATAATGCATGTAGATCCGAAAAATGATTCGAATATTTTGCTTTATGAAGAGTGGAGCGATGAAACCTATTATAATGGTGATCATATGGTTACAATGCACTTACAAAATTTTATAAAAAACTCTAGAGCTTTTTTGGCCAATCCTCCAGAAATTTCACAATGGAAAATCAAGCAAGAATTTTAATTTAGATAAAACACCAGCCAACGAAAACAAATTTGTAATAGGCAGGTTTGCCCGATGAAAAATCGGGACAAGCAATTCTCTGTCTAGTTTATGGAAAAAATGATTGTAGAAGGTCCAGTTTTACACATCAACATTTGTACATAAAAGTCCGCTCAACGCAAATCTGCAAGCATCAGGAAATAGAGCCTTAAAACACTTTTGGGTAAAAAGCTGGTAGTCTTTCTGTTTTAAATTTAACAACTACAGGACTTAATTTGGCAAGTTCTAAATCCTCAACACCGGTGTTTATAAATCCTACAGCATTGTTATTGCCAACAAGCACGTCCATTCTAAATTTATACTTGAAATCTATTAGAATCTAAATATGCCATTTTTACGATTAATTTATATTTTAAAATAGGTATTTTTCATTTAATTTGTATACATTTTTAGATATATTTACTGAAATTAAAATTGTGGTTTTTTCTCAGATTAGCGTTAGGTGCAAGCATAACAGAAGACAGAATAACTAACAAACAAATGAAAAAACGAATATGACAGAAGCAATAATTCCCTTACTTTCTTTAATTGCACTTGAAGTAATTCTCGGTATTGATAATATTATTTTCATTTCTATTCTGGCAGACAAGTTGCCGGATAATCAAAGAGCCAAACTTCGCTTTTGGGGTATAGGTTTGGCTATGGTAATGAGGTTGTGTTTATTAGCTTTTGTAGCTTGGATTTTAAAACTTGACCAAACACTCTTTACCCTTTTTAATAATGACTTTTCAGGCAAGGGCTTGATATTGATTTTCGGAGGACTTTTCTTAATTTATAAAAGCACAAAAGAAATTTATCATAAAACCGAAATTGCTAATGATGACAAACCAAGCATTCCAAAGAACAATAGCTTTAAAAGATTACTTTCTGAAGTAATTATATTAGATTTAGTTTTCTCTATCGACTCTATTATTACAGCAGTAGGAATGGTACAAGAACTTTGGGTAATGTATACAGCTGTAATTGTAACGGTTGTTATAATGTTATTTGCATCAAAACCAATAAGCGAATTTATTAGAAAACATCCGTCGTTTAAAATATTAGCATTGTGTTTTTTAATGATGATTGGAGTTTCACTTTTAGCTGAAGGATTTCACTTTGAAATTCCGAAGGGATATATCTATTTTTCAATGGCATTTGCCTTTTTAGTTGATGTTATTCAAATGAAAGCAACAAAGAAAGATGCATAAGTATTTAATGACACTTCTAATCTTAATGCCACTTTTAGGAAAAGGACAAAACTTTGACTTAGGTAGTTGGAATATTGTGAATTTTAAATACAACTTTAATGAAAAATTCAGTGTTTTTGGCGAAGCACAATTACGTTCATTAAAATTTTACAGCAACTTTCATTATTTCGAATATAAAGGCGGTATTAACTACAAAGTTCACAAAAACGTTAAGCTGACTTTGGGTGCAGGTAGTTACCAAACCTATAAAGAAGGTGGTGATTTCGTATTACCTAAAAACAATGATGAATTTAGAATTTGGCCTCAGATCATTCTTTTTCAATCGTTAGGTAAGTTGAAAATAGAACAACGCTATCGTTCAGAATTGAGATTTACAAGCAATGGTTACCGCAACCGTTTTCGCTACAGACTTGGTGTTTCTTGCCCCTTTGGAAAAGAAATAAATGAATACAAACCCTTTCAAATTAGTGCAAGTAATGAACTGTTTTTTACGGACAATGAACCTTATTTTGAACGAAATAGAATGTTGCTTGCATTTAACTACAAACCATCAAAAATTACAACTGTACAAATTGGTTATTTGCATCAGTTCGACTACAAAATAAATGATGAAACAGGTCGTGACTTTTTTCAAATAGGTTATTTTATTGAATTAACTCGAAAATCAGCACCAAACATTTCTACTGACACAGAAATCAAAGACAATTAAGTTAATGACAAAAAAAATTGATACTATTTTTTGTTAAACAAGAACACCAAACCCGAAACCGTTAGGTGTAATTTAATAACACTTTAATAATAAGTCCATGATTACAATTGATAACTACTTAGACAGCCATTATATACACAGAAGCAACTGGCTGAGAGCCGCTGTTTTAGGAGCAAACGATGGAATTATTTCTATTTCAAGTCTTGCAAGCTGCAAGTGCAACAAGAGAGCCTATTGTTTTAGCAACTGTCGCCGGACTTGTAGCTGGTGCATTATCAATGGCTGCCGGTGAATATGTTTCCGTAAGTTCTCAAACTGACACAGAAAAAGCAGACATTGAAAGAGAAATCAAAGAACTCAAAGAAATGCCAGATGTAGAGTTAAATATATTAGCTCAGATCCTAGAGAAAAGAGGACTAAAAAAAGATACAGCAATGTAATTAGCCATTGAAATGACAGAGAAAGACGCATTGGGAACACACATTAGAGAAGAACTGGGTATAAACGAGATTAGCCAGGCAAATCCAATACAAGCAGCAATTGCATCAGGAGCATCATTTACTGTTGGAGGAATATTACCTCTTTTTGTAATACTTTTTGTACCCATGATAGGACTGGAATATTGGCTATATGGCTTCACAACTATTTTTTTAATTGTTTTAGGAACAACTGCAGCCAAAACAGGTGGTTCAAATGTAAAAAAAGCTATTTTACGCATTACTATCTGGGGGACAATCGCAATGGGCTTATCAGCGCTGGTGGGATATATCTTTGGTGTTAAAGTATAATTTATGATTTTAATAAACTGGATAGAAACTAAAATAAAAACTACGACCATCATCTCGTTTCCATTAGGCAGGATTGCCCCGATGAAAAATCGGGACAAGCAGTGTTACACAGATACTATTGTGGTTTAGTAAACATTAGTTTTTCAAATCAAGTTTTGTGGTAAAAGTGCCGTCCTTCTGATAGCTTCAAATCGTTAAACAACATTTAAAAAAGAACCGATATTGAGCCAAGATAATATCGTTTAAATTTATACTGATAATAATGGTCGACTCTGCATCAAACCAGAGACTGAAAGATTTACTATGATTTATCGTTCTGCGACAGAAGTTCATTGGGATAATAATGAAAACTTTCTTTACTCGCCGAAGCCCAAAGATTGGACATATTTGGATTGGTATAAATAAATTGTATCTAGTATTTTAGCAGAGTATTAATGCAAATTAACCATAACGGCTGACAAAAAATGGGTTGCAATCTCTGACGTACTTAGAAACAACATTTTCGATTTAGAAAGACAATGAAACATATTAAAGACCTTTTGGCGACAAAGATGGCTGGGCTTAATTAACGAGTTGACTTCAATCGACCTTCAAAATCAATCTTGGCTGGTTTATAATAATATCAATCCACATTGGTCTTTTATTGAGTTTATTAATACTTATTTTAACGACTTGCTATGTAATTTTGACTATAAATATTTTATTGATAAAAACTATGTTTCTTTACAAGAATATGAAATAATAGAAGAATGGCATACAGCCTTAGCTGAATATAATGCCCCGAAAAATGAAGACTTTGACCATAAAGAAATATTGAACGACCCAATGTGGCTCAAACTTGTTGAAAAGGGAAAAATGAGCAAAGAAAAGTTGAAGTTACTACTGAACAATGAAGAACTTAGCATACTGAACAAAAAACAATAAATAAATATGAATAGATTCGTCAAGTATACAATCGCAACTTTAATTTTAATTATCGGTTGGTCTATTATTGTTTTAAATGGACTTTTAAATGGTTGGTTGCACAACCCAATTACCAAGAATAAAGACACAGAATCATTTATTACTGAAGTCAAAGAAACTAGTAGAAAAGAATTTGTCGGAAACTTTGCGTTAGCAATTATTAAGAATGGAAATGTTGAAAAAGAGATTTTTATTTCTCATAATATAACGGTTGACAGGAACACAATTTTTCAAGTTTCATCCCTTTCAAAATTTGTTTCGGCTGTAGGAATAATGAAATTAGTTGAGCTTAAAAAAATTGATTTAGATAAGCCTGTAAGCCAGTATTTGAAAAGGTGGGAATTGCCAAAAAGCACATTTAATAATGAGCTTGTGACTGTGAGAAGCTTGCTAAGTCATACCGCAGGTTTAACTGATGGACTTGGGTATAGCGGTTTTAAAAACCGAGAATCGGTACAAACTCTTGAATCTTCACTTACCAAGGCAAAAGATGCGGATGAGGGATTAAGCGGCGAAGTACGAGTAGGTTTAGAGCCAAATTCCACATGGAAATACTCCGGCGGAGGTTTTACTCTTTTACAATTGATAGTAGAAGAAACAAGTGGACAGTCTTTTAATGAGTTTATGACTTCCAATGTGTTCACACCGCTAAACATGAGAAGTAGCACCTATATCTTAAACGACTCATTAAAAAACAGACTATGTGAATTCTACAATCCAGATAAAACAACTGCTCCTCAACATTACTACACTTCATTAGCAGCCACATCACTTTATACTTCATTAGCTGATTTGGAAACATTTTTTCAAATTTTTCTAAAAGGAAAGAACGGAGAACCAATTGGCAGGGGACAATTAAAACCAGAAACTTTGATTTCGATGAGAAAAGGCCATGGGGAGATGATGGGTGAGGAAATTTATGGCTTAGGAAGTATTATTTATATTGATATTGAAAACAATGAGAACATTTTTGGTCATGACGGTAAAAGCACACCTCCAATTAATACTGCAATAAGAATTAATCCAGTTACAGGTGACGGAATAATAGTTTTGGAAACAGGTAATCCTGATTTAGCTACAAGAATTGCCAGTGATTGGGTATACTTGAAAACAGGAAAAGTAGATACTTTACTTTTTGGTATGTTGCTAGGAAAAACAATAAAAATTGCTTTAGGCGGAATACTTTTAATTATTGTTTTACTCATAGGAGTTGGAATATATCGTAAGAAAAGAAAAACCACTGCTAACAACACTTACCAATAATTGGCTCTAAAGTAGTCATCGCAAAGCCAATCATAGCCTACTTCGGATTTGGAAGTCTTATTTTCAAATCTTGCAGATTTTTTGATTGTTGCCCTTATCAATTTTTAACAACGTCAAGAATTTGTCATTATACCTTCAATTAATGTTGAGGAAATTGAAGTCAAATTTTCGAAAAGGTACAAAAGCATAAAACAAAATTTTAAATTTACATCTTAATCCAATTTGTAAATTATTTTATGAGCAACAGTAAAGAACTTTTAAAATTATATGTTGATAACCAGGTAGTAAGAATCATAGCCGCACAAGTTTTAATCATTGCATTAATGTCTTTACTTTTTAATTCGATTTTTGCAGCATTCTTGCTTGTTGTAGATTTTGCACTGAGGGCATTTACACAACAACCTTCACCATTAGCTGCTATAGCCAAAATTACTGCTTATTCATTGAAAATAAAATCCCAACCTATTTTTGCAGCACCAAAAAATTTGCAGCATCAGTAGGTTTTATATTCTCAATTGCAATACTTGTTTTAATTTTTCTGAATTACCTATTTGCTGCCTACATCGTGGGAGGCATTTTAATATTCTTCGCCTTGTTAGAATCGGCTTTTAAAATATGTGTTGGGTGCTATGTGTATAGTTGGGTGGTAGCACCTTTATTTAATAGAAAATAATAATCAATTTAGAATAAAAGGGTAATTGATAAAAATCTCGCAAAGCCTAAAACAGTTAAAGAAAACACATTTATAGTATTTAGATTAATATAAATCAGGAACAATTAGACAAATATTTTTAACATTTATATTCGGATTATTATTTACGAATTTATATTCACAGAGATTTTTAAATCCAGTTTTTAGCGCAGTAAATACAATTCCTAACATTGTTTATTGTAATGCCATAAATGTAAATAGCGTTTCGCAAAACTTATTGTTTGACTTTTACGAACCCACAGGAGACACTTTGTTAAAAAGACCTTTAATTATTTATTTACATAGTGGTTGGTTTAGTGATACATCTCAAACAAGACAACTTACTCATATTGTTGCTTTTTTTGACAGTTTTGCTTTAAGAGGTTACGCTGTTGCAAGTGTTGGCTATAGACTAGATTCTGCATCAACAGGCATAAATAATCGCGCTATTATAAACGCGATGCATCACGCAAAAGCCTCAATCCGCTATTTTAAAGCTAATGCCTTTTTGTATAAAATAGACACATCAAAGATTTTTATTGGAGGTAATCGGCTGGTGCTATAACTACTTTGAATGCAAGTTATATTAATACAATAGGAGAAGTCTTATATCCAACAACTCTTCCAATGAGCATTGACAATACCATACAAGGCAACAGTGGGAATAGTGATTACTCTTCTTCTGTGAAAGCAACTTTGTGTCTATGCGGTGGCACAAAGCATGTTTCAACGCTTACTGTTTTTGATACTACTTCTATAAATTCATTTAACAATCCGGCTCTAATTGTTCATGGAGGTAGTGACCCTGTTATTCCTTTAGCTTATGCTGTAGAAATAGAAACAAGACTTAACAACTTGTCTATTGTTAATGAGTTTCAGTTATTTCCAGGTGCAACACATTGTCCTTGGTTTTATCCCTTACCAAACTCATGGTTATATTTGGACAGTATAGTTAACTAGACTTCAATCTTTTTATACAACTTTGTATCATCTACTTCAGGAGTAAATGAAGTTGAAATTCAAAAATTTTCTGTTTATTCTAATCCTGCTTCTCAAATACTAACAATTACCTTAACACCTTCACAAATAACGAACAGACAAGTACAAATTTATAATTCAATAGGTCTATTAGTTAAAACGCTAGACACAAAACTTTTATCAACAGAAATTAATATTTCAGACTTATCAAGTGGTATTTATTTTATTCATTTGAAAAATTATCATATCAGGCACAAAAATTTATAAAACAATAAACATTACATGGCAAAAATGGGGCAGCCACTAAAAACACCTACACAAATTTGGCTGTTCAGTGAAACATTGCGACCCCCAAATGCGGATTCAATGTTGGCAGACAGGTTTGTGTTTCGAAATCGCCAACTTCTTAACCGCATAAAAAGTTAGTAACAATTATAATTATGAAAAATCTAATCTTTCTTCATTTTCTTTTAATTACTGCGGCATCATTTGCTCAAGAGCGTGGTTTTAATTCGATGAACGAAATGAGCGCAGATGAACCAAGATTTAGTTTTGGTTCTGCAAAACATAGAAGTGCATCTATTAGCTTGGGTGACATTAACAATGATGGAAAGATTGATGCTGTTGTAGCTAATGGACGACATTGGCCTGAAACAAATTATATCTTTTTCAATTCTGGCAAAGGCTTTAATTCTATGACTGCATTAGATAATGTATGTTCAACAAGCTATGCAGCTAAATTAGTTGACTTAGATAACGACGGCGATTTAGACATTATCGAAATAAACGATAATGCACCTCATAAAATTTACACAAACGATGGTTTAGGAAACTTTAAATTTCATTCAGTAGTAGCCGAAGTTTCGAATGCCAGAAATATTGCATTGGGAGATCTAGACAATAATGGATTTATCGATTTCATTATTACCAATAGAGGGCAACAGAATATGATTTGCTATAATAATGGAAAACTGAACTTTGATTGTGTTAAATTACAAACCAATCAAAACTCTACCATTGATATTGCCATACAAGATTTAAATGGCGATAACCTACCCGATTTGGTTCTTGCAAACAGAGACAATATTCCCAATGAAATTTTTATAAACAAAGGCAACCGAAAATTCTCAAAAAAACTTGATTTTGGATTAGGAACATTTGAGACACGTTCTGTAGGAATTGCAGATATGAACAATGATGGAATTTTGGATATTGTTACGGGTAACATCAATGGTTCCAATATTATTTACTTTGGAGATAAAAATTTTACTTTCAAACAAACACTACTTTTTGGTAGTAAGGACACGGATACTTATAGCATCGCTCTTGCAGATTTTAATAAAGATGGTTTCATGGACATTGTGACAGGAAATTACCTAAAACCAAATAGCGTTTTCATTAACCTTGATGGAAAAACTTTTGATGAAATCAATTTAACAGATAGGTCCTCAAAAACTTATGGTGTTACAGTTGGAGATATAAATTCTGACGGATGGATGGATATTGCAATAGCTAATTCAGATGATTTTAATCTTTACTATCTAAATATTTTCAATAAAAAATAACTAATTAACATCAACTAAAAGCTCGTTTAAACAAAAGCCGAATTTTAGGAAATAAGAACATTTTTTCAAACTAAATAATTTTTATTTCTGCAGAGAAAACGCAATCGCTAAGTAATTAACCTTATTCAACCTAATATCCAACACATCTCGAACCATCAATAAATCTCTGATTTGCAAACAAGCAATCCTTCTTCTCGCCAAATCATATTTGTAGATATTTTAATAATATATTTGAGCCTTAGAAATCTATAAAATGGTATTAAGCTGGAATGAAATAAAAGATAGAGCATTAAATTTCTCCAAAGAATGGGCTGGCACTTCTAACTAAGAAGCAGACTCAAAACCATTTTTAGTGGAGTTTTTTAATGTGTTTGGTATTAGCAGCAAGCGGGTTTCCACTTTCGAACACAGAGTAAAAAAACTGGACGATAAAGACGGCTATATTGATTTGCTTTGGAAAGGAACCATTCTAATTGAAATGAAAAGTCTAGGTAAAAATCTAGAAAAGGCATACCAGCAAGCAAAAGATTATACCCACGGTCTAAAACAACACGAACCACCCAAATACATTCTCATATCCGATTTTGAGAATTTCAGACTATACGACTTAGTAGAAAGTAAACAAATTGAATTTAAGCTCAAAGATCTAATAAATAATATTCAGCATTTCGGCTACATTTTAGGGTATCAAAAAAAGGTTTACAAAGAACAAGACCCTGCAAACATTAAGGCAGCCGAGTTAATGGGCAAACTTCACGACAGGCTTGAAGAAATTGGATATACTGGCCATCCCTTAGAAGTTTACTTGGTTCGGATTTTATTTCTATTGTTTGCCGAACACACCACAATTTTCAACAAACAGCAATTTCAAGAATATTTAGAACATCGCACAGCCGAAGACGGAAGCGACCTTGCATCAAAACTGCAAGAACTTTTTCAAATCCTTAACACAGCAAAAGAAAATCGTTTTAAAAATCTCGACGAGCAACTTGCCGACTTTCCTTATGTAAACGGAAAACTTTTTGAAGAGAATTTGCCAACAGCAAGTTTTGATACAAAAATGCGACAAGCGGTGCTCAACTGTTGTTATATTGACTGGAGCAAAATATCGCCCGCCATTTTTGGTTCGATGTTTCAAAGTGTAATGAACCCAAAAGAACGCCGCAACTTAGGCGCACATTACACCAGCGAGACCAATATTTTAAAATTGATAAAACCGCTTTTCTTAGACGACCTTTGGAAAGAGTTTGAAAGCATCAAGAATGCGTCAACAAACGCAGCACAGACAAAGAATAAATTAACCGATTTTCATAAAAAACTAAGCGCGCTCAAATTTCTCGATCCTGCTTGCGGTTGCGGAAACTTTCTTGTGATTACGTACCGCGAATTGCGACTGCTTGAATTGGAGATTTTAAGAGCATCAAACAAAACAGGACAAAGAGTATTTGACGTTAGCGATATTATTTGGCTCGATGTTGATATGATGTGCGGCATTGAATACGAAGAATTCCCTGCCCGAATTGCCGAAGTCGCCATGTGGCTGATTGACCACCAAATGAACATGCTTATAAGCAACGAATTTGGACAGTACTTTGCCCGTTTGCCGTTGAAAAAAGCCGCCAAAATTGTTCATGGTAATGCGTTACAAACGGATTGGGAGAATGTAGTTTCAAAAAATGACCTTTCTTTTATTATTGGAAACCCACCATTTATAGGCAAAAGTCTTCAAAACGAACTACAGAAAACTGATTTAGAAATAACGTTTTCAGGTGTAAAAGGTGCAGGGGTTATGGATTACGTTGCTGCTTGGTATTTAAAAGCTGCACAACTAATACAAAACACCCAAATAAAAGTTGCATTTGTATCAACAAATTCCATTACACAAGGCGAACAAGTTGGTGTATTATGGAATGAGCTTTTTAATAAGTACAAAATAAAAATACATTTTGCTCATAAATATTTCAAATGGAATAACGAGGCGAAAGGAAATGCTGCAGTATTTGTTGTTATCATTGGCTTTGCAAACTACGATATATCAAAAAAAATAATATTTGAATACGATGATATAAAAGGAGAGCCGTTAGCGAAATTTGTTTCTAATATAAATCCTTATTTGATTGAAGGAAATGATAATTTTATTTTATCAAGAAGCAATCCTATTTGTAAAGTGCCAAATATAATATTCGGCAGTATGCCTAATGATGGTGGTAATTTATTATTTGATAAATCTGAGAAAGAAGAATATCTGAAAAATGAAAAACAGGGTATAAAGTTTATTAAAGAATTTACTGGGGGCGAAGAGTTTATTAATAATATTGAAAGATTTTGTTTTTGGTTAAAAGATGCAAATCCTTCAGAGATAAATAGATCCCCATTATTAAAGGAACGAATTGAAAAAGTAAAAGAATATAGGTTAAAAAGTACTAGACTGGCTACTAATAAATTAGCACAGTATCCATTTTTATTTGGAGAAATAAGACAGCCTGAATCAGATTACATTTTAATACCTAATTTATCATCGGGTTTAAGAAAGTATATACCTATTGGCTTTAAATCTAAAGAGGTAATAGCTAGTAATCTTGCATTAATTATCCCGAGTGCAACATTGTATCATTTTGGTATTCTTACTTCAATTATGCACATGGTCTGGGTCAGAAAGACTTGCGGTATGCTTAGTACAAGTTTAAGATATTCGAATAAATTAGTTTACAACAATTATCC
>ENA-OFCE01001304-OFCE01001304.1-metagenomes-genome-assembly--contig:-NODE-1304-length-13133-cov-14.352347_pt1 | contig 13133 bp, 8 predicted proteins | sample MGYA00153388_OFCE01 | MGnify analysis MGYA00153388
ATCAGATTTCACAAGTTTGTAGCGCGAACAATCGTCAGAATAAATTAACTGTAACCGGGCGTGGTGGACTCCCACCCAATGCTAACGACCCTCTCACTAGTGATGTAGTGTGGCAAGATGCCCGCGCCGCTAGCAGTCAGCCAGCCGTCAGTAGTGCGACGACTAATCCTGCAATACTATCGCCTCCGGCTGTGGGCATGGTATTCGATGGCAAAGGGAAAGTTACCCTGGTTGCTGCGGTTACGCAGGGACAACCGACGGGGACGAGGGTGGTTTGTCCGCAGGGGGCGAAATAAAAGGGGAAGGGGGAAAGGATAAAGGGTAAAACCGATTATTTTGTTCCTCGACCCTTTTCTTTCTGGACTCTCAAGACCGTATTTATTTGAGTGATAACTGAGATGGTCATCACTCTGGATTTTATACCATTTTGGATTTTGGATTGGGAAAACCCTGCTACATCTGAAGTCGGCAGATCCATATTCCTCATCCCTTGCCCTCACCCTACTTACCCTTATAAATTAACAGTTCAAATTTTTTAAATGTCTAAATCAACTATCAAAGTAAATTCATTTACCTTTCCATCGACGATTTCTAGTACGCTCCTAGCAATGTTCAGCATTTCTAGCATCGGAATTGCTGCGACACCGCCCCAGCCATCAGCGCAAGCGGATCTCGGCCGATTTGCCCAGGCGACACCGACGCTACCGCGCCCAGATTTCCAAAGACCGCCGACACCGCCTGTAGAGCTGCCGCAGCCGCAGTTGCCACCTTCACAGGAGATTTTGCCCAGTACGCCCGTGCCCAATCTGCCCAGCCAACCAACTGCGCCGGATGGCTTACCCGCAGCGATTATCATCAAGCGGTTTGAAGTTACTGGGAGTACGGTGTTTACCCGTGGAGACTTCGCCCAAATTACTGCCAAATTTGCCAATAGACCCCTTGATTTTACTCAATTGCAACAAGTTGCCAGCGAGATTACACAGTTATACGTGCGGAATGGTTATATCAATTCGGGGGCTTATCTTCCTGGGAATCAATCTTTCGATGTGACTGGGGGGACGATCGAGATTAAAGTAATTGAAGGGACGGTGGAAGATATTGTCGTGACGGGTACTAGGCGATTAGACCCCAATTATATCAAGAGTAGGATCGGCTTGGGGGCTGGAAAACCGCTGAAGATCGATCGACTAATTGAGAGTTTGCAACTGCTGCAACTCGATCCTTTAATTAAAACAATTAGCACGGAACTAGTCAGCGGACAACAGCCTGGTACTAGTATCGTCCAACTCAAAGTCAGTGAAAGCCCCAACTGGCAGGCGGGGGTAAGTATTGCCAATAATCGGACTCCCAGCGTGGGAGAAATTCAAGCTCAAGTCTTTGGTTCGCAGAATAACCTCACGGGTTTGGGCGATAGCGTTGGGGTTGCTTATGGTAAAAGTGAGGCGAGTAGCGTCTTCGATCTTAACTATACGTTGCCACTCAATCCGCGTAATGGCACGCTGCGGTTTCAATATAGTAACTCGGCGAGTAGGGTAATCGAATCACCATTCGACAGGTTAGATATTAATAGTAACGGGCAAGATTTTGGCTTGACTTATCGCCAACCAATAATCCAAACTCCCTCACGTGAATTTGCACTGGGAGCGACACTCGCTCGGCGCGAGACAAATACGGGCTATTTGTTCTCTGTCATCGGCGAACGGATTGCTTATCCTACTCCAGGCGCGGATGCCAATGGGTTGACAAGAGTAACAGCCGCTCGGTTTTTTCAAGACTATACAGTTAAGGATACCCAACAAGTGTTCGCCATGCGATCGCAAGTAAGTTTGGGTGTCAATGCGCTGGGTGCTACCATCAATTCTAGTTCGCCCGACAGTCAATTTTTAACTTGGCGGGGACAGGCTCAATACGTCCGCGCACTGGCTCCTAATAGTATATTCCTGTTTAAGTTAGAGACTCAATTAGCCGATCGACCTTTACTCGCGCTCGAACAAATTGGCTTGGGGGGACAAGATACCGTGCGCGGCTACCGTCAGGATTTATTACTGGCTGATAATGGTGTCATCGCCAGTGCGGAAGTTCGATTACCGATTTTTACCGCGCCTGACAGCAAGCAAATAATCCAAGTCGTGCCTTTTCTAGATTTTGGTTGGGGATGGAATAAACCCAATAATCCTAGTCCCAATCCTACCCCCAGTACGATCGCATCTGGCGGATTAGGGTTGCGCTATCAAGGTGGAGACAATTTTTCGGCCAAGTTAGACTATGGTATTCCGTTTAACGCGATCGATACCACTAAACGCACTGGCCAAGAGAAAGGGTTTTATTTCTCGCTCAATTACAATCACTCGTTTTAAAGAGGGGATGGATATTGACAAGTTATTTGAGATGCTGCGTAGACCCTTATCCCACACTTCGGCTCACTATCGCCAGAGGCGAGGCTACGCCAACGACTTCGCTCAGTGCAAGCCGCTCAGTGCATCGCCCCAGCCCTCCCCCGATCGAGGGGGAGGGAGTAAGAAGAGCCTCCCCCTCGATCGGGGGGGGTTGGGGGGTAAACCAACCTCAAACAAAGTCTAGGCGACTTGTGTAGACACCGTAGCCTTTATAAAGGAGCTGGGAGTAACACACGCAAGCCGAAGCAACAAGATCGATCGAATTTAGATAATTTAAAACTAATGAATCACACCAAAATATATCACTCGACCTTACTAATTAGTCTCCTTACCATCTTGCCTGCAACTGCGAGTAAAATGCCCCAAGTTCCCACATCAACTGCGGCAAATACTACCGCAGTGCCCAATAATTCGCTGCTCACCACCGCACAAACATTAAATCAACGCGGAGCCGAACTTTTAGCCGCAGGTAAAGCAGACAAAGCTTTGGCTAATTGGCAACAGGCGCACAAACTATATACCCAAATTAAAGATTCCCCAGGCATCATCGGCACTAAAATCAATCAAGCGCAAGCTCTCCAATCGCTAGGGTTTTATCGTCAAGCATTACTCAATTTGCAAGAAGTTAATACCACCCTGCAACAACAGCCAGATTCGGAGCTAAAAATGCAAGGTTTACTCGGATTGGGTAACTCGCTGCGCGCCCTGAGAATGCTCGAACAAAAAACGACAACTGACAGCCAGGGGATAAATTTAGGTGCGAAAGAAACACTAACTCAATCGCTCAAAATTGCGACGATGCTTCAAGATAGAGCCGCGATCGATCGAATCAATTTAAGTTTGGGTAATACGATCAATCTTATTGGAGGTAAGGAACAATCACAAGCCGCGATCGATACTTATGAAAAGATTGCTCCAGATGCAGCACCATTAATCCGCGTTCAGGCTCAGATTAATTCATACCGAGTTCAATCACAACCCGAACTAAAAACTGCGCCGAATACGCTGACATTTTTAATGGATACTCGGAAGGTTTTAGATCCGATTGCTCCCAGTCGCAGTACAGTTTATGCTTATATCAACCTAGCCGAAACTATCAAGAAAAATCAGGAAGGCAGTAATATCGATCGCGAAATGTTGATACCAGTAGCGCGATTATTAACTACCGCGATCGAACAAGCTAGAACGATTAAAGACCCCCGCAGTGAAGCTCAAGCAATCGGCTCTTTAGGTAGTTTATACGCTTTAACAGGGCAAAAACTAGAAGCCAGGAATTTAACTCAAAAAGCATTAGTAATTGCCGAAAACTTACCAGCTCCCGATTTAGCTTATCGACTCCATTGGCAACTAGGCAAAATTCTCACAGCTAATAATTCTCAACCAAAAGATCTTGAAACTGCAACTTCAGCCTATCGTCAAGCAATCAATCATCTCAAATTATTACGTAACGATCTGAATGCGATCGATGCCGATTTACAATTTTCGTTTCGCGATAGTGTCGAACCAGTTTATCGCGAATATGTCAACCTATTATTAAGAGATGATAAGCAAATATCTGAAGATAATTTAGCCACCGCCCGCGATTTAATCGAATCATTGCAAGTTGCCGAGTTAGAAAACTTTCTCCGTCAAGGCTGTTTGGATACCTATACAGTTCAACTAGATAAAATCGATCGATCGGCAGTTGTAATTTATCCCATTATTTTACCCGATCGCGTGGCGACGATCGCTTCCATCCCTGGAAAACCCCTCCGTTATTACAGTCAAAAAATCTCCTCAGCTACAGTTGAAGAAACCATCAGCCAACTGCAAACTAAAATTCAAGATTCTAAAATAGTCGATCTTAATTTTACTGCCAAACAAGAGCAGGCTTTTAAACAACAATCTAAGCAAATCTACGATCTGCTGATTGCTCCCCTCGCTGAAGATCTTGCCGCCGCAAAAACTAAAACATTAGTCTTCGTTTTAGATGGAGCATTCAGAACTATTCCGATGTCAGTCTTGTACGACGGCAATAAATATTTAGTCGAAAATTACAATTTAGCATTAACGCCAGGATTACAATTAGTTCCACCTCAAAATTCAACAGAGCGGATGCGATCGCAAGTTTTACTAGGTGGTATTTCGGAAAGTCGGCAAGGGTTTTCAGCTCTGCCAGGTGTCAAGCCAGAACTCGAATCAATTAGCCGTTTAGTGCCCCATCAAACACTACTCAACGAGCAATTTAATAGTAATTTAGTTGCGACTAACCTAGTAGCTAGTAATGCCCCGATGGTTCATTTTGCCACCCACGGACAGTTTAGTTCTAAAGCCGAAGACACTTATATATTAACTTGGAATAATCGACTAAATCTCGACCAATTTAGTAATCTTCTCAAAGATCGCGGTACTCGCTCTGGCAACGCGATCGAGTTATTAGTACTAAGTGCTTGTCAGACAGCAACGGGCGATAACCGCGCTACACTTGGATTAGCAGGCATAGCAATTAAAGCACGAGCCAAAAGTACGATCGCCTCTTTATGGTCGGTTAGCGATGAGGCTACTCAAGATTTAATGGTTAACCTTTATCAAAATTTAGCCAGTAAAAATCTCGGCAAGGGTGAATCCTTACGCCAAGCCCAACAAGCTCTACTCCGCAATCCTAAATATCGATCGCCTTATTATTGGGCACCATTTGTTTTAGTTGGTAATTGGCAATAAATATCGAAATTAAAATTTAAATCATGTAGGAGCTTATTTATGCTAAAAATTCCGAACATACAAATCGATCTCGAACAAAACCTGCCCTCCTCAGAAAGATTCATACACGATCGAGCGGTTGGGTGAGACATTAATATTATTGGTGTATGGTTAACCTTCACAATTTATTTGTAAAAACATGAGTTTCAAACGTTATTTCATTCCATTATTTTTAGCAGCAACTATCGTACTAATATCTTTCGATCGAGTCGATGCCGCTCGTGAAGCTAGAGTAATTTTAGCCAGAGATGTCGGTGCGATCGCCAAAAAAACTGTCGTCAGAATTGAATCGACAGATGGTGGTTTTGGATCGGGTGTAATTATCGGTCGATCGGAACAAGGAACTAAGAACATTTATACAGTTTTGACCGCAGCACACGTTGTCAAAACGCCGGATACTAATTATAAAGTTGTGACGCCAGTTCCACTCAATAGCCCGATCGGCAGAAAGAGAGTTACGATTAATTTAGATGCCCAACGCAACATCAAAATTATTCCTAACGTCGATTTGGCAGTAATTTCTTTTGAAAGTAGTTATACTTTTGCGATCGGGACAATTGGTAATTCGGAATACGCAGATGAAGGCAGTCCCGTTTATGTTGCTGGTTTTCCCAAACCAGGTAAAGCAATTACTAGAATCGCCCTTCAATTTACAGGCGGGATGGTTTCTTCGCGATTGGATGAAAGCGATAGCAATCCTCAAGAACGTAATAATGGCTACGATATTTCTTATACTAATATCACTAGAGTGGGGATGAGTGGTGGGCCTGTATTTGATGCTGCTGGTCGAATTGTCGCCATCCACGGACAAGGCGATCGGAATAATCAAATCCCTGGGGAGGAAACTGGTAGCGGGATAATTAGTGATGAGAAAACAGGATTTAATTTAGGTATTCCCATTCAAAACTTCTTAAAATTTCAACCACGAGCCAGCAAAATTGTCGGAGCAAGGGTAGATAAGTCGCCTTTGAACTATCAACTCAGCGATCGGACTTTTACGATCGGCACCAACAATAAAAAGTTCACTCGAAAATTTATCATCAGAAGTGAAGATCCACCACTTTTTGATGTGACTAAGGTTAATGAGCAGAGTTATGATTAGCAAATAAGAGGGAAGTGAGAAAAGGTAAAAGGTAAAGGGTAAAGCTGTATGGTTCGATATCCTTTACTGTTACTTAACGTCATACCAAATTAAATTTAATAGACGACAGATGAGCTAATCCTCCTTCCCCCTACCAACTAAAACCCCATCTTTTTACCTTGAGAATTACTATTTGAAGACCGACTAGCTGCAAAAGCCTTACGTTCCCAGTTACCCAAATTGAGATCTACTTTCGAGCGAGGGCGCGTACTTTCTTCAACAGAACCGCTCCCATCTTCGCCAAACTTCAAAATTTGTTGAATTACAGTTTCGGGATTTTTGGCATTTTCTGGTTTAAGCGTAAATAATATATTATCGCCATCGCATTTTTTCTTACCATTTTGCAAAGCGCAGATCGCCGTCTGGGAGTTGACTGTGCCGCTAGCTAATTCTAAACCTTGAAACGTACCACCGTTGAGATTAGCCGCCTCCTGGAGGCGTTCTGACACCACTTGACAGCGTTTGACATTACTAAAGTTGCGACCGAAATAATCGGTATTCCAAGTCATCATTGTTGCTTGTCGATCGCCTTTTTTGACGATAGTTTTTAAGTCTTGACAATTGACTTCAAGCTTAGATACCGCTGCGGTATTGGTATTAGTAGGTGTCTGTTGAGGCACCGCAGGTGTTGTCAGATCGACAATCGTGGGGATTTGCGCTCGAACTAATTGAGGGACGATTGTCGAGGTGCAAATTGTAGCAACGCAAATAGATAAAATTCGGCTAATGGCGATCGGTTTCATGTTTAATAATATTTAATAAAATTGATTTTACATCGATCTACATCTCGTACCCTTTACCCCTTCCCCCCTTTAGAAGCCCCCGTTACTAACATTCCCATTGACACTCACGCTAGTGGTACGGATACTTTGAGTAGTCTGACTAGTCGTGCTGCTAGTGCGTAACAACTGACTTTTTTCATTATTATAAGTATAGTAACCAGCAGTCATCATCTGACTTGGTTGGATACAGACAGTATTGGTATCGATGCCATTAATAAATACTAATCCTGGCGCGCAACTGGTTCGACTGACACCCCATCGAGCTAGCAGGGGAGTGACTTTATCTGCGGCAATCCGCAATTTTTCTTTTTCAATTTCCGCCTCAGCAACAATTCTAGCTTTTTTTACCTCGGCATCTGCCTTAATTTCGGTTTCGCGATGGGGCGGATTAATTAGACTATTCAAGATGCTAGCACCGATTCCGATTAGATTGACATCTCCTGAAGATAATTGAGCGGATGCTGGTAAACTGGTCGAGCATGTAGCGACGATCGCCAGTAGTAAGCTGAGTTGATTCCGGTTCATAGTTAGCTCTCCTCAAAATCCGAGCGATTGACTTGTTTCTAATTATATCTACGAACGAATTGATTTTTTTATTCAGCTCGGTTCTTTGGTGAGGTAAAGGAGAAGAGACTTATATCAATTTCGCTTCTATACTTTTTACTCCTTCCCCTCACCGCTTATAAATAAAAATTGGAGTAAAATAATATTTGCCTTTGGCATTCTGGGCGACCCCAATCCCAGTAAAATTGTAGCGACCTACAGTCGGATTAGATTTAATAAAGCCGATGACGTTATTGGTATTATTGCGCCAGATTTTTGAAGTTCGAGCAGTTGAAATAGACGATAGAATCGCCTAGATCGATTGTAGAATCCTGAGATCGGACTTATTTTTTTGGTAAAAACTTGGGATCTAATGCAGGGGTGTAAACGCTAGTAGCGTTACCTGCTTTAACATTGACATTACCTGCATCCATAACGCTGCTAGGAATCGCGCTATTGCGATCGATGCCACCGCTATGTTGATTGCTGTTGCGGAGTTGATTGGCACCCTCAGCACCGACATTTAATTGAGTAGATTTATTAACATTGACATTCCCAACACAGGTATTCGGATCGATCGCTTGATTGACGTTATTTTGTTGAACTCCAGGTGCATCCTTTGCTCCGGTAATATTGACTTGATTGCTAACATCGGCATTTATACAACCGAGCGCATGAGCCGCAGGAGTCATTTTTGTGAGGAAGGCAAGTGAGAATAGAATGCTAGTTGCTAATATTTTTGGATTCACGATCTACTCCTAAAAGTGTGAAATAAATTAATTTAAAATGTAGCTAAATATAAAAATGAGGTCGGTTCGGATTAGATTTATTTGCTTCTTTGTCTACCGATATTTTCTTGAACTATCGATTGGGTAGTGGTATTATCATCACCAATAACTATAGCTTTGGTTTCAGCTCTTTGAGCATTAGTACTAATCGTGCTAGGGCGAGCGGCTGGAGTATTAATTATGCTTTGTCGCACATCAGATCTGACCGTGTTATTACTACCAAAAATAATAGATTCTTGATTGACTGATTGAGTATTACCGCTTAATGTATCGGCAAAACTAACAGAGGGTAACAAGGCGATCGTGCTAGCAATTACAGCTAAGACTTTGATAAATTTCATCATGAGTTAGTGCCAAAATTAAAGAAGTGAGGGAAGAGGCGATCTTAGCCTAATGTAGAGAATCGCCCCCGCTCGACTTACAGGGAATCCTATTTAGTTCTTTGGCTACCCAGAGCTTCTTGAACGGCTTTTTGAACATTGATATTGCCAGTGCCGACGCTAGTAGTCGCTGCATTAACTTTTTGAGCGGTACCGCTAACATTCGTGCCGTAGTAACCAGCTTTTTGAAGATCGATAATGCTTTGTTTGGTTTCAGTTACGTTGACGTTACCATCGCCAACAGCAGTCGATCCGAGATTGGCTTCTTGAACTTTGCCGCTGACATTATCAGCAAAACTAGCTGAAGGAAATAAGGCAATCGCACCGACGATTAATGCTAAAACTTTGATAGATTTCATAATTGAGCTGCTCCGAAATGATAGTGGGTGAGTAATGAGTTTTAATCGGTCTGTGTTTGTCTCTAATTACCTCTACGATCTACTCTCGAATCTTATTCACACGAAAGTAGATCGCAGCCACAGCAATGCGCTAATTTTGCGTCCAGCCCTCATTCAGATCGGTTAGAGCGCAGCCAATCGATCGAGAATTTTCATTTATCGTCAGCATAATTGTATCGAAATCTAACAGCGTTGTTTTCACACCAGCTAAAAGCCAGTAGCATATAATACAATCGTTCGGGATATAAGCACTGAAATACCTGAGATTTTGTCGATCGCACATTCCCTACACATCTTGATAAATCCAGGATTTTCCGCAACTTGCACATGCAAACTTTGTTTGTCTGGTTACACCGGGCGATCGCTTCTCGATTCACTCTTCAACTTTGCATAGAACAATGCCCTTCCACTCTCATGATGAAATATCTGTATCCTTTTCTTGCTAGTACTGCTCTATGCTTATCACCCGCGATCGCATCCGCCCAAACCTATCAACCCACAAATCGCGCTCCGGTAGCCGATAACACGCTTGGTACTCAAGTATCGGGGAATGGTAATAATTTTAGTATTACAGGCGGGGTGAATAAGGGACAAACGTTATTTCATAGTTTCACCGATTTCTCCGTCCCCACTAACGGAGCGGCGAATTTTAATAATCCAGTCGGCAATCGGGACATTATTACCCGCGTGACGGGAAATGTATTTTCAGATATTAATGGCACAGTCAATACTAACGGCGCAAATTTCTTTCTCATTAATCCCAACGGCATCGTATTTGGGACGAATGCTAAGTTAAATGTGGGTAAAGCATTTGTCGGGAGTACGGCAAATAGTATCGATTTAGTCGATGGTAGCGGGAGAGCGATTACATTTGGCACTAATCCTAATGGTGACGCGCCATTATTAAGCGTTGCGCCGAATGTCTTGTTTGATGTCTCTCGCTTAAATCTGGGTGGAGAAACTGGAGCAATTAGCAATTTTGGGACGCTGCAAACTCCGAATAATAGCCAGTACATTGGTTTAATCGGTGGGAATGTCACTCTCGATGGTGGGAAGATTATCGCACCTGGGGGACGAGTAGATATCGGTGGATTGAGTGGTGCGGGAAGTGTGAGTATCGATAATAATGGGTTGGTATTTAGCAGCACTGGAGTCGGACGTAGTAATGTAGTGCTGAATAATGATGCGGGAATAACCGTTCGCGCTACAGAAACTCTTGATACTGTAAGTACATTTTTTAATAATGCTACTTCTAACGGTAGCAGTATTAATATTAGTGCCAATAATCTCGATGTTCTCAACTCTGGTACGAAATTATCCGATCGACCTGCGGCTTTAGATGCAGGTTTGGAAGTAAATTTAGGATTACAAATCAAAGCCGCTGGCGATATTAATATCGATGCCACAGGTAAAGTTAGTCTCAATAATGCCGATCTTAAAAATACCTTGCGTTCTGGCAGTGAGGGAAATATTGGTGGTATTAAAATTCAGGCTGGTACTTTAGATATTAAAAACAACTCGATCGTATCAACACCAATAGCGGGCAAGGGGAATGCTGGGAATATCGACCTTAAAACGAGTGGTGGGATAAATCTCATTAATAACAGCTTAATCACTAGTAGTACTTCGGGACAAGGGGATGCGGGCAAAATTACTATTGATACTCAGGGTAAATTATCACTTATTAATAATGGAAATATTTCCAGTAATATTTCTAAAATAGCAGTAGGTAATGGTCAAGGCATTAAGATCTCAGCGCGGGAATTAGAAGTAGCTAATCAGAGTTCTATTTCTAGTATTACATTTCAAAACACACAAGTGAATGGCAAAGGTAATGCGGGTGATATCGATATCAAAACGACTGGAGATATTCGGGTATCTGGGTTTGACTCACCATCAACTACTCCCACTGTATCGGATATTAGTAGCGATACTCAAGGGTACGGCGATACGGGTAAAGTTACTATTGATACTCAAGGTAAGTTGTCTGTTGTTAATTTTGGAAATATTAGTAGTAATATCGCTCAATCGGCAGTAGGTAACAGCAAAGGGCTTAATATCGCAGCCAGGGAAATCAAACTAGCCAGTAACAGTTCTATTAGCACTAATTCCTCACCAAATTCACAAGGTAATGCGGGAGATATTACGATCGCTACAACTGGAGATATACAGCTCTCTGGTTATGAGTCTGACTCACTCAATCCGAATAAATCGGACGTGGCTTACATAACTAGTAGCACATCAGGACAAGGTGATGCGGGAAAAATCACCATTGATACTCAGGGTAAGTTGTCTGTACTCAATCATGCGTTTATTAATAGCTCGATCGGTAGTGCAGCAGTAGGTAATAGTAAGGGAATTAATATTAACGCACGAGAATTGGAACTAGCTAGCAATAGTTTGATTTTTACTGGTACATTTCAAACTGCTCAAGTGAACGGTCAAGGTAATGCCGGAAATATTAATATTAAAACTACAGGGGATATTAAAGTGTCTGGGTACAATTCATCAGCCATTAATCCCACTACTTCAGATAGATCGCTAATCGTTAGCAATAGTACTGGACAGGGTGATACGGGTAAAATAACCATCGATACCCAGGGTAAGTTGTCTATTATTAATGGCGGAAGTATTAATAGTGATATCGAGCGGACAGCAGTCGGAAATAGTCAAGGTATTAGTATCAACGCGAGGGAATTGGAACTAGCCAATAATAGTTCTATTTCTACGAATACACTTCAAACCGAGCGAGTGGATGGCAAAGGTAATGCGGGTGATATTAATATTAAAACTACAGGCGATATTAAAGTGTCTGGCTCCGATTCAGGATCGACCAATCCGACTCAATCGTTCATCAGTAGTGCTACTTTTGGACAGGGCGATACGGGTAAAATAACCATAGATATTCAGGGTAAGTTATCTATTACTAATCGCGGAAATATTAATAGTCTTATTGGGAAGACAGCAGTCGGAAATGGTAAAGGGATTAAAATTAATGCCAAAGAATTAGAACTAGTAAATGGGAGTATTATTGCAACTGCTACACTTCAATCTACTCAAATAGCTGGCAAAGGTAATGCCGGAGATATTGAAGTCAAAACCCTTGGAGACATCAAGATTGCTGGGTTTGATTCGCTCCTAAGTAACTCCACTACATTATCAGAATCGAGCTTTAATAGCGGTACTTACGGGCAAGGTGATGCAGGTAAAATCGCGATCGAGACTCAAGGTAAATTATCCCTGTTTGATGGAAGTGCTATTTTAAATAATGTTGGCAAACTAGCCAATGGCAATGGTCGAGATATCTCGATCGCAGCGCGAGAAATAGAATTAAATAATAAGAGTTTTATTATTAGTGGTACAGACCAAGCCCAAGTAAATGGCAACGGTAAATCGGGAGATATCATTCTTCAAGCCAAAGACACGATCTCCCTGAAAAATATCTCGGTAATTTCTACCCGTAGTGCTGGTGCGGGACAAGCTGGAAATGTTTCAGTTACTGCCGCACAATTATTATTGAATGAGGGCGGATTTTTATCAGATGCAACTTCCGGTAGTGGGGGCAATGTCATTGTGGCAATTAGTGACAAACTTTTGCTGCGAAATGGTAGCTTTATCACTACGACTTCTGGTAGCAGCGATAAAAATGGTAATGGTGGCAATATCACCATTAGTAGTCCCCTAATTATTGCCCTACCTGGAGACAATGACATTATCGCCAATGCTTATCAAGGGACGGGCGGTAAAGTTAACATCACCAGCCAAGGTTTATTTGGGATCCAATATCGTCCCATCGGCTCGGAGTTTACTAGTGATATTACTGCCAGTTCTACATTCGGGCAGAGTGGGACTGTGAATGTAAAGACTCCAGGGACAGATCCAGGGCGAGATAGTACCGAACTCCCCAATACCACTACCGATGCCAGCAATCAGATTTCACAAGTTTGTAGCGCGAACAATCGTCAG
>ENA-OFCE01001307-OFCE01001307.1-metagenomes-genome-assembly--contig:-NODE-1307-length-13105-cov-3.384828_pt1 | contig 13105 bp, 12 predicted proteins | sample MGYA00153388_OFCE01 | MGnify analysis MGYA00153388
AATGGCTTGAGGCAAAGCCGGACCGGGCGAAAGAGTTTCTGCAACCCATGCCAGTGTCAGAGTTCACCAGCGAGCCCGCGCCATTGCCGCCCCGTCCGAAACGCCCCAAGCCCGTTCCGGCATGACACTGCTTTTACGTGATTGTTTCCGCGTAGCTTGGGCCCGCTCACAAACGATTCGTCGCGGACATTGGCTGATTCGATTGAAAAGTGGGCAAAGTTGTCCCGATGGAATGACGGGCGGTTTCGATTGGTAGTCCACGCATGGCGGTGCAGTGCCCCCGGTGCTCAGTCGTTGCAATCAGCCATTGATGAACCCCTTAACCGTCTCAATCGCATGGTAAATCTATATAGGTGGCTACGTGGTGACCCTTTGATTTAATTTGATTGTTTTCAATTCGAAGTGAGTGAACCCGCGCCCGCGTTGGTGTTGCGCTCCAAATCTCAGGTTTTCTAAGGTACACACGGTAACCCCGTCACTTTGCCCAAAACCATGAAAAAAGCCCCGTTTCAGGGGCTATAGGGTTGCGTGGTGTCCTTATTATGGGTAGGTGGTGACCCTTAGAGTTTTCTTTACCCTGTAGGGATAGTCCCACGCACGATTGAGCCCTGCGCACCTTCTCCAAGTACGGCCATGCGCCTACATTGTCCAATACGCAACGATGTCGAAATTCGATCTCGCCTTGGACTATTTGAGATTTAGCTATGAGCACACTGTCAGGCATTACCGGCCCGCAAGACCTTGCACAAACTGTACGGGAAGCCGTCGACCCGCTTGACGAGCATTCACCGTATGGCACCGCAACCAATGCGCGCGACGATGAAGCTTTGCGCCCATCGCAAATGCAACAACTCCTTGCAAAACGAGTTGAGATTCGCGCAAAGCTCGTAGCCGCTGGCAACGAATACATCACGGAAAACCCCTTAAGTTCTGTGTTCATCGGTGCCGCTGGAGGTGCGGCTTTGGCTACCTTGGTGTTCGCGATCATTGGTCTCCTTCAACGTGACCGCTAATCGTCTCGCGCGAGAACAAAATCCGAGTTCGAAATTCGCACCCGGCTAAAACGCTCGCCGTCACGTCTACGGCGGGCGTTGCTTCGGTTCTGGTGGCGTGCGCCATTCCCTAAATGCAAGGCTCGCCCGCTTGCCTTTAACTTGCTTTGTCGGTGCGTCCACGGTGTCGCAATCGCTGAACGAATAGAGCGAACAAATTTTGCTCATGTAGGCGATTCCGCCTTGTCGTGTCTGCTCGATAAGGCCGCGCTCGATCAACTGCGGAAGATACTTTTTCACCGTTGACCGTGCCCAGCCGTAGCGATCCAATTCGGTAGCGGTGGCAGCGATCAGGCCGTTGTTGGTTGGCCCTTTGAACTGCCGTCGCAAGTCGAAATAGAGCGCCCGCGCCAATGGCGACAGCGTGAGAAACGCGGGCGAATCGAGGATTGAAAAACTCACTCCCATAAATCGCCCGCGCTCCTTTCTGCCTTTGTTTCTTTCGAAACGACTAGCCATCAGTTTCGCGCGTTGCCGCGTGACGTTGCAGCGCCTCGATCATCGCTTGCAGGGCTTCGGGTTCAGGCTCGCGATTGTGACTTGCGCCGCTATCCGTGACCTGCACCCAGCGCACCCGCAACACGTCGCGCGGACCCTGCACTTGAAACGCGATTGTTGCCGTCTTCATGCCGTACCCCCGCGCGATGGTTCCTTGCGCAGCACGTACTTGCCAACGCGGTGAATGACGCCAGGTTCAGTCTCGATGTGCACCCAGATGGTGTCGATTTCGTAGCCTCGTTTGCGAAGCTGCAACACGCGGGCGGGCGGGTGCAGGATGTCGAAGTTGCGGGAGAGTTCAACCGTCGTTCGCGGTGCGATGCGCAGCGCGACTAGGCCGCGCCGCATTTGCGATTCTGCGTCAACGCGTCTATCCTTGAGGGTGTTAGCTATATCGGCGGTTCCCTTGTGGGCCGCCTTTTTTTTGGGAGTGGGCTTTTTATTCATGGCTTGCCCCTTACCCTTGATTCGCGATCCACTGGCGAAAGCCAGCGACGTTAATCAACACCTTGCGACCAATGCGCCGGATGTGCGGTTCTAGGCCGTTTCGCTTTGCGTTGAAGACGTGCCAGCGAATTGCCGGTTCAGTGAAACTAGGTTCAGCTTGGGATACCTGCCTCACTGTCCCCCATACGGAGGGGAGTTGTGAATTCATGGTGATTCTTTCTGTGTTATGAGCGCTATTGCTCAATCAGAAATATCAGCCCGCAAGACCCCTATCGGTCAACTCGTGCGGGGCTTGCGCCCATGCGCCGAAGGCATTCCGTTCTCGGGCGCAAATGCCCCCTAGCGAATCCAGCTATTGCGTCCGACTGCAAAACGTGGGTCGGCTCGCAGTTGCCGCACTCGCGCAGTGGAGATTCCGGCCTCGAAAGCCGCGCGTTTCGTGTGATCGACGTAGCCCTCTCGCTTGTAACGTTCGACCAAATCTACAACTTCTTGGTTGGACAGCTTGCGTCGGCATCGCAGTCCTGACTGCACTTCGGGCGGCGTCGACGCTTGCGATGTTGAAATTGACTGAAGCCAACTGTCCACAGATGTTTTTTGGAACACAAATGAATTTCGCGTATATCCGCTTAAGCGCGGATGGAAGTTATCTACGTGTTGCGCTAAGGCAAACTCACAACCTTCCACGCGTTTGATTTTGTCGTTTTGAACTAGGGGCACAAGCGTGCTGCCATTAACTTCGATGGTCATTTCCTTCGCGAAGTCGAATGTCGTGGCTTGCACTTCGTGATCGGGAGCGAGCAACCAGTTAAAAAATTTATTGTGTTCCGCTGCCCCTCGTCCAAATCGAATGACGTGGGTGCCTGACACATAAACGCATCTATCTTCAACGCGGTACCACGAATGGTAGGCTTCTCTGGAGTCCCGATTTGATGGGTCGTATGTTGGGTCGCTCGTCCCACCTCCGTACCAGTTAAACAGCTGCCACGCTTTGGCGACCATCTCGCACGGACACTTAATCAGCAGCAGGCTTGGCGTTAATTGCCAATGAAGTGCTGAGAGCTGCTTTACGTGATCTATCGTCATAGGTTCGCCAAACCACGCCGAAAGATACTCGGCGCATTGGTCAAAAGTGAGCCATTCGAGTAACGACGCAATTTTGGGGCGCGATTTATCGTCTGGATCGGTCACGCGTCAACCCCGGCTTTCGGACGGCATTACCCGAGCTACCATCTTGCGCACCAACGCAGATTGATGCTGCTCAGTCAAATACGCATAGCGCTGCGTCAACTGCACCGTGAGGTCGCCCAGTACCGCGCCGATTTCGCGAAGCGATGGTGCTGCCATGACTTCACGCAAAACCGGGAGCCGGTACGCGCGCCGATTTCCGCGCTTTCGGTGCGGGCGCAATCGTCAGCTGCAATCCCGTTCCCTTCAAAATCGCTGCAAGCGTTGACCATCGCGGATTACCTTTTGCGGACAGGGCGCGATACAAACTCTCGCGCGGAATGCCCGACGCTTCGGCAATTTTGGCCATGCCGTGTGCTTCGGCTACGTGGCGTAGCGCCTGCAAATACACGATAGGTTCGTCGTCTTCCATCGCGGCGGTTAGGTACGCGGCGGCGTAGGTCGCGTCGCGCAATCGGGCGTGAAGCCCTGATTCGTAGGACGCAGTGGCGGGCGCGCGAACTGGGGCGGCGGGTGCGATTTTCACAGTGTGCGCTCCTTAAAGTCTTTCAGGTATTCGAGTGCGGTTTTGATCTCTGCGCTTTGGGTGCGTTTGCTGCCTCCGATCAAGAGCAACACCACGCGTCGCCCAGACAGTGCGTAGTACACGCGATAGCCTGGGCCGTGATCCACGCGCAATTCCCACACGCCTTGATCGATGGGTTTGCAATCGCCGAATAGCCCGCCTGAGAGTCGCAACAGCCGCGCATCGATCCGTGCCGATGCCATCAAATCGTTCAGATTCGCCAGCCATTCGCGAAAGGGAATTTTCCCGTCAGCCGTTTGATATTCGGAGATTTCAAACACGGGCGAAGTATAGCGAGTCTGTAACGTATGTGCGACAACACGCGTTAACTGACAAACCTAGGCCACACTGGGCAAAACACGCGCGGCCATTTTGCGAACGAGCGCCGATTGATGCTGTTCAGTCAAATGCGCATAGCGCTGCGTCATCTGCGCCGTTCGGTGGCCCAGTACCGCGCCGATTTCTCGAAGCGTTGCGCCTTGTGCTGCCAGCTCGCTTGCTGCGCTATGGCGTAGGTCATGAAAACGAAAATCTGAGAGTTGCGCAGCGTCGCGTACCCGCTCCCAAGCCTTGCGCACGTCAAGCGGCTTTTCGCCCTTTGTGTTGGGGAACACCAGTTTCGTATCGATGCGCCGCACACGCGCCCAAATTTGTAACTCGTCCAACGCTGCGCCCGCAATGGTGAGCGTTCGCCGGTGCCCGTTCTTGGTGTCTTCAACCAAAGCGCTGCCGTCGCGCAGGTTGACGCGATCCCATTCGAGCCCGCGCATTTCCATATCGCGCGCGCCGGTGCAGAGTGCTAGCAAGACAAGTAAATAAATCTCACGGTGGCCCGATTCCCGGCACGCCTTTAACAGCCGGTCCCGCTCATCAGCTGAGAGGAAGCGGACGCGCCCGCTCGGTTCCGTCAATTTCTTCACGCGGGTTATGGGGTTGCGCTCTATCCATCCCCAGTCTTCGGCCTTACCCAGGCAGTGTTGCAAGGCCGCGTAGTAGCGATTGACCACGGCGGGCGAGCGTGGGTACTCCTTGCCCGTCTCGCATCGTTTGTATGTGGTTTTGGAGATGGTGTTGCGGGCGGTCTCAATGGCGTCCGATGTGACGCGCGACAGTTTCACGTTGCCGATGACTGCGAGCCATTCCGCCAGTTGAAGCGCTTGCCCCTTCGCCCAATCTTTTTTAGTTGGCAACACCTCAGTGTTGTAGCGTTCGATCAGCTGAGAAAACGTGTGGCGATCAGCTTCAAGCGCGGTGAAGCGCCCGTGATCGATGTTTGTTTCCTGCGTTCGTGCCCACGCTTTCGCATCGGTGAGGCGATAAAACGTCTCGGAAAGGCTCAAGCCTTTTACCCGGACGCGCGCCCGATAAACGGTTTCATTTGCAGCGTTTTTGCGCTTTTCAATCGTCGCCATTGCTTCACCATCATCGGCAATCAATGGCTAAAGGTTACCAAATGTTGGGGAGAGTGTCCCAAATTTGTCCCTAACTTCTTTTGAGTTAGCGGCTACTATCGCTGCAACGTATGCTCTAGTGGCTCCTCGACCTGGGCTCGAACCAGGGACCTACGGATTAACAGTCCGAAACTCAGAAACGCTGGAAACCGCGCTCGATAAGGCTTTGCGGTTTTTGGCTTGTAAATTCGAGCGTACAAATCGGGCGGCTACAACCCGCATTCATACGTTATCGGAACACTGTATAAACCCAGTCGAATCCACATGAACAACGTCATCAACGCCTTCCCCGGCGGCGTAGTTTCGCCCGATCAGGTTGCGGCTGTTAACGATCTTGACGCTTGCCTGTTGATGGCGATTACATCCGCGAAAGATGTCGGCGTACCGCAGGGGTTTATCGTGGCGCTGCTGCATGGGCATGCGGCGCAGGAGACTCAGATTATGATTGACCGAGCATGATGGAGAAAGAAGATGCCCAAGATAGCGATCAGTCCACTTGCCCAGGCAATGTTCGAAACATGGCTCCGACTGGAGCACGAGGGTATTGAAAGAAAATTTGTAATCCTCAGAGAAGACCACAGCATTCAGTACGTGTACTGCGACAAAAAATCTGGACTTGAAGTGCCTGAACCGGATTGGCTCAAGCAAGGTGGGCAGATCGTGGTCACTTGGGACAATGATCCCAACGCAAAAATCTTTGATCTAACAAAGCGCACAAAACGTCGTAGAGCTACCGCCACCGATCCCCTAGCGCCACAGCGCCCAAGATAATCGCCGCCAGCGCAGCGAGCGCAATCAGCGCCAGCGCGCCGTGCTCAATCACCAGCGCAACCGCTCCGCCGATGATTGAGAGGATGCCCATTACTCGTACAGCGCCGCAGTCTGAGCGCGCAGCTCTTTCGGTGCGCGCTTGATGATGCGGTCTTCTTTTTCGAGCATCATTTCCATGACGGTGCGTTTGATCTGCTGCTGCTGAATGGCGATCGGGCTGTTCGGGTTGTTCAGGTTCCAGTTGCGCAGCGCTTCTGACGCCTCGACCGACTTCTCCGGCTTGTTCTCGAAAATGCCTTGCGCCCACTTCTTGACGATTTCGGTCTCCGTTGCCCGTGCCAGCGCCACTTGCGTCTGCGCGAGTTGACCGATGCGAGAGTTGCGCGCCACTTCGGCTGGTTGGAATCCGATGCCCTTCATTAACGCATCATACCCGTCAACGTCCATCACCTTGCGCCCTGCTTTATCGCGATAAATGCCCATGGTGTACATGTCGACCGCCTTTTCAAGGTTGCGAATTGCGAGTGGTGCGAACTCAAGATTTAGAGCGTCCTTCACAAACGAGCCCGCTGGCCCGACGATCTCAAACAAGTCATCCATTTTGTTTTGCTTCGATTTCAGGAACACGCCTGTACCGGGTAGCAGGTTGCCCATCGACATCCGGCCTGCCACGTCAATCGGCACGCCGGGGATCGCTGACGTACCGCGCATGACGAACTCCGCAGCATCACGCCCCAACGCTTCGGTGAGCGCCTGAGTCTTCCACAGTTTTGAGTTGGTGTCGTAGCCCATCCATTGACCCAGCCCGTCAATGAGGTCATCCGCATCATCGGCTCCCGGCAAGCCCTGAATGCCCGCGGTGAGCAACAGAATGCCCAGCGCGATCCCCTTCTCGCGGCGTGGCAGGCGTTTCAGGAATTCGAGATAACTGATACTGAACTGCTTGAAGGTGAACACGGTTGCGCCCACCGCGCTGCGTGCCCAATTCGGGCGATTGCCGCGGTTATAGATGCCCTGCGTTTCCTGCACGGCCTTTTCGGCAAACGCGAATGGATCAGCGTTGCCCTGAGCTTTGGCCATGTTGTACGCGGCGATGAACGTCACGCGCCGGTTGTACTGTTCGGCAAGCGAGAACATCTTGCCCCAAGCGTGCAACACCTTGCCCGAATACGAGCCCGCCGTGTCTGCGACGGAATCCTTCACGCCCAGCCAGCGCAGCGTTCCGGCTACAGCGTTCCCGCCCTCGGCGACGCCTTGCAACTGGAAAATCTCTTGTGGAGACACTACGCCGTCAGCTTCGGCCTGAGCCAGCGCGTTCGCCAGTTCGGGATCCGCAATCTTCTTGCCCGCTGCCATGCGCATCGCCTTGCCCATTTCTGTGGCGGCGAGGCCCGCGCCGAACTGCGCCAGATACGGGTAGGTCATGGTGATCGGCTGCGTCAGGTTAACGAGTGCCGACGCGACCGAACCACCGATGTAGTTCACGAACAGCAGGCCGCGAATCGTCTGTGCTTCATCGACAGGGTTCTGCACGTACTCCACCAGCTTAACCGCCTGGTCGAGCACGTCACCCTTGTCGCGTGGGATCGCAGCCGCCGCGCTCGCCATTTCTCCGAAGTGCAGGTTCTTCGATGCGGCTCGGGCGTTCGACGTGATGAACGCAGCGAGCGTGCGCACCGCGTCGGTCTCGAACCCGGCAATGCCCTTGCGCTCGATCAGACGCTTCATGGCCGAACGGTTCGATTTGGTGAGCTTCAGATACTCCTGAAACGCTGGGGTTGCCTCCGCGCCGGACATTTCTGCGAACAGTTCCAGCGTCTCCGGCTCCATGCCAGCGTACAACTTGTAGGCTTCTTCGGACATCACCGATTGCGTCACCGTGGCTTCGGTTTCCTGCTCGCGCATCAGGCGTGCGGCTTTGTTCGCCTCGCGCTCGGTTTCGTGCAGGGTGAACGTCATCGTCTCGCCGTTGCGGTTGACGGTGTGAACGGCGTATTTTCCGAAGCGCATCAGTGGCGCGTAGCCCTCGGCTTTTAGCTGCTCAACGCGCTTGGCTTTCTCCGAAATCGTCGCGATGTCATCCGGCTTGCCGATGGATTCGAGATGTTCGGCAATTAGGGTTGCCGCCTCGCTCGCGCTGCCCGCCTTCATCACCGCACCGCGCACCGCCTGAGCATCCTTGCCGACGTAGCGCAGCAGGTCCGTCTTCGCCAAATCGTCGAGCGACTTATCAATCGCCGCCCGGAATTCGCGGTACAACCCGACCTGCTTGTCAGTCATCGCGAACTGTGACCGCAACTCGGCGTCGGAGTACACCTTCTTGTCGGTCAGCGTGCCCTGATAGATGGGTTTTGCAATCGCTTCACGGTCAGCGACCGGCACTTCACGCTTGATGAGGTCACGCATCGTGTCGAGCTTCGGCAGCAGCGACGGCGCATTGTCAGCCGCCGCGTTCGCAATCTTCGAAACGTCCCCGATGTAGCGCTGCGTCGCATCAAACACGCGCTTGAAATCCGCGTCCTTCTCGGCCTTCTCGTACTGCGTGCCGACCGTGTTGTTCCACCAGTTGAAGGTTTTCTTGGTGGCAAATACGTCGTTGATGCGCTGGTGAATCTGCTTGATCGCAGGCGGCGTGTCTTCGGCGACGTTACCCATTACGTCACCGTTCTGTGACGTGGTGGGCTCATTCGGGCGAAGTCGGTTGTTTTTTACCTCGTGGTTGAACCACTGTACGAGTCGCTTGTTCTGTCCTGTGAGCGGCTGTCCAGCCTCAATCAGCGCAATAGCTTGCTCGCGTTTTTGTGCGCGCTCCGGGTCTTTGGCCTCGTAAAGATCGCGCCTGTTCTGCTCAAAACTAATGTCGCGCTGGCGTTGCTCTTCGTCCCAGTCGGCTTTGCGTTTGGCTTGGGATTCGTGAAATTCTGCATTCCACTTTTCTGCGCGTGCTGAGGCAATCTTTTCGTTTTTTGCCTTTGATTCTTCGCGGCCTGCTGCTCGCTCTTCTGGTGTGCGCGTGTCTTCCGGGTCGATGCCAAGGATTTTGTTGACGGTTTCATCCAGCGTGGCGTTCGGGTCAGCCAGCACTTCACGATTCCACGTTCCGCGCAGCCCCATACCTTGATTGTGTTCGCGTTGCGGTGTCAACGGCAAGTCGTGATCAGAGACGCGTACCAACTCATCATGAACACGAACGTAAATGGTCTTAGCCATGCCGTTGCGTGATTTGCTGGTGTGTTCAATCGCGTAGCCTTGGGTGGGCAAATAGCGCTCAAGGGCGTTGACGGCGGCTAGCTTGGATTCTTCCATCGCGCCATGTCGATCACCGTCGCGGTCGTATGCGGCAATTTGATCTCGCTCTTCCTGCGTAAACAAGTCAGAGAGCGCCGTCCCCGTTGAATCGCCGTCGGCTGGGTTTTCGGTAGTGTTGCCGACGACGGTTTTATCGTTCGCCATTGCTGCAACTCTATCACTTGCGCGCTGGGCGAAAGTCATATTCCGCTGCTGGTCAATCAGCGCAGACCCGATGTCAATCACCTGTGACAGCGCCGACTCCGTCCCCTTGGGCAGCCCGAGGATTGACCGAACGATGCTCACGAACCAGTCGAACGCATGGGCGATCTTGCCGCCGCTCAGGGTGGCTGCGCTGACGCCCTTCAACGCTGCTTGAAACTTCGGATTGCTGAACGCTTCGGCGATGAACTCGTCCATGTTCTCCATGCCGTACATGCCCTTGAGCTGGCCGGAACGCTTCACGTGACTGAACAGTGCGCGCAGCTGCCCGGACGCCATGCCGGGTTTGCGGATGGCCTGGAACGTGGCCGCGTGCATGATCTCGTGGAGCAGATTACGCTCGGCGTTGGCGTCGGTGAACAGCGAAACCTTGTTGCTCTTCGGGAAGAACGCAGCCGCGAACGATTCCGCCGCACGGTTCTTGACTGAGAACTTCAAGCCCTTCGGGTTGCCCAGCTCCAGCGTCGGGTTAACGCCTGCTTTCAGGAGCACGCCCGCCAGTTCACGGTAGAACGGGTTCTTCGATGCTTTCTGAATCGCCTTCAACGTGTCAGTGGTGGTCTTGCCCTCGGCGATACCTGCGTGCAGGAGTTTGTCGAATGGAGTGGCGTTTGACTTTGACGCTTCACGAAACATCGCCATGCCGCGAAGTGCGTTTTCCCGCATTTTGTCGGTGATGTCGAGCGAGGCAACCGTTTGCGCCTCAGCTTTGGTCGCGTACGGTCCTGCGCCTAATTCACCTTTGTGATTTAGCGCGTACCATTGCCCGCCAGATTCTTTGACCTGTACAAACGATTCCGGCGCTGATGCAGCCTTGCCGCCGCCCAATTTCTTGAGCACGTCGTTGGTAACGTTGGGGACTATTTTGTCGTAGAAGGCTTTCATGCCTTCGCCGCCGACTTTTAAGCCGTCGCCTTCAATGCGTTTTGTTTTGGCGTTGATGTCACCGCGTTGTGGATCGCGAACCCATTGAGCCGCCAGTAACTTGCGTGCTGGTTCCTTGCCGATGTAATCTTCAATTTTCTCTTCAGCGACTTTTTGGCGCAACGCCTCACGTCCATTGATGTCTGTCGCAACAAGTACGCCGTCGTCTTGATACTCAACGCGGCTGATCTGCTTACTCAAGTCATACCGTTCCGCCGATTGCTCGCCGTTGACCATCGCCACGCGGTCAAACCCGTTGTCCACGGCATAGCGAATCATGCGCTTGAGGGCGAGGCTTACCCATGCTTCTGTTTTGCCGACGAATGGGGCGGAGGGCGTCAGATTCCCGCGCTCCATCGCGTCAATGGCGTCACCGAGCGATGCGTACCGTGAAAGCACATTTGATGGCGCATCGGTTGTTTGACCTTCACGGCTGTCTTCAATGGCCTTTTTTTCAGCTTTGAGTTCGGCCAGTTTCTTTGCGTTGGAAAACCCACCTTTCTTTCCAGCCTGCCCCCAATCGCTCTGAATCTCTTCAATGAAGAGGATTTTTGCCCCATCGGAATCGGTGCGCTCGTTAAAACGAATGTGGGCGAGGATGTTGGGTTGATCCCAATGGGAGGATTTGAACCCAGGCTCTTTGCCGCCGTCTCGCTCTTCAATGTAAAAGTCCCGCACGTCATCGCGCGGGCCGTCTTTGCGATACTGCTCCGCTTCCTGTTGTGTTGCAAAAGCGCCAACGAGCCCGCCTGTTTTCGGGTTTACCAAAGCAAACGTAGAAGGTCGCCGCGTCACCGGCAACGTCAGCAACAGCTCGCGATAGTTCTCGCCTCCGGGGAGTTGGTATTGGCCGTACTTGGTGGGCGAGGCGGATAGCGCGTCATAAAACGATTGAGCAAGCTCTATGATTTCTGTTGGCGCTTGCTCCCGTTTGGCAAGCCTGAGCACCTCATCTGCCGATCCGCCACTTCTAATTGATTTGGTCAAAGCGGTTTGATTGCCCGCGTTTGTTTGCTCGTCCGCCCACTTGTTTAATTCCGCTTCGGCTTGCTCTGCGTCTGCGATGTTTGCGGTCTTATCTGCCAACTTAGTTTCCGTCACCTTAACGCCGTTCGCATCAAGATAAGCCTGCACCTGATCGCGCGTGACTTTGCCGGTTTGCAAGTCAAGCCACTCGTTGACGCCGCTCCACTCTACTTCGTCTTTCTTCACGCCGAGCTTGGCCGCGTTTGATTGCAGCCATGCTTTGATTTGTGGCGCAGGGCCAGCGTTGAACGGGTATTTGCCAATCGCATCGGACAATTCAGAGCGCCACACCGGGGCTTCGTTGATGTTGCCCAGCGCGACGTTGCCGTCTTCGGTTTCTGTGGTTTTTAGTTCATCCACCAGACTGTCAAAGGACGTGTTGATTGCCGAACGCTCAGAGCCGGTTGGGTACGGGTTGCCTTTGTAGCCTTCGCCTGCGTAGCGGTCGCCCTCAACTGAATGCACCAGAAAATCAGAGCGTGCTCCCATGCCTGCGATGCGGTCAAACACGTACGATTCAAATGCACGGGCGAACATCTCAGTGGGTCGCAACCAGTACCCGGTGGTGGACTTGCCGGACAAGGCTTGAGCATTGGCCGCGAACTTCGAGCGCCCCATCGGGTACAGCTTGTTTTCGGGTTCCTTGCGTAGCTCTTCGAGCGCCTGAGTCTGCGCGTCGACTCGACGCTGGTACACAACTGCGCTTTCTGGATCAGACTGCGCAAACTTCGCGACTTGCGCTTTGGCCTTTTCGAGCGACGCTTCCGACTCGCGCACCATGTCGGCCTTCGTCTCCATCGCCTTGAACAGCGACTGCATCACGGCGTCTATTTTGGTGGCCAGTTCAGGGCGGAGATTCGGTAGGCGGGCCTGCTTAACCGTTTCCCATTTACCGTCCGGTTTCTGTACCATGCGCGTTTTTGGAATGCCGTTGTATTGTTGCTCGTCGTACCAACCCGACGCGCCGCGAGCCTTGCCCTTGTACGCATCGCTGCGCTCGTACTCGCCCAGATAGTGATCGAACGCGTGCGCCCACTCATGCGCCAGTGAACCAGCGCCGCGCAACTTGGTGATGTTGATGACCAATTTCCCGGGTTCGTAATGCGCTGCAAACTTGCCGCCGCCGCGCGCTCCGAAAGCCATGCCCATCGTGCCGTTCAGCCCGATTGCTTTGGGCGGCACTTTGAGCACCGTTGCCAGATCAGACAGCGCGTCGTACGCCATGTTCATGATTCGCTGCCGCTCGTCCTGTGCTGTCCAGTTGCCGAACTCGATACCACGAAATCCGAAGTCTTTTTGTAGTTCGTCGGCGGTGACATCGCGGTCAACCGTCTTGGCCATCCCTTTGCGAGCGAGCTCATCAAGGTACGGGCGTTGCGGCTCCTGTTTCTCGGCAGGTTTCGCGGCTTTTGTTGCGTCGTACGCAGCCGACGCCTTCGCTTCGGCCTCTTCCTTCGTTGCGGCGTATCCGATGACCTGTCCGTCGACTTTGGTCGTGACCCGATAGCTGCCGTCTGACATTTTGCGGATGAAGTAGAAACGCGACCACGGCGCAACAGCGTCAGGGAAGCCCGACTCAACCAGCGTCTTCGCCTTCTGTGCATCGGCGTACTGAAACACGAACGGATCGCTTCGGCCTTTGTACACAGACAACAGAATGCGACGAGCCTCAC
>ENA-OFCE01001308-OFCE01001308.1-metagenomes-genome-assembly--contig:-NODE-1308-length-13095-cov-5.940798_pt1 | contig 13095 bp, 10 predicted proteins | sample MGYA00153388_OFCE01 | MGnify analysis MGYA00153388
GTACTTCGCTGCCCCCCGAGGGGGCGCTGCGCCTGCGGCCCGGCAAAGCCGGATCTGCGGTCCCTGTTGGTAAAGACGGAGCCTCCCCGCTCGTCATTGTGTTTTCCTCGCGGCTCCCCAGATGGGGTGCTCCGGCTCGGCGGCCGGCGTGAACCCGCGCTGTGAAAATCCTGCTCGTCAAACTTTCTTCTCTCGGCGACGTAGTTCACACTTTGCCTGTGGTGCAAGACATCTTGACGGCCATGCCCGATGCAAAGATTGATTGGGCCGTTGAAAAATCTTTTGCGCCTGTTCTGGCTCAGGTGCAAGGACTGCACCGCACTATTACCTGTGAATTACGTGCCTGGCGCAAATCCCCGTTCGCTGCTGCCACGCACGCCGCGTGGGCCAAATTTAAAGCCGACTTGCAGCAAGACAGCTACGACGCAGTGATTGATTTGCAAGGTTTGACGAAGTCTGCCCTGGTAGCGCGCTTGGCAAGGCTGGCGCCGCAAGGCAAACGCTATGCGATGGCGAACCGAACCGATGGTTCGGCGTACGAAGCGCCAACGCGTTGGGTTGCCGATGTGGCGATTGCCTTGCAGCCGCACCAGCACGCGGTGCAGCGCGGCCGCGACTTGGCGGCGATTTCGCTGGGCTACCAGGCGCCTGCGGGCGTATTTTATGGATTAAAAGTGCCTGTAGCCCAATCGATATGGGCGCAAGCAGCTACTAAAACAATAGTATTTGTTCATGGCACGTCAAGGGCAGACAAAGAGTGGCCATTGCAAAACTGGCTCGAATTGGGCAAGCGCTTCAACGCTGCTGGCTACCAGGTGGCGATGGTGCACGGCAGCGCCAAAGAACTGGCCACCAGCCGTGCCATTGCCGCGCAAATTGACGCTGCGGTCTGGCCCATGCTGGCTCTGGACGCTTTGACGCGCGAGCTGGGGCAGTGCTCCGGCGCGATTGGCGTTGACAGCGGCGTAAGCCACATTGCGGTTGCCTTGGGCCTGCCGCATGTGCAGATTTATAACTTCGATACTGCTTGGCGCACCGGGCCAGTTTTAAACGGCCACCAGGTCAGCGTGTTTGCGCAACCCAGCCCAAGCGTTGACGCTGTTTGGCAGGCGTGGCAACGCTGCCATTGCCAAAACGCAGGCGCTTTGCATTGAGCAACATCGCGCTGGGCGTGTATTCAGCCATGATGCGCTTGGCGCAGCCCCTGCTGCGCCGAAAAATGGCCAGCCGTTCCGTTTTGGAGCCTGGATACGGGCAAGCCATTGCCGAACGTTTTGGCCACTACGCCCAACCGGCTGAAACACAATCGCAATTGGTCTGGCTGCATGCCGTGTCGCTGGGTGAAACACGGGCAGCCAGCGTATTGCTTGAACGCCTGCGAGCAGACCACCCTGGGCTGCGCGTACTGCTCACGCACGGCACCGCCACTGGCCGCGCTGAAGGGCAAGCACTGCTGCGCCCGGGTGATGTGCAGGTTTGGCAGCCATGGGATACGCGGGCGGTGGTTGAGCGGTTCTTTGCGCATTTCAAGCCGCGCCTGGGTTTGCTGATGGAAACCGAAGTCTGGCCGTGCGCTGTCGCTGCTGCTGCAAAGCACGGCATGCGGTTGGTGCTGTGCAATGGCCGCCTGTCTGAAAAGTCTTTGCAGCAAGCGTTGACACTGTCCCCGCTGGCTTTGCCCGCGTACGCTGCGCTCACCGCTGTTTATGCACAAACCGAGGCCGACGCCGACCGCTATCGCAAATTAGGTGTGGCCAGTGTTCAAGTTTTTGGCAACCTGAAGTTTGACGCTGCGCTTGACGCAAGCCAGCAGGCTACCGGCAAAGCGTGGCGCCAGGCCATTGCCCGCCCAGTGGTGATGTTTGCCAGCTCGCGAGAGGGTGAAGAGGCCCTGTTTCTTGAGAAAATAGGTGCTGTAGCCCAACAAAAACGGGCGCAAGCAGCTATTAATAACATAGCAATTCAGTGGCTGATCGTACCGCGCCATCCGCAACGTTTTGACGATGTAGCGGCGTTGGTAGTTCAAAGCGGGCTCACGCTTTCTCGGCGCTCAAATTGGCGTACCAGCCCTTTGGAAAGCATTGAGGCCATGCAGGCCGATGTCTGGCTGGGCGACTCGTTGGGCGAAATGGCGCTGTATTACGCGCTCAGCCGTGTTGCTTTGCTTGGAGGCAGTTTTGCCCCGCTGGGTGGTCAAAACCTGATTGAAGCCGCCAGCGCCGGTTGCCCCGTGATGATGGGTCCGCACATCTTCAACTTTGCCGAAGCTGCGCAGTTGGCTGAAGCAAGCGGCGCGGCTTTTAGCTGTGCTGACATGGGCAGCGCAGTTGATGCCGCTACTCAATTGGTGTCGGATGAGCAGGCGCACACGCGCGCTTCCCTTGCTGGCATGGCGTTTGCGGCGCGCCACCAGGGGGCCGCCCAGCGACATGCGCAAGCACTCGCTGTTTACTTTGCGCCCAAGGGTTCACTGGCTTGAGGAGAAATCAGCGCGCTGCGCTCGCAATGGCCGTGGCAACCACAGGCAAAGGAAAAAACCCACCTTGGGTGCCCAGCGCATCGCCTTGTGCGACTGCAGTCTGAATAAACAGCAGAGCACCGACGCGTCCTTTTTTTAGGTGCAATCGGACTCAACGTGTAAGGCACGGCGGTCATGCGGTAGGTGCCCAGCCCGGCAGAGCCGTCAAGACAGGCGGCGTTGGAGTACTTTGACCACTGCCTCTGTCCCGCCTGTCCACATCCTGCCCGCCAGCGCGCAGCCTGCCAGCGGCACCAGCCATGACCACAGCGGCAGGTAACGCGAACGGAGCCTTGCTGGCGCTTGCGTTACTTCGCCAGCAAGGAGTTGATGATGAGCAAATCATCGGGAACCAGCGTGCCGTTGGCCTGGCGCAGGCGCAGTCCGCCCAGCAGCACGTTGTAGCGGGCTTGCGCGAGGTCACGCTTGGTCTGGAACAGCTGGCTTTGTGAGTTGAGCACGTCGATATTGATGCGCACGCCGACCTGGTAGCCCAGCTTGTTGGCGTCAAGTGCGCTCTGGCTGGAGGCCTCTGCGGCTTCAAGTGCTTTGACCTGGCCCTGACCTGATTGCACCCCAAAATAGGCCGTGCGCGTGGCCAGCGCAACGCTGCGGCGAGCGCCTTCAAGGTCGCTCTGCGCTTTGTCTTTTAGCGACAGCGTTTCCCTGATCCGGTTTTGCGTGGCAAAGCCGGCGAACAGCGGCAGGTTAAATGCCAAGCCAATGGTTGCCGTGTTGTTGCGCCCGCCCAGTGCGCTTTGGGCGTTGCCTGACGGGCTGCGGTTCAAGTTGTAGCTGGCGTTCAAATCCAGTGTGGGTTTGTGGCCCGCTTCCGCCTTGGTGATCTCAAGCGCGGCGACATCCAGCGCCGATTGGGCTGCCCGAATGTTGGGGTGCACCAGCTCAGATTGCTGCACCCAAACATTCACATCTTGCGGCACGACTGATGGCAGCGTTACCGGGACATTCAAGCCGTTAGGCTGTGCGCCGGTAATTCCTGCGACGGTATCAAGTGCCAGTCTTTTTACCCGCAGATCATTTTCGGCAGCAATTTCCTGTGCAGTCACCAGGTCAAACCGCGCCTGCGCCTCGCGCGTATCAGTGATGGTGGACGTGCCGACTTCAAAGTTGCGTTTGGCTGACGCCAATTGCTCGGCGACCGCAGCTTTCTGGGCTTGCACAAAAGTCAAAGAGTCAAGCGCAGCCAGCGCGTCGAAGTACGCCTGGCTGGTTCGTACCAGCAAGTCTTGCTGGGCGATTTCAAGCTGCGCTTTGGCCGCATCAACCTGCTTGAACCCTTGCTCGTAGGTGGCGCGGTTAGCGGGGCGGTACAGCGGCTGGCTGGCGCTCAGTGTGGCAGTTTGCGAAGTAAAGCCGCGGTCAATGGCGGGGTTGGTATTTTCAAATGCGCTGCGCGATGCGCCAGCACTGAGGCCGGCCGATGGCAGCAGGCCTGCACGGGCCTGGTCTGCCCGGGCAAGGTTGGCTTCATACTGTAGCTTGGCCGACTGGAAATTGGCATCGAAGGCGCGAGCCGACTCGTAGATATCAACCAGGCTTTGCGCTCTTGCTGGTGCAGCCAGCGCCATCACCGCAGCGGCTACTGCAATTGCAATCGTCGAGGAAGGGTTTTTTGTTGGCATGGTTGTCTTTGGCTTCCAGAAAAAAGGTAAGTTCAATCTCAATATTGGACAACGCCTGCATCGACTTGGTGAGACCACGCGTCGATACCACCTTGCAGATTTACCAGGTTGGTAAAGCCATGGTGGGCTAAAAAGTTGGCCACCTGCATGCTGCGTACGCCGTGGTGGCAAAGAACTGCTGTCGGGTGGTCTGTGCCGTAGTTCTGCTTGAGCGCTTCAATGCTTTTGGGAATGCTCTGCATTGGTATGTGCAGCAGCTTAAAGTCTTTTTCCGTCACGGACGCGGTTTGTAGCTCCCATGGTTCGCGCACGTCGATTACGAGCGGCACTGCAGGTCGCGCGATCGCGCTGTCGCGCCACTTGTCGAAATGGTCCAGGTTGAGTTGCGTGATCATGCCGGCGCTCTGTAGTCTGCGATGCTTTAAAACGTAAACTTTGACGGTTCAGGAAAATTCAGCAGTCGCGGAGCGACGGTGTCCCAAGCCTGCGTGGTGTGCCAGGCGGCTTCGGCTACCCGCGTAATGAGGGTGGCGCGCATCACGGGCTTATCGCCCACAATGGCGCTCAGGCGGCCACCTATTTTGAGGTGTGCAAGTAATTGGGGCGGCACCGATGCCACAGAGCCGCTCAGCGCAATGACATCAAATAGACCGTTGATTGCGCCAGCGCCGCCCGCCTGCTGCGACAAAAGTTCAGAGCCGTCAGCGGTTCGAACTTCGACGTTGTACAGGCCAGCGCGCTGCAAATTGGCCCTGGCGGTTTGAGCCAGACCGGCATCTATCTCCAGCGTTGTGACTTGCTGCGCACGGTGGCCCAACAATGCCGCCATGTAGCCAGAACCTGTTCCTATTTCAAGTACGGTTTCATATTTTTGTACCGCGAGGTCTTGTAGCGTGCGCGCCTCAACCTTGGGCGACAGCATGCATTGCCCCGGGAACCTGTCCAGGTTCGTGGTGAGTGGAATTTCGAGATCGGCAAAGGCTAAGGCCTCATGACCTCGCGGCACAAAATCCTCGCGCTTGACGAGCGCCAGTAAACCCAGCACCTGGTTGTCCAGCACTTCCCAAGGTCGGATTTGCTGCTCAATCATGTTGAAGCGGGCTTGTTCGTAGTTCATGGTTTTTGCATTTCTTTTTTTGCGAAGGATAGGACGATGAATTGACTCGTAGGTGTGCAGATAAATTTATTCAGCGCTCGCCATTTGAGCAGCAGTAGGGCGGGCACCTAATTTGCGCTTCAACCACTCGGACAAATCGTCCATAAAACAATACACGACCGGCACCACGACCAGCGTAAGAAGTGACGAAGTAATTACGCCGCCAATCACCGCCTGGCCCATGGGCGCGCGCTGTTCCGAACCCTCAGTGAGCGCAAAGGCCAGTGGAATCATGCCGAAAATCATTGCCAACGTAGTCATCAAAATTGGGCGCAGCCTGACCTTTGCTGCAACCAGCAAGGCCTCGGTGCGTTCCATCCCCGGAATGTGGCGCCCTGTGGCGTCAATACTGGGCTCGCGCATTCGAATAGCAAAGTCCACCAGCAAGATGGCATTTTTGGTAACAAGCCCCATCAGCATCACCACACCGATCACTGAAAACATCGACAGCGTTGAGCCAAACATGAGCAGTGCCAGCACCACGCCAATAAGGGTAAGTGGCAAAGATGTCATCAGCGCCAGAGGCTGCAAAAAGCTCTTGAACTGGCTGGCCAAAATCATGTAAATAAACAAGATGGCTAGCACCAGTGCCGAGATGGCGTAGCCAAAAGACTCGGCCATGTTTTTAGTCGAGCCGCCAAATTTATAACTGTAACCGGGCGGAAAACTGATGGCTTCAAGCGCGACTTTGATGTCATTGGATACTTCTCCGGCTGAGCGGTTCTGCACATTGCCATTGATGGCCACTTCACGCGCCAGGTCGCGCCGGTTGATTTGATTTGGGCCCGTGGTTTCCTTGATGGTGGCGACTTGCCCCAGCCGCACCACGCGGGCCGAACCATCGGCGTTGTTGCCCATTGCCACACTGGTAAATGGCAACCGCTCGAGGTCAGCGGGTGCGTTGCGCGCGTCCGGCGCGAGGCGAACGTTCACGTCGTAGGTTTGATCATCAGGCGCCCGCCAGTTACCCACCGTTTGCCCGGCAACCAGCGTGCGCAGCGCGTTCGCAATACTTGATACCGACAGGCCCAGATCGCTGGCTGCATCGGCACGAACATCCACCTGTATCACTGGCTTGTCGGCCTTCACACTCGAGTCAAGATCCACCAGGCCGGGAGTGGTGCGAATTTTGTCTTGCACGAAACGCGCCAAACGGTCCAGCTCTTTCAGATCAGGGCCCTGCAGTGAAAACTCCACCTGCTTGTTGCCGCCGACCGAGTCCGTCAAGCCCACGTGCGTGACGGTGATACCGGGTACCTGTGCCAATCGCTGGCGCAGCACGCTTGATAAGTCATCTACGCTGCGTTTGCGTGCTTTGCGGTCAACCAGACGAACATACACATTGGCGTAGATTTTTCCCTGCGCGTTGCCAGTGTTGAGTGTGGCCAGCGTATAACGAACTTCAGGAAACTCTCGCACGATGGTTTCGACCTGCCGCGCTTTAGCCTCCGTTGCTTCGAGCGAAGAGCCCACTGGCGTGTAAAAGGCGAGTGATGTTTCAGAAAAGTCCGCCTTGGGTACAAACTCCGTCCCCAGCAGCGGCACCATAAAAATACTGGTGACAAAAATGGCAATCGCCGCCAGCAGCGTTTTGATTCTATGCACCAGCGCCCAGCGCAGAATGACCTGGTAACCATTGCTTAACGATTCCGTGGCGCTGTCAAACCAGCCCGTCACCCTGCCAATCGTCTTGTCGTACAGCGTCACTGGCGCGCCGCGCTTGCCGTGAGAGTCAATGGCTGGGTCGTGCCAAATGCTTGACAGCATCGGGTCAAGCGTGAAGCTGACGAACATCGAGATGAGCACCGCCGCAACGATGGTGATGCCGAATTCGTGAAAGAACTTCCCAATGATTCCGCCCATGAAACCAATCGGTAAAAAAACCGCAACGATGGAGAACGTGGTGGCAAGTACCGCCAGCCCAATCTCCTTGGTACCGTCGAGCGACGCCTGGTACGGGGCTTTGCCCATCTGTACGTGCCGCACGATGTTCTCACGCACCACAATCGCGTCGTCAATCAGCAGCCCCACGCACAGCGACAACGCCATCAGCGTAATCATGTTGATGGTGAAGCCAAACAAGTTCATGAATAAAAACGTGCCAATGATTGAAATTGGCAGCGTGAGCCCGGTGATCACGGTGGATCGCCACGAGTTTAAAAATAAAAATACGATCAGAACGGTCAGCAGCGCACCTTCGATCAGTGTGCGGCGTACGTTTTCAACACCGACACGAATTGGGCGGGAGCCATCTGTGACCAACTCCAGCTTCAAGCCAGGCGGCAGGTTGGGCGTGATGTCCACGATGGCTTTGTTCAAGCTGTCGACCACGGCGATGGTGTTTTCAGCTTGCGCTTTTTGCACCGACAGCAGCAGCGTGCGCTGGCCGTTGTAAAGCGCCAGGCTGTCGACTTCCTGCGCACCATCGCTGATACGGGCGACCTGATCGAGCGTAATAGCGGTGCTGTTGTTCGCAGCGCCATTCGCGCCCATTTTTCTTGCCACGATGATGTTGCCGAAATCTTCAGGCCGTTTGATACGGGCGTCGATTTTCACAACACGCTCCTGTGTCAACGATCGAATGGCGCCAATCGGCAGATCCTGGTTTTCACTGCGCACAGCATTGACCACCTGTTCAGCCGTTACGCCAAGCGACTCCATCGCCTGCGGGTTCAAATACAGATTGATTTCCCGGCGCGTGCCGCCGACCAGCGTCACTGCACCAGCGCCGCGCACGTTTTCAAGGCGCTTTTTCAGAACTTGATCGGCCCAGTTTGTCAACTCAACCGGGGACATGACTGCTGCTGCCCCCACGCTTGTCGCTTCGCGAGCCTTCGGCGGTGCGCTACCCCTTTCACTGTTAAGAGGGGCGGAACTTGCTTGGGGCGGCCCGGCGCTGCGTTCGTCTTTTACGGTCGGCACCACCGCCACCGACCAAATCGCCCGGCTTGCAGGGTCAAAGCGCAGCACGCGTGGCTCTTTGACTTCCGCCCTGAAAAGCGGCCTGATAACGCCCAGCTTTTCACGCACGTCTTCGGCGGCTTTTCGGCCATCAACGTACAGCTGAAATTCAATGATGACGACTGCCTGGCCTTCGTAGCTGCGCGACGTCAGTGCGCTCACACCGGCGATGGTGTTGACGCCCTCTTCGATTTTTTTTGTGACTTCACTCTCAACGATTTCAGGTGCTGCGCCAGGATATTCGGCGGTGACCACCACCACTGGCAGATCGATGTTGGGGAACTGGTCGACCTGCATGCGCTGGTATGAAAACAACCCCAGCACGACGATGGCGAGCATCATCATGGTGGCGAACACCGGGTTTTTTAAACTGACTTGGGTAAACCACATGAAAAGTAACCCTTAAGGTGCTTTGGCGGCTGTGGCGGCTGACGACGAGCCTGGAGTCCCTGGAGTAACCATCGGTACCTGCGTGAACTTGATGGGTGTGCCGTCGCGCAGTGCGCCCACATTGGCTCGAATCACTTGCGCACGCTCAGCGATACCGGTAACCGCGACAACTGCTTCGCCATTGCTGGTGCCGCGCAGGCCGAGTACCACCGTTTTATGGACCACGCGGTTGTCTTCAATGGCTTGCACGTACGGGGCGGGCTTGTCAATGCGTACCGCGCTCACCGGCAGCGCCAGCAGCGTTTGCTTTGACAGCCCCAGCGTGCCCTGTGCAAACAGCCCCTGGCGCAGCGCAAGCTTGTCGCTGGCCACCTCACTGTTGTTGATGCTCAAATACACCAGCACGCCGCGGCTGCCAGCCTGCGCAGAAGGGTTGATGCGCGCAATTTCTGCGGTAACTGGAAGGGATGAGCCTTCAACCAACAGCTCAGCAGTTTGCCCAACCCGGGCCTGACTGGCTTCAAGCGCGCTGAGCGTTGCGTCGAGCTCCAGCCGGCTTAAATCAACAATTTCAACGATGCGCGTGTCGATACTTACACGCTCACCATTTTGTGCCATGCGCTGAGCTACCTGGCCTGAAATAGGCGCTTTCAGGGCAGTGTCGGATACTGATTTTGCAGCAACCTCCGTTGCGGAACGAGCAGCGTTGTAGGTCGATCGGGCGGCATTCAAGTTGGCTTGCGAAGTATCGAGCGCGGTTTTTGAAATGAAACCCTGGTCTACCAGCGCCTTGTTGTTGTCGAACTGGCGTTGGGCGACATCAACCTGTGCTTTGGCAGACTGCGCCTGTTCGCGCGCCTGGTTCACACGCAGTTGCAGCTCGCTGGCGTCCACGCGGCCCAGCAGCTGCCCGGCTTTTACAAAATCACCTTCACGCACCTGCAGACCTTGCAACTCACCCGGAACACGCGCTTTGACAATTGCAGAGTTAACGGCGCGCAGCGCGCCTGAAACCGCCACACCCCGGCTGATTTCCATGCTCTGCACCGCCACGACATCGGTTGCGGCCAACTCGGCCAAACCCACACTTTTGGTGGCGTTTGCCGCAGCAAGCGCTTGGCTTTGTGCCTGACGTGCAGCCAGCGTTCGGGCAACGGCAAAACCAATCAGCACCAGTACCAGCACGCCGACCGCCCATTTGAGGGCATTTTTCTTATTCAAGCGCATGCTGGTGGTGTCCGTTGGGGTTTGGGCTGTGTGCTGGCGCTATTGAAAGCCCGTACAAAATGGTGTCGAGTTGCGAAGCAATGTATTTTTCCGGGTCCAATTCAATCAGGCGGCTGCAACAAACGCCTTCAGAATGCTTGGCAATCATGAGAAAGATGACCGGCGCGATGATGGAATAAACCGCATAGTCCAGGTCCATGCTGCGGAATTCGCCGCGGTCGATTCCGCGCTGCAAGATGCGCCTGATCAGCGTCTGCCCCGGTTCAATAACTTCCTGCTGGTAATAGGATGCAATCGCAGGAAAGTTTTTGGCTTCGCTCATCATCAGTTTGGCAATGCCTGATGCTTTGGTAGCGCCAACGCGCTTCCACCATAAATTCATGCACAGGCTGACCATGCTGGCGCTGTCGCCTTCAAACGATTCAAAAGTCTGGTTCCATTCCTTGAAATGGTTTGAGATGTTTTGTTGCACCACCGCTTTGAGCAGCTCTTCTTTGCTCTGAAAATACAAAAACAGTGTGCCCTTGGAAACGCCGGCGCGCGCTGCAACTTCTTCGGCCCGGGTGGCGGCAAAGCCTTTTTCAACGAACAAATCGAGCGCGGCGTCGAGAAGTTCACCCGGACGCGCATCCTTGCGGCGCTCGCGTTTGACGGTGAGCGCTGCATTGATGGGGCAAAACAGTTTGGACAAAGGCATAGTTACTGACTGACTGGTTATTAATGTAACGCATAAATCAGCAGCGTTAACAGAGTGTGGTTTTCAGATCAGGAACGCAATTTGGAGGCGGCCAGCCCGAGCAATTCATGCATCAGGCGAGATGAATCCCGCAGTCCGTCCGTGGAAGGCAGCCACTGCAAAAGGCCAGATTTGTTAGGTAAAACGAAACCGGTAGGCGCGGGGGTAATAGTCAACCCAGTGCGCTCAAATTCAACCATCGCACGTGGCATGTGAAGGGCATCAGTGACCAGCGCTATGCGCGCAACACCATCGCGCTTGAGCAAGAGCGCGATGAGTTGCGCATTCTCAGCTGTATCCCGCGATTTACCTTCCAGCCAGCGCAGGGTAAAACCGTAATCTTCCTGAGCTACCCGTGCTGCAACATCTGCTTCTGGGCTTGTAACAGCTGTGCCAGCAGCCCAACCGCTTCCGCCACTAAATGCAACAGGCAATCCTGTCTGTCTGGACAGCCAGATACCGTAGCGCAGCCGTGCCAATGTAGCGGGGCCGGGTTGGGCAGTGCCGTATTCAGGCGCCTTCGGTAAAACGCCTCCGCCCAGCACCACAACGGCTTGCACTTGGCCGGTTTTTAATTGAGATACCGTAACGGGCGAATACTGCGGCACAGTGTTTTGCGACAGCCATACCGCGGTGCCCTGACAGCTCAACAGCCACAACGTGACAAACACCGCGGTGCAGACAAACCAACCCAGGCGTTTGCGCCCTGCAATCAACACAAGGCCCAGCAAACCCAGCAGAGGCAGAAAGGCCAGCGGCATCGCCAAACTGGAAAGTACAGGTTTAAGGCTTCCCAATTCCATGGTCATTGCTGCAGTCACTATTATTTTTGTAGCTGCTTGCGCCCAAATATATTGGGCTACAGCATTAAATGATGCTCAAAAAAGGGCCCAAATACCCTTGGATGGCTTTTAAATCAATAAAACGCCTGCAAACCCGTTTGCGCCCGACCCAGAATCAGCGCATGCACATCGTGCGTGCCTTCATAGGTGTTCACGGTTTCCAGATTGATCATGTGGCGAATCACGTGGTACTCGTCATGAATGCCGTTGCCGCCGTGCATGTCACGCGCCATGCGGGCGACGTCCAGCGCCTTGCCGCAGCTGTTGCGTTTGATCAGACTGATCATTTCTGGCACGTCCTTGCCTTCGTCCATCAGGCGGCCCACGCGCAGGCAGCCTTGCAGGCCGAGGGCAATTTCAGTTTGCATGTCAGCCAGTTTTTTCTGAATCAACTGGGTCGCAGCCAAAGGCCGCCCAAACTGATGGCGATCCAGTGTGTACTGACGCGCGGTGTGCCAGCAGAACTCAGCGGCACCCAACGCCCCCCATGAAATGCCGTAACGCGCCGAGTTTAGGCACGTGAAAGGTCCCTTCAGACCGCGAACATCCGGAAAAATATTCTCTTGAGGCACGAACACGTTGTCCATGACGATTTCGCCCGTGATCGATGCACGCAAACCGACCTTGCCGTGAATCGCAGGCGTGCTCAGACCCTTCCAGCCTTTTTCCAGAACAAAGCCACGGATATCGCCCTCATCATCCTTGGCCCACACCACAAACACATCGGCAATCGGCGAGTTGGTGATCCACATCTTGGCACCCTTGACGACGAAACCGCCATCGACTGGCTTGGCGCGCGTCAGCATGCCCGCCGGGTCGCTGCCGTGGTTGGGCTCGGTCAGGCCAAAGCAACCCACCCATTCGCCCGTGGCCAGTTTGGGCAGGTATTTCTGTTTGGTGGCTTCGTTGCCAAATTCGTTGATAGGCACCATCACGAGTGATGACTGCACACTCATCATGGAGCGGTAGCCGGAATCGACCCGTTCCACCTCGCGCGCGGCCAGGCCATAACAGACGTAGTTCAGGCCGGCGCCGCCATAGGCCTCGGGAATGGTGCTGCCAAGCAGGCCCAGCGCGCCCATCTCGCGAAAAATCGCTACATCAGTTTTTTCATGGCGAAAGGCTTCCAGCACGCGCGGTGCCAGTTGCTCTTGGGAGTAGGCGTGGGCGGCTTCCCGTACCATGCGTTCGTCGTCCGTCAGCTGCTGGTCCAGCAGCAGCGGGTCGGCCCAGTGGAAACTGGCTTTGTGGGTGGAAGGGCTCATGGTATCTCCAAAGGGGTTAAGGTACTCTGTGTGCGAAAATCGCAACTCAGGCAGCCCTGAATTTTTGACTATGCCAGAGCATACGATGAGCTGGCGCGACGGCGCAAGCCATTATTTGGAACATAACTGTGCAAAAACCGAACTCCGAGAATCAGGGCTAACGATGCGACGCAGCATTCCTTCGACCACCGCGCTGGCGCTGTTTGAATCGGCTGCGCGGCACCAGAGCTTCACCCAGGCCGCGCAGGAGCATTCGGTCACGCAAAGCGCGGTGTGCCGGCAGATTGCAGGGCTGGAAGATTTTCTTCAGGTCAAGCTGTTCCGGCGTAGCAAACGTGGCGTGCTGCTCACCGAAGC
>ENA-OFCE01001309-OFCE01001309.1-metagenomes-genome-assembly--contig:-NODE-1309-length-13082-cov-6.747908_pt1 | contig 13082 bp, 11 predicted proteins | sample MGYA00153388_OFCE01 | MGnify analysis MGYA00153388
GCTTTACACCTGATATTGGGCGGGCGCTGATTGCACTTGGCGCCAGTCCTGCTGCCTTTGGCCAGACCTGGCATGTGCCTACTGCTGATGATCTGGGCCAGGATATGGGCCATGAAGCCGTGACGGGAAGGGCGCTGACGCAACTGGCTTGCACGATTGCCAATCAACCTTCTCGCCTGCAAGTCGCGCCGCGCTGGCTGTTCAGGGCCATGGGCTGGTTCGCACCTGTGCTGCGTGAGAACAACGAGATGATGTACCAGCTGGAGCACCCCTACCGCTTTGACAGCAGCAAGGCCACCAAGGCATTAGGCTGGCAAGCAACACCGTACCGTAACGGAGTTGAGCAGACCTGGCGGTCATTTCAGCAAGCATCAAGAACTGCTGAATTAAACGGCACTGCATGGATAAATACGCGTTAATTGACATTGCCCGACCTGCGTAAGGCGGTCATTGGGCGACACATTTTCTGCGATATCAAGCTTTGAGTAAGTAAAAACATGATGACGAAGCAGTTGTGGTTGCTGGGTATGGATGCTGCGTTGACTCTAGGCGTAAAAAGCTTCCCCGGGATCAAGATGCTCTGCGGTTCCAATGCACGCTTGAAGACGCGCATGATATTTACGGTATCCGTCTAACCACCCAAATCGCTATCTGGCGCTGCATTTAAAGCGGTTTGTCGCAACCTGCTTTGTGACCAAAGCTCTTGTTACTACGATCCACTTCAGAAGCCAACCAAACGACATCGAATCTGCCCACAAGGAAAAAGTAAATCATGACAAACCTTATCGTTATGCTCGTTTTAATGTTAGCGCCATACTTGGTTGTACGCATCGCATCGACCGTCACGCGTCGCGACTTTGACGTTCGGGCCGCTGCCGCCATTGGAGTTGGATTCTTGTTTATTTTCACTGGTATCGGACACTTCATTCAAACGGAACCAATGGTGCAAATGCTGCCTCCCTGGGTACCTGCAAGGACGTTTCTGGTATACGGCACAGGTGGCCTGGAATTCGCCATCGCTATCGGTTTCCTCGTGCCAAAGTTCAGGCGATGTAGTGGGTGGGTTGCTGCTGCAGCGCTGGTGTTGTTTTTTCCAGCGAATATATACGCTGCAATCCAGCACATTCCGATGGGTGGCCATGCTTGGGGCCCCGTTTACCTTTTCGTCCGGGTGCCCCTCCAGGCCTTTATCTTGTTGTGGGTGTATTGGTTTGCGATCAGGCCGCGTGATGCCTCTTCCTACGCAAAATCATTACATGTGGCACAACAATGGCCCGCCAATTCTCGCTGCGCGCAAACAAAGTCTTGAAGCAGAATTTTTGAGCCGCACACTTAATAAGAATTTTCGCTTCGATCCGCAGTACTTCGCGAAACGCCCATCGCCGCGTCTCGAAAGGATTTGGGCGTCAGCCCGCATCGCCGTTTGAAGTCCCGGCAGAAATGCGCCTGATCGGTATAGCCGCTGGCAAAACCGATTTCGGCCAGCGAGGCGTGTCCGCGGGTCAGCAATTGTGATGCGCGCTCGACGCGTATTTGGCCGATCACATCCACAAACCGCGTGCCTTGCTCTCCCAGCCTTCTTTGCAGGCTGCGCCCACTCAAATTCAAGGCGCTGGCTACTTCACTGACGTCGGGTTGCCAGTTGTCGGTTTCTTGAACCCAACGATTTACTTGTTCCTTAAAGCTCGCCTCTGTTGTGGGGCTGACCGTTGCATCCGGTGCTGGATGCACGGCATCCAGCCTTTGTCCTTGCCATTGCAATGTCCAGGTGTGTGCGCTGCCAGAGTTCGACCATTCATCAAGTTGCTGCGCCGTTGCAACTACACGGCTATTGCGCAGCAGGGGGCTTGCGTCTTGCAAACTGGCATCAACGCCCCAGCATCCACTGCGCTCGAGCAACGCGGCCAGCACACCAAGCACCAGCCAGCTTTCTGCTGCCATGGGCGATACGCCTTCACAACGTCCAGCGTGCTGGTGCGTTGCAGAGCAGTCGCCGATACGTGTTTGTGCAATGCGGTGGCGCGAATGCAAATACCGCTCCAGACGCAGCCAGGCATCCAGCACGCGCCACGGCTGCCCTGCCTGCACCAGCAGATGAATCAGCGGGTCATCGTGAATGTCGTGCACGCCTTGCCCCAGCTGCAGCACAGCAGACCAGCCGCCCGTGCGCAGTACGTGCCCCACCAGTGCCCGTTTGTCTTGCAGCGGAACATGTGCTTTTTTGTTCGGCAGCTGGGGCACCGGCGGCAAGCCCAGGCGCAACATGCCCGCATGCACAACGCGGATCATGGCAGCGCTTGCGAAGTCTTGCATGGCTTGTTTTTAGTAAAAGTCAGATCAATTCAGTCATGCTGACACACGCACTGGCATGCGTGTGGGCATGGGCAACCCGGCTTGCGCCATGGCCCGGCATAGTGCGTTAGCGATGGCTCCTGCACCTGAAACCATGGCGGTTTCGCCCGCGCCGGTTGGCGGCTCGGTGGACGTAATGAGTTCAATGGACAGATTCGGCATGTCGCCAATTCTAGGTATGTTGTATTGCGCCAGGCTGCGCTGCACCATGCCTGATCTATCGGTGGCCAGTTCCTCCTGCAGCACCATGCCCATGCACCACACCAGGTTGCCTTCAACCTGCGCGCGCACCATGTCGGCGTCAATGACCAGGCCGCAGTCATGGGTACACCACAGCTGCAGCAGGCGAACAGCAGCCAGCTTGCCAGCGGGCGTGACGGCAATGGCTACGTGTGCGCCAGCAGCTGAGTAGCTCATGGACTTGTAGCAGCCGGCAGCCACACCACGCGCTTCAATCCACTGCCAGTTGGCTGGCGAGTTTTGCTGGATGGCGCGCAGGCTGGTTGCAGGCGTCGGCATTTTCAGCATCGCTTGCAATCGCTCCAGACACAACGCCACCCGCTTCGGCTCGCCGGCTTCTTTTGCGGGCGCATTTTTGAGATGCCGCACCCTGAATTCAATCGGGTCAACATCGGCAGCGCGCGCTGCCGCGTCCATCGCCATTTCAATGGCCAGCACATTGGGCCCTGCGCCTAAGCCGCGCCACGGGCCGGTCAACACGGGCAAGCGCGTCAGTTGCAAATCAAGCTGTTCGCGCGCAAAGGCATACAGCGGCGCATGCCCGCGCGCCGTACCTTTGTCGCCAACAAAGTTGGTCAGCGCATTCATCCACGGCGGAACAACGGCATTGGTAAACAGCACGTTCGAGCTGCCAATACTGTGCCGCCAGTTGCTGATTCGGTCATCGGGTCCCAGCCGGGCCTGCACGCGGTGCGATGTGGGCTGGCGATGCGCCGCGCTGGTAAATTCGTCTTCACGAGACCACTGCACCTTGATGGGTTTTTTTATCAACACTGCCAGCACCGCTGCCTCACGCTCCACCGACGCATACGTCTTGCCGCCAAAGCCGCCGCCGATGCGCATGGCCTGCACTTCAATTTTGTCCGCAGGCAACCCCAAATCCCGCTGCAACACATCACGCACATAAAACGGTGCCTGCGTGCCGCACCAGACCTTGATACCGCCGCTGGTCGTAGCTTCGGCAACCGCACAACGCGCTTCAATAAATGCGTGTGCTGCCATCGGCACGTCAAGACGCATGTCAACTGTCCATTTGCCATCAGCCACAGAGCCGCTGCTTTTTGTAAAGCTGCCCCTGGCAATGGCTGCATCGACATCCACTATGGGCATCACATCGCCAACTAACGTCTTGGGTTCGGCCCACTGCGGCTTCGCCAACTCCCGCATACGGATGAGTGCGCTCATGCGGGTGGCTACCAGCGCAGGGCCTGGCAGGCGCTTGTCAATGACCACTGAATGGAAGCCTGGCACCGCACGAACCGCCGCCTCGTCCCATTTCAACATGGCAGTGGGCGCCAATGATTGGTCAGCCCACTGCGGCCGCAACACCTGCGCGTACAGCATGCCTGGCAAACGCACATCACCCGCATACAGCGGTTTGCCTTGCAAGATGTCGTTGAGTTGCGGGAAGGCGGGTTGTGATGTGGAAGGCGTGTTGAAAAAGCGGAGCTGTTTGGTCGGCACGTCTTGCGCCTTCAATTCAAGCGGTTGCACGGTCAGTTCGCGCAGGGCTACCCGCGCACCTGCCGGTGTCACAACATCGCCGCCATCAAATGTCAGCTGGGCCGCATCCACACCCAGGCGCTGGGCGGCACGCGCCAGCACGGCTGCCCGCAGCGTGTAGCAAGCTTGCGCAAGCGGCGTGCTGACTTCCCGAATGCTATCGCTGCCCGCCGTGATCTTGACCCGGCCAATTTGCGATGTGGATGGCAAGGCGACTGTGATTTGCAATGCTGGCACGCCCAGTTCAACGGCTGCAATCTGCTGCAAGCTGCCCAGAATGTTTTGGCCCATTTCCATGCGCGGAGACCACAGCTGCCACTTGCCGTCAGGCGTCAAGGCAATCCAGCCCAGGCCGTCTTTGACTTCGGGCACCGGATTTTTCGGGATCGGCGGGATCAACGAGCAACCAGCTGAAAAGCTCACGGCGATGCCTGCGCCGAGAAATCCGGTTGCTTTTAAAAAACCGCGCCGTGATGTAGTTGCTAGCGGGCTCATGGCGCGCCCTTTGCCATCTCCGCCGCGCGCTTGATGGCTTTGCGGATGCGGTCATACGTGCCGCAGCGGCACAGGTTGCCTGCCATGGCCTGGTCGATTTGCGCATCGGTTGGGTCTGGCACGTCACGCAGCAGCGCCGCAGCAGACATCATTTGCCCCGCTTGGCAGAACCCGCATTGCGGCACACGCAGCTCGGCCCAGGCGCGCTGCACAGGGTGCAATTTGCCGCCTTGCATCAATCCCTCAACGGTTGTGACCGATCGACTGCCCACTGACTGACAAGTGGTAAGGCACGCCCGAACAGGTGCGCCATCAACATGTACCGTGCAGGCTCCACAGATACCTTGTCCACAGCCAAACTTTGTGCCTGTCATACCTAGGTCCTCACGCAGCACCCACAGCAAAGGGTCGTCCAGCATCTCAGGCAAGAGAGTCCGCTCTGTGCCATTAACTCGAATTGTGTTGAACATACTGAGCTCCTTGATAACGATGCTCAAAAATTTAACCGGTGGATGACCACGCGTATTGAATTTTTGCGCCAATTTTCCCCACTTGTGTAGGGTGGTCACGCACGCCGATGTTCGCTAATCTATGCGGCTTTGAGGAAATAAAGCATGGTGACAAAGCGGATGTGGTGGCTCGGTATTGTGGTGGCTTCAGTAGCGACGGTGAGCGCCGCGTTGGCTGTGAGCTGGGCGCCAGATCGCAGCGCGCAGTCCCTCATGGCGCGCTGGGCACCGGTGGGGTCAGCCTCACAGTTTGTGGCTGTCCGCGGCATGCAAGTGCATGTGCGCGATGAAGGTCCACGTACAAGTGACGAGCCCATTGTTTTGCTGCATGGCATTGGCGACAGCCTGCACACTTGGGACGGCTGGACGCGTGAGCTGTCCAAAACGCGGCGGGTGATCCGTTTTGATTTGCCCGGCCACGGCCTGACCGGTCCTTACCAAGGTGAGTGGCTGGCTGGCGGCGAGCGCTACTCCATGCTCAATGATGCAAAGTTTGTAGTGGCGACGCTTGATGCCTTGAAAGTGAGCCAGCCAGTGGTGCTGGGTGGCAACTCACTGGGTGCGCAAATTGCGTGGGAAACGACAGACTATCTGCGGGCATCGCAGCCCCAGCGTGTGGCGCGGCTGATTCTGGTGGACTCGACTGGCTATCCGTTTGAGTCGAGCGCTGTCCCGATGGCTTTTACCCTGGGCCGTATTGAAGCGCTGGCACCGCTGCTGGAAAACACGCTGCCACGCTTCATGGTGGCATCCAGTCTGCGCGACACCTATGGCGATAAAAGCAAAGTCACGCCAGCACTGATTGACCGCTACCAGGAGCTGACGCTACGCGAAGGCAATCGCCGCGCATTCGGGCTGCGCATGCGGGTCGACCTGGCCGCGTCGCCGGAACGAATTGCGCGCATTTTGCAGCCGACACTGATACTGTGGGGCGGGCAAGACCGCCTGATTCCACCTTTACATGCGAAACGTTTCGCACGCGATATTGCGGGTTCAAAACTTGTGATGTTTGACGCGCTGGGCCATTTGCCACATGAAGAAGACCCGGTCCAGACGGTGGCCGCTGTACAGGCGTTTTTACCATCAAAATGAGGCCATAGACCAATCAATACGTGCACAAGCAGCTACTATATTTATAGCAATATGGTCTCACTTCAGAAACTTAAAAACAATCAACCAATGAATTACCAGATCGCTACCGTCGCGGTCATCACGGCTGCCGTCTTTTTTTGCACACTGTGTCTGTCCTGCGGTTTTTGTTAGCCTTGACCGATGTCTTTGTGCAAAAGCAGCTGATTGGATTTTCGCTTTCTGCGCTTTATTTTCTGTGGGGCTGCTCGTGGGTCGTGCAACTATTTGCCTTGAAGCGCCCTGCAAAAGACTACTTGCTGCCTGGGCAATGGATTTTCTGGTTTGGTTGTTCCGCCGTCATTTACTGGGGCTCGCTTTCGCTGTGAATCAGCGGCAGCCCGAAACTCTTTACACGGTCAACTTGATGGTCACCCTCACTTACTGAGCCACACCCCATGATCACCTTTGAAAAGATGGGTCTAGCCCCCAGCCCCAAGCGCCACATGGTCGCGCTTGTGTGCGAGCGCTATGGCACGCCCGACGCCTTGAGGTTCGCAGCCATTGCCCAGCCTGTTTTCAGGCCTGGCGATGTGCTCATCCGCGTGATGGCGTCGACCATCACATCGGGTGACCGTCGGGTGCGCAGCATGGACGTGCCTTATGGCCTTCGCACCCTCGGGCGGCTTGCGCTGGGCTGGCGTGGCCCAAGAAATCCTGTTTTAGGCGCAACCTTTGCAGGTGTGGTTGAAGCGGTTGGTCAACGCGCAAGCGGTTTTGCGCCAGGGGACGCGGTTTTCGGCATCAGTGGCTTTCGCATGGGGGGGCATGCCGAATACCTGTGCCTGCCGGCCAAAGGCGCCATCGCCCACAAACCAGCGGACCTGTCTTTTGAAGAAGCCGCTGCACTGCCGTTTGGTGGCGGCACGGCGCTGTCGTTTTTAAGCCGCGCCAAACTTCAGGCGGGGGAAACAATTTTGGTCAATGGCGCGTCTGGCAATGTCGGTATGGCTGTCGTGCAATTGGCCAGTGACATGGGCGCTGTGGTGACAGGCGTTTGCCGCAGCTCTCGCAGCGCCCAAGTGCGCGCCTTGGGCGCTGAGCGCGTTATTGACTACCAGCAAGAGGACTTCACAGCCACACGGCAGCGCTTTGACGTGGTGTTTGACGTTGCCTGCAATCGCTCGGTGGCACGCTGCCTTCAGGTCGTAAAACCGGGCGGCCGGCTGATTCGCCTCTTATCCGATTTGCCAGAGATGCTCGGCGCTATCGCGCGTCCAAGCCGGGAAGGGCGGCGCATTATTGTGGGCACCGCTGAGGAAAGCGCCGACAACCTCAAACACCTGGCCAGCCTCGTGGTTCAACGCAGATATCGCCCGGTCGTTTCACGTGTTTTTCCGTTTGCGCAGGCTATTGAGGCACACCGCTATGCCGAATGCGCAGGCCACGGCGAAAGCGTGGTGATCAAAATGAAAGACGATTCACAAACTGCCGGTGCCGTGGCGACGGGCGGGCAACCTGCCAATGCTGATAAGCCTGGTTAGGTTTCGCGCAGCACTTGATCTGGTGCTAATACTCATGTAGCCCAATAAATACAGGCGTAAGCAGCTCCTGTTTTCATAGTGAAATTTGGCCTCGTTTTTGAAACCTTAAAACAACGAACCCATGAACTACCAACTCGCTACCGTCGCGGCCATCACGGCGGCGGCTTTTCTTGCACATGTGTTGGGCGGCATTCCCCAGTCACTGACAGCCGAGCCCGCAAAGCTTGCTGATAAAGACAAAGCAGCCAGCCTTGAATTACCCCAGCGCCATTGGGTTCAGTTAATGTGCGCATTCCAATTGGTAACGGTTGATCTTCTTGCGGTCTCTGTCCTGCTGTTTTTGGTAGCCTTGACGGATGTTTTTGCGCAAAAGCAGCTCATCGGATTTTCGCTTTCTGCGCTTTATTTTCTGTGGGGCTGCTCGTGGGTCGTGCAACTATTTGCCTTGAAGCGACCTGCAAAAGACTACCTGCTGCTGGGGCAATGGATTTTCTGGTTTGGTTGCTCGGCTGTGATTTACTGGGGCTCGCTTTCACTGTAAAAATTTTCCCCGATCTCAAGCTGCAACCAGCGTCCAAAAGATCATGCCGCTACAAGACAGTTGCATCAGCAGGCTGATCACATGGGCGATTTGCCGGGCTAAAAGCTGCCTCGTAAAAATAGCCATGGCATGCAGGATTCTGGCTGCTGCAAATCCCACCGCCAACACTGCCAGCACGTAGCTTGGCGATTGCATTAACTCCGCGATGACCAGCAACGCCATAAACAGCAGGGTTTGCTCCAGGCAGTTGCCGTGTGCGCGAACCGCAACCTCCAGTTCGCGATGGTCTGCATTTCCGTAACTGGCGCGGTAGCGTATGCGCAGCCGTGAAATGTTCAGCGACAGCCCGGTGAGCAGGGCGGTCAAAAAGCAGATGGTGAAGCCTGAAATGGTCAACATGTTGTGTACTCCTGAAAATGCGTCAAGCCAATGCTGATTGCGCCTGCTTGGCCACTTGAGAAAGCCAGGCTTTGCGCTGCGCCTCATCTGCACCGCGAACTGCGCCCAATGCCGTGATCCGCACAGGCTTGATGCCGCAAAACCCAAGAATCATGTGGCGAATCTGCCGATGGGCTGGCTCAAATTGCACCCAGCGGTAATACCAGGGCGGTGTATCCATGGTGGTGAAAACTTCAGCACTGCGCCCCGCCAGCAGCCCGTCGCACTGGTTGGTACCGGGCCTATATTTAAAGGCTTTGCCAGGCAGCAAAACACGATCAAAAAAACCTTTTAGTAGCGCTGGCATACCGCCCCACCAGATTGGAAAGACGAAAACAAGATGCTGGCTGTTGATGATCAAATCCCAGGCATGCTGCAGGTCTGGCTCTAGCGGCTGGGCCTGCTTGTATGCGGCTTTAAGCGAGGATTCAAAGCGCATGTCGCCCAAATGCAGCACCTGAACGCTGTGTCCAGCGAGTTTTACCGTATCGGCATATCGGTTGGCGATGCTGCCGCAAAAGCTGCTGGCGTCCGGGTGGCCGCTGATGATGAGAATTTCCTTGAAAGACGCTGTGTTGCTGGAGACCATGTTGGATGCGGTAATTAAACTTACGGCGTAAGTCTAGCACGCAAACGTACGGCGTAAGTCCAGCCTTGGCCGCTCAGTCGTGGCTCAAGACAATCCGCTGCTCTTTAAAAACATGTCGAGCCCCAGCTCAAAGGTGCGCTCAAATTCTTCGGGCTTGAAGTAGCGCCCAGCATTTGCCACGTGCGGAAAACGGTGCAAGAGATCTTCGTCGCTTACTGGCTGCATTGACGACGAGCCATTGCCGTAGCCGCTAATTTCATCCAGGGTAGCGCCCAGTACAAAGTAGCAAAGCACGCGAAACTGCCTTGCACAAGCCTCCGGCTTGAGACCCGCGTCATGAAAACAGGCCAAGATCTCCGAAAGCAAACGGGCACCGGTTTCTGAATTCCAGCGATGCAAAGAAAGATAGGGATACAAGCGCGGGTATGCCAGCGCCACCTTGCGCCAGCTACGGGCCAACTGGCGCAGCCGGGCCGGCGCAGGCTTTCCTCGCTTGGGGATCTGAATTGCGGCCAACACACGATCCACCAACGCATCCAGAATGTGCGCCTTGCTCGGAAAGTGGTGATAAATACTCATCGCCTGGCAACCCAAACGCTCACCCAGCTTGCGTGTGCTGAAGGCCTCCAGGCCATCTTCCTCGATCAAGGCCAATGCCGCGTCCTCTATCAACTCACGGGTCAGCGCCGAACGCTGTGCACTTCGCGCTTTGCGCGCAGGGCTGACGCGGGCTTGATCAGGTGGGGCGCTAAAGGTCATGCAGGGATTATTGCAGGGGTGCGTTTTGCACCAGGCAGTGGGGCGCATCGCATGAAGCGCCAAGGTCAACGCAGTATTGGAAGCGTCCGCCTCGACGACCGACAAGCCAGCCCAAACCCCTACTTCAGACGGGTTGTTAAAACAAACAAGCTGAATAAACTGATCTTTCAGTCATTGCTGGGGAACGTATGCGTAGCTTGCGGTTTTTTTATGTCATGGGTGCCGTGCTGGCACTGGCCGGTTGCGGCGGCAGCGGCGGTGATGTGTCACCGGGGCTACCCGGAGCTGCTGGCTTGCCGGGTGTCATGAGTCTCGTCAAATTAGACAGTGAGCCTGTGGGCAGCAACTGCCAGGCAGGCGGCAGCCGAATCAGCGCTGGGCTAGACAGCAACCGCAACGACGTGCTGGATGCGAGCGAGGTCAGCCAAAGCCGCTTCGCCTGCAATGGCGGCAGCGGTACAAACGGCACCAACGGCACCAACGGCATAAACGGTTCAGGCGGTAGCGCGGTAGTGGTAAAAACGGGCATTGAGCCCGCAGGCGCGCAGTGCGCAGCGGGCGGCACCAGCGTCCGGGTTGGGCTGGACGCAAACGCAAATAACCTGCTGGACGCCAGCGAAGTGACCTCCGCAGACTTCGTGTGCAACGGCTTGGCTGGCCAAAATGGTGCGAATGGCCTGACCAGCTTGATCACCACGGGCAGCGAAGCGGCAGGGACAAATTGTGCCCATGGTGGCACCCGCTTCAGCACCGGGATGGACCTGAACGCCAACGGCATTCTTGAGCCAAGTGAAGTGACGTCTAGCAGCTACGCATGCAACGGGAATCCAGGCTCAAGCGGCAACAATGGAACCAATGGAACCAATGGAACCAATGGCAACAATGGCAGCAATGGAACCAACGGCCTGAACAGCCTGATACGTTTGCGCCCTGAACCAGCTGGTGTCAATTGCGCAGCAGGCGGCACTGGAATAGAGGCGGGCCTGGACGGCAATCGCAACAACGTTCTTGACAATCTGGAGGTCACCTCGACTTCCTACATTTGCAAAACCATCCTCGCACCCACCGGTATGCTGGTCGCCTACAGCGCCAAGCGTTTTGACTTTTCCTGGACCCCGGTTGCAAACGCAAGCTCTTATCGTTTGCTGGAAGACCCGGACGGCACAGGCCCACTGCCCAGCACCGTGGTCGGCTCAGCCACCACCGCGTCTTATAGCTATACGATTCCAGAATTCTTGCTTACCCGCCTGAACGCTACCTATGCAGTGCAGGCCTGCGAGGTGAACGGATGCAGTGCCAGCTCCAACAGCATTCAGCCCAATATCAGCCAGGCTATTGGTTACTTCAAAGCCTCCAACCCGGGGGCAAATGACATCTATGGCAACGCCATCGCGCTGTCTGCCGATGGCTTGACATTGGCCGTGAGCGCCTACGGTGAAGCCAGCGCGGGCGGCGCAGGCCCGCAAGACGACAGCGCGCCTAGCGCTGGCGCAGTGTATGTCTACACAAAAAGCCAAGGCCAGTGGACCCAGCAAGCGATGCTGAAAGCGCCCAATGCAGCTGCCTCGCACTTCTTCGGCAAAAGCCTGGCGCTGTCAGCCGACGGCAACACACTGGCGGTGGGCGCAGACGGCGAGGGAAGCAACCACAGGGGCACGTTCGCTGTCATGCCCACAGGCAATGCACTCGCGCCTGACTCCGGCGCGGTGTATATGTATGCGCGTGCCGGCAATGCGTGGGCGCAGCAGGCGTACATCAAAGCAGCCAATGCTGAGACTTTCGACATCTTTGGCTTTGCGGTGGCCCTGTCAGCTGATGGCAACACGCTGGCAGTCGGCGCGTGGTACGAAGCCGGTGGCGGCAGTGGCACCACAGCTGACCCCAGCGACAACAGCGGCTTCGCCAGAGGTGCTGCCTACGTGTTCACGCGCACTGGCAACAACTGGTCGCAAGCCGCCTATCTCAAAGCCACCAATTCAGGGGACGGCGATTGGTTTGGCTTTAGCTTGGCCTTGTCTGGCGATGGAAATACCCTGGCCGTCGGGGCCATGAACGAGAGCAGCAATTCAGTCACCGACCCTGCCAACAACAGCGCCCAAAATTCAGGCGCGGTGTACGTCTACACCCGCTTGGCCAACACATGGTCGGCGCAGTCCTACCTGAAAGCCCCTGTGCCCGAGGCCAACGACAACTTCGGCGTTTACCTGGCCGTGTCTGGCGATGGCAGTACCTTGGCCATCGGCATGCACGGCGATGACAGCAACTTGACCGGCGCCTTCAGCACCATGCCCGCAGACAATAATCTGGCCACCAATTCTGGCGCTGTGTTTGTCTTTACACGTGCTGGCAGCGTTTGGGCGCAGCAAGCTTATATCAAAGCCTCAAATGTCAATGTCAGTACGCCCGCCCGATTTGGCCGCCGTTTTGCGTTGTCTGAGAACGGCAACATTTTGGCGGTATCGGCCTTTCGGGAAGACGGCGCAGGAATAGGTTTTGCCTCAGACCCAACCAGCACAGCGGCACTTGATGCGGGTGCCGTCTACATGTTTGACCGAAGCGGCGCAACATGGGCGCAGCGCGCCTATATCAAAGCCAGCAACACCAACGCCCGCGACCGCTTTGGCATTGGCCTGGCCATGACACCCGATGGCCGAACACTGGCAGTGGGCGCAGAAGGCGAGGGCAGCCCCGCGACAGGGGTTGGCGGCAATCAGGCAGACAACAGCTTGGTGCGCGCTGGCGCGGTGTATCTGTATTAAACCGAGAACAAGCAGATGACCGCCAGAAAACGTCTCATCGGCCAAATGAATACTTACCTTTTGTCCGTCAAGCCGCTCACCGTGTGGGTGACCCCGCTATGCAGCCTATTGCGCCACGCCGACCGGGGCGCAAAAGTGTTCCAGCTCAGCGTGGTGCTGCCGACCAACCACCGTCACACTACGACCCCTCAGCAGTGTGATGGCGTGCACCCGACTGCTCACACCCAGTCTTTGAAGGATGCCGGTCACATGCTCCTTGACCGTGCTCTCCGCGAGTCTGAGCGT